>FWPV01002861.1_pt1 | contig 40754 bp, 28 predicted proteins | sample 2228371 | NCBI WGS metagenome assembly FWPV01 (sample SAMEA103939776, study PRJEB20133) | metagenome
ATTGGGCGGCAATGGAGGATGTTTCAGTAATAGTAAAAGAACACGAGCCATTGCCGGAACAGCCGGCCGCCGAACCTGTGCCGTTTGTCCAGCCGATAAACGTCGAACCCGGGTCTGCCACTGCAGAAATCTGCACCAGCGTATTTTCTGCAAAAACGCCCGTGCAGGTTGTGGCCGGACAATCGATCCCTGCCGGAACTGTGGTGACCTTTCCAGAGCCGGTGCCGGTGGTGGTCACAAACAAGTTATACACACTGCCCAGGGAAAAGAACCCGATTTCCTGGAAGTCGGGGCTTACGCCATCTTTAATGCGCAGCATGGCGTTCACGGTTGGGGCGCCGGTGATTATCCATTCATCATCGCCGTCATTGGGTGTGGATGGAACAATGACCTCCCAGGTCTTGCCGCCGTCCCGAGACAGGGAAATCATGACATTGCCACCGAATTTTGTCGGATCCCAGTTAATGGGCAGATTATGGCCCATGGCATATCGGCCGCCCTGGCTCGGACTGGAAATGACCAAATCAGCAAATGATCCAAACTGCCCGCCCCGAACCGCGCGGACATAAACGTTGCTGCTCTTACTATAGCTGTAGTCGTTGCCGAAGTAGAAGGGAACGACCCACGAGTTGTCAGCACCGCTTAAGTTGGTAGTAGACGACCAGTACCAGGACGAAATTGTATCTGGAAACAAAGTCATATCAATGGCTGGATTGAATCTGGTAAAATCCACCAGGGTTTTTAATTCATTCTGATTGGGCAGCCGCCAATCATGGTATCCGGCGGTCTGAGTGCCAAAAGCATAATCCAGGGCATCCTGCCAGGTATATGTGCCCGGCGCGGTGTCCTGCTGCCACATCAGACCCGAGGCTGTATCGGTGACGGTTTTATCGCCATTGTCCACCATACGGCCGGGAATAATCGAATCATCAAATACCCCAGACCGACCACCCCGAACCGCGCGGACATAATTGCGACTGCTCTTACCGAGGAAGGAGTCGAAGCCATAGAAGAAGAACACACCCCACGCATAGTCGGTATCGTAGGCGGTGGTCGTAGACGACCAATAATCGGACGCGGGCGTGTTCGGGAACCATTGGCCAGTCATTGCTGGATCATATGCGCCGAAATCCACCAGGCTCCGCAATTCTTTGATGGTCGGCAAACGCCAGTCATTGAATCCACCAAAAGATGCTGTATTTAATCCAGCCATAAATACATCCTGGGCTTCCTGCCACGTATAGGTGTCATTCATATTGCCGGCGGTCTTGATCTCCCAGATGAGTCCGGTGACATTGTCCCGGGTCATGATCCACGGGCCTCCGTTGTCAATATGATCGGCGTAATCCGGGAGCTCTGTCCCGCCCACACCCAGCTTGGTGTAAGACCGGGGATGCTGGGGCTGATACTGATAATCCTGGCCGTAAAAAGGCGCACCCGGCGCCGGGCAAGGATCCAGCACATTGCCGACTTCGTCATAACACGCGGTCTGGCCTGTGTCTGGAAGGGCATAAGGAATGTTGATCGTCTGCATTAATTCATAACATCCCATGTCATTCTTGCCATTGGACGCATTGGGCTGGGGCCTTGTATTGCCATCCAAATCATCATTCACATCATCAGGAAATGAAGGCAATCCTTCAGGGATCGTATCAATACAAGGAGAGCCCGGCTGCAGATGGAAATCATATGTGCCGGCGGAGACAAAAAGCGGATCTTCTGAAATACTGCCCGCGCCTGGGCTGCAATTGTAGTAAGCATTGGCCACCGGCCAGACATTGTTATAGCGAACGACAGACAGCTGCCCAGGAGTGCCGAAATTATAAATCCCATATCCATTAAAATTGGTGATATTATTGAATTGAATCAGCGGACCGCCCACAGTGGTCGGATTCACCATAATGGCATTGCCGCGCATGCCACAGATGGTGTTGTGGTAAAAGGTCGGCGTGATATCTTTGGCGCCGTCTATGGTGATTAAAATACCGTCAATACCTCTATTTCCAGGGCCATTGTAGATCAGGTTGTTCCAGATGTTGCGCGGCCCGGAGGAGTCTGAAGCAGAACTCGACACCTTGCTGCCGCAGACATTGTCATAGAAAATGTTATGGTTGATGAACACCTGCGAATCCATGAGATATATGCCGCATGACTCATCAACAGCCCAATGATTATAGATATGATTGTGTTCTATTAAATTAAAAACACTGTTTGCGAGGTCATCATGGCAATTGACCATTATAATTCCATTGCGTTGGAGGCTAGCCCAGTCTGTCGTCCAATAAATTTGGTTGTGATGGATGTTTATGCCTGTGCAGTTTTCCATATAAATCCCGGCGCCCGAGCTTACTGAATATCCATTGTCTGAAATGGATGCCGCATTATGGGCCACCTCAATGCCGGAGCTGTTTTCAGCAAAAATCCCGGCAATGCTGTTTTGGATAATATCGCATCCGTTTTGGATCTTGATATTGCTGCACCCGTCGGAAATATGAACGCCATATGCATTATTACGGAGGGAACTGCTTTGGATCAAAATGCCATGGCTCCCGCCATACATGATCACCCCATTTGAATTGTCATTGAGCTCACAGCCCTGGATATAGACAGCGCTGGCCTCGTTGTGTAAATAAATACCATGTGTCGTGTTATGGATGACGCATGATAGGATATGAAAATTTTCAGCGCCTGTGCCTGGAAGATAAATTCCTTTGTGGAAATTTTTTATTTCAAGGTTTTGCAAAGTAACATCCGGCGATGCAACGGTTATTCCATATTGCCATAAAGACGCCTCATCGCCATCAATTTTGCAATCTCCAGTTCCCGCGCATTGAACCAAAAGGGATGAATCGGCAGGCAGATCAATGGTGAGTTCCTGGTCTGGTTCCTTTCCATCGGGGTTGGCGGTGCCGGGAATCGCATAAGTGCCTGGAAGCACATAAAGTTCATACGCACCCGATGTCCCGTTATTGATATGATGAATGGCCATGTGCAGGGTATTCCAGGGGCTGTCTTGGGTGCCCAGGCCCAGGCTTGACCGACTGGCATCCACATAGTATTGGCCTGGATTGTATTCGGGGCTGCTGCCCGAATCTAATGGGTCTGTATCCAAACTGCGTTCTTCACCATCATGGTAGCCATCGTCATCTGAATCCGCATCGCAGGGGTTTGTCTCGCCTGGATCCTTGAATCCATTGTGGTTGGCGTCCTCATCCCCATCTAAAATGCCGTCATTGTCTGAATCGGGATTATTTATAAACGGACAGACATCTGTGTGCTCCATATGATCCGGCAGACCGTCGCCGTCTGTATCAACAGGAACATGATATTCATACGCGCCCATGTCGCATCTGTCGCCCTGGGGCCGGACAATGCCATCCAAATCATCCGTGACTGAGCACGTAGAGATTGTGTCAATGCAGGGGGAGTCGGACTGAAGATGGAAATCGGTTAAGCCTTGATACTTCGGATCCGCTGAAATACTATCAAAAGGCGTCAAACCGGATGAATAATTGCCGGCCGCATTATTATATACATCATTATATTGAAGATTGACGGTTGAATCAGCATTTACATCACGAATTCCATAACCGGAAAAATTCGAAACAATATTTCCATAGATGTTGGCTGTGCATGAACTGGAGCTGTTTTCAATTTGAATGCCGTCGCCCTGCCCACCGTTTACAGTGTTGTGATAGATATTGCAGGTAACGGTGCTTGCATTTTCAGCAAATAGATGCACCCCATGATTCATAAAAAAATCCAAGGTCACCGGATGATCATAAAATAAATTATTCCATACCTCCAGATGCCATTCCCCGGAATTGCCCCATACATAAATCCCCTCCATGTTGTCCCAGAATGAGTTGCGTTTGATTTCTGCATTTGCGTTGGAAATTGCGATCCCATAAGATTGGGATCCCCAGATCAGGTTATGAATAATTTGGGTCGTGCCGGTACCGGTATATTCCAAGACAATACCGCGCTTCTGCTCAAAATTCGGGTCATTATTGGAAGAAAAAATATGGTTGCCGGAAATAAGATTGTTTTCCGCTGTGGAACCGGCGATCCGGATGCCGCCTCCAGAGCCGTAAATTTTATACCCATTGTCAAAAATCGAGCCTGCGTTGTTGATGATCTGATTGCCGGAACTGCCATAGATATTGACGCCGAAATTTTTATTATGATGAATTTGACAACCGCCGCCAATGACATTGTTTTGGCTTGGGACCATCGCAAAATTATCAATTTGAACGCCATGGGTGTCATTATGATGAACGTCGCATGTGTTGATCTGGCATTCCAAAGCACTGACCAGATATATGCCGGTAAAAAAATTTCGAATCTCAAGATCCGCAAGGATCACGTGGCGTGCTTCATTATCGGTTTCACCGATTTCAATGCCGTTGGTCCATTCATTGACTTCCGGCATGCAGGGGGTGCCAATGCCGCCGTCAATAATGGTTTCACCCATGCCCGCGCCCTGAATTGTTACATTGTCCTGGGTAATGACCAGCGCCTCATTGGGTTCCCATCCTTTGCAATGGCAGGGCCGGGAATAAACGCCAGGGGCAACGCGGATCATATAGTTCCCCGCGCCGGTTTGCCCCCAGTTAATATGATGCACCGCCATATGAAGGGTTTGCCAGGGGTCTTGTTCTGTACCAAGGCCCAGCCATGTCTGGTTGGCATCCACATAATAGGTGCCGAAGGCGTATGTAGGTTTATCCGTTGAATTCATTGGGTTTGTGCCATGAAAAACTTCCTCTTTGTCATGGTATCCATCCCCATCTGAATCCGGATTTTCCGGATTTGTTTGGTACATATTGATTTCATCATCATAGGAGAGTCCGTCTAAATCCGAATCTTCGACTTTTTCATATGCGCCCATGTCTTTTCTGATATCCGGATCATCGGGCCCAATTCCTTTCACATCAATGGGTCTGGCGTTTTGGTCAAAATCCTGGATGACCACATCGCCGACGCCGTCTGGTATTGTGTCAATGCAGGGGGAAAGATATGGATAGGTATTTAAATGATAATCGGCATTGGGTTGGTTGACATATTGAGGATCCGCAAGCACGGCATTGGTCCCGGATCCGCCGCCGGAGTAATTTGTATCATTATTAAAAAAACAATTATAATCAATACCCGGTTCCGCAAATGCATCACCCTGAATCGCCACGCCCCCGGTGGCATAAAAATTGCTGAAAATGTTAAATTTAATCTGGGGCATGAAAGCAACGGCCGTATCGCCGATAATTTGAACGCCCACACCCATGCCAGACATATTCCCCGAATCAATGGTGTTATGATAGAGTTCCGGAAATCCGCCGTGAGATCCGCTATGAGAACCTTCCAGATAAATTCCCGTGTCACACCTGTAAATAAGGTTGTTTTCGATTCTTGGGTTGATGGGATCGGGTCCCAATGCCTTTACATAGATGCCTGTGGTGTTATCATGAATCCGATTTCGCGAAATGACCGGACTGTTGCCGTTGCAGTTGATGCCAGTAACAAATTCTGTGATCTCCAATCCTAAAATGGTGACATTTTCCGTGCCCTCGGCAATCTCAATGCCGGTGCTCCAGTCGCTTCCGTAAGTTCCTTGGATCCTGGGCCGGCATACACCGATGATTTGGACATGGGAAACATTGATCGTCAGCGCATCTGTTGTGCCTTCAGTACCTTGTGAATACTCACCCGGCATCACATGCAGTATGCTGTTTTCCGGGAGTTGAGCAAAGGCATAATGGAGCGTCTTCCAGGGGGATTCCATTGAGCCGTCATTGGCGTCATCCCCATAATTAACATCTACATAATATTCAACTCCGGCTGCTTGAGGCGCTGCTGTCCATAACCCCGACAACCCCGCTACAATCGCCCCAAAAATCAGAATGCGATAAAATTGGCTTAATACTTTCTGAGTCATACCCCCTCCTCTTGAATCAAAAAAAACCAAGATTCCGCCCATCAGATGTTTGTTATGTTTCCAAGCAATTACGGTGTGCCGGGAAAATCCGGCAAATTGGATTTGACCATTTTCTCATTTTGCTGCTCCAAAATATGGATCCGCTTATCCTCAATTGCCTTTTCCTGGCGAATCAGGCGTTCAAAATCCATCCGCTCCCCGCGAACCTGTAAGCCGGGGATCGGATCAGAAACTCTAAAATCCGGCTTGATCAGATCGTTATCCTTTATTACCATCGCCTCAGAGACTTCCGCGGCCGCCGCCTCTGGTTTTAACCCCATATCCGCCTTGCCCTCTTGCGGAGCAAACCGGAACTCCTTCATCAGCCGATCAATCTCCTCGGCAGAAACCTTGCGGGCTTCTTCGGGAAGCGCTCCTTTCCTCACCCGCGTTCTCTCAAAATCGCGCAGAACAAGCGGTTTTGCCTCCGGCATGGCCAGGCTGGCCACTTCAAGCTCTGTATTTTCAAGGGCCGTGACTTCCGTCAACGCATCTGCGGCAGAGATGACAAAATCCGATCCTCTCACACCGGCCACAGAGGTGTTGGTTTTAACCTTAAATTCCGAGTGCCGGGCATCCACCAGCTTTTTGACCACAAACCGGGTCCTGCCGATAATCAAACTCATAAACGTAGACCGGCTATTCTTTTCCGGCGCGTATATGCTTTTGGTGATCTCAAGTTTGGTGTCGGGTGATAAAGACATAAAACTGCCGTCATTGAGTTTAAACGCGGCATAAGCGTCAGCCATTGTAATGAGCGTATCCCCTTTAAAAAGCTTATTGCCCGCGCTGGCCCAATATCCCTGCTTCTCGTTGATGTGAATCACCGCCACTTTACCCGATACCTGGCTGATTTCACCCACAGCCGCGCCAACCCCCGGTTGATACCCCTCCTGAATCACCACATCGGGTGGGATTAAATCGCTTGCAGCCGCCGCCGGACCGGCCACGACCAATACAAACAAACACAAACTTGCACAGGCCAATGTTTTTCTTAAAAATTTCATGGCACACTCCTGTTAGAAGTTGGCAATCACATATAAAGCGATCGTATTTCTGTCATATTCAAATTCAGAGATATTGGAGTCATTCTTGGTATAGGTGTATTCGGCTGAGAGCTTCAGCCACTCATAAAAAAGACCTTGATTCCATGCGGCAGAAACAAAATAACGCGAATCATCCCGCTTTTTTTTGTAAGTGCTGTCCCGATGATCATACGACTTGTCAAAATAAGAGCCATAGATAATCAGGTTGGTGGTATCCAAAATATCATATGATACCCCAAAGGTCGCAGCGCCTTCCGTATAATATTGGTCCCTGGCCGAAGCTGTATTGTCCGTATAACGGATCCCGCCGAACAGATACGCTTTTATATCTGCAAACCCATGATAGATGTCCATGCCGATTTCATTGGCATGACCGTCTCTGCCTTCTTCCGTAAAATAATTGTTCCGAGAATAACTGTATGACAGCGCCACTTCATTATTATCATTGATCTGAAAGCGGATTTCCGGGGTGATTTGATGCTGCATCAAATAACTGTCAGAATCCACCCAATAATAGGAAGGAATATAGGCCAGCCCAAAAGTCACCAGACTTACCCGATATACCCCATAAACTTCAGGCAATGCGCCGGTTAAATCATATTCATCTAAATCCTGATACAGGGTCTGATAGTGGCTGTATCCCACGCCGAAATCCAACTGATCCTGTTTGATAAATGAATATCTTCCTGTCATATATCCGACAGCCGCGATATCGCTTTCATCGGAGATGAGATCAGCATCCACGGCCGCCAATGTGACATTGTCATCATACTGCAACCCGGCTTTGGCATACAGAAAATAAGGTTTTTGCCGGCCTTTTTCAGCAGAAACGATGTGAAGCCACATCTCCGCATCTTTTTTTAGGGATTCGGTTTGCGCACGGCCGCAAACGTATGATAGCTGTTCAAGTGCCTTTGCGAAATCAGCCATCTTGTAGCTGCATATCCCTGCATAATATAATGCATTCGGTTTAATAGCCGGGCTGATATCCGCCGACCGTTCTAAATATTTCTGAGCCTTTTCATAATCCTTAAGCATAAACGCGCTGACGCCGGCATGATAGACCGCCAGCGCATCCGAGGGATTCTCAGAAATGATATTTTCAAAATGCAAAAGCGCTTGATGATAATCGCCAAACTTGTAAGCAAGCATCGCCATCTCATATGACAGGCCCGGAATGGCCGAATCCATCTTCTGAGCGGTCTTAAAATAATATTCCGCATCCGACAATTTATTTAGCGCCACATAGGTCTTGCCCAGATAATAATTGACATAGGCATCCTTTGGATTCTGCGCCAACGCGGTTTTTAATAAAAACAACGCTTCCCTATAATTTCCCTCTTCAAAGGCAAACACGCCCAGATCATAATACCCTCCAACAGATTCAGCCCTCACGGCGCCTGCTGTCAACATCACTGTGATGATGCTTAAGAAAATGATTTTTGAACGCATTGTCAGATATCTCCCCATGTTGGAATTCGGTTACCCCACAAGGCCGCCCCGTTTTAAATATTTTCGATAAAAACGCCTGGAATTTTTGCCCTGGCTGAGAATTGTTTTTAAGTAGTTAATGTTGTTTTTGATCGAGTCATCATACAGATCTTTATGGATGCCCCATCGATGCTTGAAATGATACTTCATATAGGATGCGATATTATCCAGATCTTTGGTCAGTCTTTTTTTGGCGACATTTTTATAAAATCCTTCGGTTTTTTCGATGAGTTCTTCTTCGGACGCAAACCCCGGAATCCCGGCTTCTTCAAATTCCTTAAATAACAGGATCAGTTTTTCCAAATAATGGCGGTCCGCCATTTGACCCAACAGGTCCGCAGAAGCCACGATTTTACCAAGTGTTGCAAGTTCCGGTGAATGAAACCGTATGTCTGAAATATCCATATTGAGATTGGTGCAGGCGATCAAATGCTCGCACGCATCCATTTGCTTTTTTGAAAACCCTTTGCCGGAAAGATTTTTTCGCATAAATTCCACGCTGCGACGCTCATGGCCGATGGTATATTTGGCGCCCGTGCCCTTGCGATCGGATTCTGTTTGAATCAATCCTGCATCATGAAACAGGGCCGCAAGCAAGCCCAGAAGTATATTTTCAGAATGGAAATAAATGCCGGCTTCAACACACCCATGAATCAAACGGGCAGTAGCCAGTGTCACGGTGATGGTATGTTCCAAATTATGATATTTGGTGTTGGACGCGCGATACCCAGGATAATGGCCTTTGAATAATTTTTGAATATCATCATAAACCGCACAAAAACGATCGACAATGATTTCAGCTTTCAGCAGGCCGATAATATGAATAATCTCTGCCCGGATGGCCGTCGGATCCTGATAATCCATCAGGTCATAAAGCTTGACGTCTTTTTTATTCACTTTGCTTCATCCCGATATTTTTGTTGAATGGCTTTAATAACGGAAATGATTTCAAAAAAAGTATCCACCAATTCTGGATCAAAATGCTTGCCGGATTCATTGCGGATGGTTTCAAATATCTGATCATCGCTCCAGGATTCCTTATAAGGGCGTTTGGAGGCCAACGCATCATACACATCCGCCAAGGCCACAATCCGGGCGCTTAAAGGGATTTCCTCGCCTTTTTTAGGATTCCCCATTTTCAAATCATCGCACATCAGATCCCCGATTTTGCCCGGATATCCGCTGCCGTTCCATTTTTCATGGTGATTGAGGGCGATTTCCAGGCCCATGACGTCCAATTGAGAGGTCTGGTTTTTAAAAAGCCGGCCGCCATACACCGTATGCCATTTCATGATATTGTATTCGCAGTCTGAAAGTTTGTCGGGCTTATTTAAAATAGTATCCGGTATCCCCACTTTCCCCACATCATGGAGCATGGCCGCCAGACGAATAAGGTCTTTTTTCCGTTTGCGCTCCTGAGTCTCGGTCCCGTTTTTAAGCGCCCATTGCTGATATAATTCAGCCGCATAAGACCCCACCCGCTGGACATGGGTGCCGGTTTCAGTGGGATCCCGCAGTTCCGCCATGCGGACCATGCGCAAAATCATTTCCCGGTTCATGATCCCGCGATCCACGGCCACGGCCGCATGATTGGCAAAAAGCGGCACCAAGGCTTGACTTTCCTTGGAAAACGGTACAATCCGATGCTCTTGATCTTTTGCATTGATCAGCTGCATGACCCCCACTTTTTTGCCGTGAAAGGTCATCAAAGGAATGGTGAGCATGGAAACGGTCTTATACCCGGATTTATGATCATACTCCGGATTAAACATAAACGGCCGGTCAGACGGGATGTTGTAGGCGTCATCAATGGCCAAAGGTTCACCGGTCAAGGCCACATAACCGACGATGGATTGATCATTGATGGGAATCGTGTAATCCACATAAACGGCCTCACTGACCTCATGTTCTTTAAAGAGTGAGTCGTTGTGAACATACCCGAACCGGAGCCTGTCATCCTCCATGATAAAAATGGAGCCGGCGTCTGCCCCGGAGATCTGCCGGGCCTCAAAAAGAATTTTATCCAAAATGGTGTCAATATCGTTTAAGTGGTTAACTTCCTCGATTTTTTTCATAATCAAGGCGGTGGATTCTTTGATGTAATTTTCCACCTGAAAAGTCATTGCGTTCACCATTGAAGGTCTTTTTTTAATTCACACCCATTTTCAGACGCCCATTAGAGGAAGGGATCAAGGAAAAGAGGATGCGCTTGTATTTTTAACGCATAAACCCTGATAAAGCTTAATAAATTCAAATGGCCAGGTCAATTAAAAAATACAAATCCATTGCTTGCTTCCAAGTTGACATCCCCCAATCCATGTTTATCTTATGTGCGCAAGAATTTTAAATAATATAATTATGTTATCGACACTCAGACATGTCGGCAAATAAAATAAGGAGGACCCATGCGGTTTGATAAATTCACCATTAAATCCCAGGAGTTGATCCAGGAAGCCGGGGCCAAAGCATCCCGGTACAACCACCAACAGATTGAGCCCGAGCATTTTTTTGAGACCATGCTGGAGGACCCCCATGGAATCGCCGGCGCCATCATCCGAAAAATCGGCGTTTCCTTGGATGAGGTCATTCGGGATGTCCAGGGGGTTTTAAATAAAATCCCCAGGGTCCACGGTGGAACCGGCGAGCCCTATATTTCCGGACGGACCAAAAAGATTCTGGAAAAAGCCTTTGCCGAAGCCTCCCAGATGAAAGACCAGTATGTCAGCGTGGAACACATATTTTTAGCTATTTCTGATGAAAAAGAAGGAGAAATTTACAAGATTTTAAGCCGGTACGGCATCCGGCGGGACATCATTTTAAAAGTCCTCATGGAAATCCGAGGGAACCAATGCATTACCGACCAAAACCCGGAAGACAAGTACCAGGCCCTTGAAAAATACACCCGGGATTTAACCGAACTTGCCCGGCTGGGGAAGCTGGACCCGGTCATCGGACGGGATGAAGAAATCCGCCGAATTGCCCAGGTTTTGTCCCGCCGCACCAAGAACAACCCCGTGCTCATCGGAGAGCCGGGAGTGGGCAAGACCGCCATTGTGGAAGGGCTTGCCCGGCGCATTGTGGAAGGCGATGTGCCTGAATCCTTAAAAAACCGGCGCGTGATTTCATTGGACATGGGATCGCTGGTGGCCGGCGCCAAATACAGAGGAGAATTTGAAGACCGGCTGAAAGCCGTGGTTAAGGAAGTTGAAAAATCCGAAGGAAATATCATTCTCTTTATTGACGAACTGCACACGCTGGTGGGAGCGGGTGCGGCTGAAGGCGCTATTGACGCATCCAACATGCTCAAACCCGCCCTGGCCCGGGGGACCTTGCGCTGCATCGGCGCCACCACCATATCCGAATACCGTAAGCACATTGAAAAAGATGCGGCTTTGGAACGGCGCTTCCAGCCGGTCATGACCGCCGAACCCACGGTGGAAGACACGATTTCCATTCTCCGAGGATTAAAACAAAAATACGAAGTGCATCATGGGGTGAAAATCAAGGATTCAGCCATTGTGGCAGCCGCCACGTTATCCGAGCGATATATCACGGACCGGTTTTTACCGGATAAAGCCATTGACCTCATTGATGAATGCGCCTCCCGTCTCAGAATCGAGATCGACAGCAAACCCTCGGAAATCGATGAAATCCAGCGCAAAATCACGCAATTGGAAATTGAGCGGGAAGCATTAAAGAAAGAAACCGATACCGCTTCCAAAGAACGGCTGGCAAAGCTTGAAAAAGACTTGGAATCTTTAAAAGAAGAATACCATGAAATGATCGCCCACTGGCAGCAAGAAAAAGAAATCATCCAGAAAATCCGTGAGATAAAGCTTCGCATAGAACAGTTAGACACCGAAGAGCAAAAAGCCCAGCGGGAAGGCAATCTGGAAAAAGTGGCCGAGCTTCGGTACGGCAAACGCATTGAGTTAAAAAAACAACTCGAGGAAACCAACGCCAAACTGGCCGACCTCCAGGCCAACCGGAAAATGCTTAGGGAAGAAGTGGATGCCGAAGACATTGCGGAAATCGTATCCAAATGGACCGGTATCCCGGTTTCCAAAATCATGGAAGGCGAACGGGAAAAACTCGTCCATATGGAAGAACGCATCCAAAAACGGCTGGTGGGCCAAACCGAAGCGGTGCGGGCCGTGGCCAATGCCGTGCGCCGGGCGCGGTCCGGGTTGCAGGACCCCAACCGCCCCATCGGTTCCTTTATCTTCATGGGGCCAACGGGAGTTGGAAAAACCGAGCTGGCCAAAGCTTTGGCGGAGTTTTTATATGACAACGAACAGGCCATCGTGCGCATTGACATGTCCGAATACATGGAAAAACATTCTGTCTCCCGGCTCATCGGCGCGCCTCCGGGATACGTGGGATATGAAGAAGGCGGATATCTCACCGAAGCGGTCCGTCGCAAACCTTATTCGGTAGTATTATTTGATGAAATCGAAAAAGCCCATCCGGATGTATTTAATGCCTTGCTTCAGATTTTAGACGACGGCCGTCTCACTGACGGTCAGGGAAAAACCGTGGATTTTAAAAACACGCTTATCATCATGACCTCCAATGTGGGAAGCCATTTGATTCAGGAATACGGCCAATCCCGGCGCGCTGAAATGGAACTGCGGGTTATGGAGGCTTTAAAAGCCCAGTTTAAGCCGGAATTTTTAAACCGCATTGATGAGACCATTATTTTTCACAATCTCACCAGCGACCAAATCCGGCAAATTGTGGATATTCAACTGGACCGACTGCGAAAGCGCTTAGCGGACAGAAATATTGAATTGACGCTTGCTGAAGACGCCAAAAATTTTCTGGCCGAAAAAGGGTATGACCCGGTTTACGGGGCGAGACCGTTGAAACGCACCATCCAGCAATACATTGAAAATCCCCTCTCGATGGCAATTTTAAAAGGGGATGTGCCGGAATACAGCCGGGTGCAGGCCCGGTCCCTTGGCGATGAGATCGTGTTTGATGTGATTAAAACCAGGACGAATTCAGCCGAAGCAACCGCATAACCGGTTCGGATCCGCCCGCGGCAACAACTGATTTTAGTAATCGTATTGACGGCGCATTATAATTTCAAAAATGTTACGAATTGAATATTGAATATACAAAAATGTAAAAATAAAAATATAGACCAACGGTTATTGCTTTATTTAATAATTTGAATTAATATAAATTTTAAAAAAAACAGGTGGATTGTATAAATGGCATGCAGTATGCATTATTTAATCAATGGGAGTAAAGCGTCATGGTTTCCCACGAAAGTTTTTGAAGCATAATGCAAATGCATTTATTGAAGCCAAGCCGCTGTTTTGGACAACCGAAACAGCAAAACCATATTACACTTACATATTATAAGGAGGAAAGGTAATGAGTTTTAAAAAATGTTTAGCCGTCTTATTTGTCTTATTAAGTCTAATCCTAACCCCAATGGCATATGCCGAAGACGCCGAAAAGCCCACCTGTTCATCCAGTTTTTCATTCTATTCTCAATACATCTGGCGCGGATATGAGTTAAGCAAGGAAAGCTTGGTCATTTTCCCATCCATCACCGTGAGTTATAAAGGACTTGGGTTTAATGTTTGGGGAGATTTTGACACAGACTATTACGGCACCCACACCGGCAACAACAACACCGAATGGTGGGAAACCGACATGGTGATTACCTACGGAAACAGCTTCAGCCTCACCCCGAATATGAATTTAAACTGGACCCTGGGATGGATTTATTATGACACGGATCTAGGCGATGACGAAGAGGTCTTTGCGGTTCTTGGATTGGACACACTCCTTTCGCCGAAGTTCAGCATCTACCGCGGCATTGAATACGGCGAATCTTGGTACATGAACCTGGCGGTTTCCCACAGCTTCCCTCTCAATGATTGCGGCCTGACCCTGGATGTGGGCGGCTGGGGCAGCTTCTATGACATTAAACGGGAGGATTACAGCGCCTGGCATGACGGCAATATCTGGGTGGGTATGACCGTCCCCATCACCGACTGGTGTTCCGCGGCGCCGGCCATTAATTATTCATTCCCGCTCAGCGATAAATCCGACGATTTCTTAAAAGCCGCAAGCTTTGACGGCGATGATTCTGATTTTGTCTATGGCGGCGTCACGTTTAACATCAATTTTTAACTTTTAACCTGTTTCATCTTCACGCTATCAGGCATGTTTACTTATTCCACCCGAAACGTTCAAAAAGGAGAAAGATCCCATGACTCACAAGAAGTTTTATCTCAAAACATGCAAGGCCCTGACGGGCATAGGATTCATGTGCCTTGCCGTTCTTTCGCTGTCCACATGGTGCGGTGCCGTGACAATTAAGGATGTCAAACCCGGGGAAGATGTCTTTGGGTATATCCAAAGAACCAAAGGCGCATTTGACCAAACGTTATATCGTCAAATCATCGGCGCAGCCAATGCGTATAAACAAGGGGATGAGGCCATCGGCGTGGCCGCAGGGGACGAGACCAGCCGCCAAAACGCCCGAAAGCTTTTATCCAATACCAAAATCAAAGATCTTCATGAGCATCTGCTTCTGGATGATGATTTGGGCAAGCTGGTCCAAAAAACCATTGATGCCGCAGCCTATGAAAAAATCAAAGGTTGGACCATGGGGGAATTAAAAACCTATCTTCTTACCAAGCCCGAAGCAGATATTAAAGCCATCATGCTCGGATTAAACGCCGAAGTGGTGGGCTGCGTTCCCAAGCTCATGAGCAATGAGGAATTGATTAAAGTCAATGCAAAGGTGTTCAATCCCCTTCCCCACTCAAAAATCGGGGCAAAGGGTTATTTGAGCGCCCGCATCCAGCCAAACTCTCCCACGGACAATCCAGAAGAAATCGTCTGGCAGGTGTTCAGCGCTTTTTCCTATGCCGTGGGCGATATCGTCATCGGCACAAACCCCGTGGACAGCACCGAAGAAAATATTCTCAATATTCAAAAAGCCCTGCGCGATGTGGTGGTTACATTCAATCTGGAGGATGTGATTCCCTGGTGCGTGCTTTCCCACATTGATATTCAGCGTTCCATTTTCGACAAAGATCCTACCATGTGCGCGGAATTCTTCCAGAGCCTGGCCGGCACGGATGCGGCCAACAAGGTGTTTGATGTCACCATTGAAAAAATGTTCGATCATGCTAAAGCCCGTAAAGGACAGCGCTACGGTCTATATTATGAAACCGGCCAGGGCTCTGATTTTACCAACGGTGCTGCCGAAGGCGTGGATATGGTGGTCCTGGAATCCCGCAAATACGGATTTGCCAGGGCATTAAAGATTGAATTGGAAAAAGTCATGCCGGACGGCGCATGGACCCACTTCAATGACGTGGCCGGGTTCATCGGACCGGAAGTTTTCCGCACCCGGGAACAATTGGTGCGCTGCTGTTTGGAAGATATTTGCATGGGCAAGCTCCAGGGCCTGGCCGCCGGCCTGGATGTATGTTCCACCCTGCACATGGCGGTGAGCCTCGACGACTTGGACTGGTGCCTGGATCAGATTATGCCGGCCAATCCCGCCTATCTCATGGCCCTTCCCACCAAAAACGACCCCATGCTGAGCTATCTCACCACGGCATATCAGGATCATGTGCGGCTGAGGGAAAAATTCGGATTTAAGATCAATGACGCCATGTGGGATTTCTTCAAGCGCATTCAGATTGTGGGCCCGGACAACAAATACACCGAACATTTCGGCGATCCGGTCTGGGTTTATTATCAATACATGCTGGCCAAGGGCGACAAGCGCACCCAGGAAGCCATCATGGCCGAAGGCAAGCAAAAATTCGACGATATTCATGGAACTTGGCTGAAAACCAAGCAGCGGGTGCCCCTGGCGGCTGGATACGGCGTCCATAAATGGGATTTAAACCCCGAGCTGGACAAAGAGATCCGATCGCTTTATGAAGACGCAAAAAAAGCCATTTGGGCCGAATTCACCCCTGAATTCATCAACAGCGTGCCCAATGCCTTGGTGGTGAAAACCAATGCCAAAGACCGGGAGGATTATATTGTGCATCCGCCCGCAGGTGAAGAGTTAAGCGCGGAATCCGTGGCCAGTCTGGAAAAGCTTCGCGATGCATGGGCAGGAAAAGCCCCGGATGTCCAAATCATTATTTCCGACGGCTTAAACGCCCGCTCCATTATGCGGCCAGCGCACCTAAAACCCTATCTGGATGCAGTGAGAAAAGAACTCGCTGCCGCCGGATATACGGTGGATGAAAAAAACATCCTGGTTCAAGGCGGACGTGTACGGGCCGGATATCAGGCAGGAACCATCCTTTTCTCCAAATCCGACCCCAATCAGCCCAAGGCCATTCTCCACATCATCGGGGAACGTCCAGGAACGGGTCAAGACGCTTTTTCCGTTTATATCACGGCACCGAAAGCCGAAAAATGGGCATCCAAACAAATCGATCATGATATTACAAAAGTGGCATGCGGCATCTCCGAGCTGGCCACCAAACCCCAGGACGGCGCCAAACTGACGGTTAAGATTTTACAGGAAATGGCGCCAAAGAAAATTTAACCTGAATCATCCGGGATTCTTTGACCAAAAAGGGGCGCAGCGTGCGCCCCTTTTTGCAAAAAAAATCATCCGATAACGACCCGTTTCTTTTTTTGATTCAACATGAATCCAGCCGCCCATGCATGACGACCGACTTCACCGATCCTATCGGCATACCCCGCCGCCGCTATTTGAAAAAATAAAGCTCTACATTTCCGCCTTGATTCACGTGCCCTTTTACCGGTATGGAGAAATTGGAAACATTGTATATACGGTGGGCAAAAACATTATGGACGGCATTATTCTGTTCACTATGTTTTCCATGGCGGAAACGGAGCTTAAAGTGGCGGCGATTTTAGGTATTGTGGCAAAATATATTTATCCGGGCATCACCATCATCACCAGCACTTATATATCCGGATTCATCGATCATCTGGAGGCATTGAACCATGCCAGAAACCAGCTTTACCGATTGGTCAATGCCCATATAGGGATCGCCTTTGGCCAAGCCTTGGGCGGTGTATTTCTTTTTTGTTGTTTTCCTCCGGTATTTAAATATCTTTTTTTTGATTTTGGATACAAAGCCCATCTTCTGGTGGCGCTTTATTTTCTTCACCATGTCTGCGACGGCTCGTCGCAAATCGCAGAAGGCCGGACATGGTTTAAAATGATCGAAATTAAAATCAGACGCGGCACTGATGAAAATTTATCCCATCATTTTTGGGTCATTTATGCGGTGTCACAGAATTTTCAACTGATTATGGGGCAATTGTTCATTTGGAGCGCTCTTGGTATCAGCGCCGAGTTTCGGTCCTCACTTACAAGTCCATTGCTGATGGGGCTGGTGGTGATGGGATTGTGCTCGGTGGTGATCGCCAAATTCATTCTCCCCGCAGCCTACCGGCTCCGTTGGTGCTCTTAACACGTACGATCCATGATCACCCTTGAGAACGTTCACTTTTCCATTGAGGATAAAAAAATATTGCGCGGGGTCACCCTTTCCTGGGTACCTCGGATGATCCACGGCGTCATCGGGCCCAACGGATCCGGCAAATCAAGCTTGTTGAAAAACATCTGCCGCATCTGGGAACCCCAGACCGGGACCGTGCGCATTCATGGCACGGATTATCGCCGGATTCCCCGAAAAGCATTAAGCGCCCAGGTGACCCTGGTTCCCCAAAACACCACGGTGAACTTTCCGATTACGGTCTATGAAATGGTGGCATTGGGCCGGAATCCCCATCTGGGACGTTTTGAGGGACTGCGCAAATCCGATCGCGAAATTATCGAATGGTCGCTTCGCGAAACCCATACCTATGAATTAAAAGATCGAAACATCAACGAATTATCCGGCGGCGAAGCCCAATTGGCCGTTATTGCCCGGGCCCTTTCCACAGAAGCGTCCATTATATTGTTGGATGAGCCCACGTCCGGTCTTGACATCCGCCACACCTTGACCATTATGGAGCTTTTGGCACGACTGAAACAACAGGGAAAAACCATTGTGGCCACACTGCATGATTTAAACCAAGCCAAACGGTTTTGTGATACCATCACCATTGTCAGCGAAGGCGCCGTTTCATATACCGGGCCGCCCGACGGAGCCTTTGAGAAAAAGCGGATCAAACAGGTGTTTGGGGTGAATGTAAAGGAGATTATCAATGGGTCCGAAAGTTTTTTATATTTTTATCATGAACTTGAGGCCTCGGCCCGTTAATCAATGCCTGACCGCCTTAAGCGTTCTTGCCGCGGTCGTGATGGGGTTATGTTCCTGGGCGTGGTGCGTTGAAGAAGAATCCCGTCCGTTCCATCCCCCTTTGCCCATGGAACGACTCAAGGAAGAGCTCAGTCTGGTAAGGGGCAAGACCCCCTCCACGGGCGATTGGCCCAGAGATTTCACCTATACCCTGGACATTTTTGACTTTAAAACTGAAAAATTTCTCCAGAAATCCAAAAAATTCCATTTGGAAAAAAAACCCCGGCGCATCATTCCCCATGCTGTCGGCGTGACGGAAATTTTATGGGCCATATGCCCCCGGGAACGGCTTGTGGCTTTCAACGATCTGACGGCGGATCCCCAGTTTTGCATCATTGCCGATGAAATCCGCGCCCAAGGCCCGGTATTTCAAACCAAGCAAACGGAAATGGTCATTGGATACCAGCCGGATCTGGTCTTTACGGTTTTTTATTCGGACGCCGCGTTTGTCAATAAAATCACCCAGGCCAAAATCCCTGTTTTTGACCTGGGCTATTTCGGCACCATCGAATCGGTGAAAAAGCAAACCTTGCTCATCGGCAGCGTCATCGGAGAAGAAGAAAACGCCAGGGCCTTGGTGGATCTGATGGATCATAAAATCAGCGAGCTCCGTCGCGCCATCCCGGATCTGCCCAAACCTCTTCGCGTGCTTTATTATGATGAAGGCGGGTATATTCCCGGCCGTTCTTCAAATTTTAATTCCATCTGCGAGATGATCAAATCTGTGAATGTGGGCGCGGAACAGGGGATTCAATCCTGGCGGCAGATTGATTATGAAACCTTATTGATGTGGAATCCGGATGTGATCATTGTTCCCCGGGAAAGCCATCTCCAGGATCAACTCCGAAACGCCAAAATGCTCTCCCATGCCGATGCCGTAAAAACCAATCGGGTGTATCCGGTGCCCGGTTTATACCTGCGGGTGGATTCACAATTTATGATTTTAAGCGCCAATTTTTTGGCGGGGATTCTGTATGAAAAAAATCTTCAAACCAGCCCTGGGCCATGAACCCATCATTCTTTCCATCCTCATGGGGGCGTTGTTCGCTTCGGGTTTTTTTTCTCTGGCATATGGAACCTGGCCCCTGGATGTCGGAGTTGTGATCAAAATTATCCTTGTCAAAATGGGGATATATCCCGGCCCCTCGCCGGCTGTGGAATCCGCCATTGTATGGGACGGACGCATGCCCCGCTTTATTGTGGGCGTGCTGGTGGGATTTTCCCTGGGAGCCGCGGGCACCATCATGCAAGGAGTGTTTAAAAACCCCATGGCCAGCCCGGGCGTAATCGGCATTGATTCCGGCGCGGCTCTGGGCGCGGTCATCGCCCTTTTCACGGGAATGGCAGCCCGGTCCTTGTTCGCCTTGCCCGTTTTTGCCATTATTTTTTCCCTGGTCACGCTCATGATGGTATTTGCCATCGCCAGCGGCGGCGGCCGCACATCGGTGACCACATTGCTTCTGTCCGGAATCGCCTTAAATCTCATCTTCGGCGCCATGACCTCTTTTGTGATCACCATGAGCACCCGCGAATTCGATGTAGGACGCGTCATTGTCACCTGGCTCATGGGCGATCTCAATAACCGCACCTGGGAGCATGTGCAGATTGTGTGCATCACCACCTTCTGCGCCCTGGCCGGGACCTTATTTTTTGTGAAGGATTTAAATATACTCATGATCGACGAGGAAACCGCCTTGAACCTGGGGGTGCATGTGAAACGGGCCCGGAACGCCCTGTTATTCTTTTCCGCTGTTCAAACCGGCGGCGCCATCGCAGTGTCCGGAATCATCGGCTTTGTGGGTCTCATGGCGCCCCATATCATGAGGGGACTCATGGGCCCGGATAACCGGAAGCTCATTTTCAGTGCCGGCTTGTTGGGCGCCATTCTGGTGGTATATGCGGATCTTTTTGTGCGGTTGGTGGTGAAAGTAGATCTGAAAATCGGGATTCTTACGTCTTTGCTGGGGGGGCCTTTTTTCATTTATCTGTTGATTAAACACCGGAAACGGTTTGAATATTTATAAGGAGCCGGCCATGGCATTTTCTTCCCAACAATCTTTGCCCAACCAATCCGGATTGGATAAACATCCATTCAATACGTATGCGCAAAAAATTCAATCGGTCAAAACAGAAATCGCCAAAGTCATCATCGGCCAGCAGGAGTTGATCGATCTAATGATTTACACTCTGCTTTCCAAGGGACATATGCTTCTGGAAGGGGTTCCCGGCCTGGCCAAAAGTCTTGCAGTGGAGACCTTTGCCCGGGTGGTGGGTGGTGAGTTCAGGCGATTCCAATTTACGCCGGATAAAATGCCCAGCGACATCACCGGATCGCTGATATACAATGAAAAGGAAAAACGGTTTGATTTTTATTTGGGCCCCATTTTCTGCAATATTTTTCTGGCTGATGAAATCAACCGCGCCTCCCCCAAAGTCCAGTCCGCGCTGTTGCAAGCCATGCAGGAACGGGAAGTGGCTGTGGAGGGCGAACGTCATAAAATCCCGACGCCTTTCATGGTGCTGGCCACGCAAAATCCCATTGAGCAAATCGGCACCTACCCTTTGGCCGAAGCCCAGGTGGACCGGTTCATGGTGAAATACGATGTGGGATATCCCAGCCAGGCCGAAGAACTGGAACTCGCCCGAAGAAAACATTCCAATTTTGAGGCCCTGAAAGCAGACGTCAAAACCGTCTTGAATCCGGAAGAAATCCGGTCCATGCAGGAATTCATCCACGAACATATCAAAATATCCGACACCGTTATGAACTACATCATCAAAATCTGCATTGCCACCCGTCCCCCAGATTCATATCAGTGCCAGCAGGTGAAGGCGGAATTTTACAATTATATTAAGCTCGGGGCATCCCCCCGGGCCACGGAATTTTTGTTGGCCCTGTCCAAAACCCTGGCGTTCTGCACGGGAAAAGATATCGTGGATTTTGAGGATGTCAACGCGTGCGCGGTGCATGTGCTCCGGCATCGAATTCTGCTCAACAGCGCAGCCATCGCAAAACAAATCACCCCGGAAATGATCATCGCAGAAGTGCTTACCAAAGTCAGGCCGTTTTAAGATGAAAAAGCGTTTCCAAGAACTGCTGCAACAAAAAGTCCTCCTTGAAATTTTTTTAAGGCACCGGGTGGATTCCCCATTTCCCGGCGATTGGGAAAGCGTTTACAAAGGAACCGGATACGAATTCTGGTCCCTGAAAGAATTGGAACGGGGGGATCCATTTAAGAACATCGATTGGAGGGCTACTGCCAAAACCGGAAAATATTACGTGCGCCAATATCTGGCCGAAAGCTATTTCAACCTGATGATCCTGTATGATGTCAGCGCGTCCATGGCCTTTGGCCGAAAAGATCTGCTGGCGGCCCAGGTGGCGGTTTCCCTGGCATACAGCGCTGTTGCCGCAAACAACGGCTGCGGACTGATCCTGTTTGCCGAGGACGTGGAATATTTCATGCCCCCCCGCATGGGAATGCCTCATTTTATGCAGATGGTCGCCGCTGTAGCGGATTGCCGCCCCCTTCCCGGCAAAGGCACGGATCTCAATAAAGCCCTCAAAAAGCTCGTCAATGAAGTGCCGGAAAGCCTCACCTTTATCCTGTCAGATTTTATGTCTTTCTTTGATTCGGACTATTTGTTTCACCGGGGGGCGCGTGGCGTCAACAAGCATGAAGTCAAAGCCATTCATATTCTGGAAACCAGCGAAATCAAGCTTCCGGATCATTTTAGCGGCATGGTTCGACTATATGATGATGAATCCCAAGTCCAAACAGTATTGGACTTGAGCCGATCTGCATCGTATGCTCAAATCATGCGCCAACGAATCGCCGACACAACAAGCCGCCTGCGTCTATCCGGCATTGATTCCCTGGTGATCACACCCGAAGATGACATGGCATTAAAGATCAATGAATTTATGGAAAACGTTGCTTCAACACACTTGTTTTAAGTTTGAGGAGAACATGACCCATTTAAAATATTCCAAAAATCCCGCATCAGTGGTCATGGCCCTGGGGCTGTGGCTCATTTTCAGTTTGTTTAAGACATCCGTGCACGCAACCACCCGATTCAGCATCAACGATTCTCCCAAATCCTTGCCCGCGGCATTCGATTTCAACCATATCTGGTATTATGATACCGATCTTTCAAAAATCATTCCGGATATTAATCCGGAATGGATTGCGGTGGTTTTTCGAACCATGCAGGACGATTCAGGATCTGTAACCCCCGCTTCGTTGGATGAAAATTTCATAAAATATCAAGCCGACGGGCTCATGACCCAGCACAACGAACTGGTGGACTATCTTTACGACCCAACCCTTGCCCAGGATGCTTGTTTTTTTATGCTGCGGCCGGATGTGAAAACAGATATGCTCCCCTCCTTGATTCACCGCATCAATGAACACGAGGCGGTCTCTTACGCCCATCCGACTTTCACATTCAACGGACAGAGTTATGCTTTTTTCAACGCGTTTACGCTTCAATGGAAAACCGGTGTGACTGAAACCCGGAAAGCCGCCGTTCTCCGGCAGGTTCCTGTTTTTTTTGACGATGCAGATCAGGTCTTTCGGGTCAATGTCTGGAAACAGCCGTTTTTTGAAGTCTTTTGCCTGATTGCCGAAGATATTCACGTGGCCCGGGCCGAGCCCTATCTTGTGGAAATTCAACCCAGCATCCGCGGCCGCCTTATCATCCCTATGCCCGGCGGAAACCTGGGGGATCCCATTTTGTTTATGCTTCGCATTGAGTTTTCCACCCGCGTCTCCATTGACCCAAGCTCCCTGGCAGCCATTAATCTGCGGCCCGAGACCATCCAAAAAGAACTCTTTGATATCGTTTTTGATCCCTATGATTATACCAAGGCGGTTTCCGCCAGCCCCATTGTCATCACCGGTAAGATGAAATTGTATGCTCCCGGAGATTTCCAGATCCCTTCCGTGCAAATTAAATATCACTGCCCAAAATGTTCCCCACCCCAGGACCGATCCTTTGCCACAACGCCGGTAATGGTCAGAATCGCAAGCATGGTGCCTGCGTCCTGGCAGGAAAGCAATTTGATTGTCCCCCAGGAGCCTCTGTCAATCAATCTGCCTATTGCGCAAACGCGCCGCGCGTCCGTAAAGCATCTGGCCTTGGCCGGATTTTATTTTGTTCTAGCCGCAGCCGCCTTGATCTGGTGTTTTTTTCGGATGAGATCTTTGAATAAAGAAAAAGAATCGTTGGGCCGGAAACAGCGATATGGGGCCTTAACCCGTAAATTGCAGACCCTGATCCAACACACGCCGGATCATGAACTTGTAAAATCCCTGGGCAACATCAACGCCTTGTTCAGGGAATATCTGATCATGCGTTTTAACATTCCAGGGGCGCCCGCGGGCGGAACCGGAGCGGTTTTCTGGAATCGCATTAAAAACCATCTGCCGCTGGAAATGGGGATGACAATAAAAGACATTCTGGCTGCCATGGATCATGCGGCTGCCCACGAGGTGATGGATGCCACCGCTGGGGCCTTGATACGGCAAAATATGTTAGAGATCTTAAATTCCTCAAATCCAGGCGGGGGTAGTTGACATTTCGAATTTTCACGAAATGATTTCACTTTGATATTGGATGTTCGATATGCTGCGGCTTATTCAAGTTACAGTCTGTGAAAAATAAATGCGAAAAATAAATTTAAAGGAATCAAAACAATTCCCATGAGTGATATGAATTTTCAATATCCGTGGGCCCTGCTGCTGCTTCTGGTGATTCCCGTGATCCTGACATTAAAAAAACAGCATGCTCCGAAACTCTTATTTTCAGGGGTTTTATTTTTATCCCAAAAAGTAGAAGCCCCTTTTTTAAAACGCCACTGGGAATCTCTTCTGGTGACATCGGTCATGGTTCTGTTGGTGCTGGCCATAGCCAATATCCGGTATTCCGAGTATTGGCATAAATCTTATCTCGAATCCAAATGGATCATGATCATTCAGGATTTATCGGGTTCCATGAACCGCACTGCAGGGCAAGGGGATCAAATGACATTGGGGGATATGGCCCTGGCCGGCGCGCGAGAATTTATTGCCATGCGCCATAAAGAAGACCTCATCGGAATGATTGCATTCTCAAGTTTTGCCCAGCTCATCGCCCCCCCCACCTTCGACAAAGCGATTTTGGAAAAAAAATTGGATCTTTTGAACCGCCGCGCGGATTCCACTATTTTTCGGGAACTGACCGTGGGCGGAGCCACCAATGCGTCTTATGCAGCATGGCTTGGCCTCTGCGTATTTCTTATGCTGCTGCCCGAAGAGCATCAACCTTCGGTGGAGGAAATGGACGCGTTCCGGTATTCCCTTTTGGGAAAAACCCAGCAAGAAGTTCAAATCCCGGAAAAACTCAACAGCATCCGCTTCGGCCGGGGCATGGCCATGGTGCTCTTTAGCGACGGCCGCATTGAAGCCAACCAAAGCCAGGATGACATTAGACGGGGATTGCCCAATTTTGCCAATGTGGTAAAACTCTTAAAACGCTTAGGCGTAAAAATGTATCTGATTGCAGTGGATCCGGACATCAATCCGGAAGTCCGATCCGCCTTTGAAGAAAACGCACACGGCAGCGCCGGCAAGATCTTTTATATCCCCGACGTCAGCCGGCAAAAACTTGCCGAAGTTTATGAAGAGATCAATCAAATGGAAAAAAACAAACTTCTCGTGCAAATCACGCGGCGCCAAAAAGACACGCGTTTCATGTTGAGCGCGTCCGCGGTGGGATTGCTTTTGTTTTTTGCGTTTATGAAAACCACCCCGTGGTTTCGAAGCATGTAATTCAAGCTTTTTTTGAAGAGGCGTCCATGGACTCAAAAAAAATTTTGCAATGGTATATCCCCATCATCGGCATGATTCTGGCCGCCGGAATGGGCGTCTGGCATGGATGGCGATTTCTGGATGCCCGGGCCCACGCGCGCACACTCCATCTGTTCCGCCATGATGTAAGCGTCGCAGACGGCATACAAGATCCCGTAAAAGCCATCCGGGCCTATAAAGCACTGGCTTTTGAGTTGCCGGAAATTCAGATTCGGATATTGCAGCGCCAATGGCAGGTGGCCATGGACATGGTCGGCCGCATCCAACGCTCAAAATTTCGCACCGAACTGGCCCCGGAGGCGCCGGAGCAGTTTGCGAAACTGCTGAAGCATTTGGATGACATGCGGGATCGGTGCGGTATTTTGCTGACTGAAACCCCTTCCGCCTCCCCAGAATTACTCTGGCAGGCGCACAATATTCTGGCCGCAGTGCGGCTCCTTTGCGCCTTTGCGACCCTTGAAACCGAATCCAACTGGCCCAAGGCCCAGGGGATGATCCGGGAGGGGATGACCGAATTGAAAACCGCCATTGAAACAGTAGATCAACTCCCCCGTGCAGGGTTATTTCAAAATATTCCCCGCTGGAACATGGAACTGCTCTACGCTCAACAATATGTGGAAAAATATTCGATGTTTAACCCTGAAAATCAAACCCGGATGGATTTAAACGAAAATCTAGAAATGCTGATTCCCGAGCGGGGGGGATATGCGCCCGGAGAGCCTGCGGATCGAAGCGTAAAAAAATAAGGCGTGTTGTGCATGGCATTTGACGATATCCGATGGACAGGATTGATGCTGTTGATTCCCATTTACTGGATATGTGCCGCATATTCGTTTAAAAAATCCCAATCCTGGAGATATGCCTTTTCTCGCCGCATCAAACCCTGGGGGCCGTTTTTGTATGCGGAAATCCTGTTTTCGTGTGCCATGATTTTCGGGGCGCTTTCTCTTTCCGGCCCGAAATTACCATATGAAAAAACCGTTTTTAACCGCAGCGGCATCGAAATTGTTTTGGGAATGGATGTATCCAAATCCATGCTGGCTGAAGATGCGGATCTGCCTGAACAAGGCCAAGGGCTGTTTCCGGTGCAAAATCGCTTGAACCGGGCCCGGTATTTTGCGCTTAATTTTTTATCCGGCCTTCACGGCGAGCGTGCCGGGGCGTTTATGTTCTCGGGAAACGGCGTGGAAATCTTTCCTATTACGGCCGACTATGGATATGGCCGGTATGTACTCAAACACATTTATCCAGGCGATATCACGGTCCCAGGAAGCGACCTGGGGGCGGCCATTCGAACGGGGGTATCCATGTTTGAAAACACCGGATCCCATGCACTTAAACGGATGGTGCTCTTATCCGACGGGGAAGATATCTCGCCGGACAGATCCACCCTTTATGAATCCGCAAAACTGGCCGCGGGCAAAGGTATTCGCATTTATACCGTGGGCATCGGCATGGACAAAGGAGTTTTGATTCCCATGCGGGACCGAAACGGCGAGATTCAGGACTATTACACAGCAGACGACGGCACTCCCCTGAAAACCCGCCTGGAACCGGAGCCCCTGAAAGCCATTGCTGAAATAACCGGCGGGACCTATGTGCGGGATTCGGACACTGCTTATCAAGAAATCATGGAAGTAATTCTTCGGGATTCCCAAGGCTTTTCGCAAACCCAAACCCTTGAAACCGCCTGGATGGATCTATCGCCGTGGATGCTGTTGATGGCATTTTGTTTTCTTGCGTCCACGCAAGTAGCGGGATGGCTCATGGAAAAACGGAAAAATACAACATGGATGTGGATGTGAACGCATCCTATGCCACGGGCCAGGAAGATTTTTACAAAGCCGCCAAAGAGGGAACCGCAGATTTAATTTCACCTCCTGCGGACATGGCCAAAACCCCCCGATTCAATTGCTTTGAAAAAGACAAAATCTTATTGGCCCGGATCGATCCCGAAGCCCTGCCGAATCTGCAGAACCTGCTCTGCTTTTTTAAACGACCCGTCGAGGAAATGTGGGATGAAGCCAAAAAACGCCGCCAATAAAAAATAACAACCATACAGCAGAGGGGTTCACCCTCCATATAATCTCATTGTCCGTCAGGGTCAACACTGTCTTAGGCAATGAAACGGCCCTGACGGAAAATGGGTTAAAACCCCAGGATCCGCCCGCCCTGATAGATCCCTAATGAAATGATCCAGGCTACGGTGGTGGTATAGACAATATTGAAAAGGGTCCATTTGGCGGATCCGGTTTCCCGGGTGATGGCGCCGATGGTGGCCAGGCAGGGGACGTACAAAAGAACAAACACCATCATGGCCAATGCCGAAAGAGGCGTCATGCCTGAATTTTTCAAGGCATGACGCAATGCTTCGGATTCAGCCCCTGCTTCCACCGCATAAAGTACACCCATGGTTGACACCACGATTTCCTTTGCCACAAAACCGGTCAACAAGGCCACGCTGCCCCGCCAATCAATGCCCAACGGTGAAAACACCGGCTCAATGATTTTTCCGATCCGGCCGATATAGGTCTTGCCGGCGCGTTCAGATTCTTTTTCCTGATTTAAAATTTTTAACTCAAGATCGCGCTGTTGCAAAAACAACGCGGCTTGGGCCGAATCCGCATGGCGTATTTTGGATTCATAGGCCTGTTGAATCTCATGGGCCGCTGCGTCGTAATCTTTGGCATATTCAACGCGCATCGGAAACGTGGACAACGCCCAGACAATCACGGACCCCACAAGAATAATGCCGCCCATTTTGCGCAAAAACATCTTGCTTCGATCCCACATGTGGATGAGCAGGCTTCGGATCATGGGCATTCGATACGGCGGGAGCTCCATGACAAAAGGCGCATCTTCTCCCCGGAGCAATACAGTGCGAAAAAGCCGGCCGGTGGCTATGGCAATCACAATCCCCAGCAAGTAGATCATAAAAATCACGGTGCCGGCATGGGATGCGAAAAATGTGCCGGCCAATACAATATAGACCGGCAATCGGGCGGAACAGGACATAAAGGGCGTGATCAAAATGGTTAAAATCCGATCTTTTTTGCTTTCCAGGGTTCGTGTGGCCATGATGGCCGGCACATTGCATCCAAACCCCATGAGCATGGGGATAAATGATTTGCCGTGCAAGCCGATCAAATGCATGATCCGATCCATCAAAAATGCAGCCCTGGCCATATATCCCGTGTCTTCAAACAGTGCAATGCAGAAAAACAGCAGCAAAATATTGGGCAGAAAGATGATGATGCTTCCCACACCGCCGATGATCCCGTCGATGAAAAAACTTTTGACAATACCGTCCGGCAGGATCCGGCCCAGGGAGGCGCTTAAATACCCCATGGCCCCATCCAGCCAGGCCATGGGGTATGCGCCCAGAGAAAACGTCACCTGGAACATGGCCCAGATAAAAAAAATAAAAATCGGAAACCCCAAAAACTTATTGGTGAGCACCCGGTCGATGTTCCGGGACATATCCACACGCTGGAGCGTGGAAGTGGACATGACCTCCTTAATAATGCCGGCGATGAACCCGTATCGCTCATCGGTCATGATGATTTCGGGATCTTCATTATAGAGCCCGGCAAGTTTTCCCCGCAGTTCGGAGGTCTTCTGAAAAACGGGCTCTGCAGCAAGGCCCAAGGCCTCCTGGATTCTTTTTTTGACGATTTTATCATCTTCCAAAAGCTTAATGGCCGCCCAGCGGTAATTGTAGGGGAAACCGCTTGAAGCCCGGGTTTTGATAAACTCTTTTAAATCCGCAATGGCGGCTTCAATATCCTTGCTGTACCGGACCTTGCGCTCTTCGGGTATCTGCAGGGGGGACTGGGCAAGATCAACGGCTGTTTGAATCAGCGCATCCATACCCTCCCCCTTGTTGCCCACCGTAAAAACGACGGGCACCCCCAGCAGCTGGGATAATTTCTGGGCGTCGATTTTAATGCCGCGGGATTTGGCCAGGTCCGCCATGTTAAGGGCGAAAATGACTTTTGTGTCCAGTTCCCGGAGTTGATCGGCCAGATAAAGGTTGCGCTCCAAATTGGATGCGTCAATGATATCAATGACCACATCTGGTTTTTCTTCCAAAATAAAATCCCGGGCCACGATTTCTTCAATGGAAAACGGGGTCAAACTGTAAGTGCCGGGCAGGTCGATAATCTGAATGTGATAACCGAATTTATGGATATCCCCTTCTTTTTTTTCAACCGTCACCCCCGGCCAATTCCCCACCTTTTGGCGGGTGCCCGTGAGTTGATTGAAAATGGTGGTTTTTCCAGAATTGGGATTGCCGGCCAGGGCGATGCGGATTGTGCTATTTTCCATGTTTCTCCTTGTTGCTGGAAAGCGGCTCCACGGTGATTTCAGCAGCCTCCTTGACCCGTAAAGATACATGGCAGCCCTTGACCACCAATTCCATGGGGTCCTTCAGCGGCGCATATTTTTCAATATAAATATCCGTTCCTTTGGTCAGCCCCATCTCCAGAATCCGCCGGCGAAGCCGAATATCCCCGGCCACACTGACGATGCGTGCATGCTGACCTTCTTTCATTTCACTCAGTTGCATAACATCCCACAGCTATTTAAAATTTCGAATCCGGAAGTTTCTTATTCATGAACCGCCCGGACGACGATCTTCTGTGCCATTCCCTGGCCGATGACATAGCGCTGGAACCCAACAGAAACCACCACCTGGCCGTGGCCGTGGTTGGTAATCACATCCAGCACATCACCCACACGAAGCCCCATGCTCAACAGACGCAGCCGGGATTCCCCGCCGCCGATAAAATCATGGATCATCACCCGCTCCCCGGGTTTGGCCATGGTCAGAGGCATTTGTTTTTCACGGGTTTGTAAACATTCCGCACAGATCCCGTAAATCTCCATGCGATGCTGGAGCATATGAAATCCAAACCCTCCTGCGATCCGGGATTGGAGAATCTCCAATTGATCATTTTCAAATTCAATGATTTTACCGCATTTAATGCAGATCAAATGATCATGATGCTGGCCTAAATGTCGGTGCTCATACCGAAGTGCGCCGTTTTTAAACCGGTTTTTATGGGCAAAACCAAAATTGCACATCCGTTCAAGGGTGTCTTCCACAAATTCTTTCGACAAGTTGACGCCGGTTTCCCTTAATTTGGATGTGAGTTCATCGCTGGATACGTGCTGTTCCTCCTGCAGAAACGCTTCCAGAATCTTAAACCGATCCTCGAACCGATCGATTTTTTCCTGTTTAAACAGTTTTTCAAACTGTTTGCGCTCGTATGAATGAATCTCTCTCATGTCGCATTCCACTTTTTGTTAAAAGGCCGCAGCCGCATCCATCATATGGCATAAATAATACACGCGGTATGGCATGTCAATAATGCCTGAAATAATTATTTTTTTATCTTTTCCCCAAAAACGCCGATTTATCTGTTTGCCTCCCTTCAATATATTTGTTAGGTATGAATCATTTTAAAATCAGCAAACGGATTGTGATTATGAACACCACGTTAAGATCTGAAACCCTTTGGGATCATGTATGGGATTTTTTTGCCTCCATCAAGCTGTCCATTGTCATTCTGCTGGCGCTGGCGGCCACGTCCATTGTGGGAACCGTCATCCCACAGAATGAAAATCCGGCATTGTATATCAGCACATACGGCGAATTTTTATTCCGCCTATTCCATGCCATCGGCGCATTTGATCTCTATCATTCCGGATGGTTCCGTTTCCTGTTGTGCCTTTTGGTCATCAACCTGGTGGTGTGTTCCATCCAGAGGCTTAGGGCCACCTGGAAAATCATCTTTCCCAAAGCACCTCTGTTTCAAGCCGGCCGGTTTAAAAATGCAAGTGCGGTTCAGCAATGGACTGCGGACGCCCCAGTGGATGTTGTCAAGAATTCATATGAACTTTTTATTTCAAGGCATTTTGCCGCGTATCGCAGCGATAAAACAGAAACCGGATATAGGCTGTTTGCGGAAAAATACCGCTTAACCCGGCTGGGGGTCTATGCCGTCCATTTCAGTGTGCTGCTGATGGTCATGGGCGGGCTGATCGGATCTATTTTCGGTTTTGAAGGATATGTCACCATCCCGGAAGGAGAATCTGCCGGAAAAATCACCCTTACCAACCAAACCACCGAAAAAGACTTGGGATTTACCATCCGATGCAATGAGTTTCACATGGCCTTCTATGATTCCGGAATGCCCAAAGAATACCGGTCGAATTTAACGATATTAAAAGGGGGCCGGGAACAGGTCACCCAGGACATTCGGGTCAATTCCCCGTTGAAATTTGAAGGCGTGAGCATTTTTCAATCCAGCTATGGAAAAATTCCTAAAAAAAATTTTACTGTAAAATTCATGGAGCGGGATTCTGAAATTGAATATGAAAAAAAGGCCTCCATGAATGAGGAAATTCCGCTTCCAGGCAATTCCGGTGTGCTTGTGGTGGAGGATTTCAAACCATCGTTTTCATTTCGCGGGGTCAAACTGGACAACATTTTTTTATGCCGCCTCACCGACGCATCCGGCCATAGTGAAAATATCATTTTACCCGCAGATTTTCCGAGATTTGACAAAATGCGGGGGGGGCAATTTATTATTTCCATCGCCGATATCCAATACCGGTATTACACCGGGCTTCAGGTGAGCCGCGACCCGGGCGTTCCGGTGGTATATGCAGGTTTTATATTAATGATCTTTGGATGTTATGTGACTTTTTTTATGTTTCACCATCAATTTTGTATGGAGCTGACATCCCAGGGGAATCGAACCCAAGTTGTTGTCAGGGGCATATCCGGCAAAAACCGCCCCGGCATGGCCGCAAAAACAAGGCGGCTGGCGCAGAAATTACAAAAAATTGATAAAATCCAGAATTCAAGCATCGGATTCCGGAATGAAAAAAAAGACCTGATTTGTTGATTTCGGATTCTGACTTCTGAATTCTTCAAATAAATGAAGGAATATTTCCCATGAGCGCAAAAATATTATCCATTGTCACATTTATTTACGGCCTTGCCGTGCTGCTTTATCTGGCCGGGTTGATTTTTAAAAAACCAGTGGTGAACAGACTGGCTGCCGGAAGCACAGCTCTTGCCGCATTGGGCACCATGGCGGGCATCCTGACCCGATGGGTGGAATCCCACCTGATGGGAATCGGGCATGCGCCGTTGTCCAATCTCTATGAATCCCTGGTGTTCCTATCCGTATGCGTGGCCGTCATATCCCTCTATGTGGAATTCAAATATCAACTCCCCGCCATCGGTGCTGTGGCCAGTCCCATTCCGTTTCTGGCCATGGCTTATGCTTCTTTGCCCAAGGTCAGCAGCGAAATCCAGCCCTTGATCCCGGCTTTGCAGAGCAACTGGCTCATTGCCCATGTCATGACCTGCTTTATCGGATATGCGGCTTTTGCCGTGGCATTTGGCATCAGTATCTTATTTTTTTTAAAATCATCCGGAGACGAAAAATCATGGGGGATGATTCACCGGATCCCGGATTTGGAAACCCTAGATGAACTCACCCATCAAATGGTCATGTTCGGATTTCTCTTTTTATCCATCGGCATCATCACCGGATCGGTATGGGCCAATCAGGCCTGGGGCCGATATTGGGGCTGGGACCCCAAGGAAACCTGGTCGTTGATCACATGGCTCATTTATGCCACGCTTCTGCATGCGCGCATGATGCGGGGTTGGATGGGGAAACGAATTGCCCTGCTTTCCATCATCGGTTTTATGGCGGTTATTTTCACCTATTTCGGTGTCAATCTTCTGCCGGGACTCCACTCATACCAATAAAAAAACGTCAAAAAAATCGTCGTCATTTTTATTCTTCATGTTTTATTGCAAATACGATGAAACAGGAAAAAAAGAACCACCCCAGCAAGCAATATTGAAAAAGGAAATAAAGAAATGACGCAAGGAACCATCCGCATCGAAAGAAAAAACAAACTCGCCTTGGTGGTCATTGACCGGCCCGATCGCCTGAATGCATTTAATGAAAACCTGTTTTTTGCCATGGAACAGGCCGCCATTGAATTAAAGGAAAATCTGCCCCGGGCCGTCATTATCACCGGAAGCGGGGATAAAGCCTTCAGCGCAGGGTTTGATGTAAATCCCGACAACCCCATGGTCTCTTCCATTATTGCTTCCATTGAAAAAAAGAATCCACAGCCGGCTGAAAAAATGATCCAGAGGCTGCGCCAGGCTGTGGATGGTTTTTTGTCTTTGCCGGTGCCTGTCATTGCCGCTTTAAACGGATTTGCTTACGGAGGCGGCGCGGAATTGGCGATCCGATGCGATCTGCGGGTCATGGATGCCAATGCGGTCATCTGTTTTTCCGAGGTGCGGCTGGGCCTGATGCCCGACTGGGGGGGCGGCGCCACCCTGGCCCGTTTGGTGGGGCCGGCCGTTGCCGCGGACTTGATTCTTACCGCCCGAAAAATCGGCGCAGATGAAGCCCTGCGCCTGGGGCTTGTCAATCGGGTCAGCCCGCCAGGCAAAGCACTGGAGGCAGCCATTGAAATGGGCGAAGCCATTGCCAAAAACGGCCCCCGGGCTGTGGCGTCCGCCCTGGAAATCATTCGAAAAAGCCTGCTTCTTCCCCTGGACAAACTATTGAATCTGGAAGCTGCCCACGCGGTATCCCTCATGCTCACCGGTGAATGTATTCATGGCGTGGCTGCATTCCTGGAAAAAAAGGAGCCGGTTTTTCCGGATATGATCTAATTTCATCTGTCCTTCTCAATGGTTATCGATAACTTTTTCCAATCAGAAAAATCCCGTATTCGGCCAAAAGGTCGGGAAACCAACGGATGATCTTTCCATCCGGCGCATGGCCTTGACGGGTGTTGATGGCGATTTCCCTGTAAATCTGAAAGCCGAGGTCTTGGGCGAATTTTCGAAAATCCTTCATGGTGATGACACGAATGTTTGGCGTGTCATACCACTGATATGGAAGCTGCCGGGTGACCGGCGCATATCCGGTCAAGAGCAATTGCAGGCGGACCTTCCAATGACTAAAATTTGGGAAACTCACAATCACTTTTTTCCCGATGGAGAGCAATGTGCCAATGAGTTCAGCGGGTGCAAATACCTGCTGGAGGGTCTGGCTTAAAATCACATAATCAAATGAAGATTCCGGATAGTCTTTCACCTCGGCATTGATGTCGCCGTGAATCACCGAAAGCCCTTTTTCAATGCATTTGGCGATGTTTTCTTCATTCTGTTCTATTCCTGTGCCAGAGACATTCTTATGGGTTTGAAGAAATAAGAGCAAATCCCCTTCCCCGCAGCCCAGGTCTAGAACCCTGGAATCAGGCTCAATGAGGGATGCTATGACCTTTAAATCAAAACGTGTCCCGTTCAATTGAGTCGCCGGTGTAAACACGGTCCAAAAATCCTTTGATCATTTGAATCAGCCGGGGAATGGGAAGCAAAAATGCGTCATGGCCGCAGTCCGCCTGGATTTCACAAAAAGAAACATCCAGTTTGTTTTTTTTCATGGCCTGCACCATTTCTCGGGACTGGTAACTGGGATAAAGCCAATCCGAGGTAAATGAAATCACCAGAAACTTGGCCTTTGCTTTGGAAAACGCTTTCACCAGAGAGCCGTTTCCGTGGTTCTTTTTTAAGTCGAAATAATCAGCCGCCTTGGTGATGTATAAAAAAGAATTGGCGTCAAACCGCTCCACGAATTTGCCGCCCTGGTATCGAAGATAACTTTCCACCTGGAAATCCACGTCGAAATTAAAAGACACATCCATCTTGTTCTGAAGGCGGCGGCCGAATTTCTGGCGCAATGCTTCATCGGACAAATAGGTGATGTGCCCGATCATGCGCGCCACTGCCAGTCCCATGTCCGGTTTGGCGCCGTCATAATAATTCCCCTGGTTCCAATTGGGATCGGCCATAATGGCCTGCCGGGCCACTTCATTGAATGCAATGGCTAAGGCCGAATGCCGGGTGGTGGTGGCCAGAGCAATGGCGGATAATACCATGTCAGGATATCGGACCGCCCACTCCAGAACCTGCATGCCGCCGATGGACCCACCGATAACCGCCAGCAGCTTCTTCACACCCAAATGGTCCAAAAGGGCTTTCTGGGCGCAGACCATGTCGCCGATGGTGACAAAGGGAAAATCAAGACCGTAGGGTTTATGGGTTGTCGGATGAGGCGCGCACGGACCGGTGGAGCCATAGCAGCTGCCTAAGATGTTGGAACACACCACAAAATATTTATCCGTATCAATCCCTTTGCCGGGTCCCACCATGAAATCCCACCAGCCCGGCTTGGCATCCTCTTTGCTGTAATAACCGGCTGCATGGGAATCGCCGGAAAGGGCATGACAAATCAAGACAGCGTTGTTTTTGCTCGCATTAAGTCTGCCGTAAGTTTCGTAAGTCAGGGTGACCGGGCTTAAAACCGCCCCGCTTTCCAATGCCATTGCCTCGGGCGGATGGGCGAAGGTAAATGTTTTTTTCTCCACCACGCCCACGGACACGCCGGTTTGATCATGTTGGATGTATTCGCTCATAAAAAAATCTTTTTAGATTTTTTTCAATGCCTGATCCAGATCCGCTAAAATGTCGTCAATATGCTCTATGCCGATGGAAAGCCGCACCAGGTCCTGGGTGAGTCCGCTCTGTTGCCGGTCTTCTTCAGACAACTGGGAATGCGACGTGCTGGCTGGATGCAGCGCCAGGCTTTTGGCATCTCCCACATTGGCCAGATGGGAAAAAAGCCTTAAGCTGTCGATGAATTTCCGGCCCGCCGCCATCCCGCCCTTGATGCCAAACACCACCATGGCGCCGAACCCTTTGGTCAGGTATTTGCTCGCCACCGGATACGCCGGGTCGTCCGGCAGGCCCGGATACCGCACCCATGACGCCTTGGGATGGGTTTTCAGATACATGGCCACCCTGGCGGCGTTTTCACAATGCCGCTCCATGCGCACGTGCAGGGTCTCCAGGCCCTGGAGAAACATCCAGGCGTTATCCGGCGATATGCAGGCCCCGAGATTGCGCAACGGCACCAGCCGCATTCTTAGAATAAAGGCAATCGGGTTGAACTCCCCAAGGTCATGGGCAAACCGAATATTAAAATAACTGGGCTCCGGCTCGTTGTATAAGACAAATTTTTTATCCGTCCAGTCAAACCGGCCTGAATCCACCACAATGCCGCCGATGCCGGCGCCGTGACCGCCCATCCATTTGGTGATGGAGTTAATGACGATATCCGCCCCGTGATCAATCGTTCGCAACAGATACGGGGTGGTGAACGTGCCGTCCACAATCAGGGGCAGGTGATGGTCCCGGGCGATTTTAGCCACTGCAGCAATATCGGTGAATTCAAGAACCGGGTTGCCGATGGTTTCCACATAAATAGCCCGAGTTTTAGGTGTGACGGCTTTTTTGAAATTATCGGGATTTCTGGGATCAACAAATGTTGTATGAATATTAAACTGAGGCAGGATGTTGTTAAACATGGTGTATGTGCCGCCGTAGAGGTTGTTTGCGGAAACGATCTCATCCCCGGCTTTGCAGATATTAATAATGGTATAATAAATGGCTGATGTGCCCGAGGCCACGGCCAGGGCCGCTGCGCCCCCTTCAAGAGCTGCCACCCGCTTTTCCAGCACATCCTGGGTGGGGTTCATCAACCGGGAATAAATATTGCCCGATTCTTTTAGAGAAAACAGATTGGCTGCATGGGTCGTGTCCTTGAATATATAAGATGATGTGCGGTACACCGGCACCGCCCGGGACAATGTCGTTGGATCGGGTTCATATCCTGCATGCAGACATAAAGTTTCAAACCGATGGCGCCCGGTCATTTGGCATCTCCTTTTGATTGTTTTTTATGTAAATAGAGCTGTGTTGAGGGGATAATTATGATACAATTTTGACCGATTCCTTGACTTAAATCAAAAAAATTATTTTTAGGGGCAATCAGAGCCGCGCGCAGGTAAATTGGCCGGAATCATGGAAAAGATTCACAAGACGGTTCTCGAAAAGACTTCAGTCGATTGATGGGGATTAAATCCATTTCAGTCGGTTAAGACGTCTGAGATAGGAACAATGCATTGATAGAGGAGCATTCATCGGCCCGTGATTCCAAAAACCATACCATCGCCCTTTAATACGGTTATAATAAAACTTTACTTTCATTATTCTCGTATTAAAATACAATATTATGAAGAATCCTTCGGGGCATACTGCCCATTTGTATCGCTTGTTTAAGAAAAACCCAAAATTGTGCCAGGGCAATCTTCAAATCATCGCATGTGCGGGCTCCGGCAAAACCGAATTTGTTTCTGCAAGGATTGCCTTTCTGATTGCCGAACGCATTGCCACACCGGAACATATTGTCGCATTTACATTTACGGAAAAAGCCGCCAAAGAGCTCAAATTCCGCATTCGCACCAAGATTCGGGAACGGGTCGGCCGCCAGCCGGACATCGGAGACCTTTATATCGGAACCATCCATAGTTTTTGTTTTGAGCTGTTAAAAGAATTTGTGCCCGGATATCGAGGGTATGATGTATTGGATGAAGGAAAACGGTATGCTTTTGTCAGCGCCATCCGGCGCGATTTAAAAACCGACGACCTCCTTTCCTGGCTCCAGGAACATGATGCAAAGCCTTTTGGCAGCACCAAAGAACACTGGGTGATCAATACGTTTATTCGCAATGTGGATATTGTGCGTGAAGAAATGTTGGCACCTTCCGACGTTTCTTTATGCCCTGAATTTGTCCAAGCATATGAGACATACAACCACATCCTTCACCAAAGGAGATTCCTGGATTTTTCCAGCATGATGGCCCTTGCCGTCCATCATCTGTCAACTGACAAAAACACTTTAAAAGCGGTCAGAGCCAGATATACCCACATCACGGTGGATGAATACCAGGATATCAACCCCATTCAGGAAAAACTGATCCAGCTCCTTGCCGGCAAAAACGGCAACCTTTGTGTGGTGGGCGATGACGACCAATCCATTTATCAATGGCGGGGCGCCACCGTTGAAAACATTTTGACCTTCCAAAAAAGATATAAAAATGTTTACACCCATCATCTGCCCATCAATTATCGTTCCACCGACAATATCATCCAACTGGCAAACAATCTGATATTAAAAAATAAAAAAAGACTCCAAAAGTCCATGGCCCCATCTAACAAACCGAGCCAAAAAGGGGATATCTACAAAATCGCCTTTGAACACCAGAAAGATGAGATTGATTTTATTGTCAAACGCATCACCCATCTCATTGGAACCCGTTGGGAGGACAACAATGGCCAGGAAAGAGGGCTTGCCTATTCGGATATGGCCATTTTTTTCCGTTCCGTCAAATATGACAGCCAGCCCTATCTTGAAGCGCTTCAGCACGCAGGCATTCCCTATGCGGTTTCCGGTGTGGGCGGGCTTTTTAAAACACCGGAAATCGAAGTTGTCTTTAGCATTTTTTCATATCTCGGGGATTTTGAAAAAAATTATGACTCCGGCGTGATGCAGGAACATGCCATTTGCCATCAGGCATCTTCTGTTTTTACGCTTTCTCATCCAAAGCAATTCATGTTGGGCTTACATGAACTTAAAGAACAGATTGCCCATAAACCCCGGCTCTCGCTTCAGGAACTTTATGCAGACATCCTCATATTATTGGGCATTGATCAGGAAGACAGGCACGATCTTGTCCATGAAGTGGAAATGTATAATCTTGGCCGGTTCAGCCAAGTGATTTCCGATTATGAGGGAACCCGAACATATTGCACTTATAAAGACATCAACCGATTTTGCTGGTTTATCAAACACTATGCTGAAAACGCCTATGATGCCGGCACCGGCGAAGATCCCACGCTTTTCATCAATGCCGTGCAGGTCATCACCCTGCATGGCACAAAAGGGCTGGGTTTTCCGGTGGTTTTTATGCCGTATTGTGTGGAAAGGGCACATCGCCAGACCCCACCCGGTTTTTTAAATTCCGCGTCATTTAATTTTACCCGCTACCAGGGCAGCGAAGAAGATGAACGCCGTCTTTTTTATGTGGGCATCACCCGGGCCAAACAATTTCTCTATATCACCACTTCCCGCAATATCATGGGTAAAAAACGCTTAAAATCGCCGGTGAAATTCTTTAAAGAATTAGACCCCACATATTGTATGACCACTGCCTCTGCCGACCCCACGAAAAGACAAAAATTGCCGTCCCAGCCGTCAGCGGCGGATTTTCATTTTCCCACCAGTTATTCACAAATCAGCGATTATATCCGCTGCGAATATGATTATAAAATGCGCTATATTTATAATTTTAATCCGGTCATTGTACAGGCCCTGGGGTATGGAAAGCAGGTGCATAATATTTTAAATCTTCTCCACAGACTCATCCAAGATGGTATTGTCCCCACACCGGAAACAGCGGCCCAAGTGCTCAAAAACCACTTCTATCTTCGGTATGCAGCCGATAAGCATGAAGATGCGTTACGCAAAAGCGCGTTAAAAAGCATTCTCCGGTATCTTGACTTATGGCAGGAAGATTTTTCCCTGTCTGTAAAGACCGAACGCCATTTTGAGATGGATATTGAAAACGCGTTGCTCAGCGGCAGTATTGATTTGTTAAAAAGAAAAAACGAAAAGGAAAATATCTTAGAAATCATTGATTTTAAAACCGGCAATGAAAAAAGAGCAAACGAAGAACTCATGCTCCAAGTCCAACTTTATACCATTGCCGGCCGGGAAGCGCTCAATTTGGCCGTGGATAAAGCCTATGTTCATTTTTTAGATGGCAAAAAACAAGCGCGCTTGGAAATTTTAACCACGCCCAAACAGCTCGAACTTGCCATGAACACGGTCAAAGACGCCATCAACGGGATTACAGCCCGGCGCTTTCATCGAAACCCCAAAACCCATCAAACCTGCCATACCTGTGACTGGGAACGACTATGTCCGAAAAAGAAAAAAACATAGCCCGGTTATGCTTCCCGAATTAAATGGATGATGTGCATATTCCGGACGATGTCGGACACCGATTCCGGATGATTTCGGCCACCCCTCATAAGCAATTTTGAGCAAAGTTTGGCGCTGGTGAATCAAAATAATTAACGGTATTTTGTGCCTTT
>FWPV01000248.1_pt1 | contig 40740 bp, 35 predicted proteins | sample 2228371 | NCBI WGS metagenome assembly FWPV01 (sample SAMEA103939776, study PRJEB20133) | metagenome
TCCCTCGCTATCCTGTGGATGCGCCTTTCCAGCAAACAGTATTTGTACAGGTCGTTGAGGATGGTTGAGGATCTGGGCCAGCCGGTCAGGGTCGCGGAACAAGAGGTCACCCCTTTTATAGGCAGCGAATCTTCTGCTAAAGCCGATCGTCAGTGCTTCAGGATCCAAGACATCCTCAGCAGCTTGTATCTCAGATGGCATGGCGCCGCGCCGTATGAGCTGTTCCTTGAGCTTTCTGCGGGCAAACGCTATGAGTCGTTCACGGCGACGCTCATGAGTCCTCCACAACTCTGTATCGGGTATTCGGTCCACGCCTTCCCACACCTTTTGGCTGTCAGGTTCCTCTATCCAACGAGGCCCTAGGTAGCGATTATACAAGTCAGCCATTTCTTTGGAGATATACGAGGGGACATGCACACCATTGGTAATGGCAATAATTGGTGAATCTTGGATAGGAAAACCTCGCCATATCCCGTGCCACATCTGTCTTGAAACGTCCCGGTGCAGTCGACTGACACCGTTCTTGTAGGTTGATAATTTCAACGCCAAGACCGTCATACAAAAGGGCTCGTGCGGATCATCAGGGTGTTGACGACCAAGTCCGAGTATCCGGTGAAAGGGAACCCCTATGTCGTCAGCATAGCTCCTGAAATAGCGCTCCAAAAGGCCGGGATCAAAATAGTCGTTTCCAGCGGGAACCGGGGTGTGTGTGGTGAAAACCCCACTCGCCTTTACTGCTTCTATTGCTGCCTCAAAGGAGAGTCCATGTTCTTTTATGAGGATGCGGATCCGTTCGAGTTGGGCAAAGGCAGAGTGTCCTTCATTCATGTGAAATACCGAAGGCCGTATGCCAAGCGCTCGCAGGGCCCTGACCCCACCCATACCCAGCACAATCTCCTGACGGATTCTCATCTCTCTGTCCCCACCGTAAAGCTCGGAGGTAATTTCTCTATCCTCTGGCCGGTTGTCCTCAGTGTAGGTACTGAGTAGGTACAGTGGCACCCTGCCGACTTGCACGTGCCAGACCTCCGCAGTTACCATGTGGTCACCTACAGGAATGCCGATGGCTACTGGCCGACCGCTTCCGTCGAGCTCTCTGAAGACGGGCGTATTATCGTAGTCATTGATTGCATAGTATTCCTGTTGCCACCCCTCTGAGTTCAGATATTGACCAAAATAGCCTTTTTGATAGAGCAGACCCAACCCGACCAGTGGTAGTCTCAAGTTGCTCGATGATTTCAGGTGGTCGCCGGACAACATTCCCAAGCCACCTGAATATATGGGTAGGCACTCGGTCAATCCATATTCAGCCGACAGATAGGCAATCCTGAAAGAGGGATCAAGATGTTTTTCTAGCTGAAAGCTATAGGTGGACTTAAGTTCCATGTATTGATCGAACCGCTCCATAACGCTGTCTAGGTGGAGCAGAAAGCTCTCATCGGTACTGGCCTCTTCGAGCCGCTCTTGTCGCACCCGTGCGAGCAGCAGGACTGGATTATGGTACACCTCTTCCCAGAGGTCCCGATCCAATCTGCGAAACAGCTCGATGGCATCTTGGTTCCACGTGTACCAGAGATTGTGGGCGAGCCTGTTCAACGGTGAGAGTCGTTCAGGCAAGGATGGAACCACCAGTAGTGTACGCCATGTGGGTTGCATAAACCTTTTCTCCTCTTCGAGGCTTTCGGTCGCACGGTGTAGCGTTTGCTATTGACGAACCAACCATTACGTGTTCCAAATGGCATGCAGACATTGTGTGTCTGTTATCGGTAGGATGCACCTTTCTTGGATCTGGCAGTTCTATAAAGCTCAAGGTACTTGTCAGCAGCCCGGTCCCATGAAAAGTCCTGTTTCATACAATTCTTTTGAAGCGTCTTCCAGAGGTGTTTGTCACAATACGTTCTCAACGCCTTTTCAAGCGCACCCCGAAACGCCTGGGCACTGTAGGTCGTGAACTTGAACCCGGTTCCTTTGCCTGTCACTGGATCGAATTCGACGACACTATCCTCCAGTCCACCTGTGGCTCGCACTATTGGCACTGTACCGTACCTCATACAATAGAACTGACTCAATCCGCAAGGCTCATATTTGGAAGGCATAACGAACATGTCGCATCCTGCGATGATCCTATGTGCGAGGCCAGTATCATACCCAATATGAACAGCCACAGTACCTGGGTGACGATTGGCAAAAGCCTTCATCATGTCCTGATAGGTCCTTTCGCCGTCACCGAGCGCCACAAACCCGATATCTTCCTGCAGTATGCCTTCAAGAGCTTCAACGAGGATATCAATGCCTTTCTGCTCGGTAAGCCGTGCGACCATTCCAATGAGGGGACGTTGTGGCCTGCGAAGACGGATACCAAACATATCGCAAAGGACCTTCTTGCACGTTGCTTTGCCACCCATTGCGTCAATGCTGAATGGTGCTTCGAGATAAGGATCCGAGCGAGGATCCCACATGTCGTATGCTGCTCCGTTGAGGATCCCATAGAGATCTCGCTTCCTGCGTCTCAAGGTTCCCGCAAGCCCATATCCGTATTCCTCGCTCAATATCTCTTTACGGTAGGTGGGACTTACCGTATTGATAACATCGGCACACACGATGCCTGCCTTCAAGTAGTTTATTTTCCCGTAGAACTCCATACCGTCTACCGTATTCATTGCCCGAGGAAGGCCTGTCCAAGGAAACCATTTTGAGGTGAATATACCTTGATATGCAAGATTGTGAAGCGTCATCAGAGAAGCAGTCGTGGCAAAAAATGGGTCCCTGTGGTACACATACTTTAGGTAAGCAGGTACCAGCGCAGTGTGCCAATCGTGGCAGTGTAGTACATCCGGTCTAAATCCAATGCGTTTGCACAGCGCAAATACACTTTTTGAAAGATAGGCGAAACGGGAGGCATTATCAAAGTAGTCTCCCTTGGGTGTCCCATAGAGATACGCTCGGTCGTAGAACTCTTCCCGACGGATAAAGTACACAGCACAACCCTCTGTATCGCGTGTCCAAAACACATCGGCAGGAAGAGGTCCGTAGAGAAACGGGATCTCGAGATCTTCGCAATAAAGCTCAATAGAGAACTTTCCGTTCCTGACGTCACCGTAGTAAGGAATCACAATCTTCACCTCGCACCCCTGACGGGCAAGTGCAGCGGCAAGGGCAGGTGTAACCTCTCCGAGTCCACCAGTCCTCGCATATGGTGTCGCCTCTGAAGCGACAAGGAGCACCTTGAATCCTACCCGTGCTCTTCCTGTAGCTCGTTGTCTATGTCCCTTCATATGACAGCGTTCCTTCTCATAGAGGCTTTTTTGTCTGTGTAACAATACCTTTCACATGTCACTCCAACGCCCGCATTTTGACGTTTCCCTTTGAAACGTCTATCCTCCTTTCACATCCGTTTCTCCATGAGGCAGAGCCTTCTAACAGAGGAGAGAGCCAACCATGAAGCGAATCATCGTGGGAATATCCGGGGCTTCAGGGGTTATCTATGGAATACGACTCCTCGAAGTGCTCAGCACCTATCGAGATATCGAAACTCATCTCGTCATGACCCAGACCGCTCGACACATCATGCATCTGGAGACATCGTGGCTCCCCCAGCAGGTAGAAAGACTCGCCAGCCGTGTATACCAGCCCGATGATCTGTGCGCGCCTATTTCAAGCGGTTCGTTTGTGACTGACGGTATGGTGGTTGCACCGTGCTCAGTAAAAAGCATGTCTGGTATAGCATGTGCCTTTGCAGAGAATCTCCTTATTCGAGCTGCTGATGTCATCCTCAAGGAACGGCGCAGGTTGGTCCTGCTTGTAAGGGAAACGCCCCTGCATCTCGGTCACCTGAGATCCCTGATGCACCTCGCTCAGATCGGGGCAGTGATCATGCCCCCTGTCCCTGCCTTCTACCATCGACCGCGTACGATTGAAGACATTCTCAACTTTACTATTGGTAAGATCCTGGACCAGTTCGATATCCCTCACGAGCTCTTCCCTCGATGGCAGGGTAGCGGCTCAGATGGCTTTCTCAAGTAGAGAAAGAATTCCCTGTTTCCCTTTGCTCCTCGTATCGGAGATTCCATTGTGCCCTCAACCTGCCATCCTGAGGACCGGCAAAAGGCATCCATATCCGCAAGCACTTCGGCACAAAGTTGTTCGTTCCGCACCACGCCACCCTTGCCTACCTTACCCTTGCCTACCTCGAACTGAGGTTTCACTAACGCAAGCACATGCGCTCCGTGCCCTAAAAGATCGAACACAGCAGGGAGCACCTTTTTTAGAGAAATAAACGATACATCGATCACTGCCAGCATAAGCACGTCGTGAACATCTTGGGGTCTCACGTATCGGATGTTGGTCCTTTCCAAAAGGACCACGCGAGGATCATTGCGCAAGGACCAGGCACATTGACCATAGCCCACATCGACTGCATATATCTTTGCTGCGCCGTGCATGAGGAGACAGTGGGTAAAGCCTCCTGTGGACGCGCCTACGTCAAGCCCAATTAGTCCCCTGGGATCTATACCAAAATAGGAAAGGGCCTTTTCCAGCTTGAGTCCCCCTCTACTCACATAGGGATGGTCAGACGCCTCTACCGCAACCTCCGCAGCAAGAGGCACCCGCACACCTGGTTTGTCGACCTTCTTTCCTCCGACCGAGACCTTTCCTGCAAGGATCAAAGCCTTTGCCCGCTCCCTGCTCTCGACCAGCCCTGCAGCAACGAGCCTCTTATCAAGTCTCACGGTCTCCTTCACTGCCTGACTCTCGCCTAAGAAAATCATCAGGATCTGCGACCTGAACGTGGCATTGGCCATCCTCTCCTCTGGTAAGGAGGGTTATCCTTTTTTCAGCCTCGTCCAGACGATGCGTACAGATCCTGGAAAGTCGTATACCTTCTTCAAAAAGACTCAAGGACTCCTCCAGTGCGAGTTCACCTGACTCGAGCCGTTGTACGATCTGTTCCAGTCGCTTCAGGGCCTGCTCAAACGATTCCTGGTGCTGCTGCCGCGTCTTCATACTGCGTCTCCTCCCTCATTCGCCGTGAAACCACCAAGCCGAAGCTGTTGGTATGCCTATTACATGCTTCAATGTACCAGGCGACATCTGAGCAGGCTTCCCATTCCAGTTGTCATTGCGCACCTGCCTGGTAAGTGACATCTTCCGTTGCCCTGAGCAGAGCCAATGGGTCCACCCGTGAACCCATCATCCGAACACCCCAATGGAGATGAGGCCCCTGGGCCCGACCCGTTGCACCTACCCAACCAATGACCTGACCCTTTACAACCGTTTGACCTTGTTCCACACACCGGTCAAGGAGATGAAAATAGGTGGTATAGATTCCTTGACCGTGATCGATACAAACAGCAGTGCCTGCAAAAAAGAACGAGCCCACGAGCACGACTCGACCACTATTTGAAGCGACTACGGGCGTTCCCTCACTGGCCTTGATGTCCTGTCCAGTATGGGGACTTCGAGGTTTGTGATTGATTATTCGTCTCACACCAAAAGGACTTCCCATGGTTCCTTTCACCGGCACTATAAAGGCCCCATCCCACAGACGTCGGGAAGTGACTTCACTGAACACAGAGGAAAACAATCTTTGCTCTTTCTCGACCCGAGCTTGATCTTGCGGACTCAACGTCACCATATGTTCTGGCAGGGTCAAATGCTCGACTGCAAACTCGCGCTTCACCACTGGTAGCCACACATGGGTAAGGGAAACCATCCCAGGGGTCTCTTCCTCAAAAAACATACGCAGTTCATAACTGCCGGGGCGTTGGTCATAGTCTATCCCCACCAAGGCATGATACAGAGCAGCGTCCTGGCCGCTGGAAAAAAACTTGACCTCCCTATCGCACAATGATCCCTTAAGCTGCCCTATGTGCTTTGGAGTTACGACAACAACATGCACTACGTCACCCTGCTGAGGGCGCTCAGGATACCATCTCACCTTCCATCCATCCTGTGTCATGGCCGTAGAGGTCACCATCGATACGACGGCCAGCGTCACTACCACCCCCACAATCGTACACATAGCAAGGTGACGTGGGTAAGGAACAATCATTGTACTATATTGCACCCCCCTCTTTTATTTCATCGATGCTACACTCAAGCAGCCCGTGAGCAACCATCACTTCAACTCTATCTCCCTTGCGTACCTGATCCGCTGCTCGCACAATCGTCCTTTCCGGGAGCAACCGCGTAATACTGTATCCTCTGGCCAACACCCTGAGTGGGGAAAGGTTCTCCAGGCATTTTACCAGCGAACGATACTGTTGCTTCTTCACCTCGATAGACGTCACAACAACCCTGAAAAGTTCCCTCTTCAATCCCTCCACCTGAACAGAGAAGGTCTTCAGTGTTGACAGCGGACCCAGCCATATGAGCTTTTCTCTACAACCTAGCACCCGTTTCCGGTAGGCCTCCATCATCCTTCCAACGCTATGGGAAAGGTCCTCACTCAGATCATCTATCCGTATTCTAAGATCTTGGAGCCGCCGCATCGGGCTTATCAGACGGCTTGTAAGCAACCGTATCTCTGCCTTTCGTGTGTCGAGCATCTGGCGACATGCCCTCAGCAACCGTGTAGTCATACTCTCGATAAGAACCTCCAGGTGTTCTTTCTCGGGAACTACTGTCTCAGCTGCAGCAGAGGGTGTCGAGGCACGAACGTCAGCGACAAAATCCGCAATGGTAAAGTCCACTTCATGACCTACTGCAGACACTACGGGTATATGTGATGCAGCAATTGCCCTGGCAACAACCTCCTCGTTAAACGCCCATAGATCTTCAAGCGATCCTCCTCCTCTTCCGACGATGATCACGTCAGCCTGGCCGTCCTCATTCACATCTGCTATGGCACGAGCTATCTCCTCGGCAGCACCCTCCCCTTGAACACGAACCGGCCGTAATCGTATCTCCACGTTGGGAAATCTGCGCCAGATCACCTTTACAATATCCCTGATCGCAGCACCCACGGGAGAGGTAACCACCCCTACCATCCGCGGCAGCAGGGGAAGCTGCTTCTTGCGTGCAGCATCGAATAGACCTTCTGCCGCAAGTTTTTGTTTGAGGGCCTCGAACGCAAGCTGTAACGCCCCGATCCCTTTAGGTTCCATAAGCTCCACTATGAGTTGGTATTCTCCACGGGGGGCGTATACAGAAAGGGAGGCTCGACACAACACCTGCATGCCGTCTGAAGGAACGAATCGTAACAACACGTTCCGGGATCTGAACATGACTGCCCGGATGTGGCTCTCCTGGTCCTTTAGGGTAAAATAGAAGTGACCCGACGTCGGAACCCGGAAATTAGAGATTTGGCCCTCGATCCAAAACGATCGAAACCGTTCTTCAAGACAAAGCTTGATCGCCTCGGTGAGGCTCGTCACGGTATAGACGTATCCAACCAAGGGCAGGGTCTGCACTCGCTACTCCTTGTGCAGCGGGTGGAAGCGTTCCGGTGAGGGGAAGCACACAAGGCTTTGCCGCCTAAGTCGTTATGGCCCTGCGCGCGTCTCTGCTGCACTATCCATAGCAAAGGCACGGTGCTGTTGTTTCTGATATGCCTGGAAGATAGTCCAGCTCTTGAGGATTTCTAATGCACGCGTCAGTTGGACATCTAGACGAAGTGACTCATCGTCAATACTTCTTTTCCCCTCGGGCGGCTCAAGCTCTTTGGTATCGTTATTTTCCTTTGTCTCAAGGTGGCGTTCAAGGTCCTTTTCCCTGATACCCTCTTGCTTGGGCTCTTCTGACCGTGCAGGTACCTCTTGCGGTACGACAATATCTGGCTCGATACCTTTCGCTTGGATCGACCTCCCAGATGGGGTAAAGTACTGGGCTGTGGTGAGCTTGAGGCCTGAGCCGTCATCCAAAGGTATTACTGTCTGCACTGATCCTTTGCCAAAGGTGGTTGTGCCAAGAATAATGGCCCTCCGGTGATCCTGTAGCGCACCGGCAACAATTTCAGAGGCACTGGCACTCCCACTGTTAACCAATACCACCATGGGATAATCATGGAGCTGCTTTTTTGGGTGCGCATTGAACTCCATCTTTTGCGTGCTTATCCTTGCATCGGTATACACGATCCTTCCTGATTCAAGAAACCTATCAGCGACCGCAACCGCTTGATCGAGTAACCCACCTGGATTGTTACGAAGGTCAAGGATCAACCCCTTGAGACCACCCTTCACCGACTCGAGGTCAGCAAGTGCCTTGTCAAGCTCTTTACTGGTGTTTTCCTGAAATTGAATGAGACGTACATATCCGTAATGCTCGTCGAGTAGTCTGGACTTGATACTGACGATCTTGATAATATCCCGTACGATGGTGACTTCCATAGGCTTTTGGACCCCTTCCCTGACAATCGTAAGGGTAACGGAAGTACCTGGTTTACCCCGCATCCTCTTGACCGCTTCGAATAAGGTCATATTCTTGGTCGACTCCCCGTCGATCTTTGTGATCTTGTCCTTTGCCTTGAGTCCTGCCCGATATGCCGGGGTATCCTCTATGGGTGAGACGATGGTAAGAATTCCGTCTCGTATCGTAATCTCTATACCGAGACCGCCAAACCGCCCCTTTGTCTCCACTTGGAGTTCTTTGTACACATCAGGTGAAAGAAAATTCGAGTGCGGGTCGAGCGTTGCCAACATGCCTTCTATGGCACCGTAAATGAGTTTATCGATATCCACTTCTTCGACATAGTTCTCTTGGACCTTTTGAAGCACATCCGTAAAAATGCGAAGCTTCTGATAGGTAGTCTCAGGGACCGTCTTTAGTCCGAAATTGTCGCCAGGGGCCAAAAAACTCACCACACTCAACACCCCGACGAGAACGAACCAGTGCCGTGCCTTCCATCTCTGGATCACCTTTTTCATCCTCCTCGTTACGCCCCCGTTTTTGAGGCGAGCGCTCATGTCTCGTTGTAATCGATCCATATTGTAGCGCTTCCGCAAAAATCTTCAATGCACACCAAAGTACCTGACATGTACAGCCCCTATTTTCGCTGTAACCACACCAGGGGGTCTAGTGGTTCCCCCTTGTGGCGTATCTCAAAGTGAACAGCAGAATCCATCAGCGCACCTGAATCGCCTGCATATCCAAGCACCTCACCTGTTTTCACCTTATCGCCCGTACTCTTGGTCAATCTGCCCGCTTGAGCAACAACCGAATAAAAGCCTTCTCCATGGTCTATAATGATGAGTTGCCCGTACCCCTTGAACCATCCTGCGTAAACTACCGAACCATTGAAGACCGTTCTGATCTCTTGCTCTGGCTTCGCTTTGATGTCTATGCCTTCGTTTATTATTGTTGAATCGTATCTCGAGTCCCGTTGCTTCCCAAAGCCTCGAATGACCTGGCCATCAACCGGCCATGGGAGCAGGCCTTTGTTCCTTCGGAAGGACCCAGTAGTTGGGACAGAGAGGATCTCGGGTCGCTCTGGCTTACTTTTCTCCTTGTCCTTCTGAAATATGAGTCTTTCGAGCTCCTTGGAAGAGGCCTCAAGCTCTGAGAGCAATCGTTCGTAGAGCACTCGCTCGTTCTCGATGGTAAACAGCAATTGTGCCTTCTTTTGGCGCTCTTGAGCGAGTGCTTCGAGCCGTTTGCTAAGTTTCTTGTCCAAGGCCTTCTCCTCTTCTATGTTCGCCGCCAGAGATCTCTCCATCTTGACCACCTCATCGAGCTTTGCATGAAACATTCTCAGTTGCTCCATGTCGTGCTGGACAACGGTCTTGAGGAAATGCATATTCCGTAGTCTCACAGGGAATGGATCGGTGGAAAAGACCATGGGCAAAAGCCCAAAGCGCGTCATCTTGTACAGGACTACGAGGCGTGCGTTGACAGTACGTTCTTGTTGTCCGATCCATACTCGGAGATTGTCGATCTCCTGCTGCTGGGCGTCCCGCTGCGCCTGGATCTTCTCAATTTCTACTCGAACCTCACTCATCCGCTGTTGATGATATGCGATCGTCTTATCCAACTTGTCAAGTTCGTCCAATACGGACTTCTTCTGTATCTTGATTCTGCGAATTTCCTGCTGTTTGTCGTTGATCTCTTTACGAACACTCTTTAGTTTCTCTCTTTCTTGTCCGTCACCGACTCCTGACCATAGGCACACGAGACCCGTTACGACCATAGCAAGGTATATGCGTAGCTTGGCAACGTCGCACTTCTTCATCAGCCATCCGGCGTTCTTTCCAAACGAAAGAAGCTTCCCGTAAGACCCAAGAGAAGCCCCAAAACGACAAGAGTCGCCATTGTAACAGGGTTCAAGAAGACCGGGCCGCTCCATCCTCCGAATTGACTCCAGTACCCCTTGAACTCTGCAACGAATATCCGATACACCCCATAAAGGGCCCCAAGCGACATCAGCGCCCCGACGCCTCCCTGGATCATCGCCTCTATGCGTAGGGGAAGATTGATGAAAAACTCGGTAGCACCCACGAGCCTCATGATCTCTATTTCGTCTCGCCGGGCATAGAACGCAAGCCGTAACGTGTTGGATATAATTGCCAGGGTTGCGAACAAAAGGAGCACACCGAGGCAGACCCCAACGATACGCATGATCTTCAGGGCAGCCAGAAAGCGTTCCATCCATGCGCCCCCATACTGGACATCACTAATCCCATCCTCGCGCCGCAACCTGAGTGCAACTGCTTCGAGCACCTTCATTTTGTAGAAGTCTTTCTTTACTGTGATTTCAAAGGATCCTGGAAGGGGGTTCTCATTCAGTCCCTCCACAATGTCTTTGTGTTCCCCAAGGATCTTTTTGAGGGCTTCCATCGCATCTGTCGGTGATCGATACACAACAGATTCAATCTCAGGCATCTGTCTCACAAGGGCCTGGAGCGCCCTCTGTCGCTCTGGCGATACTCCTGGCGCAAGATACGCAATGACCTGAACCTGCTCACCCCAGTTGTTCGCCAATCCTCTAATGTTCGTCTGGATGAGTAGGTACACACCAAGTATGGTGAGGGTAACGCTCACGGTTGCTGCTGTCAGGAGATTGAGCTTGAGATGATCCCTTATGTTGATCATTGTCCTTCGCAGAGCGTAAAGAATGGTATAGTACGCCATGTAGGTAGTCTTTCTTAGTAGCAGATGTCGACGATCTTCCCCTTCTCAAGGACTACTTGCTTCATACCAAATCGTCGCACGAGCTCCCTGTCATGCGTGGCTATCATCACCGTCGTTCCATTCTCGTGCACCTTCAAGAGCTGCCCCATGATCTCCATAGCGAGCTCATGGTCGAGGTTGCCCGTCGGTTCATCAGCAAGGATGAGAACTGGATTGTTTACCAAGGCCCTCGCAATTGCCACTCGCTGTTGTTCACCTCCTGACAAAAAAGCTGGTTTCTTGTCGCGCTTATCTTTTAGGCCCACAGATTGCAAGGCCATATACGTGCTTCTGCGAACCTCTTTCGGATCCCCACCGACGATCTCTCTGGCAAGCGCAACATTATCAAAAACGGTCCGATAGGGAAGCAATTTGAAGTCTTGAAAGATGAACCCTATCTGTCTGCGAAACTCGGCAACCTTCGAGCGCCGAAGACGGGTGATATTGCGGCCATTGACAATAATTTGCCCACGAGTCGCCTTTTCAGTCCCGAGGATCAGCTTGAGCAATGTAGTCTTGCCGGCACCTGAAGAACCTGTAATGAATACAAACTCGCCTTTGGCGACTTCCAAAGACACATCTGAAAGGGCTTGTATGTTGCCCGGATACACCATATCCACATGAAAAAGACTGACCATCTACGGTGTGTCCTTTTCACAGTTCATATCGTAAAGAATCTTGAGTCCTTTCAGCGTGAGCTCTGCGTCCACTTCCTGGATAGCACGAGATTCCGAAGCCACCATGTGGGCCAATCCACCAGTGGCAATAACTGACACCTTGCCGGGGATCTCTTTGCGAATCCGCTCGACAAGTCCATCTACCAACTCAACGTACCCAAAATAAATACCGGACTGCATGCTGTGAATCGTGTTTTTTCCAATCACGCTTTTCGGAGCGGCTATCTCGATTCTGGGCAATTTAGAAGCAGCCTGGGACAGGGCCTCCTGAGAAACCATAATCCCAGGAACGATGACCCCGCCGAGGTATTCGCCTCTGCTCGAGATGCAATCAAACGTAGTCGCTGTTCCAAAATCAACCACAATGCACGCTCCCTTGCACTTATGGTATGCTGCGACCGCGTTCACAATGCGGTCAGCACCTACTTCTTTTGGATTGTCCACCAGGATAGGCATCCCTGTTCTCATTCCTGGCCCCACAACGAGTGGCGTTACATTGAAATATCGCACACAGAGTTCTTCAAACGTTGCAAGCAGCGGTGGCACTACACACGCGATGATGATGTGCCTGATATCGTGCTGGACAAAGCCTGAAGTCTCACAAAGGGTGTGCAGGAGCATCCCGTACTCATCCGCGGTCTTGGATTTGTCTGTACCTATGCGCCACTGTTTTTTGAGGACCTCTCCATCGAACACCCCAAGTACGGTATTCGTATTGCCGATATCGATAACCAACAGCATGGCATTCACCCCATGCACAGGCTCAGGAGGGATCAACGCTTATCTTTCTGTCCCTGGTGCTTATGACATCACCGGCGCTGATCCTCTGGACTCTCCTATCCCTGTCTTCGAGCAAAAGACACCCTTCCTCGTCCAGGCCACGAAACCACCCGGCACACATTCCTGCAGGGGTTGTCACCTCCAGCCACTGAGTATGGTGAGCACACATCCCACACCACGCCTTCCTCACAGGCGCACCTCCTTCGTTAAGAAAGATTTCGTACCACTGATCGAGCCGCTTGAACAAGGAACGGGCAAACAACGCCCGATCGACCTTTACCCCGGTAGCAAGATACAAGGAGGTTGCAGGGTACAATAGCTCAGATGGAAACATCTCCTCTGTCATATTGAGATTGACCCCGATCCCCACTATCAAGAAATGCACCTCGTCGACCTCTGCGCTCATTTCTGAAAGAATACCTGCGATTTTCTTCCCCTGGACAAGTACATCATTTGGCCACTTGATAGCTGCTTGGAGCCCATAGTCCTCTCGAAGGACCTCTGTGAGAGCGACTGCTGCAAGCAAGGTAACAAGTGGTGCCTGACGAGGAGGGATCCTGGGACGCAATATAATAGAAGCGTAGAGATTTACGCCGTGAGGGCTTACCCAAGTCCGTCCTCTTCTTCCCTTACCGGCTGTTTGACATTCAGCAATAACAACCTCGCCTTCACAGGCTCCTTTGTGAGCCAGGCGCCAGGCATCATCATTGGTAGAACCTGTCTCAGGTAGGAAATGGACCCTCACACCGATCCGCTGAGGCCTTTCATCAGGGAACAATTCATACGGGTGCACGACGTCAGGAGTGGACATAAGCCTGTACCCAGTAGAAGGCATCCCCTCGATGGCATACCCCATGTTTCTGAGTCTCTTAATGTGCTTCCACACTGCAGCACGGGTTACTCTAAAGCGAGTGCTGAGCTCCCTGCCCGAAACATATCCATTTGTCTGTCTCAGGCATGCCAGGAGTTCCTCGTCCAAGGTCCTACGATCCGCCATAGGTTATGCACATCGCCACATCAACTGCAGGTGCTGAATGGGTGATCTTGCCGACAGAAATGTAATCAACCCCAGTCTCTGCGATCGTTCGCACGTTGTTAAGGTCTATCCGGCCAGAGGCTTCTACTGGAACCCTACCTGCGATGAACGTCACTGCCCGTGCAATATCCTCTGGGGTCATGTTATCGAGCAGGATACAATGAGCTCCTGCCTCGAGTGCCTCTTTGACCTCTGCAATGGTACGCACCTCGACTTCTATACGCATAAGATGGGGGATGCACATTCTAGCTCTCTCTACAGCAGGTCGGATCCCACGGCATGCCTCGATATGATTTTCTTTGATGAGCACGCCCTCGGAAAGGCTACCACGGTGATTGAATCCGCCTCCGACCCTCACAGCATACTTCTCCAGGTATCTCAGCCCTGGCAGCGTCTTTCGTGTGTCGACTATTCGGGCCTTGGTACCGGAAATCGCATTGACAAAGCGCCGTGTCATGGTCGCTACGCCAGAGAGGTGCTGGAGAAAGTTCAACGCTACCCGCTCTGCCTTGAGCAGTGGCGGAACAGGGCCTGCGATCTCCATGAGTACCTCGCCTTCACTCAGTTGATCCCCATCGCTCGCCCTAGCCGTAACGACCAGATCTGAGGATACTGTCAAGAATACCCGTCGCGCAACATCGATCCCGGCGACCACAAGCGACTCTTTTGCATATATGCGCCCAATGCCACGGCATGCATCAGAAAGGAGACAGTCCGTGGTCACATCACCGAGACCCAGGTCCTCGCTCAGGGCCTTTTGCAGCACATCTTCATAGAGAAACGATTCAAGCTGCCTCTGCTCGATCTGTAAAGAATCGCTCACCCGCGCACCTCCAGCAACTGGTTCAAATTGTGCTCAAGCTTGTGCCGTTCCTCGAGCATGCTATCATAGCGCTTCCGATCCTTCTCAACCACTTGAGGAGGCGCTTTGTGAATGAATCCATCGTCACTGAGCTTGGCCGCCAGAAGCCTCATCTCTTTTTCAACTCGTTCCAAGGCCCTTTGTATTCTCGCAGCTTCTTTGTCAAAATCGATTACACCCTCAAGAGGGACAAATACTTCCATCCCGCTGACCACAGAGACCGCAGCCTGCCGAGGTCTAACGCCGTGCTCCAGCAGTTCAAGGGAACGAAGACCAGCAAGTGCCTTGACATACGCTTCGTGCTGGGAGAGCGTACGCCGAACCGCTTCAGAGGCACATACAATGCGAGCATGAAGCCGAGCAGCCGGAGGGACATTCATCTCACCACGTATGGTCCTTATCGCACTGATAGCATCAAGAATATAGTGAGCCTGCTCTGCTGCCTGGGGTTCAGCTCCTACCTCGTGGACCTCTGGAAAACGTGCATATGCCAGACTCTCGTGACCTCGGGCAAACGATGCCCATATTTCCTCGCTCACGAACGGACAAAACGGGTGCAACAGTCGTACAAGTATCCCAAAAGCTTTGTGAAGATAGAATCGTACACGGTTGGCATCTTCATGGTTCATTGTATCGCCATGGGTGGTGGCACGGTACAGATCGACCTTGCTAAATTCAACATACCAATCGCAGAACTCGTGCCATATGAACTGGTAGAGCGCGTGGGCTGCCTCGTTGAATTTATATGCCTCCAGTGCATCTCGTACGTTGCCTACCGTATCTGAAAGGCGCGTCAACATCCATTGGTCCAAAAGTGAGGGCTCGGGTACAAGTTGAGAAGGTTCCCAGCCCTGAAGGTTCATGAAGGTAAACCGTGCCAGATTCCAGATCTTGTTCATAAAGTGACGATAGCCCTGAATTCGTTCCTCTGACAGACGAATGTCGCGACCCTGGGCGGCCAGCGCAGCAAGTGTATAGCGAAAGGCGTCTGCGCCGTATCGTTCAATCACCACGAGGGGATCGATTACATTGCCTTTTGACTTGCTCATCTTCTGGCCTTCCGCATCCCGTACCAGTGCGTGTATATACACATCGCGAAAGGGCACATCTCCCATACACTTGAGCCCCATCATAATCATCCTGGCGACCCAAAAAAACAGGATATCGAACCCCGTCACCATGGTCGATGTCGGATAGTACACGTCAAGATCGCGTGTCTTCTCAGGCCATCCTAGCGTGGAAAAGGGCCATAGAGCCGAACTGAACCACGTATCCAGTACATCGGTCTCCTGCCTGAGAACGCTCCTACCGCAGTGGCTGCATACTGAAGGTGTTTCCCGTGCAACTGTAACTCCCTCGCACGACTCGCACACCCAGGCTGGAATCTGATGCCCCCACCAAATCTGCCTCGAGATGCACCAATCGCGTATGTTATACATCCACTCAAAGTACGTTTTTTCCCAGGACTGAGGGATGATTCTGATCTTTCCCGTCCGTACCGCCTCGATAGCAGGACCGGCAAGGGGTTTGGTTTTTACAAACCATTGTTTCGAAAGGTACGGCTCCACCACACAATGACAACGGTAGCAATGACCAAGATGGTGTTGATACTCTTCGACTGCTTCGAGCAGACCCTGCGCCTTCAGATCCTCGACCACCTTGTTCCGACACGCTTCCCGTCCCAGGGTGCGATAAGGTCCGGCCTGTTCATTCATGTGACCAGTTTCATCCATGACGACAACCAGAGGCAAGTTGTGACGTTGCGCGATCTCGAAGTCATTAAAGTCGTGAGCTGGGGTAATCTTTACTGCACCGGACCCAAAAGTCGGATCGACCCAGGTATCAGCAATAATGGGAATCTCTCGTGCCATAAGTGGCAGTACTACGCGTTTTCCAAGTAACCTCTGGTACCGATTGTCCTCAGGATGCACTGCGACCGCTGTATCGCCCAGCATCGTCTCTGGCCTTGTGGTGGCAACGCAAATGTAGTCATCCTCACCCGCCACTGGATACCGAATGTGCCACAAGTGGCCTTTTGTCTCTCTGAGTTCGACCTCCAGATCGCTCAATGCGGTTTGACATCGTGGGCACCAGTTAATGATATAATCACCACGATAGATCAAGCCTTCCTCAAAGAGTCGGACAAAGACCTCTCTGACTGCCCTGCTCAAACCACTATCCATTGTGAAACGTTCACGACTCCAGTCGCAGGATGCGCCTAGTCGTTTGAGCTGTTCAATAATGATCCCACCATACTGCCGCTTCCACTCCCAGACCTTTTCGACGAAACGCTCTCTTCCCAGTGACTCCTTACGCAACCCCTGTTCGGCAAGTTGCCGCTCAACCACGTTCTGGGTGGCAATGCCCGCATGATCTGTCCCTGGTAGCCACAGTACATTGGCACCCGTCATCCTTTTGTACCGAACAAGTATATCCTGAAGTGTCACATTGAGGGCATGGCCCATGTGGAGAGATCCCGTTACGTTCGGCGGTGGTATGACAATAGAAAACGGCGTGCCTGGTGCCTCAGGATCTGCGCGAAACAAATTCTTCTGCAACCAGATGCTAAGCCATTTTTCCTCGATTGCTTTCGGCTCGTAGGCATTCGAAACCATGAACAGCTTCCTCTCGCTCTCCCTATCAGCCGCCGGCAAACCTCTGCTGCGGGCGACATTGACACCCTGAAACCTTGAAAGTATATTGAAACTGCTTTGAGTTTACAATTGGTATAGGGAGCCAGGGTATCTCCCGCGGTGAGTTTTGCCAACACAGCCCCCGACTTCGCCATGCCGAAGTGGTGGAATTGGTAGACACGCTGGGTTCAGGGTCCAGTGGGTGCAAACCTGTAGGGGTTCGAATCCCCTCTTCGGCACCATGCTCTCATTATGCGGCGCAATTGTAGATGATTGCGCCGCCTTTTGTTATGGACCTTACATGACATGCGTTTCCTCGTGGCATTTGAACACACACGCAAGGGTACTCGCTCGTGATCGCAATACTGGTGCTCGGGCTCGCACTCGGGTTTCTGGGAGCAGTGCCTATTGCAGGACCTATCTCAGTGCTGGTACTTGCCCAAGGGCTCAGGGCAGGATTTCAAAAGGCATTTGCCACCGCCGTAGGGGGAGCGTTGGCCGAAGGGTTGTATGCCTTCCTTGCCTTCTGGGGGGTGAGGAGCATAATGACTGGCTCCTCTATTGCCAAAGAGGCGTCTTACGGAATAACTTCAGCAATGCTCTTTGTGGTAGGTATTCTATTGCTCAAAAAAAAAAAAAAGCCACTCGAACAGGAAAGACTGTCAGAATCAACGCAGACAAAAGGCGGCTTTCTTCTCGGCCTGACGGTCTCCATATTCAACCCGACACTCCTTTTCACATGGGCAGCAGCTTCCCAGGCAATAATTTCCTCGCGTCTACTGGTTATAGGTCCATGGGAGGCACTACCGTTTGCACTGGGAGTAACCACCGGGCTTATCTGTTGGTTCTTTGTCCTGCTCGCACTAATTGCCCGATATAGAACCAAATTTCGCCAGTCGTCCTTGGAGACAGCAGTTCACTGGATTGGCCTGGCCATCATGGCTATCGCTGGCGTATTTGCACTGCTTCAGATCAAAAGCCTTACGCTGCGTGTGTAGAGCTACGCGCTCTCCTACGTCTACGAGGACCTTCAGGGCTCATCACCGAGGTGTTTCCTCACGATGTCCTCAGTTATCTCAAGGACGTTCCCTTCAGGCGTGCGTCTGACGAGGCCAGTAGCAAAAGGATCGAACTCGTAGTGCCGGATGATGTTATAGTAGGTCTCCTTGAGAGCCCGTGCCCCGATGCGATGGTTCTTACTGGCCCTCTCCGCGATAATCCGTATGACCCGATCAGGTATGGTGAGCTTCACACCCATTGAAGCAAAGTAGGTCTGAGATAGCTCGAACATACTGTTGGGTAAATCCTTAAAGATGGTCACCAAGGCATCAACGTTGAGGTCGTCCAAGATGACAATACTCTCGTATCGAGAAATGAATTGAGGCGCCATGCCGTACACGAATAGATCTTCATGTTGGAGATGTTCGCACAGGCGGAACTTGAGTTGCCGCCGTATCGTTCCATCCTCTTGTTGGACCAGCATAGCCTTGAGAGGCCGTTTGGATTGAGGACCCACTACCCGACTGAAGACCATCTCGTAAAGATCTTCAAATGCCCCTGCGGCAATGAAGAGAATGTTGGTGGTATTTATCGGCGTGATCTGTCTACGGATCTCTCCGTCGGCTATCCACTGGACCCGGAAGAGGATGCTATCGTTCTCCATGAGCGTCAAGAGCGAATCCTGTGCAATGATACCCTTTACATTGGGCTGACCTCCCACGTACGCACGGATCTTGTCGATCTCGTCAATGCACACGATACCGTTCTGTATGTGCTCGATAACGCTCTCCAGAGTCGCCTGCTTCCCCAACAAGCGTAAGGCCTCGAGCTGGAGCTTTTCCAAAATCACGCTCGATTGGCTTTCGCTTGTTGACATATCTGCCAACAGGTTTGCGTTAATGCGTATCGTGGTGGCAAAGGTGCTGTACTCGGGATGATCGACAAAAAAGGACTCGATAGTCTTCATGATCGTGGTCTTGCCCGTGCCGCTGTTCCCGATCATGATGACGTTGCCGACTTTGTGTCTGATGAGGTGTTTATAGATAGCAGTGGCGATCGCCTGGAGTGCCTCGTCCTGACCGACGACCTGCGTTCGAAGGTAGTCGAAGATCTCTTTTGGTGTTATCACTTGTTCACGCATATGGCATTGGGATCGAAAAAACCTGATAGATTCGCCCGACCATCATCGTACGCACCACTGCAGTACGCATCTGTGCTGGAATTAAACGCGGAGAGGACGCGTCCCGCTATAGGTGAAGCTGCATCTTCTTCTGTCTTCCCTGGATGAAACGTGTACCATGAGCGACTGCACTCGTCGCAAAGGGGTACTAACGAGCTTCCTCTATGTTGGCATACGTCCCACTGCAATCTTAGAATCTCGCTCACGCCCCCCCTGTTTTTCACCTGTTACTGCCCGAGCCATGCACTTGTTCCACACTACATCAACCACCGGTCTGCTTCAAGGTACAGCACTACCACACCCGATCTGCGTACCAGTAAGACACATCGCATTGCAATGGTAGTTGCTTGCCTATATAATTTTTTTGATGAGCGAAGGGAAGTGGTCGTCCTATGGCTTTGTGCGGCTCACCGTGCCGTATGGAGCCACCCTTTTTTCATGCGCCAAGGCAAGGTACATGGCACGTCGACGAACACCACATTTTCTTTACTGCCCTGCATGCGCAGCAAAGCTCCCGTTGTCTGAGAGCTATCGCCAGGAATGCACTGTCTGCAGGCAAGTATGGTATCACAACTCAGCGCCGTGCATGGGTGCGCTACCGCTTGCCAGTGACGGGAGGGTCCTTCTTGGAAAACGAGGTATCGAGCCGTTTCGTGGCTCTTGGAATGTCATAGGCGGCTTTCTCGCGTATGGGGAAGATCCTTTTGTCGGGCTCAGGCGAGAGGTCAAAGAAGAGCTCGGTGTGGATTGTACCGTCATGGATTTTGTCACCATCGCGGCTGACACCTACGGACCTGAGGGCCAGGCACTGCTCAACATTTACTTCACCGTCCGTCTCCATTCGCTGGATGTGACGCCACACGACGACGTCATTGCAGTACGATGGTTTTCGTTCGATGATCTCCCCGAAGAGATCGCTTTTGAAAGCGACCGGAAAGCACTGGAGATATGCAGACGACACTACGTACGATCCACACCCCATGGAGTGACATCTGTGCTGTGTAACGATCCATGAACATACACCGCCATAGTGCTTCTTCTCGCACGAGCGCACATGCCCAGGGTTAGCGATGAGGGAACATAAGCAAAAAGGAACAGTACCATGTCAGAGTATCCGTGCTTTGCCCCGGCGTTTCTGATTTCAGTCCCCCAGCTTCTGGATCCCAATTTCTTTCATGCGGTAGTACTCTTGATCGAACATGGGAAAGAAGGGGCCATGGGACTCACCATTAATCACCCTACTGACTTCCTGATCAAAACTGTGTACGAGCAACTCGGACGCGTGTGGCATGGTCCTCACGATGCCAAGCTGATGCGCGGAGGTCCGGTCCAGCCCGAACGTGCATGGATTTTACACGGTCCCGGCTGCACAGTTGGAACCCTTCACAGGATAACCGACGAAATCTATCTTAACACCTCATTTGATGCCCTTGACGAACTCTCGAGAAAAAAGCTTCCTTTTCGCTTTTGCGTCGGATATGCAGGATGGGCACCAGGACAACTGGATCGCGAAATCCAGGAAGGTGCATGGATCCTCTCCGAGGTGAATGCTGACCTCGTCCTCCATACGCCCTTTGAGGATGTCTGGGAAACGAGCCTTCGGAATATGGGGATCGATCCCTCGATGCTCGTCATGGGAACGGGTATACACTGAGACGGCAGTCGGAGGCTGACGAGGCGTGAGTGACACGAAAGAACACTGCGGTCTGTTTGGAGCATTTGGTGCTCCTGATGCCGCCTATGAAGTCTACTGCGGACTGTACGCGCTCCAGCACCGAGGGCAGGAAAGCGCTGGGATCATTTGCTCTGACGGCGTGCAAATACGGTCTCGCAAGGGGATGGGACTTGTGGGCAACGTGTTTTCGAAAGAAGACCTACTCCACCTCAAAGGTCACATCGCAATAGGTCATGTCCGCTATTCGACGACAGGGGCATCTCGACCTCAAAACATTCAACCGCTGGTGGCTCGCTATCATAAAGGACTCATCGCCATCGCTCACAATGGAAACATTGTCAATGCCCAAGCCCTCAAGAGAAAGCACGAGCTGAGTGGGTCTATCTATCAGACGGGAACCGATAGCGAGGTACTGGCACACCTGCTGGCAAGGCCATCGCATCGCCGGCTGAGCGATCCGCTTGCACATTGTCTATGCCACCTTCAGGGTGCATACTCGTTCCTACTGCTTGAGAAGGATCGCATTATAGGCGTGAGGGATCCGTACGGATTCCGACCTCTTGTCTTGGGAAAGCGAGGGAAGGCCTATTTCCTGGCTTCGGAAACCTGCGCCTTTGATCTTATAAATGCCGATTACATACGGCCGATCGAGCCGGGCGAGATCGTTACGATCTCCAGAGGGGGTATCCGCTCGGATCGTTTCGAGACGACTCCAACACATCAAAGGGCTTACTGCATCTTCGAATTGATATACTTTGCACGACCAGACAGTATCGTGTTCGACCAAAGCGTCCATGTGATCAGAACGAAGTTCGGTAGAGAACTCGCCCGGGTTTACCCTGTCGATGCAGACATGGTCATCCCCATTCCTGATTCAGGCAACTCGTCAGCCATCGGATATGCACAAGCGTCAGGAATTCCGATCGAGAGTGGTTTCATACGGAACCACTACGTCGGTCGGACGTTCATAGAACCAGAAGAAGTAGGACGTGTGGAAAGTGTGCGATTCAAGTTGAATGTGGTCAAGGATCTGATTAGAAACAAGCGGCTCGTTGTCATCGACGACTCGATTATCCGTGGTACCACATCAAAATCAAGGATACAGGCACTTCGCGAAGCAGGTGCAAAAGAGATTCACCTGCGAGTCAGCTCCCCGCCATGTCGGTATCCATGCTTCTTCGGCATCGATTTCCCAAGCCAAACCGAGCTGATCGCAGGAAAGAAATCAGTTGAGGCAATTCGCAAATATCTCGGCGCAGACACCTTGGCGTACCTGAGTGTCGAGTCGATGCTGTCATGTACCCATCATCCTCCCGAGGAGTATTGCCATGCGTGTTTCTCCGGACACTACCCCATCCACGTGAGGACGCCTCGCTCAAAGCTTGACCTGGAAAGTGGCACCGTATCTGTCGACGCTACTACAAGGCCAAAGATCCTCGCACCTGGTGCTTTATCCGTATGAACGCGCGGTACGTATCGTGGTGACTCGCTGTGTGTACTTCTGACCATACACAACAACCAGTCGATCCTGCTGTACTCGACAAGGATGAGCTCATGGAAAAGGCTCGTCGAGCAGGACAAGGACATCTTTTTTCCTGGTGGCACGATCTTGACGAGGCTGGCCGAAGAGAGTTGCTCCTTCAGGTTCATTCGATTGATTTTGACCTTATACAAGACCTCGTTGCATCCCTCGTGCTGCATCCTCCACCTGCGAACCCTGCCTCGCTCGAGCCGGTGCCGATTATTCCCATCCCAAGGGACGAACAAGAACGATCCAGGGCACGAGAGGCACAAGAACGAGGAGAACATGTTATCCGGGAAGGAAAGGTCGCCGCACTCGTGGTTGCCGGTGGTCAAGGGACACGACTTGGTTTTCCAGGACCCAAAGGTGCCTTTCCCATTGGTCCCTTGTCAGGAAAGAGTCTTTTCCAGTTCTTTGCAGAACGTATTCTGGCTGCAAGAAAACGATACGGCATCCCAATCCCGTGGTACATCATGACGAGCAAGGACACACATGATGCTACCTGCACGTTCTTTGACACCCACCACTACTTTGGGCTTCCTCCTCACGACGTGATCTTTTTTCAACAAGGCATGCTTCCCTCTGTGGATCGCAATGGCAAGATTATTATGGAAGACAAGGGGCGCATATTTTTCAGTCCTGACGGTCACGGTGGTACGCTGCGTGCGCTCAAAAAAAGTGGGGCACTCGCTGACCTCGTCGACCGGGGTATTGAAGAGATCTCTTATTTCCAGGTAGACAACGTACTTGTCAAAGTGCTTGATCCTGTCTTTATCGGCTACCACCGAAAAGAAGCTGCTCAGATGAGCTCCAAGGTGGTACGCAAGGCATACCCAGAAGAAAAGGTCGGTATCATCGGCAAGCGGGCAGGAAAACTGAGTGTGATCGAATACAGCGACCTTTCCAAAGAGGATATGTATGCACGAAATCCTGATGGGTCTCTCACGTATTGGGCAGGAAGCATTGCCATTCATTTACTCAACGTTGGTTTTGTGGAAACCCTTACCAGAACACAGGTGCGCCTCCCGTTCCACAAGGCGGAAAAGAAAATCCCTTATATAGACGCTACCGGCGTGCGGCGCATACCAGCATCACCGAACGGCTTCAAGTTTGAATCGTTTATTTTCGATGCACTGCAATGGGCCCAAAGATCCGTGGTTATGGAAGTGGCACGCGCAGAGGAATTCTCTCCTGTAAAGAATGCCCAGGGCGTGGATTCTCCACTGACTGCACAAAAGGATCTCCAGGAGCTGTGTGCATCCTGGCTCGAGCGGGCAGGCGTCTCTGTACCCAGGGATACCGACGGTCAGCTCGCCGTCCGTATCGAGATAAGTCCGTTGTATGCACTCGACGCTGAAGAATTGGCAGGGAAGCTGCCGTCTGGCTTCTCCTTCACCGGAGATCTCTTCCTCGACAGTCCCACCACGTTACGATAGAGCTTTCCTTAGGATGCACATGCCCTGTAGAGCAGACCCACACACAGAAGACCATAGGCAATCCTCTGTGGGATAGTCTCCCTTGAAAACGTCTTGGAGACCACATAGAGCAAGGCCGCACCATTGCATATGATGAGCAGAGCTGCCACAGGCGCATCAAAAAGGGGGTCTGGAAAACCAGCCACACCAAGCAGGAGCTGCGTACAGATGCACATGAGTCCCCACAGAAGCATCGAAACGAGCAAGGCTGCATCAAAGAGGTTCCCTTGATGGGTGCGAACAAGTATACGCGCGCATGGCACACCAATCGTGGTATATAGCAAGGCCACCGCTCCTGCTATGTACCAGAGGTGATCGACACTAGTCACCCACGGTATCGAACGTTCCCATGCCCACTTCCATATGCTATATCCTGCATAGGCGACCGCATACCCGATCAGTGAGGTTCTCAGAGGCCGTAGCCGCCCAGGCCACCACTTCTGTTGAAATGCAGTACCGACCAGAAACCCTAAGAGCGCTTCGAGCAGCCGAACCCCACCACCGGATGATGGCCCATGTATCGAGGTCCATATGAGCAGACAGCCAAGCATACCCACACAACCTGGTACGAGCATCCACTCAGCACATCGAACCAACTGATGCGGGGCTGTCTCTAAAAGGGACGTAGACCTCAACCTGGCATCGACACCTGGTTCGCCCCATCTACCAACCCCTCGTAGGGATGAGGCCTGAAGTCCAAGCAAGGCAAACAGTAACAGCCGCACCTCGCTATCTTCCCAGCAGGCCTCAGTGAGACCGCACACGAGAAAGCCGACAAGTCCTCCCATGAGACCCGCAGACAAACCTTTGTCGAATGTAGATCCTGCCAGCACGATGCCTCTACGACAGTTCTTGAGCGCTACAAGAAAGATGACAATAAATGCAGCAAGCCCACACATACCAGTGGTAACGCCAAGGTGAATAAAATTGTTGTGGAGATGCCACTGGTTCGCCTGGATGGCAAGGGGATGTCGAACAAATGGGTAGATCTTCTCCAGCGCGTGCATCCCTATCCCATTGAAAAAAGAGGACAAAGAGATTCGGAATCCTGACCACCACATGAGCAAACGCTGCGCATTCGAGGCAGCAAGCCCATCTTGGGCCGTAACATCCACGTCTACCAGGGAACCAATCATTCTATAAAGGTCGGGGAGGAACAACCAGGAGGCAATGAATACCAACAGACTGCATCCACACACAAAAGCAAGTAGGTGCCTTGGACTCCGAACCGCACATACAACCATCCACCCTACGAGAAGCCCTAGCACAGCGCCCTTGGATTGACTGAGCACAATCCCCATGAGCATGGAGGCCAGAACAAAAACGCGTACGATCGTCGTCAGGCCGCTGCGATGCTCCCATAGCACTATGCCTAGCCCTGTGGAGGAGACTACGACAAGGTACTCTCCAAAGGTGAGATGGAGACTGAAAAACCCGGTAGCCCTTCCCACCTCGGTCCGAAAATGTCCAAGGAAATCCAACCCGGTCAAAGTTTGGAACAGTCCATAAAAGGACGCCAGACATGTCGTAGCGAGCAGGACTGCAATCAGCGTGTTCCGTTCACCTTTTTCTCGGACCGTCCACGCAAACAGGTAGTATACAATGATGAGCCCGAGGTCCCGACTGTCCTTGAGGCTCGCAAGAGGATCCAAGGAGACAACGAGGCTCAGCAGGCACGCAACCACAAATAGCAACCAGGCACCGTCGAGGAGGGTCCTCTGGAGTCGCAGGGTCTTCTTCACACAGGCGGCGTATACAGCAAGGCCTACACTGAGTATCCACGCGAAATTGGTTGCTGCAATCGAAAGCGGCGAAACACCACACAAAGCCACCAGACCCCAATAGGGATCTAGGAGACCGTACAACCGATCGGTGGTACGCTCGTTCCATCGAACCTTCACTGTAGGTACACAAACCTCAGAGTCGCTATACCATCTTTTCAGCTTCATCAATGAGCATAATTGGTATATCGCCCTCAACAGGGTATTTGAGCTTGCAGGCCTCGCACACAATCCCATCCTGGTCTTCCGTGAGTCGGACCTCTCCTTTGCATTTGGGACATGCAAGCACCTCGATCAACTCCTTTGCAATCGCCATAGGTACCTCCTGTTAAGCGTGACGAGCCTTGGTCTTCACCGTGGTCCATGGACTACCAGCCAACTGGCATGTTATCTGTGAGACAAACCGAAGCATGTGGATAGGCCTCTTTGAGGAGCCCTACCAGTGCCTCCCACACGCGCTCTACCGAGATGCCTCGCATGCATTCAGCAGTAGCGCACATTCGCTTGTAACATCCCCGGCAGGGGCCTTCAAAGGAGACAACCCGATAACGTCCCTGAAAAGGACCGTTCCGTATCGGGTCCGAAGGACCGTATATACCGACCACAGGGACGCCAAGGGCAGAGGCAATATGAAGTGGCCCAGTGTCACCACTAATAACCACATGACACCTTTTGATCAAGCCGGCAAGGCCCTTGAGCGTAAGCGGTGGAATGCACGTTGCCTGTTCCTTCATACGTAGCTTGAGTCTATCGGCAGTCTCCCTCTCGCCGGGACCCCAAAGTATGAACACGTGTCCATCGAACTCCTGCACAATCCTCTCTCCTAGAGCTGCGTACCGCTCGAGTGGCCATCGTTTTGTAGGCCACCCTGCTGCTGGATTCAAGGCGATTCTCAGCGCAGACCTCGTACTAGATGATGCACGAAGGAACGCTTCGGCCTCCTCAGCCGCACTCCTGGGAATGTCAATGTAGAAAGATCTCCGCACATCAGTGATTCCCAAAAGGCTAAGCATCATCAGATGTTGATCAACAACATGGGTATTTCGTAATGACGGGGGACCTTTCCTGTTAGTGAACAGACAATTAAGCTGCTCCTTCACTGCACGCTTCTCGATCCCGATCCGAACAGGCGCCTTGCTCACATACGCAATCATGCCACTTCGAATCAAACCTTGAAGGTCGATAGCTATATCCCACTTCCGCGAGCGCAGTATCCTAAGAAAGCGACGAAACCAACGTAGATGTGCACTCTGGAGCACGTGCTTCTTCCAATTCTTAAAATCCACATCAATCAATTCATCAACGTAAGGGTTTCCCTCGAGAATATCCCTGGCAGCTCTTTCCACAACCCAGGCAAGTCGAACAGAGGGATAGGTACGCTTGATGGTCTCTGCCACGGGAAGGGTATGAACCACATCCCCTATGGAACTCGTCTTGACCAGAAGCACTTCAAGTGCCATCGATGCAGCCACCCTCCTGGCTATGCGTCCGTTTACCACCGAGGCCACTCGCTACGGGTGCGTTCTGGATCCTATAGAACAGTGCAGTAGAGGACCATTGCTTCGGACCACCCACGATAGCCACTTTTCCTCCACAACGCTCTACCGTTTCACGCTCTGGTACTGTTTCTTCGTCATAATCGGTCCCCTTTGCATGAACATGTGGTCGGAGTGCTTCGATAATCGTGTCCACACGAGCATCTGAGAAACTCACCACATAGTCTACTCCGTCTATCGCAGCGATAATCTCGATACGCTCTGCAAGTGGAACAATGGGTCTCTTCTCACCTTTGAGTGTTCGTACCGATGAATCCTCGTTGATGGCAACCACGAGCACATCGCCCAAAGTTCGTGCCTCCTTGAGATATCGAATATGGCCCACATGGAGGATGTCGAACACACCGTTAGCAAGCACGATCCTCTTACCCTGAGACCTCATTTCATCCAGGGTCGCAGCAAGAGACGCAACTGGTTTCCATTTTGTGATATGGTTCATGTCGGTTCAGAGCCGGTCTCTTTGAGCCATCGTGCGATGATCATGTGTGGCCAGCTACCAACCACAAGGGCAGCAACCAACCACTGTTTGTGTGCGACGGATTATCGAACCGGATATCCTTCTCTGTCCGGTCCCAGGGAAGGCGAACGTTTCCACCGTCGGTGCATCCAAAACCACTGTGATGGATCTCGTCTGACGATGTGTTCCAGCACCTTTTGGAATCGTTGCGTATTTTCTCTGATGTCGTGTTCCCAGTTGCCTGTCACTGTTATGGGCACAGGCGGCTCAATAACCACGCGATGAGACACCCCGTCGTCCTGCCGTATCGTATAGGCAGGAAGGACTGGCACATCCAATCGACATGCCAGAACAGCCATGCCCTTTGACGTACCGGCCAGCGTTCCAAAAAAATCCACAAACACCCCGTCACGTCCTGTAACAGCCTGATCCATGAGCAAACCAACCACCTCGCCGCGCTTCAAAGCCGCATACACGCCCTTCGAAGCCCCTCGTTTGGCAATGACCCGATTGCCAGCCCGGATCCTAAGGGCCTCCAGCCACCGGTCCATGTAGGGATTATCCAAGGGTCGTGCAACAAAGCACAGCCGGTGCCCTTGAAGCCCTTGCGCAACAGCCATAAGTTCCCAGTTGCCAAAATGAGCCGTAAGGAACAACAGGCCTTTTTGTGTGCACTGGCGCCGCGCTGTAAGGTAATGATCAAGTCCCTCGAAGCTGACTCGCTCGAGGATCTCCCGGGTGCTCTTGTACCGCAATGCGGGGAGTTCCAGTACTGTCTTTCCAAAATTCTCAAAACACCGTCGTGCGACATCTTTTCTCCAGTCGAGTGGCTTTTCCGGGAATGCTATTTCGAGGTTTCTTATGGCAATAAGACGATGACGGCGATCGAGCCAAAAGGCGACTCGACCAGCCAAGCCGCCCAGAGCTACTGCCCAATGCCACGGCAGCAGTGCGACCAGCCGAAGTATCGGCAGGGCACACCAATAGACCAGGGCATCAATGCATCGTCGCAGCGACATCTTACCCATTTCCCACGCTCGCACACGAAATGCTCGCACAGAGCGAGTCCCAAAACTCCTGCTCTTGAGAGAGCTGCAAGGAGAGGTGGACCGCTAACAGCCGTCCCCTGAAGGGCTCATATCTTCTTAATTTCACGGCATCTTTTTCAGTGGTGATTGCATAATCGACTGAGGTCATCCATTCCTGCAATACAGCAATATCAGATGCACTATACCGATGGTGGTCTGGAAAGGTAGCACGCTGATATGGAATAAGACCCAATTGAAAAAGGGTTTGGAAAAACCGGCTAGGACGACCGATACCGCAAAAGGCCACAATACGCTTGTGCTTGAGATCCTCCAGATTGCACACTGTCCCAGTAAATACATCATAGATTCCTTCCACATAGAACAGGGCATGAAATATACGAGCGCTTGGATTGAACTGGCGATACCAGGTCATTACATCATCCGCTACAGGGCCCGAGATCGAGCACGGCGACAGACTTGTGGTCACGATGTAGTGAGCGCGTCGAAGTGCTGAAAGTGGCTCACGAAGCATACCTGCAGGAAGGACCGCACTTCGTTGTAAGGTCTCTATCGACGGGACAAGTACGATATCGACGGTCCTGGACAACCTCAGGTGCTGGAATCCATCGTCCAGAAGCACGATATCAGCGCCGTACCGGGCTAGTGCCATACGACCGGTGGCATACCGATCCCTACCAACACCCACAGTGACCACACCAAGGGAAGAAGCGATCAGCACTGGTTCGTCCCCGTATCTGTCCGTATCCTGCCACCCTTCATCTTCATCAGTACGCAGTATCGATCCTTGGCGTACGGCGCGTCCGTATCCGCGCGTCAGCACAAGGACGCGCATTGAAGATTCGATACACCGTTGTGCGAGCCAAATGGTAAAAGGAGTTTTTCCACTGCCTCCTACGGTGAGGTTGCCGATACTTATGACCGGGCAACCGAGTTCGCGGGTCCTCAGGATCCCGTGTCGGTAGAGCTCCACCCGTGCCTGCTGCCCCTTTGCGTAGAGGTAGGCACATGGCAAGAGCACGAATGCCACTACCCGCATCCAGACGTGCTGCCTGTCCTCAGAAGTCAGGAACTCCTCCACCACCCTTCTCAGCCGCACTCTAGCGTTCCAGAAATGGCTCAAGCACCGAAAGATTCTTGCTCGTAGCGCCGTGGTGTTCTTCAATAATACCAAATGCAGCCTCTCCCATCCGTTCGCGCAAGCCGGGATCAGCCAGGAGCGTGCGGGCTACCGCGTAAAGTGCATCAGCGTCCCGAACCTGTAGACCTCCTTGTCGCGAGGTAAGCGCCTGCGCGATCTCCAGGGCGTTTTCCATGTGCGGCCCGAACAGCACCGGCTTCCTGAACGCGGCTGGTTCCAATAGGTTGTGCCCACCCACCTTTACAAGGCTTCCACCAACAAAGACGACGGTAGCTATGGCGTACATGCCTGCAAGTTCGCCTATCGTATCCAGGAGGATAATGTCGCATCCATGGAACGGCCCGAAACCTATACCAGAGGAACGCAGCTGAGTCCTTCGAGCTACCCGGTATCCTGTCGCCCTACAGAGTCGATCCACTTCTGAAAACCGTTCAGGATGGCGGGGTGCAATGAGCAAGGTGAGATCTCTACATTCATGGCGCAGTCGCTTGAACACGTCCAGAATGATCTCCTCCTCGCCACTGTGGGTGCTTCCAGCAACAAAGATCCTCGCATCCGCTGGGATGCTCATCGAGGCCTTTAGACGGGCACACTCCTGTTCGGTTACCACCTTCGCTGGATGATCGAACTTCATGTTCCCAGTAATTTGAACTCTGCGAGGGTCTGCCCCTATGCGAATCACACGCATACAATCCAGCTTGGTCTGCATCCCGAACGCCTCGATCGGTGCAAGCACCCTTTTGAAAAAGAATCGAAACCAGCTGTACCTCCTGCACGACTTTTCAGAAAGCCTACCATTGATGATCACCGATGGGATCCCCATCCTATGGATCTGGAGGAGAAAATTGGGCCAGATTTCTGTCTCGGTGTGTACAAATACACGTGGCCGTATCGCCCTCAGGGACCGCGCCGCTATCCAAGGATAATCAAACGGGAAAAAAATTACGCTGTCTGCCTCAGGGATCACACGTTCGGCTGTTTGACGACCTGTTGCAGTAATAGTGGATATCACCAATGGCACGTTAGGATATTTTTGACGAACAGCCCGTATCAGGGGTACCGTCGCCATCACCTCTCCAACGGAAACGGCATGGATCCACAGAGGCCTCAACGGCGACCCTGAGGCTAACCCGCCTGTACGAATGATGCCGAAACGCTCTGGCAGTCCCTTGTGAAACGCACCAGTACTGAGCATTTTTCTTGCTACGTAAGGAAGTGCCAGCACCGATACCGGCAGCAATAGTGCATTGTACAGAAAAGAAAACAGACCGATGAGCCGCCCGGACTCGACCGCCTCTTCAACCATCAAGGTACACGCGCGAAGGGTGTCCTCGAGCCTGATCCTAAAAGCGTCTTCTTGCGCTTCGGCCAGTCTACGTGGCACGGCGAGAGGCTGGCCGAACATGACTCGAATCCGCGCACCCGGCAGAGGAATAAGGAACCGATCCCAACTCGGCACCCTGCACCGAGGGTACCCACTGAACGTAACAGGCACAATCGGTGCCCCGGTAAGGCTGGCGAGTCGAATGACCCCTCGCTGCACCTGGTATCGAGGCCCGCGAGGACCGTCAGGTGCCACCGCGATGCTGTGCCCTTCTCGTGTACTCCGCATCATCCCCAAAAATGCCTTGCCACCACCTCGAGTAGTCGATCCTCTGATAACCTGTATGCCCAAGCGCTCGACCGTACGTGCAATCACTTCACCATCCCAATGCTGGCTTATCAGTATCCTGACCTTGGTCCTGTCAGCGAGGTATTTCTTGTACACATGAGGCATAAGCAGCATTCTGCCGTGCCAGAATGCAAACAGGACAGGGACACCGCCTGTGCGAACGAGATCGAGCACTTCAGGATTCTGTATCCGTACGTCGACAAGGTGGCCCGCAAGCCGTATCGCTTTGCTCAGAAGCGGAGGCAGCACTTTGAGAAGCTGTCTTCTCCTGAACCGTTTCCACCTCCTACGCCAGTGGGTCTCAGGATACACCGACATACGTTCACCCCTGCGGAATTACTGGCATCGTCAATCTCACTGAGCGATCCAACACCTGCTGAACGCTTTCTGCGGCCCGCTTCGATGCCCCTGGTGTACCGAGCATAGTCCGTATGCTTTGCAATTCCTTCTTTATCTGAGCCCTGTACACAGCGTCTGTCAGAAGGGGAAGACATGCCTCAAAGATCCGACCGCCGGTAACATCGCCCTGGATCAGCTCAGGAACAACCTGCTTTCCAGAGACAAGATTTGCAAGACCGATCGATGGGACCCGAACCAACGTCCTGCCCACAAGATAGGTCAGAGGTGAGACCTTGTATACAATCACCATGGGAACTCCCCATAGTGCGAGTTCGAGCGTAGCCGTCCCTGAGGCAACAATGGCGACGTCGCACATCCGCATAGCCATATGGATGTGTTCGTCGATAGTTCGCACACCAATAGGAACCACCTCAAGGTGGCGTCTGATCTGCATCGCATCCAAAGAAGGTGCCTTTCCCAAGAGAAACTGCATGTGCTGAAACTTTTCTCCAAGCCGCACTGCAGCCTCTAGCATCGCTGGCAATAGCGCATCTACCTCTCGCGGCCGACTCCCAGGGAAAAGACCAACTATAGGATAGAGGGGAGATAGGTCCCATTGGGCATAAAATTGCTCGCACGACCGTTCCTGTGCTTCCAGTGCATCAAGCAATGGGTGTCCCACGTAGGTCACGTCCACACCTGCATCTCTGAATAACATCTCCTCAAAAGGGAAAATGACGAGCAGTTTAGACACCCGCTGCGCTATCTTCTTGACCCTCCCACGCCGCCACGCCCACACCTGGGGAGCAATGTAGTATACGACAGGAATTCCCATACGTGTGGCCAGACGTGCGACGCGTAGGTTGAAGTCGGGAAAATCGATAAGGATTACTGCATCTGGCCGCCTGGAGGCAAGGGTACGCTTGATCCACGTAAATGCATGATACAGGGTTCGTAGTTTCCCCACAATCTCAGTAAGTCCGACCACGGCGAGCTCAGAACAGTCAAAGGCAAGCTCAACCCCTTGTCGTGCCATGGCCTCTCCACCGATACCGAAAAACCGCGTCTCAGGACGTAGCTCACGCAGGTGGTAAACAAGGTGTGATCCATGGAGATCTCCTGAGGCCTCACCAGCAACGATCATAATTGTCGCAGAGGCACGCTGTGCCATTGACGTACTGCTTGCCACCTCCTCGGTCCTCAATGCGCGGATTCCCTCACAGAATAGACACGTCTGACCGTTTTCATCCCATACGAATGCTTCTCAGGATGCGCAGAGCCACTTCCAGAGCGCGCAAGCCTGCCTCTCCATCCACTTCCGGCTTTGACCGGGTACGTACACTCGTCACAAATGCTCGTAGTTCCTCCTCTAACGCATCCCCTGCTGGTGCCTCATGGTGTTGCCCCACAATCTCCGGCACCCCGTGTTCGTCAACCACCCTCTGGTACACCTGTGCGGTGCGACCATCGTAGTCGACCGATATGTACAGGTCCTGCTGGAAGAACCGTATCTTGCGCGTTCTCTTTACGCTGACTCGGCTGGCGGTCAGATTGGCTACTGAGCCGTCGCTAAAGTAGAGTCTGGCGTTCGCTATATCAACGTTGTGAGAAAGCACTGGTACGCCCACCGAATGTATCGCCTTGACATGACACGGGATGAATTTCAATACCACGTCGATATCGTGAATCATGAGATCCAATACCACATCTACATCCGTTCCGCGCTCCTGAAAAGGACCAAGTCGGTGAGCCTCTACAAATCGTGGTCGTACCACTACTCCCTGAAGCGTCTTCCACACCGGATTGAATCGTTCCAGATGACCCACCTGAAGTATACAACCTCTGGTCCGGGCAATTCGCACCAATTCGCGCGCCTCCTTACGACTCGAAGCAAGGGGCTTTTCAACCAGCACATCGATACCATGCATCAGAAATCCTTTTGTCACCTCGTAGTGTGCGGAGGTCGGTACCGCGATACTAACCGCATCAACTAATCCATACAGGTCCTCGATCCGCCGACACGCGGTCGCCCCAGTGTTTCCTGCTACTTTTTGTGCCCGCTCGAAGTCCTTATCTGCTACTGCCACTAGCTCAACATCGTCCATGCGGGCATATTTTTCAGCGTGGAACTGTCCCAGATAGCCGACGCCGACTACCCCTGTGCGTGTCGGCCTCCTGTCTGCCACCGATACCATACGTATTCCACCTCCATATGCTATGCGATGGTGCTTTACTATAGAGGGACCGTTGCGCGCTCCTCAGCCTGATCGGAACGTCCATACCGATCATGGGACTGCGAGGCACCCATTCTCTTTCTGAACACCTCGCATTGGAGTGCGCCATCCCAGCTATCGACAGATACCTCGTTTGGATCCTTTCAGAAACCCGATGAGGTGTTGGACGTGCTCGTCGTCTCCGATCTCTTGCTGTACCTGCTGGATGGCATCCTCGAGGAGCAAATTGGACTTGAAAAGAATTCGATATGCCTTCTTGAGCCTTTGTATGCTCTCGGAGGAAAAGTTATGACGCTTGAGCCCCACTATATTGAGGCCGTAGAGTTTTGTCCGAAAACCTGCAGCACTTGTATAAGGAGGAATATCCAATGAAACACCGGACAATCCACCGACCATGGCATAACGGCCAATACGGACAAATTGGTGCACACCAACCAAACCGCCCAGGATGGCATGATCCTCAAGGACGACATGCCCTCCCAAACTAGCGCCATTCGCCATAATAACCGAGTCATGGATGACACAGTCGTGAGCCACATGGCAGTAAGCCATGAAGACGTTCCCATTACCTATCTTAGTGACCCCTCGATCCTGAATCGTCCCCAGATGGATAGTGACAAACTCGCGAATGATGTTGTCCTCCCCTATCTCCAGGCGCGTATCCTCGCCCTTGTACCGGAGATGCTGTGGAATGGCCCCTATGGAGGCAAAGTGAAAGATCCTGTTGTTCTTACCTATCGTGGTCCTTCCGTCGATAACCACATGGGGCCCTATTACCGTGCCAGACCCGATGCTCACGTTCTCCCCGATGATCGAGTAAGCTCCTATCTCGACATCAGGATCGATCGCTGCCCCCTTATGGATGATCGCTGTAGGATGAATCATAGCGGTTCTCCCAGGCCATCTGGTTTGCTCGTAGTGACAGCTAGAAATACACCTTCCATCACCATTGCACCCTCAACTTTTGCCGTCCCAGCTACCTTCCAGATCTCCCCTTTTCTCTTGAGCAGAGAGAGCTCGAATATGACCTGATCCCCTGGTACAACAGGCCTGCGAAAGCGAACGTGATCCATACCTGCAAGATAGAACATTCGTTCACGATATTCAGGTTCTGACATGATTACGAACAGGGCACCTACCTGCACCATTGCCTCGAGCAACACCACCCCTGGTACGATAGGATTACCGGGAAAGTGTCCTGCGAGAAAATGCTCATTGACAGTAAAATTTTTTAATCCAACGATTCGCTTTCCTTTTTCGATCTCCAGTATTCGGTCGACAAAAAGAAAGGGATACCGGTGCATTAACAGTTCCTGGATCTGGTGTGCTTCCAAGATGGCGTTCATTCTGTAGCCTTCTTTGCCGTGCCCTCTCCGGCACCGACGAGCCCCTTGAGGACTTCCAGTTCTTTTTCGAGCTCCTGCACTCTCTGTCTGAGCCGTGGGAGGACCTTGAACACTGCGATGGTCTTCAAGAAATCATGATAGGGCATCGCAGGGATTCCCCCCACGGTCTGGCCATCGGCAATATCGGTGTGTACTCCTGACTTTGCGCCTATTTTGACGTCCCTGCCTATGCGCCGATGACCCACGATGCCCACTTGACCTCCAAGCATTGCCCTATCACCGATCTCGGTGCTGCCCGAAATACCTACCTGCGCAACAAGGATCACATCCTGGCCTATTATGACGTTATGGGCCACCTGGACGAGATTGTCGATCTTAGTGCCTTTTCCAACGACCGTCTCTCCCATGGTCGCTCGGTCGATACAGCAATTTGCCCCGATTTCGACATCGTCCTCTATCCGCACAATCCCGACCTGGGGAATCTTGTAGTGATGCGATCCGTCTTGAGCATACCCGAATCCATCTGCTCCTATCACCGTGCCACTATGGACCACCACACGATTCCCAATGACGCATCCTTTTAGTATGGTCACGTTCGGATAAATCAGGCATTCCTCTCCAATCCTCACATTGTCTGCCACACAGGTGCCCGGATAAATCACGCTACCTCGGCCAATAGCTACCCGCTCACCAATGTAGACGAAAGGAAACACCGTGCACGCTTCATGGAGCTTGGCCGTTTTTGCAACCCATGCAAACGATGAAATCCCTGGACAATGTGTCTCCTGTGGATGGAAGTAGCTAAGGATCTTGGCGAACGTCAGGTACGGATTCTTGCTTATGAGCAATGGAAGCGGAGCGTCCTCGATCTCAGGAGGAGCAATGGCAGCAGATGCCTTGGTGGAATACAGTTTGCTGTAGTACCGGGGATGTGCGACAAAGGTTAGATCGCCAGGCATGGCCTCATCGATACCTGCCACACCTTCCACGATCGTTTCGCGTGCTCCTCTCACCTCCACAGCGAATCGTTCGGCCAGTTCTCCTAAGGTGATCTTCACCTTTGTTCGCCCTTGTCTTTTTTCCACGCACTTCAGGTTTCCATTGCCGCGGCGTCATGGAGACTTTGACGACTTTTGCTGCATCTCGTCGTACATCTTGATGACCTTATCGGTGATGTCTACAGAGGAGTCGCTAAACAGGACACCCCCATGGCTCTTCTCCAGTATGAGGTGGTAGTTATCCTGCTTACCAAGTTTCTCTACCACTGCTTGCAATCCTTTAAGGATCTTGTCGCTCAGTTCGGCATCTTCCCTCTGCAGCTCCTCTTGCGAATCTTTGTAGAGCCGCTGGAAATCGCGAAGCTTGTACTGGTAGGTCTTCTCTTTTTCGGCACGAGCCTCTTCGCTGAGAATCCCGGCTTGCCGGTCTAACTCTGCCTTGAGTTTATCCAGCTCTTCCTGCCGCATCTTGAGCTCTTCTTGGGCCTTCTCAACCTTCTTGGAGAACAGTGCCTTGGCCTTCTTCCCCTCGGCTGACGTCTCCAGGGCCTTTTGATAATCTACTATACCGATCTTGACCTCAGCCACTGCTGGCAGAGATGCATACAAGATCATGAGCACACCTATCACACCAGCCGCTACCATCCTTCTCATCGAACCGTCCTCCTCTTTTTGCAATCCGTATCTAACAGGAATCCTCTCCGAGGTCAATGTACCCAGGCACCTCCATCAGAAGGGCGTGCCTATAGAAAATTGTACAGCACTGGATCGCTCTCCTTCCATGCGATCGATCGGAAATCCCACCACAAGGGTGAGAGGCCCGAGGGGAGAAAACCAACGAAATCCAGCACCCGTGCTTAACCGCAATCCTTGAAGTCGAACAGGTTCGTCCTCGCTAAAGGCGTTCCCTGCATCGAAAAACACAAGGCCCCGCAACTTCACCTGAGGCACCAGTGGAAAGAGATACTCCACGTTGTAAATAAGTTGTTTGTTGCCTCCGATCACCTGTCCATTCACTTCAGGACCCAACGAACGGACATCAAATCCCCTTACAGTACTGATTCCACCCACGAAAAACCGTTCGAACAGCGGAAACCGATCACCCCCAATCCCATACCCTAGGCCAAAACGACCCCGAACATTTATTACTGTATTCCACACGACCGGAAAATACCATCCCGAATCAAGGTTTAGTTTTACAAAATCGCTCTCCCCTCCGAAGATGGTACCTGCGATCTCCACTGAAGCAAAATTCAGGCATCCCTTGCTCGGTAGGAGGGGGTTGTCCAGGGTATTCTGAACCAAAGAGAATGTCACCGAGCTTGTGGAAGTACTTCCCTCCTCGGACTTGATAATGCTCGGGGCAAACTCGCTTATATTCCTGATATCAACCTCTTCGTACTTGTACATGACGTTGCCCCTTACGTGCCTGATAAACTCATAGCCGAGTCTGACAGCCCCTCCCGTGGCACCCCGTGTGAAATCCGCATAGTCGTACTTGGTATTGAATACATCGAATCCTGCCATCAGCGGGATGTCGAACAGCCACGGCTCAGTGAAGCTCAACGAAAAATTCTGCGTCACACCGCCTATCTCGGCATTCAAGGACAATACCTGAGCACGGCCGAACAGGTTGCTCTGTGTGACATTTGCCATCAGCACGAATTTGTCCGTAGAACTGAAGCCGGCACCACCACTGAGCGTTCCTGTCTGTCCCTCCTTCACATCTATGAGAAGGTTGAGTTTGTCGGATTCGCGAGCTGGCTCAGTGCTCACGTTTATCTCGTCAAAAAAGCCAAGGCGATTCAGCTCTGCCTTGGACTCCCGAAGCTTGGAGACACTGTACTGATCGCCCTCGGATAAGAGGACCTGCCTCCTGATTACTTTGTCCCTGGTCTTGGTATTCCCCTGTATGCGAATATCGCCAATGTAGTAGTGAGTGCCTTTTTCTACCTGATAGGTGATATCAACGGTCTTTGTCTCCTGGTCAGGCTCAGAAAACAGAGGCTTGACGTCGGCCAGCGCATACCCTTGATCTGCATAATAGTCAGTCATCGTAATGATATCCTGCTGGAGCTTTTCACGATTGAAAATGTCAGAGGGTCGAAGTGCCAGTCGCGAAAGAAACAATGCCCGATCCTGTTCGCTCACCCCTTCTACCTGCACGCTGCGTACCCGGTATTGATCGCCTTCCTCGATTACGAACACCACGTTCATGTCCGTGCCTGACCTAAACGTCATCGGCTGTTCTACCGAACACTGGAGGTAGCCATGGTTGAGGTAGAAAATGCTCAGTCGTGCAACGTCGTCTCGCAGTACGTCTTCCTTGTACACACCAGAGGACGTGATGAACGAAAAAATCCCCTTTTTCTTTGTCTCAATCTGTCTTGCAAGCTCTTTGTCCGAGAACACACGATTCCCCACAAATAGTATCCGACGTACCTTTACTTCTTCGTTTTCGCGGATGGTAAATGTGAGGACTACTTGGTTGTGCTCTACAGGTTCGACTTCATATTCTATGCTCGCAGAGTAGTACCCTTCATTGACGTATAGTTTTCTCACCTTTTCGATCGTTTCTCTGACCTCGGCCACATTGAAAAAGTGATTCGGCTTCAGGGTCACCACTTTCTCAAAATCCTTAACCTCTAGTTTTTTGTTCCCCTGATAGCGTATTTCACGGATAGTCGGTCGTTCCTCCACACGGAACGTGACGCTCACACCACCGGGAACAAGCGCTGCATCGACCTCCACCTTGTGAAAATACCCTGTCTTCATCACCGCATGGATATCTTCCCGTATACGCGCGGGGTCGAGGAGCGTGCCTACCTGCGTTTGGAGCCTCATCAGTACGATATCCTGCTCGATGCGCTTCGTACCGACGACCACTACCTCTTTGACCACCAGACCTTGGTAGGTTGACACAGACGCAGCCTGTCCAGTGTCAGGCAAAAAGATAATGGCCACAGCCGTACACAGGAGGCAGCCGAGGCACACTGTTGCAAGGTACAATACGCACCACAGGATTTCCATTCCACGAGACGTGGGAGCACCTATGTCAGCCCACCAACGCCTCTTTGGCTGGAGGCTATACAATGTGCTCACCGATAAGTCTTCCATCTACCATCTCAAATTGACGTTCCATGCGCGAGGCAAAACGAGGGTTGTGCGTCACCACGATCAAGGTCGCCCCTTTTTGCTTACTGAGAGAGATCATAAGCTCTTGGACCATTCCTGCCGTGCTCGTATCCAGGTTGCCGGTCGGCTCGTCAGCAAGCACTACCTTCGGTTGCATGATGAGCGCCCGGGCAACGGCCACGCGCTGCTGCTCTCCCCCAGAGAGTTTACCCGGTCTGTGACTGAGCCTGTCCCCTAAGCCAAGTTCTTTCAGAAGCGCAACAGCCTTTTCCTCTGCCTGCCTCCGTGGTATTCCACATATAAAGGCAGGCATCATGACGTTTTCCAAAGCAGAAAATTCTGGCAACAAGTGGTGAAACTGAAACACAAACCCGATGTGCCGATTGCGAAACGCGGCCAACTCCCTATCGTTCTTTTGAAACGGGTCTTGCCCATAGTAGCGTACCGTTCCGCTGCTTGGTCGGTCCAGGGTGCCGAGGATATGCAGCAATGTTGTCTTGCCGACCCCAGAGGAACCAAGGATGGCGATGGTTTGCCCCTCGTGGACGACAAGGTCGACTCCCTTTAGTACCTCGATCTTCTTTTCTTCGGTCTGAAAGGTCTTGCAGAGGTTCCGGACCTCTAAAAAGGCGCTTTCCGCCGTATGCACCTCACTAGACATACCTGAGCACTTCCACCGGATCCAGCTTGCCTGCTTGCAAGGCAGGATACAATGATGCACCAGTACAAAGGATCATCGCACACGCAGCCACAAGAATACACTCGCCTATTCTTATTTCGACCGGAAGGTGGGACAGGTAGTAAATATCTGGGTCGAGGCGTATCAAAGGATACGCACCAACAACCGTCGCAAGCAGGTACCCCCCGAGCAGACCGAGTATGCTTCCTATGACTCCCAAGAGTATCCCTTGAATGGTGAAAATGCGAACCACCGCTCCGCGGGTCGCCCCCATTGATCTGAGGATAGCGATCTCTTTGGTCTTCTCCATGACAGTAAGTATCAAGGTACTCACAATATTGAAAGCCCCCACGAGTACGATCAAGGTGAGGACCAGAAACATGACCGCCTTCTGAAGCTGGAGCGCAGAAAAGA
>FWPV01002862.1_pt1 | contig 40731 bp, 43 predicted proteins | sample 2228371 | NCBI WGS metagenome assembly FWPV01 (sample SAMEA103939776, study PRJEB20133) | metagenome
AGGGAATGCTCGACAGCAACGGCACCCTCACCACCAAGAACAAGAACCTGCAGACCGCGCTGGACCGCAACGCCAAGGACCAGGAAAAACTCAACGAGCGTGTGGAGCGCGTTGAAGCTCGGCTGCTGGCCCAGTACAGCCGGCTCGACACACAACTGGCCAACCTGAACGCGCTCAGCGGCTATGTGGCCCAGCAGGTCACCACCTGGAACAACCAGAAGAGCGGCTGACCCCCTTCGCCGCGCTCCCTGCCGGGCACAGCGCGCCCTCTGCAACCCGCCCGCCTCACCAGGCAGCGGGTTTTTTCATGCCCGGAATTGGCCGTGGTTTGCCCTCTTTATCGGCGCTTAGTCGCTCTGGCGTTTGCCCACAATCTGTCCATCCGCAACCTCCGATTCAATGGACAGGAGTAACGCAATGGCACAAGTCATCAACACCAACATCATGTCGCTGAATGCGCAGCGCAACCTGAACTCGTCGCAGACGGCCCTTGCCACCGCCATGCAGCGCCTGTCTTCCGGCCTGCGCATCAACAGCGCCAAGGACGACGCCGCCGGCCTGGCCATTTCGGAGCGCTTCACCACGCAGATCCGCGGCCTGAACATGGCGGTTCGCAACGCCAACGACGGCATCTCGCTGAGCCAGACCGCCGAAGGCGCCCTGGCCAGCCTGAGCAACAACCTGCAGCGCATCCGCGAACTGGCGGTTCAGTCGGCCAACGCCACCAACAGCGCCGGTGACCGCCTGGCCCTGGACCAGGAGGTCCAGCAGCTCAAGGCCGAGGTCGACCGCGTGGCCAAGCAGACCAGCTTCAACGGCCTCAAGATCCTCGATGGCACCTTCGGTGCAGCGGCCTTCCAGGTCGGCGCCAACGTGAACGAGACCATCGCCATAGAGCTCAACACCAGCATGAAGCTCAGCGACGTGGGCGCCATCTCCACCGCCACCACGGGGGATTTGAGCACTCTGTTCAACGACACGCTGGTGGGTCAGCCAATGACTGGCCCGCTGCTGGACGGAGATCTCTCCATCACAGGCCCCAGCGGCACCGCCTACGCCGTTCCGGCCACCGCGCAGGACGCTTCTTTGATGGCTGCGGCGATCAATGCTGGGACAGGCATCACCGGTGTCACGGCGACTGCAGTAGCCGTTAGTGGCTCACAAGATCCAGGCCCTATCGGGGGTACGGCGTTGGACACATACACGCTCAGTATCAATGGCGTAACAATTTTTGACGGAGCTGATGTTTCCACAGCCCTGACCGATCAGGACTTGGTTGATGAAATCAACCTCTATACCGGTCAGACTGGTGTTTCAGCATCTCTGGACACTGGTGTGGTCACGCTGACCTCGGCCACGGGCCGGAACATTTCTGTCTCAGAAAGTGGCACAGGGTTTACTGCGGGCACAGATGGTCTGACTGTCACTGGTGGCGATTTTGCTGCGACGATTTATAGTACCTTCAACCTCACGAGCGACGAATACTTCACCATCGGTGGCGCCACCGCCACTAGCCCGGAAAAAGCCGGTCTCACGGCCGGCACCTACAACGGCATCGTGCTCGCACCCGGTGATCTGACTATCCAGGTTGGTACCACAGAAGCCATTCCGATCGAAGGCACGTTCACCAAGGACGAACTGTTGAGCTATATCAACAATCAGGTCACGGGCGCCTATGCCACCTACGACGAAGATACGGGTGTGCTGTCGATTGGGAGCTCCGACATTGTCACCATCGGTGGAACCGATGCCATGACGACGATCGCGGCCGATGGCGCCACGTCGGGCTTTGAATTCACTGCGCTGGTGAACGCCCCTGCAGGCAACATGGAGGATGTCAATGTCACCACGGTGGAAGCCGCCAACGACGCCATCATGCGCATGGATGTGGCCCTGACGGCCGTCAACAGCCTGCGTGCCACCCTGGGCGCCATCCAGAACCGCTTCGAATCCACGATTGCCAACCTGTCCACCACGGCCGAGAACCTCACGGCCAGCCGCAGCCGCATCATGGATGCCGATTTCGCCGCCGAAACCGCTGCCCTGAGCCGAGCGCAGATCCTGCAACAGGCCGGCACCGCCATGGTGGCACAGGCCAACCAGGTGCCGCAGGGCGTGCTGCAGTTGCTGCGCGGCTGATTCAGACCCCGCCCCTCTCGGGCAGGGCCCACCCGTACGCATGGCATGGGCGGCTAAAGTTCCCAGGCATTGGGCCGATATGGACCGTAAGCTCAATCTTGAGGTACGTCCATGGCGCTCAGCATCAACAGCAACATCGGTTCGCTCAACGCCCAGCGCAACCTGAGTGCCAACCAGTCCACCCTGGCCACCACGATGCAGCGGCTGTCTTCGGGCCTGCGCATCAACAGCGCCAAGGACGACGCCGCTGGCTTGGCCATTTCCGAACGGTTCACCACCCAGATTCGGGGCAACAACCAGGCCATACGCAACGCCAACGACGGCCTGTCGATGCTGCAAACGGGAGAAGGTGCCCTGGCCAGCGTCACCAGCCAGCTGCAGCGCATCCGCGAACTGGCCGTGCAGTCCGCCAACGCCACCAATTCCCGCTCCGACCGCGAGGCTTTGCAGGCGGAAGTGTCGCAACTGGCCGCCGAAATCGACCGCATCGGCACCTCCAGCAAGTTCAACGGCAATTTCATCTTCGACCAGAGCCGCCAGAGCGTGGTAGGCGACGCCGACCAGTTGGCGGTGCTTGACGGGCTCAAGGGCGTGGGCGGCTGGCTGGAAAACAGCGAGCGCATGATCAGCGACTACTTTGGCCTCACGGCCAACGGGGAAGCCATTTCCATCGAACTGACCACCTTCAGCGACGGCGAAGGTGGCGTGGCGGCTCAGGTGGTTTCCAGTGTGGGGGCCAGCGGCCCGGGCACCAACATCAAGCTGCAGGTGGACCTGTCGGATTTCGACCCGCCCAACCTGCCCAACGGCGGCACCGCGCCCTTCTACAACGACCGCATCATTGCCCACGAAATGGTGCACGCGGTCATGGCCGCCACCACCAACTACGGCGACCTCACCAGCAACCACATGTGGTTCATCGAGGGTACGGCTGAGCTGATCCACGGTGCCGACGAGCGGGTGTTGTCCGACATTGCCAACAATGGGGGGGGCGCCACTGGGACTGCCGCCGTGGTGGCATCGGTGGGTGATGGCTTCTCATTGACCAGCCTGGACTATTCGGGCAGCTACGTGGCCGCCCGTTACCTGCACGAGCAGATCAAGCAAGCCGGCGGCGAAGGCATCAAGGACGTGTTTGCGGTGCTCAGCGGTGACCTGAGCAAAACGCTCGACCAAGCCATCGCAGAGGTCACTAACGACCTGGGCATTACGGCATTTAGCGACACCTCCACCTTTTTGAGTGATTTCGCCACCAATGGCGCCGCCTTCATCGCCACGATGGACCTGACCAACACCGACACCGGTGCCATTGGCGGCCTGGACGCCGATGGGGGCACCATCAAGACAGCCGAGAGCGTGGTTTCGAACATCGCCACACGGTCCGGTGACGACGTGCTGGTGGGCTTTACCGAAACCTACGAAGAAATCGATGTGGCCGAAGGCACCGCCAACACACTGGCTTTCCAGATCGGTGCCAACGTGGGGCAAACGCTCAACACGAACGTGGGCGCAATGAACCTCGATGCCCTGGCCCTGACGAACGCGCTGGATGTGGTGAACAACCCCGGCCAGGTCATGAACGCCGTCGACCGCGCGCTGGACTACGTGAACGCCCAGCGAGCCACCATAGGCTCGCAGATGTCGCGCATCGAATCCACGATTTCCAATCTGCAGGTGACAACCGAAAACATCACGGCCAGCCGCAGCCGCATCATGGACGCCGACTTTGCCCAGGAAACCGCTGCCCTGAGCCGGGCGCAGATCCTTCAGCAGGCCGGCACCGCCATGGTGGCCCAGGCCAATTCCATGCCCCAGGGGGTGCTGGCGCTCCTGCGTTGATACCGTTTCGGCTCAGCTTCGCGGTTTTCTCACAGAGCCCAGGCACCCCCTGGGCTTTGCTGTTTTGATCACCACCGCGCGAAGGGTGAGGGCTACACAAAACCATCAAGTTGGACCATACTGCGCCGATACATACAACAACCAGACCGCAACGCCAGTACAAGGAAAGCACCATGCCACCGCCCAGCCTCAAAGCCGCCGCAGCCTACCGCTCCGTGGGCCTGGAAACCCGGGCCCAGGAACACGACCAGCACCAGCTGGTGGTGATGATGTACGAGACGGTGCTGGAATGCCTGGCCAAGGCGCGCGGTGCCCTGGAACAGGGCGATACCGTGACCAAGGTCGAGCAGATCAACAAGGCCCTGCGCATCGTTCAGGAAGGCCTGCGCACCAGCCTCGACCTCGACAACGGCGGGGAACTGGCCGCCAACCTGGCCGCCCTGTACGACTATTGCGTGCTGCGCATGACCCAGGCCAACGCCGCCAACGACCCGGCCGCGCTGGCCGAGGTGGCCAACCTGATCCGCCCACTGGCCGACGCCTGGAAGCAGATGCGCAGTGGTCCGCCTGCTGCCGACGCTCCGACCCCTGCGGCTTCCGCATCGCCGGCTGCCCCTACGGTGGCCACCCCTTCAGGCCAAGGCAAGGTGCTGCGCCAGTTGGGGGGCATGTACGGTGCGGCAAGCAACGCGCCGCGCAGCGCCATGCTGGTGGGTGCCTGACCCCTGGCCACCCGCCACTCCACCCGACCCGCGTGCCACCCACGCGGGTTTTTTGTTTGAGTGGAATAAGCAGCCCTGCCCCACGGTTTTTCCGGAGCTTGATGCAATCAAGCCCCGAAGGCGCCGGCCGATAAAGACTCATCGACAGCAAAATCCACGGACCCCATCATGACCGACGCCCTGCTCCCCCACTACCAAGCCATCGAGCACACCAGCGCCCACATGCTGCAGGCCGCGCTGCAGGACGACTGGGCCGAAGTGGAACGCCTGCAGGCCTGCTGTTCGGCACAGATCGCCCACCTCCAGGGGCAAGAGGGCGGCGCCACCGGCTTCACCCGTGAGGGCCGCGCCCGCAAGCACCGCCTCCTGCTGGCCATACTTCGCCACGACGCGCAAATCCGCGCCCTGGCCGAGCCCTGGCTGGCCGACGTAGACGACATGCTCACCCGCCCCACCAGTTGGCGCCTGCAGTGACCCCGCCGCCCTTCACACGCCGGTCAAGTTCCCGCATACTGTGCCGATAAAGCAGACAAGCACTGCAAAGCACACCATCTAAGGACCCGCGGGATGAGCCAGACCCTGCTCGACTTCTACAAAGCCATCGAACACACCAGCGCCGCCATGCTCAACGCAGCGGAATCGGCCGACTGGGACGAGGTGATGCGCCTGGAAGGGGCCTGCGCGGTGCTGATCGAGCAGTTGCGCGAACGCGCCAATGCCCTTCAGCTCTCGGCCGAGGAAAACGCCGAGAAGCACCGCATCATGATGACCATCCTGCGCCACGATGCACAGATCCGTTCCCTGGCCGAACCCTGGATCGACGAGCTCGGCCAGCGCATGGAAATGCAAAAGGCCGTCCAGCTGCACTGAACGGCCCGGTCGAAACCCGCGACTGGCTTCAAATCGGCAGCGTCACACCTGCATGTTCATCACGTCGGTGTAGGCCTGCATCATTCGGTTGCGCACATGCAGCGCGGCCTGAAAGCCGATCTGGGCCTTTTGCATGGCCAGCATGGTTTCCTCCAGGCTCACGTTGGGGTTGCCCAGTTGCACCTGGGTCTGCAGTTCGCTGGCCTGGTTCTGGGCCGCGCTCACGCTCTGCAGCGCCGTCTTGAAGGCGGTGGCAAAGCCCCCTTCGGCGCCCCCGGCAGCACCAGGGCCCGAGCCAGGAACGGCCAAGCGGGCACCCGGCGTGGCCTGTGGGCGCAGGGTCGACAGGGTCGAGCTGTTCAGGGGCGAGAGTCGCATGTCCATGGTGGTGTTCCTCCTGCGGGCGCCGGGGGTGGGGCGGCCCGTATGCAATGCGTCTATGCTACGGTTGCCCACCCCGGAACTTGAGTCGGAATAAAGGCGGTATCCGGGGCCTTTTCGGGCTTTAGGGCCCAGGGCCCGACTTTCATAATCGGTTGCACATGACAGGGGCCTTCGCCCTTGTCCGTATTGGTCCACCGCCCAAGAACATGAACACCGCCGTTGCCGAAATCGACACCCTGACCCCGAAAGCGCCCAACGCCCTGATCGATGGCTTCTCGCGCCTGGACACGGGCAAGAAGATCGCCTTTGGTCTGGGGTTGATGGCGCTGCTGGTGGTGCTGATGTCCGCCTTCTTCATGGGGCGGCAGGCCGAATGGCGCGTGCTGTACGCCAACCTGTCCGACAAGGACGGCGGGGCCGTGCTGGCGCAGCTGTCGCAGATGAACATTCCCTACAAGCACGCCGACGGCGGCAGCGCCATCCTGGTGCCGGCCGACAAGGTGCACGACACGCGGCTGCGCCTGGCCTCGCAGGGCCTGCCCAAGGGCTCCATCGTGGGCTTTGAGCTGCTCGACACCACGCGCCTGGGCATGACGCAGTTCCAGGAGCGCCTGACGTTCCAGCGCGGCCTTGAGGGCGAGCTGGTGCGCTCGATCACGGCCCTGTCCTCCGTTTCGGACGCCCGCGTGCACCTGGCCCTGCCCAACCAGAACGGGTTTTTCCGGGAACAGCAGAAGCCCTCGGCCAGCGTGCTGCTCACCCTGCACCCCGGCCGCACGCTGGACCGCACGCAGGTGGCGGGCATCGTCCACCTGGTGGCCAGCAGCGTGCCTGAAATGAACCCCAAGGCGGTGAGCGTGCTCGACCAGAACGGCACGCTGCTGTCGCAGACGGGCGACGCCCAGCAGGACGGCATCGACACCAAGCAGCTGGAATACGTGCGCCAGCTGGAGCAGGGCTACATCCGCCGCATCCTCGACCTGCTGGAGCCGGTCGTGGGCCGGGAGAACGTGCGCGCCCAGGTCACGGCCGACGTGGACTTCTCCCTCACCGAACAGACCAGCGAGCAGCACCGCCCCAACCAGGGCGGCGAACCCAGCGCGGTACGCAGCCAGCAGCTCATCGAAAGCGGCGCGGCCAGTGGTGGTCTCACACCGCCCGGTGTGCCCGGTGCCGTGGCCAACCAGCCGCCGGCCCCGGGCGCAGCCCCCATCAACGGCGACGCCGCTGCGGTGGGCGTGGTGGCTGGTGCCAACAACCCGGGCGCAGGCGGTGCCACGGGCGGTGATGTGCGCCGCGAGCAGGTGATCAACTACGAGGTCGACCGCACCGTGCGCGTGACGCGCAACGCCAGCGGCTCCGTGCGGCGCCTGAGCGCGGCCGTGGTGGTCAACCACGCCACCACCATCGACAACCGGGGCAACCCGGTCACCAAACCCCTCACGCCCGAGCAGATCGAGCAGATGACCGCCCTGGTGCGCGAGGCCATCGGCTTCAGCGGCGAACGCGGCGACTCGGTCAACCTGATGAATGCCCCGTTCACGCGGCCCCAGCCGCTGGAAGCGGTCGAGACGGCCTGGTGGCAACAGCCCGACGTGCAGGACCTGGCCCGCAGCATGGCCTGGCCCGCCGGCATGCTGCTGCTCGGCCTGATCCTGTTCCTGGGCATGGTGCGCCCGGCCCTGAAGATGATGCAGTCGCCGGCCCCGGCGCCCGAGGCCGTACCTGGCCAGCAGCTCAACGCCGTGATCGACGACGAAACCCAGCGCCCCGGATTGCCCTCGCCGGTGCAAAATGAGGTCACGGCCGAAACGCTGCGACTCGAAGACGCCAAGCGGCTCACCAAGGACAACCCGGCGGCGGTGGCCAACATCATCAAGGGCTGGGTCAGCGGCGAAGGCGGCCAGCTGGCGCAGACCTGAGAGGTGAACGAGCATGAGCAACAGCGATGGAGTGCAGGACGCCGCGATATTTCTGATGTCGGTCGGCGAGGAAGAGGCGGCCGAGGTCTTCAAGCACCTCTCGCCCAAGGAGGTTCAGCGCCTGGGTGAAGCCATTGCGCGCATGCGCGCCGTCTCCCGGGACCGGGTGGACGAGGTGATTTCCCGCTTCACCTCCGAGGCGGCCTCGCAGAGCCTGCTGGTGTCGGACACCGACGACTACGTGCGCTCGGTGCTCAAGCGCGCCCTGGGCGAAGACAAGGCATCCCTGCTGATCGACCGCATCCTGCAGGGCGGTGACGTCTCGGGCATCGAGAGCCTCAAGTGGATGGACCCGCTGTCGGTGGCCGAACTGCTGCGCAACGAGCACCCGCAGATCCTGGCGGCCACGCTGGTGCACCTCGACATCGAGCAGGCCGGCAACATCCTCAAGCACTTCACCGAACGCACCCGCAACGAGGTGATGCTGCGCATTGCCACGCTCGAAGGCATACAGCCCGGCGCGCTCAAGGACCTCAACGAAGCGCTCTACCAGGTGCTTGCCGGTGGCGACAAGATCCGCAAGAGTTCGCTGGGCGGCGTCAAGACCGCGGCCGAGCTCATCAACCAGCTGGGCACGGCGCTCGAGGCCACAGTGATCGATTCGATCCGCGAGAACGACCCCGACCTGGCCCAGAAGATCATGGACAAGATGTTCGTGTTCGAGGACATCCTCAAGCTCGACAACAAGTCCATCCAGATGGTGCTCAAGGAGGTGGCCTCCGACAGCCTGGTGCTCGCCCTCAAGGGCGCAAGCAACGAACTCAAGGAAAAGATCCTGTCCAACATGTCCACCCGGGCGGCCGAAGGCCTGCGCGAAGACCTCGAATCGCGCGGCCCGGTGCGCCTGTCGGAGGTGGAAACCCAGCAGAAGGACATCCTCAAGGTGGTGCGCCGCCTGGCGGACGAAGGGCAGATCGTGATCGGCGGTGGCTCGGAGGACGCTTTTGTCTAAGTCGACCAGCCCCTACCACCGCTTCATCCCGCGCGAAGAGGTGCAGGAGGTGGCCGCCTGGACCTTCGACTCGATGGATGGCAAGGGCCCGCCGCCGACCGAGCCGGCGGAGGACGACGCCCCCCCGGCCCCCACGCCGGAACAGATCGAGGCCCTGCGCGAGCAGGCCTACGCCGAAGGCATGGAGCATGGCCGTCTGGCCGGCGAACAGGCCACCCGCTCGGCCCTGGAAGCCCCGCTGAGGCAACAGGCGCAGGAACAGGCGCAGCGCCTGGCCGCCCTGCTCAAAAACACCCAGGCCCAGCTCGACCAGCTCGAAGACGCCCTGGCCGCCCAGGTGCTGGAACTGGCCTGCGACCTGGCCCGCCAGGTGGTGCGCCGCGAGCTCACGCAGCCGCTAGAACCACTCAAGGCCGTGGTGCACGAAGCCCTGGCCCTGGCGGTGCAGGACGGTCAACCCGCCACCGTTCGGCTCAACCCGGCCGATTTGTCGCTGCTGCAGGACGACATCGGTGCGGCCCTGGGCACACAGCAGGTCAAGCTGGTCGCCGATGCCGCCATCACCCCGGGCGGCTGCATGGTGGAATCGGTGCAGGGCACCGTGGACGGCACGGTGGAGAAGCGCTGGGCGCGGGCCGTGGCCAACCTGGGGCTGGGTGTTGGCTGGAACCCGGGAGACGAAGCCGATGTCTGAGACCCGGACCCCACCGGTGCACCGCTGGGAACAGTTCATGGCGGTGGCGCGTCAGGCCGCGAGCCAGCACACGCCGCTGGAAAGCAGCGGCAAGCTGGTGCGTCTGGCCGGGCTGGTGCTGGAGGCCCGTGGCGTGAACGCCCCCGTGGGATCGCAGTGCGTGATCGACCAGCCCCAGGACCCCGACACCGCCGTGCTGGCCGAGGTGGTGGGCTTTGCCAACGAGCGCGCCTTCCTCATGCCCGCCGGCGACGTGCAGGGCCTCTCAAGCGGCGCGCGCGTGCGCCCGCTGCCCCCGTACCGGCCCCAGCCCCGCCTGGGCCAGCAGCCCAAGCCCCTGCTGCCGAACGACCGCGGCGTGCTGCGCCTGCCGCTGGGCGGCGGTCTGCTGGGCCGCGTGGTCGACGCCTACGGCCACCCGCTGGACCACAAGGGCCCTCTGGTCGACGTCGACGTGGCCGCGCTGGAACGCAACCCCATCAACTCCATGGACCGTGCGCCGGTGCGCCAGCCGCTGGACACCGGCGTGCGCGCCATCAACGCCCTGCTCACCGTGGGTCGCGGCCAGCGCCTGGGCCTGTTCGCCGGCTCCGGCGTGGGCAAGAGCGTGCTGCTGGGCATGATGGCGCGCTTCACCAAGGCCGACGTCATCGTGGTCGGCCTGATCGGCGAACGCGGCCGCGAGGTCAAGGAATTCATCGAAGACATCCTGGGCACCGAAGGCCTCAAGCGTTCGGTGGTGGTGGCCGCCCCGGCCGACTCGCCACCGCTGGTGCGCATGCAGGGCGCCAACTACGCCACCGCCATTGCCGAGCAGTTCCGCGACGACGGGCTGGATGTTCTGCTGCTCATGGACTCGCTCAGCCGCTACGCCATGGCCCAGCGCGAGATCGCCCTGGCCATCGGGGAGCCGCCGGCCACCAAGGGCTACCCGCCGAGCTGCTTTGCCAAGCTGCCGCAACTGGTGGAGCGCAGCGGCAACGGCCCCGACGGCAAGGGCTCCATCACGGCGTTCTACACCGTGCTCTCCGAAGGCGATGACCAGCAGGACCCGATCGCCGACGCCGCGCGCGCCATCCTGGACGGGCACATCGTGCTTTCGCGCAGCCTGGCCGAATCGGGCATCTTCCCCGCCATCGACGTCGAGGCCTCGGCCTCGCGCGTGATGCACAACGTGGTCAGCCCGCAGCACTTCGAACTGGCCCGGCGCTACAGGCACTACTACTCGCGCTACCAGAAGAGCCGCGACCTGATCCAGCTCGGCGCCTACGCCGCCGGCAGCGACCCCGACACCGACCGCGCCATCATGCTGTTTCCCCAGATGCAGCACTTTCTGGTGCAGGACATGCGCGAAAAGGCCCCCTTGAACGACAGCCTGCAGCAGCTCGCGCAGGCCCTGGGCGAAGACCCCGCCACCGGGCAGCAGAGCAAGGCGGCCGGGGCACAGAAAGGACGGCGCGCATGAAGCCCCCCCAGTCTCTGGCCACCGTGCTGGAAGTGGCCACGATGCGGCGCGACGAGGCCCTGCAGGCCCTGGGCAAGGCCCAACGCGAATCGGAGCAGGCCCTGCAACAGATGGCACAGCTCGAAGCCTATGTTCAGGAAAGCCTGGCGCGCTGGTCGCAAAAAACCCGCCTGGGCGTCAGCTCCCACCTGCTGTTCCACCAGCAGCAGTTCATGGGGCGGCTCGACCACGCGATCGAATTCCAGCGTGGCGTGCTGCAGCGCCTGCAGACCCACATCGAACGCTGCCAGCAGCAGGTCATGCTGGCCGAGCGCGAACTCGCCGGCCTCAACCGCTACGCAGACAAACGTGAACAGGCCTGGCGCCAGGTACAGCAGCGCCAGGAACAGAAAAGCAACGACGAGATGGCCGCCAACCTGCACCGCCAGCAACTCTCGCCTCTGTCATGGAAGCACACCTCATGAGCCAGATCAGCACCGTATCCCCCAGCGAAAGCACCCGACCGGGTCCGGCACACCGCCTTTCTGGCAAGGGCCCGGCAGAGCACCCCCTCTTTGCGGGCCTGCTGGAACAGGCCGGGCTGGGTCTGGAAAACGACCCCACCTCAAGCCCGATGGCCGCAGACACGGACGCCAGCACGGACACAGGCAAAGAAACCCAGCACGATGGCCCTGCCCTGGTGGACTGGGCGTTGCTGGGACTGCCCCAGGCGTCCGTTCAGGAGCCGGCCTCCGCCGCCGGCCCCCTGGAATCCGCCACGCCGGATGTCGCCGACGCTTCCGCGCGGCCAGCCCTCGCAGCGGACCCAGAGTCCTCCACCATCTTCGAGCCGGAGAGCGGCCACGCCGATGCCGACACCGCTGCCGCAGCGGACACGTCGACGCCTTCGTCGCTCCCATCCGACCCCGCCCCCTTGGATGAGACGACCCCGTCGCTGTCGGAGTCGCCCGCCTCCACCGTCTCCAAGGCACGCCGATCGGCGGTGTCGATGGCGGCCCAGGCCCACGCACAGGCCGCCGGTGCGGCGCGCCTGGACCTGCAGGGCTGGGAGATGCTGCCCCAGGGAACGTCCGCCTCGGTCCAGTTGCAGGCCAGCGCCACCGCCGCCCTCAACGCCGCCCCCCTGGCCGAGGCCCAGGTATCCGGCCTGTTCGACAGCGGCTCGGCCGGCAGCGATCCGCAAGGCCAGGACTCCGGTGCCTCCCAGCCCCAGACCGGTGGCTCGGCCGGGCGGGGCGACGCTCAGGGCGTGGGCAACGGCCCGCTGGCCACGGACACCGCACCCAAGGGGTTTGCGCTGAGTCTGGGCCGTGCCATGGGCGAGGCCTTCGACCAGCTGGGCACCCAGATCAGCATGTGGGCCTCGCAAAACATGAAGCGCGCCAGCATCAGTCTCGACACCGGGCTGGGGCAGGCCCTGGAGGTGGACGTGTCCCTGCAGGACGGACAGGCCCAGCTGGCCTTCCGCACCGACGACGCTGTGGCCCGTGCCGCCCTGCAAAACAACGCCCAGCAGGTCATGGCCGACCTGCTGGCCCGCAACGGCCTGGGCCTGGCGGGCCTGTCTGTCGGTGCCCGGGCCCAGGAGGGCCAACCCGGCCAGGACAGCGAGCGTGGCGGTGGCCCGCGGGGCATGCGGGGCCACAGGGTCGCCGCCCTGGCCCCTGAAGCCGGCACGACCACCCAGTGGGTGGCCCGATCCGGTCGGGCCCTCGACGTGTACGCATGAAGAACCGGGCCTTTGCCCGGTTTTTTTTGCTTTAGGCCCGGTGCCCGCCCCGCATAATTTCCATGACAGAATTCCGAGAACCCGATTGCATCACGCAACCGCCATTTCACTGAAGTTGTAAAGGCAACCCCGCATGGCCACCAAACCCGGTGCAGAAGCCGCCGCCGAGGAAACCGGCAAACCCAAGAAGAGCAAGAAGCTGCTGATCATCATCGTGGCTGTGCTGGTGCTCGCGCTTGCTGCCGGCGGCGGTGTGCTGTTCATGCTCAAGGGCATACAGGGCGAGGGCGACGACGCCGCAGATGCGGAGCAGAGCGTGAGCGCGGGCAAACCGCGCACGCCCCCGGCCTTCGTGCCGCTCGACAACCTGGTGGTCAACCTGGCGGACGCCGGGGGCAACCGCTACGCCCAGGTGGGCGTGACCATCCAGGTGGCCGACGCCAAGACCTCCGACACCGTCAAGGGCTTCATGCCCAGCATCCGCAACGGCATCCTGCTGCTGGCCTCGCAGCGCACGGCAGAGGAACTGCTGGGCGCACAAGGCAAGGAAAAGCTGGCGGCCGACATCCTGGCGTTTGTCCAGAACGAAACCGGCCTCACACCCGGGCGCGAGGGCAGCCCGGTGCAGGCGGTCCTGTTCGTCAGCTTCATCGTCCAGTAAACCTGCGACCCAGCACCCGAACGACGGCACACGACCATGAGCGACGCCTTCCTGTCCCAAGACGAGATCGACGCCCTGCTGGAGGGCGTGACCGGCGAGAGCCAGAAGCTCGCCAAGGACGACGTGCCCGCGGGCGGCACGCGCAGCTACGACCTCGCCAGCCAGGAACGCATCGTGCGTGGGCGCATGCCCACGATGGAGATCATCAACGAGCGCTTTGCCCGCAACCTGCGCATCGGCCTGTTCAACTTCATCCGCCGCAGTCCGGAAATTTCGGTGGGCACGGTGTCGGTCCAGAAATACAGCAAGTTCCTGCGCGAACTGGTGGTGCCCACCAACTTCAACATCATGGCCATCCGCCCCTTGCGCGGCAACGGCATGGTGGTGTGCGAACCCACGCTGCTGTTCGGCGTGATCGACAGCCTGTTCGGCGGCAACGGCAAGTTCCACACCCGCATCGAGGGGCGCGACTTCTCGGCCACGGAACAGCGCGTCATCAACCGCCTGGTCGAGGTGGTGGCCGAGGAATACAAGAAGGCCTGGAAGGGCGTCTACCCGATCGAACTGGTGTACCAGCGCTCCGAGATGCAGCCCCAGTTCGCCAACATCGCCACCCCGAGTGAGATCGTGGTCAGCACCAGTTTCTCGCTGGAAATCGGGGACCTCACGGGCTCGCTGCACATCTGCATGCCCTACTCCACGCTGGAGCCGATCCGCGACCTGCTCTACTCCACGGTACAGGGCGACGCGATCGAGGTCGACCGGCGCTGGGTCAAGCTGCTGGGCAGCGAGATCCAGGCCGCCGAAGTCGAGCTGGTGGCCGATCTGGCACACAGTCCCGCAACGGTCGAACAGCTGCTGGCCATGAAGGTCGGCGACTTCATCGAACTCGAACGCGACAAGATCATCCAGGCCAAGGTCGATGGGGTTCCCATCCTGGAGTGCGAATACGGCACACACAACGGAAAGTACGCGCTGAAGGTCGCTCGCATCCTGCGCAGCACCGAACAGTCCTGGCACGGAGCAGACTATGGCAAATGAAAACGACACCCCCAACGACGAAGCCATCGCCGACGACTGGGCGCAGGCGCTGCAGGAGCAGTCCGTCAGCAGCAGCGCCGGCGCCAGCGTGGACGACGACTTTGCCTCCGCCGCCCCCCACTTCGACGGCAGCGCGGCCCCAGTGGCCAGCAACAACGACATCAGCATGGTGCTGGACATTCCGGTCCAGCTCTCGGTGGAACTGGGCCGCACCAAGGTGCCCATCAAGTACATCCTGCAGCTCGCGCAAGGCTCCGTGGTGGAGCTCGACGCCCTGGCGGGCGAGCCCATGGACGTGCTGGTCAACGGCTACCTGATCGCCCAGGGCGAGGTGGTGGTGGTCAACGACAAGTTCGGCATCCGGCTCACCGACATCGTCACGCCCTCCGAACGCCTGCGCCGGCTCAGCCGCGTCTGAGCCCCCATCCGAACACGCACATGAACGACTCCGTGGTGTCTTTCGCGCCCGCGCTGGGCCTGCTCGCCCTCATGGTCCTGCTGGCCTGGGGCGTGCAGTGGGTCCGCAAACGCATGGCCCCGGTCGGCAGCGGCGAAGGCGCCGACCTGCGGCTGGTGTCGCAACTGGCCCTGGGGCCCCAGCAGCGCGTGGTGGTGGTCGAGGTCAGCGGCCCGAGCGGGCCGGTCCAGCTGACCCTGGGCGTCACCCCCCAGCAGATCAGCGTGCTGCACACCCAGCCGGTTGCGGCCTCCCCAGCACGGCCCGCAGTCACCGTCGCCCCGCCCACCTACGAGGCCGTGGCCCAGGCCATCAAACGCAACGTCCCCGGAGCCGGTCAATGAAGCCGTCCCGCCTCTGGCTGGTGCTGGCCCTGCTGATCCCCGGCTGGGCCTGGGCCCAGACCGGCGCCCCCCCGGGGGGTCAGTTGCCCCTCATCATCGGGCAAGGGCCGGGCGGCGCGAGCTACTCGGTACCCATCCAGACGCTGCTGTTCTTCACCGCCCTGTCCTTCCTGCCGGCGGTGCTGCTCATGATGACGTCGTTCACGCGCATCGTGATCGTGCTGTCCCTGATGCGCCAGGCGCTGGGCACGCAATCGTCACCGCCCAACCAGGTGATCGTGGGCCTGTCGCTGTTCCTCACCATGTTCGTGATGGGCCCCACGCTCGACCGCGTCTACCAGGACGCCTACCAGCCCTACTCGCAGAATGCGATCAGCTTCGAGCAGGCGCTGCAGCGCGGCGAAGCCCCCATGCGCGAGTTCATGACCCGCCAGACCCGCCAGTCGGACTTCCAGCTCTTTGCGCGCCTGGGCAAGCTGCCCCCCGAGGTCACCATTGAAACCGCCCCCCTGCGGGTGCTGGTGCCGGCGTTCGTGATCAGCGAGCTCAAGACGGCGTTCCAGATCGGGTTCATGGTCTTCATTCCCTTCCTGGTGATCGACATGGTCGTCGCCAGCATCCTGATGTCGCTCGGCATGATGATGCTCTCGCCCGTGCTGGTGGCCCTGCCCTTCAAGCTGATGCTGTTCGTGCTGGCCGATGGCTGGAACCTGCTGGTCGGCTCGCTGGCCGCGAGTTTCTCGCTCTAGCCCCCCGCCACGGAAGAAACCCCATGGACGCACAGACCGTACTCACCTTCGGGCAGAACGCCCTCTTTCTGTTGCTGAGCGTGTCCGCGCCCATCCTGGGCACCGTGCTGCTCGTGGGCCTGGCCATCAGCCTGTTCCAGGCCCTGACGCAGATCAACGAGGCCACCCTGTCCTTCGTGCCCAAGCTGGTGGCCGCGGTGGCCGTGTTCGCCATCGCCGGCCCCTGGATCCTGACCACCCTGGTCGAGTTCATCCGGCGCACGCTGCTGTCGATTCCCGACTACACCCTCTGAAGCCGCCGTGGCATGGTGACGTTCAACGAAGCCCAGATCATGGCCTGGGTGTCGCCGATCTTCTGGCCCTTCCTGCGGGTCCTGGCGGTCTTTGCCAGCGCGCCGATCTTCTCCTCGCGCTCGGTGCCCGTGCGCACCAAGATCGGCCTGGCCTTCGTGATCGCGCTGTGCCTGCAGCCGGCCCTGCCCGAGCAGACGGTGCTCTCGCTCACCAGCCCCGAGGCCCTGGGCGCGGTGGTCCAGCAGATCTCCATCGGCGTGGCCATCGGCCTGGCGGTGCGCATCGTGTTCTCGGCGGTGGAAATGGCCGGTGAAGTCATCGGATTTCAGATGGGCCTGAACTTCGCCGGCTTCTTCGATCCGTCCACCAACGCCCAGACCAGCACCGTCGGGCGCTTCTTCGGCAACATGGCCATGCTGCTGTTCATCGTGCTCAACGGCCACCTCATGCTGATCCAGGCCGTTGCCGCCAGCTTCGAGACCTTCCCCATCGGCGGCCACGCGCTCGAGACCGTGCGCCAGCTGCGCCTGCACGAACTGGGCGCGGTCATCTTCAAGTACGGTCTGTGGATCGCCCTGCCCATGATCGGCATGCTGCTGTTCGTCAACGTGGTCATGGGCATCGTCTCGCGCATCGCCCCCCAGATGAACGTCTTCGCCATTGGTTTCCCCCTGACGCTGTCGGTGGGCCTGCTCGGCATTGCGTTCACGGTGCCCCTGCTCGACCGCCCCGTGATGGAGCTGATGCGGGTGATCTCGACGCTGTTCCTGGGCAGCTGAGTCGCCCCGCTCACACGATCTGGTTGCGTATCGCGTACACCGTCAGCTCGGCGTTGTTGCTCAACCCCAGCTTTTCCAGCACCCGCGCGCGGTAGACGCTCACCGTCTTGGGGCTGATCATGAGTTCCTCGGCGATCTGCGACAGCTTCTTGCCCGAAGCGATCTTGCGCAGGGTCTGCAGTTCGCGCTCCGACAGGCTCTCGTGCAGCTCGGCCGATTCCGGCGCGTTGAGGTGGTTGGCCAGCATCTCGGCGATCTCGGGCGTGATGTACTTGCGCCCCATGGCGGCGGTGCGCACCGCCGTCAGCAGCGCGGCCGGGTCGCCCCCCTTGTTGAGGTAGCCCACCGCGCCTGCCTTGAGGCAGCGGATGGCGTACTGGTCCTCGGGGTACATCGACACCATCACGGTGCGCACAGGCGACTGTTCCTCCTGCAGCACCGCCAGGATCTCCAGGCCGCTGCGCCCGGGCAGGTCCACATCGAGCAGCAGCACCTCGGGCCGCTGCTGGCGCAGCACCTCGCGCAGGCTCGAATAGCTGTCGGCCTCCCCCACCACCTGGATGTCGGTGGCCTCCATCAGCGTGTCGCGTATCCCGCGCCGCACCACGGCGTGGTCATCGCACAGCACCACCTTGATCATGAGCGTTTCTCCGTTTGCATCCACTCGGCGTCTTCACCACCCCCGTTCCCGCCCCCATCCCCGCCTTCTTCCAGGGGAATCGAGAGGATCAGCGTCAGGCCCTGGCCCTCGCTGGTGACCACATCCAGCCAGCCCCCCACCGTCTGGGCCCGCTCCCGCAGTCCCAGCAGGCCGAAGGACCGCAGCTTGGCCAGATCGGCCGCACTGGCGCCCCGCCCATTGTCGGAGACTTCCACCGTCAGGCAGCCCTCCAGGTCGCTCAGGTCGATGCGCACCTCGCTGGCCCCCGAGTGCTTGAGGATGTTGGTCAGCGCCTCCTGCACGGTCCGGTAGGCCACCATTTCCACCGCCTTTGAGAGGGGCCGATCCAGCCGGCCCTGCAGCCCGACGGCCACGCCGCTGCGCTCGGAAAAGGTCTGCGCCAGCCACCGCACCGCCGCCATCAGCCCCTGATCCAGCACCGCAGGGCGCAGGTTGCGCATGATGCGCTGGCTCGCGCCCAGCGCGTGCTCGGCCATCTCCAGCGCGGCGCGCACGTGGTCGCGCACCGCCTCGTCGGTGGCGTTGCGCCCGATCCAGGCCAGGTCGAGCTTGACGGCCGCCAGCGAGCCCCCGATGTCGTCGTGAATCTCGCGCGCGATGTCGGCGCGCTCGCGCTCGATGCTCGCCTGCAGGTGTTCGGTCAGGTCGGCCAGCCGGCGGCGCGACTCGTCGAGCTGGCGCGCGGCCTCGGCCTGGGCCCGGCGTGCGGCAAAGAACGACAGCGCCCGCTCCAGCACCATGGGCAGGCGGTTGAGCCGGTTCTTGTCGACGTAATCGCTCACGCCGCGCACCATGGCATCGGCCACCGTGGCCTCGCCGATGGCGCCCGAGACCATGATGAACGGCACCTCCAGGCCCAGACGCTGCACCAGCTCCCAGGCGTCCATGCCGGAAAAGCCGGCCAGGTGGTAGTCGGCCAGGATGGCGTCGACCGGGCCCGCCCGGAGCGCCCGCTCGAAATCCTCCAGCGTGTCCACCAGCACCAGCTCGCAGTCCAGATCGCTGCGCGACAAGGCGTGCCGGACCAGGGCGTGGTCGGCCTCGTTGTCCTCCAGGTGAACAATGCTTAAAGTGCTCAAAACAATGCCTATCGCGTGGTCCGGCCCAGGTTTGCGGGGATTCGGTCCCTTATTTTGACCTATGTCATGGGCCATCACTGGCTTAAACTGTACTTCCCGCTTATATTTGAGAAATTGACACTTCTCCCGCTACCATACCCCTCGACATGACATCTCCAGACCGTTCTGCCTCCGACCGGCGCCGGGCGCTGCGGGAGCCCATCACCGTCATCGAGCCCATCGCCGACCGCTCGGACGAGCCGGTCGTGATGGTCAGCCTGTCGGCGATCGCGGACCTGCAGGACTCGCTGCTGGTGGCCATGAACGACCTCAAACGTCTGGAGGGCCTGCTGGACCACGCCACCGGCAACCTGCTCGACCGCTTCAACGCGGCCATGCAGGCCCTGGACAGCCTGCCCAAGTCGTCGGCCTGTGCCCCGGTGCGTGAAGCCCTGCACACGGCCGTGACCGAACTGCAGTTCCACGACATGTCGACCCAGTTGCTGGTGCACACCGGCAAGGTGCTGCAGCGCTGCGCCTACACGCTGGCCGAGCAGGCCATGGAGCCGGACGAGGAAGAAAGCGGCGTCGTGGTCTCGCTCATTCCGGACCGCCCCAACCCCGTCACCCAGAGCGAGATGGACGCCGGCTCCATCGAACTCTTCTGACCCGCCCCGTTCGTTCCAGAGATTTCCCCTACACGGTCACACAATTTCAAGCACAAGGTAATCATCATGCATTCGATCCTAGCCGTTGACGATTCAGCCTCCATGCGCAAGATGGTGTCGTTCACACTGGTCGGCGCGGGCTTCAACGTGGTGGAAGCCGTCGACGGCATCGACGCCTACGAAAAAGCCCAGAAACAGAAGTTCGACCTCGTCCTGACCGACCAGAACATGCCCCGGCTCGACGGCATCGGCCTGACGCGCAAGCTGCGCGAGCACCCGAGCTTCAAGCAGACCCCGATCCTGGTCCTGACCACCGAATCCAGCGACCAGATGAAACAGGCGGGCCGCAACGCAGGGGCCACCGGCTGGCTGGTCAAGCCGTTCGACCCCAACCGGCTGATCGAAGTGATCAACAAAGTCATCCGTTGACGCAACCGTCCATTCCATTCCATCACGGCGTGCGGTAGCCGGAGAGAACAGACACATGGCAAACGACAACAAAGACGACTCCTTCGACCTGACGCAGTTCTACCAGATCTTCTTCGAGGAAGCGGGTGAAAACCTCGAACAGATGGAGCAGCAGCTGCTCAACCTCGATCTGGAAACGGTCGACGACGAGGAGCTCAACGCCATCTTCCGCTGCGCCCACTCGATCAAGGGCGGCGCGGCCACCTTCGGTTTCGAGGACGTGGCCGAGCTGACCCACCAGATGGAATCGCTGCTCGACAAGCTGCGCCGCCACGAACTCGTGCCCACCATGCCCATGGTGGACGTGCTGCTGGAGGCCTCCGACGCCCTTAAGGGCCTGCTGGGTCGCCACCAGGGCCTGACCACCGAAGTCCCGGAAACCGCCGGGCTGGTCGAACGCATCCGGGTGCTGGCCACGGGGGGCAACGCCGCGCCCAGCCCCGCCCCCGCGGTGGCGGCCCCACCACCGCCTCCCCCGCCCCCTGCTGCGCCGGCCGCACCGGCGGGCATGCCTGCGGCCTCCGCCCCAGGCGCCAGCCGCAACCTCACCGTGGTGCTAGGCCCGCTGCAGGACCTCAGCCTGGCCGAGAACATCAAGGAACTGTTCCGTGACATCGCCGGCCTGGGCACCATCCTGGCCGAACGCGAAGACAACGGCTTCAAGTACTACGACATCACCACCACCAGCAGCGACGACGACCTGCTCGACCTGTTCGCCTTCCACGTGGCGCGCGAGCAGATCGTCCTCAAGGCCACCGCGACCGAGGCGGCACAGCCCGCGCCGGCCCCGGCCGAGCCGGCGCCTGCCAACGTTGCCGACACCCTCGAACACAGCGCCGACTTCATCGAGCAGGGCTACGGCATCTACGCCGGTGCGCCCGGCAGCCCGATCGCGCTCACCTCGGTCACCGAATCGGGCTCCACGATCACCAACCCCGATCTGGTGCAGAGCTACGGCCTGTTTGCCGGCGCCCCGGGCAACCCGCTCACCCCCTCATCCCACGCCGCCAGCCTCAACCCCGACGCGCAGGATGCCAAATCCAAGGCCGGCCCCGCCGCCAAGGCGGGCAAGGCCGCAGCCAGCGCCTCCCAGCTCGAAACCTCCACCCTGCGGGTGTCGGTCAGCAAGATCGACCAGCTCATCAACCAGGTCGGCGAACTGGTCATCACCCAGGCCATGCTGGCCCAGCTCAGCAGCAACCTCGACGCCTCGCTCAACCAGCAGCTGCTGGCCGGCCTGGTCGACCTGGAGCGCAACACGCGCGACCTCCAGGAATCGGTCATGTCAATCCGCATGATTCCGATGTCGGTGGTCTTCAGCCGGTTCCCGCGCATGCTGCGCGACCTGGCCGGCAAGCTCGGCAAGAAGGTCGACCTAATCACCCTGGGCGAGGCCACCGAACTCGACAAGGGCCTGATCGAGAAGATCACCGACCCGCTCACGCACCTGATCCGCAACAGCTGCGACCACGGCATCGAACTCCCCGCCGACCGCCTGGCCAACGGCAAGTCCGAAACCGGCACCATCACGCTGTCGGCGGCGCACCAGGGGGGCTCCATCCTGATCGAGGTGCGCGACGACGGCAAGGGCCTGTCCCGCAAGAAGCTGATCGAGAAAGCCCGCTCCAAGGGCATCGACGCTTCCGACGACATGTCCGACCAGGACGTCTGGCAGCTCATCTTCGCCCCCGGCTTCTCCACCGCCGAGGTCGTCACCGACGTCTCCGGCCGCGGCGTCGGCATGGACGTGGTCAAGAAGAACATCGCCTCCCTGGGCGGAACGGTCGAGATCGACTCCTCCGAGGGCCACGGCATGAGCGTCAAGGTGCGCCTGCCCCTGACACTGGCCATCATGGACGGCATGTCGGTGCGCGTCGGCCAGGAGGTCTACATCCTGCCGCTGTCCTCGGTGGTCGAATCGTTCCAGGTCAAGGCCGGCGACATCAACACCGTGGCCCAGGACGCCCAACTGGTCAAGGTGCGCGACGAGTACATGCCGGTGATCGAGGTCGACAAGGTGTTCCAGGTGCCTCGGCCCGAAGCCACCAGCGACGCCAACAGCATCATGGTGGTAATCGAGTCCGACGGCTCCCGCGTGGCCCTCATGGTCGACGAACTGCTGGGGCAGCAGCAGGTGGTGATCAAGAACCTGGAGGCCAACTACCGCAAGGTGCCCAACGTCTCCGGTGCCACCATCCTGGGCGACGGCAGCGTGGCGCTGATCCTCGACACCTCCACCCTGGCCCGCCGCTCGCGTCAGTAACGCACCCCAAGAACAACCCCACCAGGACCGCTGACGCACACCATGGCAGGCGACGACGACGCAAACGCATCGGACCGGGAATTCACCTGGACCAATGCCGACTTTTCCCGCATCAAGAGCTTAATCTACAAGCACGCGGGCATCAGCCTCAACGACGGCAAGCACGCCATGGTCTACAGCCGCATATCGCGGCGCCTGCGTGCCACCGGGCACGGGTCCTTCAAGAGCTATCTCGACTGGCTCGAGAACAGCGGAGGCGCCGAGTGGCAGGAGTTCGTCAACGCGCTCACGACCAACCTGACCTCGTTCTTCCGCGAACACCACCACTTCATCGAACTCGACAAGCTGGTGCGCCAGCAGCCCGCGCACGAGTGGAAGATCTGGTGCAACGCCGCGTCCACCGGCGAGGAGCCCTACTCCCTGGCCATCACCATGGCCGATGCGCTCGGGATCAACGGCCGGTTCAAGATCTGGGCCAGCGATATCGACACCAAGGTGCTGCAGACCGCCTCGCGCGGCGTCTACAAGATCGACAGCCTCAAGAACCTCAGCACCCCGCAACTGCAGAAGTACTTCCTCAAGGGCAAGGGCAGCAACACCGGCATGGCACGCGTCAAGCCCGAACTGCAGAAGCACGTCGAGTTCTTCACCCTCAACCTGATCGAGGAAGACTGGCCCATCCGCGAACAGTTCGACATCGTCTTCTGCCGCAACGTGATGATCTATTTCGACGCCACGACGCAGCGCCAGATCCTGACGCGCATCCACCGCGTCATGAAGCCGCACGGCACGCTGTTCGTCGGCCACTCCGAAAACTTCAGCGACGTGCGCCAGCTGTTCATGCTGCGCGGCAAAACCGTCTACGACCGAGTCTGACCCCCCATGCACAACAGCCCCGCGCATTTGCAAACCCTGAAGTCCAGGCCCCGCAAGCCAGGGGAGGCGTCGTTCTTCTTCCACGACCACCACTTCAAGTACAACGCCGCCAAGGTGCTGCCAGGCGAGTACTTCGTGGCCAGCGAAGACATCGTCATCATGACCGTGCTCGGCTCGTGCATCGCGGCCTGCATCTGGGACTCCCGCCTGCGCATCGGCGGCATGAACCACTTCATGCTGCCCGAAGGCGGCGGCGACACCTCCGGGCGCTACGGCTCCTACGCCATGGAACTGCTCATCAACGAACTGGTCAAACAGGGGTCCAACCGCGACAACCTCCAGGCCAAAGTGTTCGGTGGCGGGCGGGTCATCTCGGGCTTCACCACCATGAACGTGGGTGAACGCAACACCCAGTTCGTGCTGGACTACCTGCAGACCGAACGCATTCCCGTGGTGTCCAAGGACGTGCTCGACATCTATCCCCGCAAGGTGGTGTTCTTTCCGGTCACGGGCAAGGCCATGGTCAAGCGCCTGGCCCACGCCCACCCCGAGGCGCTCGAAACGCAGGAGCGCACAGGGGTCGTCACCCAGGTGGTCAAGTCGACCGCCGGTGGCTCCGTCGACCTGTTTTGATCCTGCAAACCCCATTGAACATGCGAAAAATCAGAGTGGTGGTGGTGGACGATTCGGCACTGGTGCGCAGCCTGCTGTCCGAGATCATCAACCGCCAGACCGACATGGAGTGCATCGGCACCGCGAACGACCCGATCCAGGCCCGCGAACTGATCCGCGAGACCAACCCCGACGTCATCACGCTGGACGTCGAAATGCCCAAGATGGACGGGCTGGAGTTCCTCTCGCGCATCATGAAGCTGCGCCCCATGCCCGTGGTCATGGTCTCCACCCTCACCGAGCAGGGGGCCGAAGTCACCCTGCGCGCGCTTGAAATGGGCGCGATCGATTTCGTCTCCAAGCCCCGCATCGGCATTTCCTCGGGGCTGCGGGAACTGGGTGACCAGATCGTCGAAAAAATCCGCATCGCCAGCAAGGCCGTGGTGCGCCGGCACGTGGCCACCCCGTCCCCTGCGGCCGGCGGCGACGCCGCCGCAGCACCGCCCCCCCGCTTCACCAACCGTCTGTCCACCGAAAAGGTCATCGTCATCGGCGCGTCCACCGGCGGCACCGAGGCCATCAAGGACATCCTGGTGCGCATGCCCTCGGACTCGCCGGCCATCGTCATCACCCAGCACATGCCACCGGGCTTCACCACCAGTTTTGCCGCCCGGCTCAACGGCCTGTGCAAGATCACCGTGACGGAAGCCCGCGATGGCGAACGCATCCTGCCCGGCCACGCCTACATCGCCCCCGGCGGCAAGCAGTTCCGCATCGACCGCAGCGGTGCCAACTACGTGGCGGTGGTGGAAGACACCCCGCCCGTGAACCGCCACAAGCCCTCGGTGGAGGTGCTGTTCAAGTCGGCCGCCCAGGTGCTGGGGCCCAATGCCTTTGGCGTCATGCTCACCGGCATGGGCGCCGACGGGGCCACCGCCATGAAGGAAATGCGCGATGCAGGCAGCCACAACATCGTGCAGGACGAAGCCAGCTGCGTGGTCTTTGGCATGCCGAAAATGGCCATCCAGGCCGGAGCGGCCAACGAGGTCCTGCCCCTGAACCGCATTGCCGATGCGCTGGTCGAGCGCATCAACAGCGCCGGCAGCGTCCGCTACCGGATCTGAAACCGAAACAGGCCCTCAGGCCTGGGCATCGACCATGGAGCCGGGGGCCGGCTTGTTCCCCCCATTGCCGGCAGATTGGTCGGCGTAGCTCTGCGCCACCCCCTCTGCAGCAGTTGCGCTGCGCGCCCCCGGCGCGGGCTTGGCCGCCGCCAGGTCTTCGGCGCGCGCGGCGGCGGCCGATTTGGCGTTTTCACCGATCAGCACATCCACCGCCTTGCGGCTGGCCAGCCACAGGTTGGGCACCAGTTCCTGTATCTGCTTCTCCATGGCAGCCACCGCCGGGTTCTTGACTTCCGGGGGCAGTTCCCCGGGAAACCGCGCGGTGGCCACCTCCGGGCGCTGCACCTCTGGTGGCCCATCTGGCTGGGCAGCCTGCCTGGACTGGGTGGCGGCGGACGGCGGCTGGCTGGCGGCACCCGGCGCCTCCTGGCTTTGCTGGGGCGCCTGGCGGGGGGCCGCCGTGATCTGGCGGGACGGTCCCTCCACCACCGGCTGCTCCGGACGGGTCGCGTTGGCCGGCAGATCGGCCGGTGCCGCCTCGCGCTTGGCTTCCACCGGCGGCAGGGCCCTGGGCACGTAGGTGGTCTGCACCTGCGCGCCCTCACCGGCCGGCGCCACGGGCACGGGCACCCCCGCGTTGGCCGGCGACACGTTCTGGCTCGGTTTGGCGGTCGTGACCGGCTGGGCCGGCACGTTGGGCGCCGGCTGCGGCCACGGCGACACCGTGATGGAAGAAATGGTCAGCATAACGACTCCTTGGCGGAGGGTTTCAGTAGGCGGATTACCCGCTGTCATCTGCCATATCGGAGGGTTCCGGGCGAACTTTAGGCCCGGGCCGGAAAAAATTCAAGCACGCCCAACCGTAGAATGACAGGTTGGCAAGCAAACAACGGGCCGGATGGTCTGGCCCGACCCATTTCAAGCAGAGGTTTTCAAGATGTCCGTGATCCCCTCCATGGCCGACCGCGACGGCAAGATCTGGATGGACGGCCAGATGGTCGACTGGCGCGACGCCAAGATCCACGTCCTCACCCACACGCTGCACTACGGCTGCGGCGCCTTCGAGGGGGTGCGCGCCTACAAGACGGTCAACGGCACGGCCATCTTCCGCCTGCAGGAACACACCGAGCGCCTGTTCAACAGCGCCAAGATCCTGCGTATGAAGATTCCCTTCACCCAGGAACAGGTCAACGAGGCCCAGAAGGCCGTCATCCGCGACAACCAGCTGGAAAGCGGCTACATCCGCCCACTGACCTGGATCGGCTCGCAAAAGCTCGGCGTCTCGCCCAAGGGCAACACCATCCACCTCATGGTCGCGGCCTGGGCCTGGGGCGCCTACCTGGGCGAAGAAGGCATGAAGCGCGGCATCCGCGTCAAAACCAGCAGCTACACCCGCCATCACGTCAACATCACCATGACGCAGGCCAAGGCGGTGAGCAACTACACCAACTCCATCCTGGCCAACATGGAGGCCACCGACGAAGGCTACGACGAGGCCCTGCTGCTCGACTCGGCCGGCTTCGTCTCCGAAGGCGCGGGCGAGAACCTGTTCATCATCAAGAACGGCGTCATCTACACGCCCGACCTCTCGGCCGGCGCGCTCAACGGCATCACGCGCAACACGGTGTTCCACATCGCCAAGGACCTGGGCCTCGAGATCGTGCAGAAGCGCATCACGCGCGACGAGGTCTACATCGCCGACGAGGCCTTCTTCACCGGCACCGCCGCCGAAGTCACGCCCATCCGCGAACTCGACCGCATCGAGATCGGCGCCGGCAGCCGCGGCCCCATCACCGAGAAGATCCAGAGCGCCTTCTTCGACATCGTCAACGGCCGCAACCCCAAGTACGCCCACTGGCTGACCCAGGTGTGAGCATGAGCCAGGCCTCCACCGCAGTCACCACCATCGAACTCGCCGCCAGCGATCTCAACGCCCACGGCGGCGTGTTCTGCCCCAGCCCGCTGGCCGGCATGCAGGTCTGGAACACCCACCCCCGGGTGTTCCTCGACGTGGCACGCACCGGCGAAGCCCGGTGCCCGTACTGCGGCACGGTGTACCGACTCAAGGCGGGGGAAGTGGCGGGGCACGGGCATTGAGCCCACCGCCCCTGTATGTCAGGCTGCTGGGCGGGCTGGGCAACCAGCTGTTCCAGTACGCCACCGGTAGGGCCGTGGCCGAGCGGCTCGGTGTTCCCCTGCTGCTCGATGGCCGCTACGTCCAGCGAAAAGGCCAGCACACCGGGCTGGCCATCCAGGCCTTTCGCATCCGGGCCACCATCGCCAGCGCCGATCAGCTGTGCGCCTTCCCCGAATGGCGCATCCGGCTCTCGCGCGGCCTGCGGCGCCAGCTTCGCCCCCTGTTCGGCATCTACCACGAATGGGGGCTGGGTTACGACCCCGCCGTGTTCGCACGGCAACCCGGGCAGATGCTGTCGGGCTTCTGGCAGTCCGAACGCTACTTCCTGCCCCTGGCGCAGCGGCTCCGCGACGAACTCCAACTGGCCGCCCCGTTGCCGGAAATGGCGCAACCCATCGTGGCCGCCATGCAAGCGGGCAACTCGGTGGCCCTGCATGTTCGGCGGGGCGACTACATACGCCACCCCGCCGCCCACCAGCGCCACGGCGCCTGCTCGGTGGACTACTACAACCGCGCCATCGGCCACCTGTGCGCCACGGTGGACGCGCCCACCTTCTTCGTTTTTTCGGACGACATCCCCTGGGTCCAGGCGCACCTGGATCTTCCCGCCGGCAGCACCATCGTGTCGCGTCCCGGCCTCAAGCCGGAGCACGACCTCGCCCTGATCGCCCGGTGCCGGCACCAGATCATCTCCAACAGCACCTTCAGCTGGTGGGGTGCCTGGCTCAACGCCAACGGGCAGAAAACCGTCGTCGCGCCCGACCCCTGGTTCGACGATCCGGCACTGGACGCCTCCGACCTGGTTCCCGCAGGGTGGGTCAGGCTGTCAAAATCTGGGCGACAGTCTTAACCACCCATGCATTACACCACTCGCGTTCCACTCAAACTCGCCGCATGAAAAATCTTCTTGGCTCACTTGTAAAGCGAGGACACTCCCACAACGATGCGTTCAGCCTTGGCAAAGGCCAACAAGGGGGCCGGTGGTATCTGCCTTTCCCAGAACTCAGAAACGAGTTCGCCAAGCATGGCATTCAGCTCAATACAAAAGACGTCAACAAGGGGAAAAAAGTTGATTTTGAGTTGCACATCAACGCCAGAACAGTACCGTCAGGAATTCCTTGCTATCTTTACGCCTATGAGGACCCGCTGATCAAACCCAAGCATGGCGATCGGAAAGTGCTGGAAAAATACCGAAAGATCTTCACCTCCAACCAGCAACTGATCGACAACGATAGGTTTATCGCACTAGATTATCCAAATCGACTGAGTGTTACCTGCTTCACACCTATTTCTCAACGCAAGCACCACTGCGTGCTTATGGCCTCCAACAAGGCATTGCTGCGACCCCACCCTCGCAACCTGCACTGGATGCGCCTTGAAGCCATACGCCACATGGAGCGCCACTACCCCGATCAGTTCACCCTGTGGGGTCCTGGCTGGGACAAGCCTGCCGTCAAGCCAGGGGTACTTGGACGGGCGATCAAGAGGCTACAAAAATGGAAGAATCGCCTCATCACACCACCTGTCTATTTTCCCAATTGGAGGGGCACGGTATACGACAAGGCGGAAGTGCTCAACGATGCCAAACTGTCCATCGTTATCGAAAATGTTCGCGGCTCACCGGGCTACCTCACCGAAAAAATTTTTGACAGCATGGTCAGCGGCTGTGTGCCCATCTTCTGCGGCAATGAAGAGGCAAGCAAGGTCATCCCCTCAGAATGCATGATCAACATCGACAGCTTCACTGACGTTGCTGCAGCAATCGACTTTGCCATGCATTTGTCCGATGACGAACTGCAGCAATATCAGAACAACATCCGGTCTTTTGTAGAACGCAATACAACAGGCCGCTTCAGTGATGAGCATTTTGTCAGAGTTGTTGCAGAAACCATTGCGTCAGATCTCGTCAGCAACCGATGATGAAACACGCCCGCCCTAGTTCATACCGTCACATGCCAAGAGGCGTTTGGTGGCTACTCTTGCTTCTGATCGCTGCGGGCCCTGCCTCAACCAAAATCGCTGGGGCAGGTTGGCTGCTGTTCGTCCTTTTCGGTGGGTGGGCAGCATGGCGTTGGCCAGCGGTGGTTTCCTCTTCGGAAGTCGATCGCACACTGGAACGAGCCGCCTTGGCTTGGCTTCTGCTCTGTGTTGCTGCCTTCGTTGTACGAGCTATACCCCAGTTCTACTGGGGCGATCCGTGGGGAGACCGGCACTTTGAGTTCCGGGTTTTGCTATCAGCGATGGCCACCTATGGTCTTGTGCGGCGCATGCGTCTCACTCAACAGCAACTGCTGCAACTCGCTTTAGCCCTTGGAGTCGCCACAGTGGTGGCTTTCGTGGTCGTAAATGTAAAAGAGCGCGAACTCCCCAGCGATCCAATTATGTGGGCTTCGGGCCTAGCCTTCATCGTCTCCGTCCTGTTGCCACTGATCCCCCGGATGAACCACAGACCTTGGCTGATCTTGGCTCTGTCAGCCGGCGTCCTGCTAGGATGCGTATCGATTCTCCTGACAGGATCGCGTGGCGTTTACCCTGCTCTGCTATGGCCGATCATCCTTGCGCTGGTACTTGCCTGGTCTCGGCCAACAGCGCGGCGTAAACTGGTACCTGGATTTATGGCGGTGGTCTTTTTCTTCGTCGCCGCGGGTTTGCTCCAACCTCGGCTGTGGCAGTTTCCGCTGGAACGTGCTGCCTTGGCTTTGCATGAAGCCACAGCGCTACTTCAGTACCAGAAAAATCCAGACGCGGACGCCATCGAAACCTCAGTTGGGCTGCGCCTATATATGTGGCAACGCGCACCTGAAGTCATAGCCCAAGCGCCCTGGATGGGGCATGGCAAAGAAGGGCGCTTGTCGGCAATACGCTCTTGGGGGCAAGAAGTCCATTCTGAGGTTCTGGGTTCCATGCACCACGTTCATCAGGAATGGCTGCACGCCATGATGGACCATGGCGTCCTGGGTGCAACGAGCATGTTGCTGTTCCTGTTGGCACCACTATTAGCCGCATGGGTGTTGCGTCATCGGATCCGGATGGCCGCAGCCGGTATGCTGGGCATTACATTCACGCATGTTGTGACTGGCCTGACGAACATCACCTCCCTGAACCATTACGGCGTCATGTTCAGCCTGATGACGGGACTGGTGCTGGTCAGCGCGCTTGTTGTCACACCAATCAGCAACGGGTCGTCCCCACACCCCGAAAGCCTTCAGTGAACCACCCACTGCTGTTCTGTGTCATCAACCTCGACCGCTCGCCCGAGCGGCTGGCGAGCATCCGCACAAACCTGGAAGGGTTAGGCGTTCCGTTCACCCGCATTGCTGCGGTAGATGCCAAGCAGTTGACCGATGCCGAAGTGAACGCGGTATACGACCCTGCCCGCAACGCCCGGCGCTATTTCGCTCCCTTGAAGCGCGGGGAAGTGGCCTGCTTCCTCTCGCACCGCAAAGCCTGGGCACACTTCCTGGCCAGCGGCGCAGACTTTCTCGTGCTGCTGGAAGACGACACCCGTTTTCTCACTTCACCGCAAGGCGTGCTGGACCTTGCAACACAGGCCATAGGGCAGGACCGACCCACGATGGTGAAGCTCTATGCCAAGCGTGCAGCACGCGGGTTTCGCGTCGTCACCTTCAATGACACACACGCACTGACCAACCCCGCCTTGGTTCCTCTGGGTTGTCAGGCCCAACTGCTCAACCGCCCTGCAGCCGCAAAGCTGCTCGAAAGCACCGCCACCTTCTGGGAACCTGTTGACGTGGTCCTGCAGCGCTGGTGGGACACCGGCGTGCGCGTGCTCGTGCTGCAACCCAACCTCGTGTCCGAGGAAAGCGCCCAACTGGGTGGCAGCACCATCCAGGGCCGCTCGGGTGTGCCCTGGACGGCCAAGCTGGCCCGCGAGATCCGCCGCCCCTGGTTCCGGCTCAAACGCCGGCTGGGGTCGTGGTACCACGGTTTGGGCAAGCGCGACTGACCACCGCCCGGCCTTAACCCTGCGCCTCTGCCCCCTGCGCTAGGTACACCCAGTCCACAATGTCGTCGCCGGGGGTGTAGCCGGCCACCAGTTGCTGCATCATCAAGCGGATCACGCCCACGTCGTTCACGTTCAGGGCCATTTCCAGGGCGTTGAGCTTGGCCTCGAACTCGGCCCAGGCAATGAATTCCTCATGGGCCTTCATGATGCGGGGGTGGACGGTGGACTTGGGGTTGTCGCCGATCAGCAGTTCCTCGTAGAGCTTTTCGCCGGGGCGCAGGCCGGTGACGGCGATCTCGATGTCGCCCTCGGGGTGCTGCTCGTCTTTCACTGTCAGGCCCGATAGTTCCACCATGCGCCGCGCCAGGTCCATGATCTTCACGGGCTGCCCCATGTCCAGCACGAACACGTCACCCCCCTTCGCCATGGCCCCGGCCTGGATCACCAATTGCGCCGCCTCGGGAATGGTCATGAAGTAGCGCGTGACTTCCGGGTGCGTGAGCGTGATGGGCCCGCCGTCGCGGATCTGCTGGCGGAACTTCGGCACCACCGAGCCCGACGAGCCCAGCACATTGCCAAAACGCACCATGCTGAACTTGGTGCTGCCTTGCGTGCCCGCTTGGGTTGCAGCCAGCGCCTGCAGCGCCATTTCGGCCAAGCGCTTGCTGGCACCCATCACGTTGGTGGGGCGGACCGCCTTGTCGGTGCTGATGAGCACAAAGTCGGCCACGCCGTTTTCTGCCGCGGCCTGGGCGGTGCGCAGTGTGCCCAGCACATTGTTCTTGATACCGGCGGCGGGGTTGTGCTCCACCAGCGGCACGTGTTTGTAGGCGGCGGCGTGGTAGACCGTGTCAGGGTGCCAGGTGGACATGATCTCGCGCATGCGGTCGTCGTCCTGCACCGAGGCCAGCAGGGGCACCAGAACGGGCAGGGTGGCCGTTTCAAGGCCAGCCCGTTTTTCTTCCAGTTCCTGGTGAATGGCGTAGAGGGCAAATTCACTCTGCTCGATCAGCAGCAGCTTGGCCGGCGCCACGGCCAGAATCTGGCGGCACAACTCACTGCCGATGGAGCCACCCGCGCCCGTCACCAACACCACCTTGCCCACAATGTTCTTGACCAGCAGGATGTGATTGGGCGTTACCGGTTCGCGGCCCAGCAGGTCGTCAATGTCCAGCTCCCGCAAATCCGAAATGCTGACCTTGCCCTGGGCCAAGTCGGTCACGCTGGGCAGGGTGCGCACCGCCACGCGGGCCACCCGGATCTGGCTCAAGATCGCGTTGCGCCGGCTGCGGTTTAGGCTGGGCATGGCCAGCAACACGTTGCTGATGTTAAACGTGGTGGCCAGGCTGGCCAGGTCAGCCGGGTTGTAGATGGGTTGGCCGTTGAGCACATGGCCGTGGAGGCGATCGTCGTCGTCCAGGAAACCTGCCACCTGCATTTCGGGGCTGTTGGCCATGGCGGAAGCCAACTGGCGGCCTGCGGCACCGGCACCGTAGATAAGTACCTTGGGCCTTGCAGCGCGCTGCAAAATGCTCTGGTACTGCCCACCCAACCAAACCCGGGCCAAAGCACGGGAAGCCCCCACAAACAACAGCAGCAGAATGGGCTGGATGATGCCCACCGTGCGCGGCACGCCGGCCACGCCAATGGCGGTGAAGATGGACGCATACAGCAGGCCATAAATGCCCACGGCCCGCGCCACCGCCAGCAATGCCGGCCAACCGCTGTAGCGGAAGATGGCGCGGTACAGCCCACTCACGATGAACAGCGGCAAGGCCAGCACCACAGACGCCACCGCCGCCCAGCTGGCCCCCGTACCCCACTGCGCATGCCGGGCAAAGCCGATGAACTCCCCCAGGCGCAGGTAGTAGGCCAGCCATACCGTCAATACACACAGGCTGATGTCAAGCAAGATCACGACAATGCGCTTGGCCACTCGGGGCAAGGCCAGCACAGGCGCCGCCAATTGGGCCAGGGGTTTTCTCAACACGACCAGATCCCTATCATCGTTGCGCCCCGCTTCCTTTGACACGGTCTCCCGCTCCCTTGCCCAGAACGGTCAGCAGGATGTACCTGAAGTAATTGAACAAGGTCAGGGTCTTGACCATCTGCGCATCGGTTTCGGCCAACAAGCGCGGGGTGGACATATCGATACCCTGCACCTGCGCCAAGCCGGTGATGCCCGGGCGAACATTGAACACTCCGCGCTCGGCGCGCTCCGCTATCAATGCCACTTGGTTGAACAGACAAGGGCGCGGCCCCACCAGGCTCATCTCGCCTTTGAGCACGTTCCACAACTGGGGCAGTTCATCCAGCTTGGTGCGGCGCAGAAACCGCCCGAAGGGCGTGATCGCGGAAGCATCCGCCAGGTGTGTGGCCACCGAAGCCGTGTCGGGCCGCATGGTGCGGAACTTCACCAGCACAAACGGCCGCAGGTTTCGGCCGACGCGCTGCTGGCGGAAAAGCGGCGAACCGGTGTCCCACCAGTCCATCAGCCACAACAAGGCCAATACAGGCAACCCTAAGGTCAGGCCCAGCAAGGCAAACAACACGTCAAACAGGCGTATCAGCACCGCCGGCCCCCTACCGCCCGCCTCAGCCCCTCGTCCACCCCTATCGGCGGGCCCCACCCCAGCAGTTCCCGGGTTTTGCTCATGTCCACTTGCAGTGAACCGCAAAGACTTTGGAATAACTCTGGCTTGCCCAACAACTTGGCGCCCAAAGCCAGTAGCCCCACCGGCACAGGCAGCAAGCGTGCAGGACGCCCCATCGCCGCGCCCAGACGGCGCAGCAGGTCGGCTGTGGAAAGGTCTTCCCCATCGCTCACCAGAAAGGTCTGGTTGGCGGCAGTGGGGTGATCCAGGCAAGTCACGATCAGGTCCACCAGGTTGTCGATCGCAACGAAGCTTCGGCGGTTGCGGGTTACCAGGCCCAACGGCAACGGCCAACCACGCGCAACTGCACGCACCAAAGCCCCAAAATTGCCTGGCGCCCCGGGGCCGTACACCAACGGAGGCCTTAGAACCGTCAATGCCATGCCAGACCCACGCACGACTTCGGCCACGGCTCGCTCAGCGTCGGCCTTGGAGTGTGCGTACGGGGTGTGCGGGGCCAAGTCGCTGCCGGCATGAAAAGGCCGGGTTCCACTGGCCCCGCCATGGACACCGACAGAACTCATGAAGACAAAGCGCTCCACACCAGCGCCAGCCGCTGCCGCTGCACAGGCACGGGCAAAGTCCACGTTCGCCAGGTGAAACGCCTTTGCAGGATCTTCATGGGCATCACGCACCACATGGGCGCGAGCAGCCAGGTGAATCACCGCCCTGCAACCCGCCACTGCATCGGCCCAATCGGTAGCCGCAAAACCGGGGCCCGACAAGCCGACAAGCTCTGCGCCGGCAACCGGCAACGCGGCTGTGCCGCCCCTGCGAACCGCGGCCCTTACCTTGATGGACTGCCGCAGCAGTTCGGACACCACATGGCGCCCCACAAAACCCGATGCCCCGGTAACCAGCACCGTCATGCCGAAGCCTTGAGCTTAAAACCTGCCCATCGCTGCCAGAAACGGCTTGCCAGCTTATGCAGCATGAAAGAAAGCAGCGAATACGGTACATCGTTCTTCTTCAATGCCCGAAAAATCTCCCGGTTCTGGCTGAATATGTTGCGCAGACTGCGGTTGGTTGCCCCCCCCACCCGCATGCGCACCTGCACTTGGGGAATGTAAGCCGCGCGCACCCCACCCTTTTCCAGGTAACGCATCATCAACTCGGTATCGGCGGCAAGCCGGTACGAAAGATCGAAGCCCCCCAAGCGCTCCAGGGCAGAGCGGCGTATGTAAAAAGTTGGGTGGGCAGGTGCCCAGCCACGAGCAAAGCTACCGGGAACGAAAGACCGGGACTTCCAGTACCGAACCACAGACTGGTTGTCTTCTGCCACATAGAGCAGATCGCCGAAGCAGGCTTCAATCGCCGGATCCTCGAAAGCTGCGGCGACACGCGATAGCACTTGGTCGTCTGCAAACATGTCATCGGCGTTAAGAAAGCCTAAAACCTCGCCAGTTGCCTTGACCAAGCCTTTGTTCATGGCGTCATAGATTCCCTTGTCTGGCTCTGAACTCAGTACAAGGTTCGGTTGGCGATGGGCCTCGACCACACGAACCGTATCATCGGTGGAGCGACCATCGATCACCATGTGCTCAATGTTCAAATAGGATTGGCACGCCACCGAAGACACAGTTCCTGCAATGGTCGCCGCGCTGTTGTAGGAAACGGTGATGACAGAAATTTTCACAATGGGGATCATTGGCCCAAGACACGGGCATAAAAAGCAAGGGTTTCCTGGTAACAGCTCTCCCAAGAAAACCGCTGTGCGTTCCGTAAACCACGCGACTGAACATCGGTGCGAAAGCCGGCGTCTTCCAAGCAACGCAGTTTTTCGGCAAAGGCATCCGCATCGGCCCGATCCAGCAAAAGACCCGCGTCGCCGGCCGCTTCAGGAATCGCGGACGCATTCACAGCGATCACAGGGCAGCCGGCAGCCATGGCTTCAATCACTGGAATGCCGAAGCCCTCGTAGCTGGATGGGTAAACCAGCGCCTGCGCACGGTTGTAGAGCGCATTGAGCAAGGAATTGGAAGCACGGTCAATGTGCGTCCATCGCCCAGGAAGCTGCCGTTCCAAGTGTCTGAGATCATTGTCCTTCACGGGCCCGCCGCCCACCACCACCAACCAATGGCCGGGGTTTTGAGCCACTGCATCCACCGCAACACCGAAGTTCTTGTATGCGCTGCGATCCCCGACAAACACCGAATAGGGAACAGTAGCCGCCACGTGCGGCGCCACCAAGGCAGTGGCCTCTTGATCGGGAAGGCGCTTGAACGAATCGGAGAAGCCATGATAAATCACACAGGCATTCTCTTCTCGAACCTCCGGACAGTAGTAGAGAAGATCACGGCGAGTATTTTCCGAAACGCAAATAACACCATTTGCCGATACCAATGCGCCATGCTTTTGCCAACAGTGCACCATTTTTGGAATGCCCCGAAAATAGCGCTCATAGGTGAAATCATGACATGTTTGAATGCTAGGAACAATCTTCGAAGAGGGCTGGCGGTAGTAAGATGAATGAAACAGCTCAGTCGAAGCAGAGTCAACCGGAACACTCAAATATCTCCCCACACCCACAGGGCGACAATCGGGTCGAATAGTTTCAGCAGGGATTTCAATTGATTTGCGAAACAGATTATCATTTGCGTCAGCAGACTCAATCGCAATCACACGCCTTTTATCTCTCAGAAGACGAGTCCAAAGTTCACGCCAGTAAACCGAAATACCCCCCGCCCGTTGCAGCGAAAAAATAATGTTATCTAGAGCAATATTCACAATATTCAATTATTGGATTTTGGCAACATCGCACCACATGATATATCCAATCATCCAGTTAAATTACCATCAAAGAACCGGGCGACCAGTCAGACGACGATAGGCATTGATAAGTCTTCGCAACTGATCCTCTGTCATAAGCACGTTTAAACCACTCTTTGCCAAAGCCTTCAAACAATCCCAAGCCCATGATAATGGGTAGGTAGGACCAACCCCAAGATTACGTCTGGCACGAGAGACTTCAATCAAACTTCTCAATGCCATTTGTGGACGCGAGCTCACCCCTTCGCCGCCGACACACGACACACACAATGGAAAATACTCCGGCAAGAAACCCTTCTTTACCGTTTTCAATAGCATCGCATAATCCCCGGCAATACGGTAAGTTAACTCAAAACCACCCAAACACTCAAACAGCTGACGACGATGAAAAACAGCTTGATGCGGTACGGCCATGCCTATATCAAATCTTTTGGCTACTTTTTCCCAAGGCTCACCAAGCTTTAAACTTCGCCCTTCGCGCCCCATGAACACAACCTGACCATAGGCCCACATCACATCACTGCTCAGTGGTTTTAATATGTTGGCAACATTCGACAAAACCTGCGAATCAGAAAACCTGTCATCGGCCCCCATAAAAATAACCCAGTCACCACGCACTTTCTTCAAGGCTTTGTTCCATGCATCATAGATGCCCCTGTCTGGCTCTGACACCCAATAAGTGATATTGGCTTCATTCGCCTTGAGCAACTCCACCGTGCCGTCTTTGGAGCCGCCATCAATAACGATCAGCTCAACGTGCGGGTGGCTTTGCTGCGCCACACTGTCCAGGCACTGCTGCAATGTTTTGGCGCCGTTATAGACGGCGATGATGACGGTGATTCTCGGGGTGGTATCACACGCCATTGAGTAGCCTCTCACTAGAAGGGAAAAGGCCGCGGAGCAAGATCGTTCGCTTGCTGCGAGTAGTCATTCTCGACTCTCCCAACCCCACGCATCAGAAACGATTCTTTCCAAACCTTCGAACTCCGGCACCCAATCAAGCTCTCTTCGTGCCAGCGTCGAATCAGCCACCAGCACCGCCGGGTCGCCTTCCCGCCTAGGCGCTTCGACCACCCGGATCTCGCGGCCCGTTACCCGGCGAGCCGCGTCAATCACTTGCTGTACGGAAAAACCCTTGCCGTTGCCCAAGTTGTACGCCGCACTCGCTCCTCCAGCCACCAAACGGTTCAGGGCCAGCAGGTGCGCCTGACAAAGGTCCATCACGTGCACATAGTCTCGGATACACGTGCCATCAGGCGTGTCGTAGTCGTTGCCGAACACTTGGATGCTGTCACGCAGGCCGGCTGCGGCTTGCAGAACCAGCGGAATGAGGTGGGTTTCCGGTTCGTGGCGCTCGCCCAGTTGCCCTTCTGGGTCAGCCCCTGCCGCATTGAAATAGCGTAGGCAAACCGACTTCAACCCGTACGCGCGGTCATAATCGGCCAGCATCTGCTCAACCATCCACTTGCTCTGACCATATGGGTTGATCGGGGCCTTGGGGTGTGCCTCGTCTATGGGGGTGTAGTGTGGGTTTCCATACACCGCAGCCGTGGAAGAAAAGATCAGTCGATTTACGCTGTTCGCTACCATGGCATCCAACAAGTTCTGGGTACCCGTCACGTTGTTGCGGTAATACTTGCCTGGTTGCTGAACCGACTCACCCACCTGGATGAACGAGGCGAAATGCATCACCCCATCGAAGCGCTGGGAACGAAAAAGATTGTTGAGCAGTTTTTCATCAGCCAAGTCGCTATGGACGAATTCGCCACCCAATACGGCATCGCGATGCCCCGTGGCCAAACTGTCCAGCGTAACTACCGAGTGTCCGCCTTCAAGCAGCATCTTTACTATGTGCGAGCCTATATAGCCCGCGCCGCCCACCACCAATACATGCATCATTCAACTCAGACGATTTGTGCCTCGATGGCGGATTTGTATGTCTTTACATATTGCGGCGCAATGACTGTGCTTGCAAAACGAGTCACCGCTTCCGCTCGGGCTTTTGCGCCAAGCCGCACATGGCGCACATGGTCTGCGAGCACCCACTGAATGCCTCGCGCCAGATCTTCTTCATCGAACGCCTTGGCCAGGTAGCCCGTCTCTTGGTGCGTCACGATATCCGGGAGGCCACAGGTGTCGAAGGCGACGACCGGTGTACCGCAGGCCAACGACTCCACACCCGTGTTGGGCAGGTTGTCCTGGCGTGAGGGCAGCACGAAGGCATCAGCGGCACTGTATAAAGCGCGCAGGCTCAGGTCGTCGTGCAGATACCCGGTGTAGTGAATGGGGAAACCCAGGTCGGGTGGGTCTTTGGGGCGGAGTTGGCCGAAGACCACCAGTTGCAGTTCTGAGATTTCGCCGCGCAGGTGTTGCAAGGCGGCTTGCAACAGATCGAAACCCTTGCGCGGGTCTTGACCTCCCCCGATGGCGCCAAAAAGCAGCAAAGGCACACCCTTTGGCAGACCTAGCAGTTCGCGTGCCAGGACCTGCTCCAACGGCTGCCAGCGCTCGGTATCGATGGGGTTGGGGATTACACTCACCGGCCAGTCCCGCATCAAGGCGCTTTCGCGCACAGACTGGGCCAGCCAATGGCTGGGGGTGACGATGTGCATCGGCCGTTGCCAATGCTTGCGCTTGCGTTCCCAGGTCCAGCGGTTGAGGTCAAACCCGCTTTCATAGCTGGGCCGGTTGCCCTTGCGGTAGCCCTCGCGCCAGCGAAATTCCTCTGTGTAGTGCTCGGCACCGCAGAAGGCCCACATATCGTGCAGCGTCCACACCACGGGTTTGCGCAGCCGGCCGATATCGGCAATGGACAGCATCTCGCCCTGCACCCAGTGCAGGTGCAATACATCGGCATCGCTGTTGTTCAAGGCAGCCACCCGGCCGGAGGGCAAAATTGCCGGGGAGTGAATGATCGGGTTGCCTGTTTTGAACACGGGCTTGAACGGGGCGCCGCCCAAGGTAGGCCGGATTTTTGCCCAGCCTTTGCGCAGCTTCGTCGCGGGGCCTTGCGCCGTCCAGTCGCCCGACGTGGCGGAATCGACGCACATCCGCGAATCCACTCCCGATTGCCGCAAGGCGTGGTGGATACGGTAGGCCGCGCGGGCGGCACCGCCGTTGATGTCGGAGTGGTTGAGCAAAATAAGTTTCAAGATCCAATCCCTACCACTTATTGCAAGCTTAGGGATGGTGTTCAAAACTTTGCCGTTGACGCAGTCTGAAGGGCTGCGCCGCGCCTGACAATATCGCCATGAAGCAGCAAGACCTGGGTCTGAACCTGAACAAGCGACGCACACGCAAGGCCGTGTTTCTCGATGAGATGAATCTGGTGGTGCCGTGGACGGAGCTGCTGGCGTTGATTGCGCCGCACGCACCGCGTGCCAAGACCGGCAGGCCCCCGTTCGAGCTCGAGACCATGCTGCGCATCCACTTCGTTCAGCAATGGTTCGGCCTGTCCGACCTGGCCATGGAAGAAGCACTGTTCGAGACCACGCTTTACCGGGAGTTTGTGGGCCTGTCCAGCGTCGAGCGCATTCCCGACCGGGTCAGTATCCTGCGATTTCGCCACCTGCTGGAACAACATCATTTGGCAGAACAAATCCTGGCCACCGTCAACGCTACGCTGACCGACAAAGGCTTGATGCTCCGGGAAGGCACGGTGGTGGACGCCACCTTGATTGCCGCGCCCAGTTCCACCAAGAACAAGGATGGGGAACGTGACCCCGAGATGCACCAGACAAAGAAGGGGAATCAGTGGCACTTCGGCATGAAAGCCCACATCGGCGTGGATGCCGACTCTGGGTTGGTTCATACCGTGGTGGGAACGGCGGCCAACGTCAATGATGTGACGCAGGCCAGCAAGCTGGTCCATGGTGAGGAAACCGATGTATTTGCCGATGCGGGCTACCAGGGCGTCGCCAAGCGGCCGGAGACACAAGACATCGCGACCCAGTGGCATGTGGCTATGCGCCCGGGCAAGCGCCGTGCGCTGGACAAGAGCACGCCCATGGGGGCCATCCTGGACAAGCTGGAGCAGGCCAAGGCCCGCATCCGGGCCAAGGTGGAACACCCGTTCCGTGTCATCAAGCGGCAGTTCGGCTACACCAAGGTTAAGTACCGCGGGCTGACCAAGAACACGGCCAACCTGATGACGCTGTTTGCGCTGAGCAATCTGTGGATGGCTCGCCGCAGTCTTTTGCAGGGGCTGCAGGGATGAGTGCGTCCGCAACCGGCCAAAGGGCCAGCGGCAAGGGCGAAATGCCCATGTTTGCGACCCCAAAAACGCCGGATTCGTCATCATCTGGAATATCTCGTCTCAGTGGCCGCCGCCACGGGCGTTTTGAACACCATCC
>FWPV01000939.1_pt1 | contig 40728 bp, 42 predicted proteins | sample 2228371 | NCBI WGS metagenome assembly FWPV01 (sample SAMEA103939776, study PRJEB20133) | metagenome
ACAATTTATTGAATCCAGGCATCTTCAAATGACGGTTGCGCATATGAATCGTCATATGTCAACTCGTGGACTTGTTCATGTGTTTTGACCGGCGGATCATGGTTCCGAACATCCCAGAGATCCAGATGCACCAGAATTTTTCGGATAATATCCGGCTCCTCGATAAAGGAGATGATCTTCATGATTCCCTGACACTTGCGGCATAACAGGGGATCCACCTGATATATTTTCTGAATCAGTCTTGCCCAGTTCTTCCGAAACGCACGAGATGTCAAAACCAATTCCGAAACGCACGAGATGTCAAAACCAATTCGATCAATGCCGGCCCATCTTCATCAGACCCCGCCTTTTTTCTCATACCACGCAGCTTGTTTGAGTAGTAGCCATAATATCTCACCATTTGCTCGCCCCGGTTCGGTATGTGTGTGGTGAGCTGGGCCAGCCAGTCGAGCGCATCAAAGGTTTTGGATGACATATCCGTCTTGGACTGGTAAATCACCTTGGCTGTGTTGGATTTTGTGTCGGATGCGGGGATATATGTCATGCGCTCGGATGAAAACGATGCTCGGATGATGTATCGCGCCAGGTTCTCCAATCCCTTTTCATTGTCCGGCCAGAGGGTGTTGCCGCAATAAACGTTAAACCCGCTGTGATGCCAGTTCATCATGTTGTCGATGACAAAATCGTTGATGAGACCTTCTTTTTTAAGCAGCGTAAATACTTCCCGGCGAAATGCGTCTTCCAGGTCTTTTGCAACAGGCGCCGGCCCCTTGATGAACATGCCGTTTCCGTAAAAACAGCCGTCCGTGGCGATGATGTGCAGGTGGGGATTAAAGTTCTGGAAATCGCCGAAGGTCTGAACCGCGATCACGCCGCCGGGCATTGCGTCGTCATATCTCACACCGGCTTTCAGATAGGCGGATAAGACTTTCCAGGCGCATTGACTCAACTTTGAGAGCAGCCGCCTGTTGGTCATAAAATACACGCGAAGCCGCTTGGGTATGGAAAACACCCATTGACGATGCGTCACATGTTTGAGCACTTCCTCGCAGAGCCATTCACCGAACTCGACGACGCGCTTCTGATGACAGGACGGGCAGAAATGCCGACGCTTGCATGAAAACGGCAGTAGGTATTCATGGCCGCAGTCATGACATCGCACCCGGGCAAACCCCTGATGCAGGTCCCCGCAGTCCAGATAGCGATAGATCACATTTCGGACATAATGCCTGAAAAGCCCGTATTGCCGCTCATATCGGTCATCCCAGACCATCTCCAGGTCTTCAAAATGCGCTTCCACACATCGGAAATAATGGGTCTTGCGCGGATGACGCGGTTCATAGATATTTAAAAACAATATAACTAAATACGTATTTTATATACTTTTCTTTGTTCGGTCCAAAGAAAAGTATCAAAAGAAAGGCCGCCCTGCATCTGGATTCGCCTGCGGCGATGTTGCGGCGGGGTCAAAAACTCGTCCCGCCTTGATTTAAGCTCAAAGGCGGGACTCAAACATTTGCCCCCTTGTTTCCGCAACATCCTCTGCGCGCTCGGCTGCGCTGCAAGGGGGAAACCCTTTAAAAACCGAAATTCCTTAAACCCAAACAAATTATTGTGCCAAAATGATTCGTTTGGCGTTGACTGTATTTCCTGGGGTTCATCCAGGTAAATCAATCGTAGGGCAGGCCGCCGCGCCTGCCATTCATGACGTCGTAGGGCAAGGCCGCCGTGCCTGCCTGTTTTCGGTCGGCGCAGAGGCCGCCCTGCGAAATTCGATGTTAACAACAAACAGATTTGGCTAATTCCGGGGATGCTATACCTATTGATTGATTTTTATCCTGTTTTTGAAAAATAGGCAATTATGCCAAGAATTTCAAGAATAGTCGCGCCGGTATATCCGCATCATATCACCCAGAGAGGAAACCGTCGGCAAGCGACGTTTTTTGGGGTGCGTTGTCATTTTAACTTTTTTTCAATTCTTCCAACGCCTGTTTGATTTTATTTTTTTGCGCCTCATCGGATTCTGCGTCCAGGGCTTTTTTTAAGTGAAACATGGCGGTTTTGGGATCATTTTTATCCATGTAATACCGTCCCAGGTGATAATGGGCTTGTCCGAGTTTGCCTAAAGCGCCCAGGGTTTTTCCTAGAAAATAATGCGCCTCCCGGTTTTCAGGATAATAGGTCAGGAGCCTGGCAAATGTGTCGGCAGCTTCCTGGACCCTGCCCAGTTCCATCTGGGCTTGTCCCAGATATACATATCCGTCCGACCCGCCGCTTTTCAGACTTTCGGGATTGGCCAGCATTTGAATGGCGTTTTCATACTCGCCGGATAAAAAATAAATTCTCCCCAGATCATTGATTAAATATGGATCATCGGGATAAACTTCCAACGCCTTTTTGACATAGGCAATGGCCGCTTTAGGATTCCCGCTTTTTTCCAGGGTCAATCCATAGGCGTATTGGGCCGTTATGTTTCCAGGGTCCTGATCCATCATGGCCTGAAATTTTTTAGCAACCGCGTCTCTGTCCCCGTAAAACGCCATCAACCGGTATTTAGCCTTGAGGAATTCATGGGACGGCTGGGGCACAGGTTTTTCTTGGTTTTCCAGCAGAGTGTCCAAGTAGATGATCCGGTCCTCGGTGGCTGGATGGGTTTTGAGATAGGTGGGGATTTCCTTGGAATCATACCATTCCACCGCCCGGATTTTTTTTAAGACAGACCGCAGGGAGGATAAATCATATCCGGATTTCTGAAGATAGGCCCGGCCCACCTGGTCTGCTTGGATTTCATTGTCCCGGGTATAGGCAAGGATGGCGGTCTGGCCAGCGGCCATGGAACCGATGGTCAAGGCGCTTCCCACGGCAGACACGCCCCCCAAACCCACCAGAATGCCGGCAGCCACCCCGGCCAAAGTGGCGATGCTTGTTTTTTGAGCTTTTTCAATCAGATCAGAAATATGCCGGCAGTGAACATGGGCGATTTCATGGGCCAGCAATCCGGCCAACTCCCCTTCATTATCCAGGACTTCAAAAAGTCCGGTGTGAATAAAGATATGTCCGGCCGGCCCAGCAAACGCATTAAAGGAATCCTGTTTCACTATGTAAAAATGATAGGTAAAGGGCTGAGGTGGAAACTGGGACACCAGTTTTTGACCCACCTGGTTGATGTAATTCTGAAGCATGGGGTCTTCGACTATCACATAGGCCTGGCGGACGGCTTTCATGAATTCCACGGCCAGATCTTGTTCCTCTTTGATGGAGATCCCCCGGGCAGGATCGGGGACAATCCATATAATTATTAGAAAATAAATCAGATTTCGGGTAATACTCTTTTTGAATGAGCGCATTTTTTTCAACTTATATTTTTATGTTTATCTGCTTTTCAAATACCAATTCTTATGATAAAGGCTGATTCATTATGGCACATATCATTTGTATTGCAAATCAAAAAGGCGGGGTCGGCAAGACCACCACGGCCGTTAATTTATCAACGGCATTGGCGGTCTTAAAGAAAAAAACCCTTTTGGTGGACTGCGATCCCCAGGCCAATGCCACCACTGGATTGGGGATTGATAAAAAATCCATCCAGCATTCCATTTATCACGGGCTCATTGGGCATGCGGATGCAGAAGCCCTTATCATCGCCTCCGATATTCCAGGGCTTTTTATCATTCCGTCCCGCACCGAGCTCTATGGGTTTGAGTTTGAAATGATGGCCAATGATGACCGGTTCAGCGCCCTGGGCAGTCTGCTTTCCAGGTGTACAGGGGATTTTGACTATGTGATGATTGATTGCCCGCCTTCGCTGGGCCTTTTGACCTTAAACGCCATGTCTGCTGCGGATTCGGTATTGATTCCCCTACAGAGTGAATTTTACGCCCTGGAGGGGTTGGGTCAGATTTTTCAAACCATCAAACGCATCAAACAAGGGATGAACCCGGGGCTGAAAATTGAGGGGATTTTGCTGACCATGTTTGACAAACGCACCAATCTTTCCAACCAGGTGGCGGAAAATGCGGAAAAGCATTTCAAGGACATGATGTTTCACACACGGATACCCAGGACCGTCCGGCTCAGCGAAGCGCCCAGCCACGGTAAACCGATTCTCATTTATGATCCTTCATCCCCCGGGGCGGAAAGCTATCTGGCGCTGGCCAAGGAAGTATTAAACGGCCATCGGGCACGGCAGAAGGTGGTCATTGTGTAGAATGCATCAGTGAACGTTTTTCAAAAGGGGACAAGGATGTCGGAGAAAAACACTTCATCCATAAACATGGCCGCAAAAGACAAAAAACCGAAAAAAACCGGTCTGGGTAAAGGCTTGGATGCGCTTTTTCCTGAAATGGATCTGCCGGTTTCCCCCGGTCCCGAACCGCTGTTTGAATGCGATGTGGATCGCATCAAACCCAACCCGTTTCAGCCCCGAAGGCAATTTCCTGAAACCGAATTGGCGGAATTGGCGGACTCCATTAAGACCCAGGGAATCCTCCAACCCCTTCTGGTTCGCCGGTCCGGCGACCACTATGAGCTCATTGCCGGCGAAAGGCGGCTCCGCGCCGCGAAACTGGCCGGGCTGTATAAAGTGCCGGTGATGATCAAAGAAATCAGCAACGCGGAACTGCTGGAATTATCCATTATAGAAAATATCCAGCGGCAGGATTTAAATCCCATGGAAGAAGCCGAGGCCTACCAGCAACTGCTCACGGAGTTTAAGCTCACCCAGGAGCAGGTGGCCAAACGGGTGGGAAAAAGCCGGTCAGCTGTTGCCAATTTTCTGCGTCTGAATCAACTCCCGGAAGAGATCAAATCCTATGTCAAAGACGGGACCTTAACCATGGGCCATGCCCGGGCCATCTTAGGGCTTTCCACAGCCGCCCTTCAGCGAAAGGTCGGGAAAATGGTGGCGGAAAAAGGTCTTTCCGTTCGTGAGACAGAACGGTTGGTCAAGCGCATGGGCTTGAGCGCTCCTTCTCAAAAAGACGTTTCAGCCTCCGCAGAGGACATCTATTTTAAAAGTGTTTCTGAAGATCTGTCCCGGTATTTTGGCACCAAAGTGCTGATTAAACGAAAAGGACAGCGCGGCAAGGTGGAAATTGAATTTTACTCCAATGACGACCTGGATCGCGTCCTTCATTTGTTGCAGTCCTCTTGAACCATAAGCTTATGACGGTTCATATCATTATTGATGGATATAATCTGATCCGGCAATCCAGAAATTTAAAACACTTGGATCAAATGGAGTTGGAGCTCGGCCGGGACGCCCTGATCCGTAGGCTTGCGGCGTATAAAAAAATCAAAGGCCATTGCATTACGGTTGTTTTTGACGGCAGACCGGAATTTTCCCACTGGGGTTCGGAACGCTTGGAACACGGCATCCGGATTAAGTTTTCACAATATGGAGAAACCGCCGATTCGGTCATCAAGCAAATGGCGGCAAAGGAAAGAGAAAAAGCCTTGATTGTGAGCTCTGACAATGAAATTATCCGATTCTGCGAAACCACCGGCGCTGCGGTCATCCGTGCACAGGAATTTGATGAAAAAATGGCCCTGGCTGTTTTGATGGATATCAAGGGCGAGCCCCTTGAATCCGGCAATGGGAATGGGTGGACACCCACCACCCGGAAAAAGGGTCAAGCAAAGAAAATGTCGAAAAAAGCAAGGCGCACATTGAATAAATTTAGAAAGTTGTAAACAATCCATGGTTAAAATCTGCGTAATCGACGGGCAGGGCGGCGGTATCGGCGCCGCTGTCATCAAACGGCTCAAAGAAATCTACGAGGAAACCGTTGAGATCATCGCTCTGGGCACCAATGCCATTGCCACGTCCCAGATGCTCAAAGCCAAGGCCAACCGGGGGGCCTCAGGTGAAAACGCCATTGTGCAAACCGTACGCAAGGTGGATATTGTCATCGGCCCCATCGGTATTATCATGGCTCATGCCATGATGGGGGAGGTTACTCCGAAAATGGCCGAAGCCATTGCCGCCAGTCCGGCAAAAAAATATTTGATCCCTTTGTCCCAGGAAAATATGGATATTGTGGGTGCGGCATCGGTTCCTCTGCCCCACCTCATCAATGAATTGATTGAAAAACATTTGGTGTTATGAGCCGTGTTCGGGTGAGTGTTGAGGCTGTTTTTCCGTTTACATGGCAGCGTTGCGGGTCTGGGACCCGGAACGACGCTGAAAATAATATTGAATTTGTGATTTCAACCTGTTGGGTGAAATTGAATTTCTTGTCATTAAAAAAACTATAAGATTAGGATAACGTGTTCTATGTGTGAAGCCAATGCATATCTGATTGACGGTGATCAGCAGGAGCTCATCATGGAGGCCGTGGATTCTGTGGTATAAACTGGTCAATATCTTTGGAGAGCAGAAATTCATCAAGGCCGTGATTCATTCCTTGTCCTTGGTGGAGCATAAAATTTTTCTTAAAAAACTCCGATGAAAATCACCATCGCCAAGACCGCCGGATTTTGCATGGGCGTCCGGCGGGCTGTGGAAATGGCCTTGGACGCGTCCAACAAGAGCGCCGGCCCAATCTATTCATACGGCCCGTTGATTCACAATCCCCAGGTGTTACAGATTTTGGAGGAAAAAGGGATTACGGTGTTGGACACCATCCCGGAAAAAGGATCCGGTATTGCCATTATCCGGGCCCACGGCGTTCCGCCTTTGGAAAGGGAGGCGTTGATTCAAGCAGGATTCAGCATATTGGACGCCACTTGCCCCAAGGTCATCAAAGTCCAGTCCATTATTTCCAAGCATGCCGGGGAAGGTTTTGCCGTTATTATCATCGGCGACCGGGCCCATCCGGAAGTCCGGGGGTTGATGGGATATGCGGGAAACAATGGGTATGTGGCCGAAACCATGGCTGAAGTGGAGGCGCTTCCCGAATTCAAACATGCAATTATTGTGGCCCAGACCACCCAAAACACCGCTTTTTTTAATGCCGTCAAATCCTGGGCCGGGCGCTTTCATCCCCAGTATAAGGTATTTAACACCATCTGTGAATCCACGGAAAACCGCCAGGATGAAATCAAAACCCTGGCTGCTGCCGTGGACGCCGTGGTGGTGGTGGGCGGGTATGACAGCGGAAACACCCGCCGTCTTTATGAAATCGCCAAAGAAACCCAAAAGCCTGTGATTCATATTGAAACAGAGGCGGATATTGATATCGCAAAGCTCGGCAATGCGCGGCATATCGGCATCACCGCCGGCGCATCCACGCCCAATTGGATCATCAAGCGGGTCTTCCGGGAGATTGAAAACCTATATATCCATCAACATCATTGGATGAAACGATGGGCATTTTTGATTCCGCGCAATCTTCTGCTGTCCAATATATATCTGGCCATCGGCGCCGCCGGGCTGACTTATGCGTCCATGCTGCTCCAGGGCATGAGGCCCGGGGTTTTCCCCATTCTTATGGCCCTTTTTTACCTGCTTTGCATGCATACGTTTAATAACCTGGTGGATATCACGTCGGACCGGTATAATGACCCGGATCGGGGGAATTTTTATCATAAAAACAAAACCCTGCTCTGGATCCAGGCCGGAATATCGGGTGTTGCGGGATTGGGTGTCGCCCGATGGATGGGGCCCATGATTTTTCTTCTGGTAATCTGCATGAGCGTCATGGGCGTTATTTATATCATCAGTCTGGGCCCGGAAACCATACGTTCAGGCATCTCCCCCCGAATCAGAAATATCCCCGGATCTAAAACCATCCTTGTGGCGTTGGCTTGGGGGATAGTCACATCCATTGCCCCGGCCCTTTATTTTTTCGGCCGCATTCAGACAGGCACCTTGGTGGTGTTTTTTTGGACCACATGCCTGGTCTTTATCCGCACGGCTTTTTTTGATGTGTTGGACATGCAGGGATGCCGGATTGCCGGAAAAGAAACCATTCCTATTCTGATCGGCGAGGAAAACACCATGAATCTGCTCAAATTCATGGCAGGAGGCGCCATGGCGCTCATTAGTCTGGCCAGTGTGGCACGCTGGGTGACCCCTTTGGGGTTTTTGCTGGGCCTATGCCCCTTGTGCATGTTCTTTTTTTTAAGAGGATATGAGCGCGCTGGCTTTTCGCCGGGATTGGGGCAGGTTTTGCTCATGGAGAGCCATTTTGTTCTGGTGGGGTTGATGGCTTGTCTATGGGCTGTTTTTTGAACCGCAACATATCGAATACTGAATATCAAATCTAAAAGCAGGGCGTTATTGCTGCGATTTGATATTTTTATGGGAGTGTTTCCCCCATAACGGCGGTTCAGTGCCGGCAATCAGGCGCGACATGTTCTCCCGGTGGCGGTATAATATCATGGCCGAGATGATCAGGGCGCATCCGGTGAGCATGCGCGCGCCCTGGGCCCATATCACAGCCAAGGGAAGAATCGCGGCACCAGCCATGGAGCCAACGGAAACCCGTTTTGAAAGACCGAGGGCAACGAAAAACACCAAAAGCGCAAGGAGCAAGGCGGGCCATGAAAGCACAGCAAAGCATCCGGCGGCGGTGGCAACCCCCTTGCCGCTGGTTTTGAATTTTAAGTACACAGGAAAAATATGGCCTGAAACAGCCGACAGCGCGGCCAGGGAAATCCAGATTTCTTTGCAGAACCCTTCGCCTGCGAGCTGGCGAAGGATATATACCGGAAAAGCGCCTTTTAAACCATCACAGGCCAGGGTGACAAGGGCTAGCCCCCAGCCGGCTGCCCGCCGGACATTGGTGGCGCCGATATTGCCGCTTCCGATCTCACGGATGTCCTCAGATTTAAACAGTTTTACCAGGATCAGCCCAAAGGGGACCGCGCCCAATAGATAGGCAAAGATCAAAACCAGGGATAATGTGATCAAATCATGTGGCATGGGAAATGACGGCCCCAGCGTCATGGTTGCATCATGTCATCAGAATTAAATTGGATGAAATTGTTTTTTAAAACCCCGGGATATGGCGCCCTGGATATCATATCTTTGCAGAACATGCGTTGAACTTCTATGGTTTTTTTATCTGTGATCCGCTATTTTCACTTTAAAGTAAAAATTCCTGGTCTGCAAAGGAAAAATCATGATGGATGTCATCGAAATTCCCATCACCGGCGAGTTGGACCTGCATTCATTTCAACCGCGAGAGGTCAAGGGCCTGGTGGATGAATACATTTCCGCATGCCTGGAGAAAGAAATATATTCGCTTCGAATCATTCACGGCAAAGGGCACGGTATTTTAAAACAAAAAGTCCATTCGGTTTTAAGAAAAAATCCCCATGTTTTCTCTTTTTCCGACGCGCCTTTGGAAGCGGGTGGCTGGGGCGCCACCGTGGTCTTGTTAAGAAAATCCATGTGATGCCTCAAAAACCTCCTTGTCAGTCGCACGCCAGGATGTTACAGGGGCATGTCACAAAGGCTGCATGGGGGTTTTAATGCCTTGAACCTGAATTTGTTTCCGGCATGGACAAAAAGGACACCTGCTGCATCTTGGCGGCGCTTTTTTTATGAACAAAATCAATATTAAAATTTTTACCGCGCTTTTTAGCTCCATCTTTGCCGCTGTGACAGGCGTTGGCATTGTGGTGCCGCTTTTGCCGGTCTATGCCCATGAAATGGGGGCCAGCGGAATTTATATTGCCTTGATTTTCGGCGGTTTTTCTTTGAGCCGGACGTGTTTTTTGCCGTTTTTCGGCAGGCTTTCGGATAAAAAAGGCCGCAAGCCTTTTTTGACCGCCGGCCTTTTTTCTTATTTTCTTATTTCCCTGGCGTTTATGTTTTCTAAAGATCTCCATTCTCTTGTCATCATCCGCATCATTCAGGGCGTGGCGTCTGCCATGATCATGCCCGTGGCCCAAGCCTATATGGGGGATATCACCCCCGGCGGCAAAGAAGGGATTTCCATGGGCATATTCAACATGTCCATATTCTTAGGGTTGAGCATCGGCCCCATGCTGGGCGGCGCCATCAAAGACGCCTTCACTATTCAGGCGGCATTTGCGAGCATGGGGATTTTGGCCTTAGGTTCATTTTGCTTGAGCTTTTTTTTTCTGCCGTCACGGGAAAACGAACGCGTCATCAGGGGAGAATATCATCCCGTGGCATGGCGGCGGTTGGTGTTGGACCCCCATATCGCAGGTCTGTTTATGTTCCGCATGACATATACCGTGTGTATCGGTATTATTTGGGGGTTTTTGCCGGTGCTGGCCAATGTTGATTTTTCTCTGTCCGGTTCAGCCATTGGTTTATTGGTCATGCTGGGGATTGCGGTCAGCGGAATGATGCACATCCCCATGGGATTTATGGCAGACCGGCTGGATAAACGCATGCTCATGATGGCAGGCGGATTGATTTCAAGCGGTTCCATGTTCCTGGTGGGCAATGCCCAGGGATTTTGGGAATTGTTCTGGGCCAATGTCATCTTCGGCATCGGCGGCGGCATTTCACAGCCCTCCAATATGGCCCTTGCGGTCATCGAGGGGAACAAGGTGGAGGCCATGGGCGCCATCATGGCGTTGATGACCGTGGCCCACAGCCTCGGCATGCTGCTGGGCTCCCTGTTCGGCGGAATTGTCATGGATTTGCTTCGCTTACAATATGCATTCAGCCTGGGCGGGTGGTTGCTGCTGGCTGGAACCCTTTTTTTTGTTGCCGGCGAATATTTGGGTAAAAATGCGCTGAAAAAAATATGATATTTGAAATATCTCACAAAAATAAACAACTGCAAACACCCAAAGGGATATGTTGGAATGGAAATTGATCCGGACCGATATTATGCGGTGATCTCCGGCGATTTCATCGGTTTTTCACGTCTTTCCGTCAACACCCGGCGGGGCATGTATGGTTTTGTGAAAACCGCAGGCAATGCATTAACCCATGCTTTTCCGGGGATCATGCCCTGGGATGTGGACATGTTTCGGGGGGATGGATGGCAGATGGCGCTGTCGGATCCCGTATACGCGTTAAGGGCCGCCTTGTTTTTTTCAGCCTGCCTCCGGTTTCAAACGCGCTGTATTCCTATTGCCCTGCGCATGGCCATTGCCGTGGGACAGATTGATTACATTCCGGAAAACAAAGTCTCCGCAGGAGACGGATCTGCCTTTCGGATGTCCGGCAAGCTGTTGGATAAGATCAGCCGGATCAAGACCCCTGCCTTGCGATTTATCATGGAACATCACCGGGCTGCAAAGCAACTCAACAGAATTGTTCTCCAGGCAGGAAGAATGTCCGGTTCTTGGACGTGCCCCCAGGCTAAGGCCATGATGACGGCATTGAGACACATCCCGGATCACAGCGGGGGGCTGTCTGCTTTAAAATATCCATCCAACTCCGGGACCCGAAATCTCCAGTCCGCAGGTTGGGAAAAGATTCTTTCCCTGATCGCGCGTTTTGAAGAAACATTATGCGCCGCCGTAGGGGAGCTGAAAACGCATTCTTTGCTTTCAAGTTAACGTCAGGTCCTCATTCCAAGGGTTCACCTGGAGTCTTTATGGAAGCGGCGCGATTTGACCATCATCCCAGCATGTTTCAAGATACGCCAAACTGGCGGAGAAATCCTCTTTTTTATGGGGTTCCAGCGTGATGATGGGGGGGGCAGGCAGGGTGTGGATGAGCTCAAAAACGGGTTTGAAATCAATGCACCCCTTACCCAGTCCGATGTGATTGTCCGTTGCGCCATGATTGTCGTGAAGATGCAATTGCCCCACCCTTGGTCCCAGAGCATTGATCCATGCGCTCATGGGGCTTTTTCCAAAAGCGGTTACATGCCCCACATCCAGACAGCAACGGGTATGCGCGGGATTCAGGTGATCGAGGACCGCCAGCAGGTCTTCCGGCCGGGTTTCATATACGTTTTCAAGCATCATGCACGAGCCCTGGGCGTAAATTTCAGCGCCGAGCCATTGCAGGGTTTCAATACAGTTTTGGGTCCAGACTTCTTTGCAAAAGCTGTATCGGTCATGGTCATAGCCGGTATGGCACACTATGCTCAAGGGATTCAAAATCGGGATAAGGTCTACTACTTGTTGATACCGGTATCGGGTGATTTCTCGGATTTTTGGGTCCGGAGAACCGGGCGATAAATCCAGAAAAGGCGCGTGCAGGGTGATGGTGCAGCCATGGTGTTTAAATGCGGTGGCAATCTGATGAAAATCATCAACGGTAAATGCATCCAGGGCTGTTGCATCCATGCCGATTTCCGGATTCAACTTCAATTCAAGAAACAGATCCAGCCATTCTTTTTGAATGAGCATGGAAAAAGGAATATTGACCTGAATGCGGCGGATGATCTCTTGTCGGCGGTTTTTACGAGCTATTTCATATGGTTGTATTTTGTTCATATGTTTTAATGGATAGGGGCGTTTTTGGGTGAAAGAACCTTGGATGTAAACGGATTCATATTGATATTTTTGGATTTCATCGGATCCTGTCCAATCTTCGAATACCTTCTTCTTGTGCGGTTTGAAGAGCGTCTCTGAATTCTTCAAGGGTGACGGGTCTAAACAGCCCCGGCGTCTCATGGGCCCTGCCGCAGGGCCGGTATTGGGACATGATGTTGACATAGGTATTGGGGGAAATGGACGCATAGAGGAATCTCATAACTTCCCGCGTGCCGGCAAGGTTTTTTGGAAGCACCAAATGCCGAACCAGTAAGCCCCGCTGGGCGATTCCGAATGGATCGGTCACCAGATCCCCTACTTGACGGTGCATTTCCTTCACTGCCTGCTGGGCGATTTGGGGATAATCCGGGGCGTTGCATGTGGATTCGGCAACGGCGCTATCCCAGAATTTAAAATCCGGCATGTAAATATCCACAATCCCCTCCAGCAATTGAAGGGTCGAAACGCTGTCATATCCGCTGCTGTTATAGACCAGAGGAACACGCAATCCGTTTTCAACGGCGATTTTTAATGCGGATAAAATCTGGGGCACCACATGGGTGGGTGTGACAAAATTAATATTGTGGCAGCCCTGATCCTGAAGCGCCATCATCATGGCGGCCAGTTCTTCATCAGAGACTTCCGTTCCCCATCCCTCATGGCTGATGTCATAATTTTGGCAGAAATTGCATAACAGATTGCAATGGGTGAAAAAAATGGTGCCGGACCCGTGCCGGCCCACCAAAGGGGCTTCTTCGCCGAAATGCGGATTAAACGATGAGACAACGGCCCATTTACCGGTGCGGCACAATCCTGTTTCACCGGATTGACGATTTGCGTGGCATTGTCTGGGGCATAAAACACAGTGTTTCAACAGCGCCCATGATTGTTTGATTTTTTGTGAAAGTCGGCCGTCCTCATGGGCGCTGATGTAAGCAGGGATAAAAGGTGTCATGGATGTTTGTCAATGCGATGGTCGCTTTCGGAAATAAATTCCTGAATAAGCGAGTCCACATACTCCATATCCACTTCGGACTGCTTTTCCAGCACCAGGTCTTCGTTGGCGTGTCGGAGTTTATTGAGCAGATTCAAGATGATGAGCATCAGCAGCTTGTTTCCGGCATAGGGGTATGCCTTAAAAAAATAGATCAAGTCTTTACGCGTGATTTGAATCACCGTGGTATCTTCAGCCGCAATGATGGAGGCGGTGCGTTTAGCGGTCAAAAAAATGGCGGCTTCTCCGAAAATTTCACCTTGTTGGATTTTGCAAATGGTGACTTTTTTGTCTTTCATGTCCTTGACCGATACCTCCACAACCCCTGATATGATGGCATACAAGGAATCTCCCACTTCGCCTTGTGAAATGATGGTTTCTCCTTTTTTAAAATGAAGGATGGTGGAAATCAGCAAAATTTTCTGGAGTTCATCTTCATTGAGCCAGTGAAAAATCTGAATGTTTTTAATTTTCATAAGGTATTGGAGGATATTGGTTTCGTGTTCCATAGGGAATCCTTGCTGAAAGTATTTTTTTAAAGAACGTGGATCCTTGGGCGATGCTGTAAATTTTTTTAGATCATAACGGCCAGGCCTTAGAATGTCAATAAATTCAAGCAAGAAATTGCTGATTTCATCGCGACAGTCGGTGTTCGATATCCGGCCCTGTATTTATGTGAAAAACATTCTGCATGTGAGCGATATATTCTCGGCGATATCATGCAACGGATGCCGGGTCCTTGATTTAGTGGCCGGCGCCTCCGGGAAAGAACGTGTAGCTCACCCAGACCAGAAATCCAAGAAGTGCTACGCCAATGATGATGCTCCAGGCGATGAGCTGTTTTTCCACAGGGAGCAACGGTTCATATTCCATTTTATTAAGTTCGTCTTTTAATTTGGGTTCACTTGTCATAAGGCCTTCTCCTCTTATCATTCAAATGATGTGATAAATCGAAATCATCCCATGCGCCCTCGAAATTAAGACGCGTTTATCCAGCCAGCGGCGGTTTGACGCCATGGAAGAAGATCCATGAAATCAAGAGACCGATCCAGATGATAAACCCAAAAAGGGAAATCACATATACAGCTGCCAGCCGGCCGATGCCTTCTTCCCAAAGTTTTTTGAAGTTTGAGATCAGCCCGATGGTAAAAAACGTGAACACAAAAAACAGCACCCGGATGACATTGCTTTCCGAAGAACTTAATTTGGCTTGATCCATAATGGTCTTGTGGGGTTTGAGCTGATTTTTCAGTGCCTCAATTTTTGAATTTGTTTCAGACATCTGGCTGGACACAGCGTCTGCCTGGGTGGGGCTCATGGATAAGGCTTTCTGGGATTCGAAATTTTTTAGGCTTTGATTTAACTGATTTATTTCGTTGGAAATAGCGTTGCTGGCAGTGGAGGCCGGCCAGCACAAAAACAGCAAGATGAAAAACGTGGCCGCATATCCGATGACGAATTTCGGAAACCGATGCCAAATCTCGACAGCCCGGACTTTTTCGCCGGGTTTGCATTCGATTTTGGCGCACCAGATCACCGCCAGAATAAACGCCCATACACCGATGAAAACATCGATAAACATCTTCACGGTGGTGGCGGTCATAAGCATCCATCCGTCTTTATAGTTGATGCCCGCCTGTGCAAGTGCCTGGGCGCGGATCCATGAATCCGTGATGGCTCCGCTGGCCACCGCTGCGCCGTCTGTTTTGACTGCCAATCCCATCCATGCACCGGCCACCAGCGGTTCCTTCCATAAATATATTTTGGCCAGGTAAGGCAAAATCAGCAATTCAACCACCGCAAAAATGACCACCAATGATGACACCATGATGGGAACAATGGGACGCGCTCGGATGGCGCCGCCGGTGGCAATGGCCGCGGACACGCCGCAGATGGAAATTCCGGACGCAAGGGGCGCGGCCCATTCCCGGCCGAACTTGAAATACTTGCGTGCGATAAAATAAACCAGCGCCCAATAGATAAGATAAGCTTCCACAATGGCGCATAGCCCCCGAAACATCACTGCAGACGCCAATCCCAGGGATTCGGCCGCTTTGACGCCCAGGCCGGCGCCCATGATGACAATGGCGGTCTTGATGTAAAGTTCCGGTTTGGTGGCTTCTTTGAGGCGCTCGGCCGCGCCCGGGAATACATTGCCGATGATGAGGCCGGCGATCAGCGCAATGATAAAACCTGCCTCACCCGTAAGGTTTAAAGACCAGGGAATCCCGAATTTTTCAAGCTTGTCCGGGGTGGCGGCAATATAGGCATAATGTCCGGCAAGCCAGCACGCATAGCTGAGCCAAAATACCACGGAAAAACCAATGATAAATTTTCCCAGCTTCTCCCCCAATGCCTTGACCGCCAAACACATGAGGCCCAACAGGAACAGGTATGTCCAGAAAAGCGCCGCGGGTCCCGAGACTCCTTTTTTTTCATAGGAATCTCCCACCTTCAGGCCGGCGGTTTCCTTGATCGTAAGGGTTGCCTCTTTGCCGTCCGATTTTTTAACGGTGATTTTTTCGCCCTCGATTTTGATGATCTCACCTTTCACTTTAACATAATTTTCAGAAACCGGGGCGAGGGCTTTGGATATGTCCAGCCATACATTGGTGTTGACGGCCCACCCGAGAATGTCGATCCCCCCAAATGGGGTGATGGAAACAAAGAAAATAATCAATCCCAGCCATAAAGACAACCAGTCCTCACTTATGCCTTTTTTCTTTTCTACCATGTGGCAGCCCTCCTTTAAGTGATATTGCGCATTGCGCCGTGTAGACAGGTTTTTTTCCAAAGAGACGTTTTTGATCCCTTGATGTTAAAGCCCATGCAATGATTACTTATAATCAAATAATAATATTTTGACAATTATTTCTCCAGCACGTCCACCTCTTGGAGCCTGGCAAAAAACCAGTTTTTTTCAATTTTTATCAGCCGGCATTGGAGCTCATGGATCTCATGAACCCATTCTCCGGATGTGGTTTCCGCGTCCACTGCGCCGGTTAAGGACACTTCAGCAACGCCTTTTGCGGGAAAATCAATCTGGATGTCGTAGAAGGCGATCTGTATTGCGCGGTAATGGGCCCGGGCCGATAGGATATTGGGTGAAATATCCTTTTGGACAAAAGTTCTTGAAATAGAATAGGAAGGAAATTCCGCGGTCAAAGGATCAGCGCACATTTCGGCAATGTTTTTGGCCTTAAGGGCCGCAGTCAATTCTTTTTCATCCAAAGTTTTGGCGGCTTCATGGGCCAGAGCCTCAAATCGTTTTTTGATTTTGGCCGTGTCGCTTTCCTGGAACCACAAAAATAAAATCAGGGCGGCAAAACATCCCGTGGCAGCGATGAAGATATTTTTTGGATTTACCATAACGGCGAGCCGATGATCCGATGGATATCTGTTTGTCCAAAATCATGGGTTTCCATGGGCACGCTCCGGTTGTCGCCCGCCACATAGACATGACGGGGTTTGATGATGCGCGGGGGAAGATTCCAGTCGCATTTCCCCGTCACATATGGTTCCTGGATTTTGCGGCCGTTGATAAATAATGCGCCTTCTTTGAATTCAATGCGTTCGCCCTCAAGGCCGATGACGCGCTTGAGCAGCATGGCATGGGCGCCGGCAAACCGGATGGCCACCACATCAAACCGCCGGGGCGGTGAAACCATGTACCGAAGGGTATAGCAAAAATTCACATCCCCGTTTTTGTAAGTGGGTTCCATGCTGTGGCCTTTCACCCGGAAAGGGATGAGCAGGTATGTAAAAATCAGCCACGCACACACCGAGAGCCCGATCGCCCGGATGAGAAATTTCCGATTGATTTCAGGGAACAAAAAATTGCGAAAAAGGGCAGTCAACCCTGCTCTTCCCATGGGCAAGACATCTTCCTTATCTTTGATTGATATTTAATTTCGGTTCTCCTTTTTCCACCCAGGTTCCATCCGGCATTTTACAAAAAATCATAATGAAATCATGAGTTTTATCTTTTCGCAAAAATCCCGTTTTCACCCAGATTTCAGACCTGATTTCATTGCATTCCTGATTTTCATCCATCTGTTCTGTTAGAAGGGTGACTTTTCCGAAATTGTCCGACACCGGATTGCTCCATTCAATGGATTCTCCGGGTTTTTTATTGGTGACTGACTCGATAACGGTTTCCCGAATCAAAGCAATGTCCGCATCGCTCAATGCCGGCAATTGCTTGCCGGGAAGGACCAGGTCCTTTAAACGGCCTCCGACGTTCATCGGATTGATCACACTCATAACCAGTCCGCTGACAGCGCCTTTGCTGGCGTCCGAGCCGAATTGCTCCCCTTGACTGATGATTTTTTCCACCCGGTCAAGCAGTTCCGGCGCGGTTTGTCTGATTTTTTGAGTTTCTTCTAAAATATCCGGAATCAATTGATTTGTTTGAGACAATTGGATTGAAAATGTTTGCACCGATTCAGCGGCCTTGTCCACGGTTTGAATAATGGCCGGTATTTGTTCCCGCACCCCATTGACCTGGGTGATGATGCGGGGGATTTTTTCATTGACCGCATGAACCTCTTGAACAATGCCGGGCACCAATTCCCGGGTTTTTTGCACTTCTTCAAGCACATCCGGAATGGTCCGGGCGATTTTTTCGGTTTTATCCATAATCCCATCGATTTGTTTTAAGGTTTCCGGCAGGCTTTTCCGGGTCGCCTTGATTTCAGCCAGCAGAGAGGGAAGGGATGCATGGATTTTATCAATGGATTGTGCAATGGGAGGGATGTTTTCGGAAATTTTAGCAATCCCGTTCATGGTGGGATAAATCACCTGGGATGTTTTTTCCATTTGGGATAAAATTTTCGGAAATCCTGTGAGGAACTGATGGATTTCATAGGCCAAATATGAAATGGCCAATGCCAAGGAAAATATGCTGATGGAAAACAGAATCTGAACGGTTGTTTTGGTTTTCTCCATAAGTGGATTCCTTGTGGATTTCATCCCTTAACCCATGGGTCCCATTGGATTTCATGCCTTCGGGTGGCCTCCGGCGTTGGAACCGGGCTCGGGGTTATAAATGTCCGTTCCAGGAATGTCAATAATCCGTTTTTATGATATAAAATGATGGATGAAGCGCGGGTTCCGTAGATATTGCTTGTGACGAAAATGGGCGAAAGGATCCGCTCCCAATCCATGCCCACCCCTGTATTCGGCAGCCGATGGTCGGGCGGTGTTTCGGTATCCGCAAGCATCTCAAAAATGGTTTCCGGATCCATGGGTTGGGGGCGTGAAATGATGGCGCGCAAGCGGGATTTTGCTTTTTCCAGTTTTGGCCATGGGGTGTTTAGCAGCCGGTTGGATATCCCGTGAACGCCGGGTTGGATTTTTAATGATGCTGAATTGATGTTTGAACACCACCAGATCTCATTGAGGTCCCCTACAATCAGATTAAATCCATTATACAGGTCGCCTTGTTCACTGATCCTGTGGACATATGCTTTCGGGGATTGCGTATCCATCAAAAAACCGCTTGCCAAAATACCCCGAGATAATGTGTGGGGTTTATCTAAAGACGGGTCCCTGTAATTGGTGACCGCAGCCAAACGGCCTTTTCGGGACACCCCCAGCCAGGTGCCTTTTTCCTGCAAATCCCGTCCCGCCAGGATGTCCGGAAAGTCTTCCCAAAAAGCAAGGGCCGCAGTGGGACGATGATAGAACTCATCCCGATTGGCCGCGATGATCAACGGGTATTCTGGATGAATTTGAAACGCGATTACAATTAAGCACATATTCAATGAAATTAGCCGGTTATATTTTTATTAAGAAATGAAAAATCCTTTGGTTTATACTTGTTTTTTACGCTTTGTTTTGTTAGAGGATATCAATTTAAACGCCATGCAATCAAGTCGATGCGATGTATTAAACCGTCAGCGTAAACGAAACAGTTTTCAACCCTCAGCTCATATCCAAAAGCGTGGGCCGTCAAAAAGCACGGCATCCAGGGCGTGGGTGGGTGTTTGAAGACGGCCGCACCGCACGGATGTAAAGATGTGCTGAGATTTTAAAATCAGTTTAATTTATATCAGGGAGGAAAACAGGATGCAAGAGGTGGTCATTGTAAGCGGGGTGAGAACCCCTGTGGGGTCTTTCGGTGGTGCGTTGAAAGATGTGCCGGTGGTGGATTTGGGTGCTATTGTCATCCGGGAAGCTATAAAAAGAGCTGGATTGCGGCCGGTGGCCAGCGAAGAAATGAACACCGCCGCGCCGGATAAATTAAAGAATCAAGGCTTGATTGATCTTGAAAAAAAAGCCGCGAACTGGGATGCCGATGCCATTCCTGTGTGCGTGGATGAAGTGATTATGGGCAATGTATTGATCGCCGGTCAGGGACAGAACCCGGCACGCCAGGCCATGATCCGAGCCGGCATGCCCAAGGAAACGCCGGCGTTTACAGTGAACAAGGTCTGTGCATCCGGGTTAAAAGCCATAACCCTGGGGGCTACTGCCATCATGAGCGGCCAGGTGGATATCGTGGTGGCCGGCGGCCAGGAAAACATGAGCCAGGTTCCCATGGCCCTGCCCAAGGCCCGGTGGGGGTATCGCATGGAAGTCACGGGCAGAGGCGATATCATGGATTTGATGGTTTTTGACGGGCTGTATGAGATTTTCTACGGATATCACATGGGGTGCACAGCTGAAAACATCGTTGAGTTATACGGCATTACCCGAAAGGAGCAGGATGAACTTTCTGTGCTCAGCCATTCCCGGGCCCTTTCGGCCGTCAAGGACGGAACCTTTGCCCGGGAAATCGCGCCGGTGGTCATTAAATCCAAAAAAGGCGACGTGATTGTGGACAAGGACGAGCGGCCCATGGAAACCAATATGGAAAAAATGGCCAAACTGGGGCCGGTATTTAAAAAGGACGGCACCGTGACCGCGGGCAATGCATCGGGTATCAATGACGGCGCAGCCGCTGTGGTGCTCATGAGCGCGGCCAAAGCCAAAGAACTGGGGCGGGAACCCCTTGCCAAAATCAAAGCCTTTGCCTCCGGCGGCGTGGATCCGGCATACATGGGGTTGGGGCCTATTCCGGCCATCCGAAAGGTGTTGAAAAAAACCGGAATGACCATTAACGACATCGGTATCATTGAACTCAATGAGGCCTTTGCTGCTCAGGCCATTGCCTGCATGAGGGAGCTCAACATTCCCTATGACCGCCCCAATCCCGTGGGCAGCGGCATTTCTCTGGGCCATCCCATTGGATGCACCGGCGCGCGCCAAACAGTGACTTGTTTGAATCTCATGCAACAGCGGAACTTGAACACCGGCTTAATTTCCATGTGCATCGGCGGCGGCATGGGCATGGCCATGATCATAGAAAAATAGGTCAGCGTATTTATTTTATAATTTATATATGTTGAAAATTTCAGGTAAGGAGAAGGGCCATGAATGTCAGCAGAAATCTGGGGGTGCTTGTGGTATTCGGCGTGCCGGCCATCATCGGCGGCGGGATTGTTTATTATTTATTCCAGGGGTATCCCGCCATGATTATTTATGAAATTCTTTTGGGGTTTTTCGCCCTGGGATTTATTAGGCATTCCTAAAAATCATCCAGTAAAATCAAATCATTTTGATGCCGATCACTCAATGCCAACCCCCAAAACGCATTGTGCGGGATATTTCGGCCAAAATGCAGGGGGGGCTTAGCATAAGATCTGGGCCAGGATATCCGGTTGATATGATGCGTGGAATCGGATGTGCAGGAATTTAAAAATATATTTTTCACTTAAAAAATCGCAATGAATTGGAGCTGAAATGACGCAGGTTGACGAGCGAAAAACCGATGTCAGCATTGAAAAGGAGATGAAGCAGTCGTATCTGGATTATGCGATGAGCGTCATCATCGGCCGGGCTTTGCCCGATGTCCGGGACGGGCTGAAACCCGTTCACCGCCGCATTCTGTATGCCATGCGGGATTTAAAAAACGATTACAACAAGCCCTACAAGAAGTCCGCCCGCATCGTCGGCGATGTCATCGGTAAATACCATCCCCACGGCGATACCGCCGTATATGACGCCCTGGTGCGCATGGCGCAGCATTTCTCCATGCGCTACCCCCTGGTGGACGGTCAGGGGAATTTCGGGTCAGTGGACGGCGACCCGCCGGCGGCCATGCGGTATACGGAAGTGCGCATGCAGCGGCTTGCCCATGAGATGCTGGAGGACATTGACAAAGAAACAGTGGATTTTCATCCCAATTACGATGAAACCCTGGAAGAGCCCGATGTGCTGCCGGCAAAGTTTCCAGCCCTGCTGCTCAATGGATCATCGGGCATTGCCGTGGGCATGGCCACCAATATTCCGCCCCATAATTTAAATGAAGTGTGTGATGCTGTCAAAGCTTTGGTGGACAATCCGGATATCAGCATCGAAGAGCTTATCCGCATTATGCCCGGTCCGGATTTCCCAACAGGCGGCATCATTTACGGCACTTCCGGAATCCAAGAAGCCTATATGACCGGCCGGGGCCGGGTCCGGATGCGGGCGAAAATCGAAATTGAAACAGATCAAAAAAACAAGACCGAAACCATTATCGTTCGGGAGCTTCCCTATCAGGTCAACAAAGCCGCGCTCATTGAAAAAATCGCAGACCTGGTCAAGGAAAAGCAGCTGGACGGAGTCCGGTATGTCCGGGATGAATCCGACAAGGAAGGCATCCGAATCGCCATCGCCCTGCGCAAGGATCAGATGCCGGATGTGATCCTGAATCAGCTGTATAAGCATACCCAGATGGAGTGCAATTTCGGGATCATTTTTCTGGCCGTGGCCAACAAACGGCCGGAACTGATGAATCTTAAGGAAATTCTTGAGCATTTCATCATTCACCGCAAGGATATCATCATCCGCAGGACTCGATTTGATTTAAACAAAGCCGAAGCCCGGGCCCATATTCTGGAAGGATTGTTGATCGCGCTGGATCATATTGATGCGGTCATCAGTCTTATCCGGGGATCCAAAACCCCGGCAGACGCCAAAACCGCGTTGATGGACCGGTTTGGGCTGACGGATATCCAGGCTCAGGCGATTTTGGATATGCGGCTCCAACGGCTGACGGGCCTGGAGCGGGACAAAATCAAAACAGAACATGTGGAAGTGCTTCAAGATATCGCCCGGTTTCGGGAAATTCTGTCCAGTGAGCGTATGGTATTGAGCATTATCAAGGACGAACTTACCCAGATGCAGCAGGCCTTTGGCGATGAACGCCGGACAAAAATCGTGTCTGAAGCCAAAGAAATCACCATTGAGGATTTGATCGCGCAAGAGGATATGGTGGTGACCATATCCAATACCGGTTACATCAAGCGGAATCCCATCACCATGTACCGTCAGCAGCAGCGGGGCGGCAAAGGCAAAACCGGCATGGTGACCAAGGAAGAGGATTTTGTGTCCCATTTGTTTGTGGCGTCCACCCACCATATGTTTTTGTTTTTCACCAACCAGGGCAGGGTATATTGGCTCAAAGTCTATGACATTCCCCAGGGAAGCCGCATCAGCCGGGGGAAAGCCATTGTCAATCTGCTGAATCTCGGTCCGGATGAAAAATTGGCCACGGTATTGGCGGTGCCGGATTTTGAGCCGGGCAAATATGTGATGCTGGCCACCCGCAGCGGCCTTGTCAACAAAACAGATATTATGGCGTTTTCCCGGCCCCGATCCGGCGGCATCATTGCCCTGAATCTGGTGGACGGCGATGAAGTCATTGCCGCGCGGCTGACAGACGGTGCCCAGAACGTGTTTTTGTGTTCCTTAATGGGGAAATCCATTCGCTTCCATGAATCCGATGTCCGGCCCACAGGGCGAAATTCCATTGGTGTGCGCGGGATGAAATTAGAGCAGGGAGATCATTTGGTGGGCATGGAAGTGCTGACCTACGGTCAGACCATATTCACCGCCACGGAAAAAGGATACGGCAAACGCACTTCCATTGATGAATATCCGGTTCAGAAACGCGGCGGCAAGGGCGTGATCACCATTAAAACCAATCAAAGAAACGGCCGCGTGGTGACCAGCCTGGTGGTCAATGACGAGGATGACGTCATGCTCATCACCAATACCGGCAAAATCATCCGCTTGCCGATCCGGGGCATATCCGTGATCAGCCGAAACACCCTGGGAGTGAAGCTTATGGATTTGGAACCCAATGAATTTTTGGTCAGTGCGGCGCGGTTGGCGGAGAAGGAAGAAGAAAACGGAAACGGGGTCAATCATTAGCCAATGAATCTGGAATCACCCAAAATCGGCGTGGTGGGAGCCGGCAGCTGGGGGACGGCCTTGGCCAATCTCCTGGCCATGAAAGGCTATGAGGTCCGGCTGTGGGCCTTTGAAAAAGAGGTCAAAGAAAGCATTGAAGCTCATCATGAGAATGCCATTTTTTTGCCTGGCGTCATCCTTCCGCCGTGTTTATCCGCATCCAATGAGATGGGCGAAGTGGTGTCTGACAGGGATTTGGTGGTGATTGTCGTGCCGTCCCATGTTATGCGGGAAACAGCGGTCCGAGCCGCTGGTTATTTAGATGAGCGGACCATTGTTGTCAGCGCATCTAAAGGCATTGAGATCAAAACGCATTTCACCATGACCGGTATTTTAAAGCATGTGCTGCCGGAAATGTTCGCCGACCAGTTGGCGGTGTTGTCCGGCCCGACGTTTGCAAAAGAAGTGGCCGTGAAAGTGCCGACAGTCGCCACCGTCGCTTCTTTAAATCCCGTCGTGGCATCGTATGTGCAGCAGATTTTCGCCACACCGTATTTCAGGGTCTATACCCATCATGATGTGCTCGGGGTTGAACTGGGGGGGGCCGTCAAAAACGTCATTGCCATTGCCTCCGGTATTGTGGACGGCCTGGGCTTGGGATTAAACACCCGGGCCGCCCTGATTACCCGGGGATTGACGGAAATGCAGCGTCTTGGCATCCGGCTGGGGGCCAATCCCCACACCTTTTCAGGCCTGACCGGCGTGGGGGACCTGGTCTTGACCTGCACCGGGCATTTGAGCCGGAACCATACGGTCGGAAAACTCATCGGCGAAGGGAAAAAATTAAATGATATTCTTGCAGACATGAAAATGGTGGCCGAAGGGGTCAGAACCGCCAAATCCCTTTATAACCTTTCCCGTAAAGTCGGGGTGGAAATGCCTATTTCCCATGCCGTATATTCGGTGCTGTATGAGGATCTGTCGCCCAAAGACGCTGTATTTCTGCTGATGACAAGGGAACTGAAAGATGAAATGGATGACTTCCGATAGTGGAGATGGCATCTTTTGGCCCAGGCCGGCGTTCTCGCGATTTTGAAATCCTCGACGTAGCGCTGCTACGCCTCCGGTTTCAAAATCACTGCGGCCTTGGCCTGAACCAAAATCTACCATCTCGCAATTGTTAACCCGGCAATTAAATATCTCAAGATCGTCATTCCGGCGAAAGCCGGGATCCAGAAAAATACTAGATGCCGGATCAAGTCCGGCATGACAAGGTCGCCTTCTACTGTAATGTAATTTTTTGCCATTTCTATATTACGCACATCCCTCCCCCTTGATGGGGGAGGGTTAGGGTAGGGGTGGGGTGATAATATCAAATGAAAAAAGGTCCAGCACACAAAGGTGAAGGCCACCGAAGGCGTTTGCGTGAAAAATTTTTGGCATCCGGGTTGAGCGGATTTCATGATTATGAAATCATCGAGCTGCTGCTGACACTGGGAACACCGAGAAAAGACTGTAAAGAGCCGGCCAAGGCTGCCCTTGCCAAATTTAAAACCCTCCAGGGCGTGCTCGATGCTTCCACAATGGATTTGTGCACTGTCAAGGGCATTGGCCCCGTGAATCTCTTTGGCCTTCGGCTGGTGAAAGCCGTGGCGGAACGGTATTTGGAGAAAAAAATCATTCGGCACGAGCCCTTAAACAACCCAAAGGCGCTGTTTGATTATCTTCAGGTCAACATGGCCGGCAAAGACCGGGAATGTTTCAAGGCGCTTTTTTTAGACGCCAAAAACCGGGTCACTGCCGTGGAGGATCTTTTTGTGGGCACCTTGACCGCAAGTTCGGTTTATCCGCGGGAAGTGGTGCGTGCCGCCCTGGAACGCAAAGCAGCGGCGATAATATTTGTTCATAATCATCCCTCCGGCGACCCCACGCCGTCGCCCGCGGATTTTTCCATTACCCGGCAGTTGATTTTTGCCTGTCAGGCCATGGGCATTGGGGTTCATGAGCATATGATTATCGGTGACAATCAGTATTTTAGTTTTGCAGACCAGGGTATTATCGCGGAAATCAACGAACAATTCAAACGCGCGCAATCCGGCATGTTTCATGACAGAACCATCACAAGCAAATAAGCCGCCCTGCTTCGGAGATATGGAAGCGGTTTTTCCAAAGGGAACAGACGGGCTTAGACACTCCCCCCCGTCCTGCGTGCAGTGCCTTCATAAAACAAATTGCCTGACAGCAGCCATGGAAAATGAGTCTGGCTTGAGGTTTCAGGAAGAAATGATCGACCGGGCATACCGATTAAAAAAAATCAGCCTGTTTGAACGATGGTCGAAAAAAAAAGCGCTGCATCAAAAGCGGATGAAGATAAAAAAAAGATAGCCCCCGCCAATGCTGTTTTTGAATTTTAAAGGCATGCGGCCGGCGGATTTTTAAAGGAAACCAAACCCCCAACATGATAAAGGAGGCAATTTCCATGAAATCAATTCAGGATTTTGATCTTTCAGGGAAAAAACTGCTGATGCGGGTGGATTTTAATGTGCCCCTGGATGCGCATGCGCAAATTACGGATGATACCCGCATCAAGGAAGTCTTGCCCACCGTGCGATATGCTCTTGAAAATGGCGCGTCCGTTATTTTGATGTCCCACCTGGGCAGGCCCAAGGGAAAACCCGCCCCCCAATACAGCATGGCGCCTGCGGCAAAACACTTGGGCAAGTTATTGCATCTTGATGTGAAAATGGCCTCGGACTGCATCGGCCCTGAAGTAAAAACCATGGTGGATCAATTAAAGCCCGGCGAGATTCTGATGCTAGAGAATCTGCGGTTTCATCCGGAAGAGGAAAAAAACGACCTGGCCTTTGCCAAAGAGCTGGCAGGGTTCTGTGATGTTTATATCAATGATGCCTTTGCCGTCAGTCATCGGGCCCATGCTTCCGTGGAAGCGGTCACGCAATTTGTCAAAAACTGCGGGGCGGGACTTCTTTTAAAAAAAGAAATCGATTATTTTAAGGCGGCCATGGAAAATCCCAAGCGCCCGGTGGTGGCGGTTGTAGGCGGCGCCAAAGTGTCCAGCAAGCTGGGGGCATTGAAAAATATGTTGGGACGGGTCAATAAGATGATTATCGGCGGCGCCATGGCCAATACATTTTTGAAAAGCCAGGGCATTGACGTGGGCCGATCTCTGGTGGAAGACGACCTCATTCCCCAGGCCGCCGATATCATGGCTCAAGCGTCCCAATTGGGCGTAAAATTCTATCTGCCGGTGGATGTCGTGGCGGCGAGCGCTCCGGAGGCTCCTGAAACCGCAAAGATCGTGCCGGTTCAGGAAATTCCCAAGGCGTTTATGGCCTTGGATATTGGGCCCGCCTCCTCGGCCTTGTTTGCAGAAGCTCTCGGCAACGCCCAGACCATTATTTGGAACGGTCCCATGGGCATGTTTGAAAAGCCGGCCTTCAGCCGCGGCACCATGGACATGGTGCGCAGTGTGGCAGATTCAAATGCACTATCCATTGTTGGCGGCGGCGATACAGATGTGGCGGTTCACAGAACCGGTGAGAGCGAAAAAATATCCTATATTTCCACCGGCGGCGGGGCGTTTTTAGAGCTGATGGAAGGCAAGACCCTGCCGGGTGTGGCGGCTCTTGAGCGGTGTGCCTGAAACAGGTCCCATGCAAAAATTCATCCGTTTTTTCAGGCAATATGGACTTTGGGGATTGGCGGCGGGATGCTTGGCTGGCGTCCTATATTGGTTTTTTGATCCGCTTGCCCATATGTACCACACGCTCGCCGATCGCCAGGCCGTTAAAAGCTATGTTGAATCCTGGGGAAATTCCGCGCCCTTGGTGTTTATTCTGATCCAAGTGCTTCAGGTCCTGCTGGCGCCGGTTCCCGGAGAAATCAGCGGTTTTTTAGGCGGATATCTTTTTGGTGCGTTAAAAGGATTCGTTTATTCATCCATTGGGCTTGCCATTGGATCTGCCATTAATTTCTGGATCGGTCGCATCCTGGGATATGGATTCATCCGGCGCATCATCCCGGCGGATTCGTTGAAAAAATTAGACCTGTTCGTTTCGCATCAAGGCGTGATGCTGCTCATGGTATGTTTTATTTTTCCGGGTTTTCCCAAAGATTATCTTTGTTTGTTCCTGGGCATCACCACATTGCCGTTTAATGTGTTTATTCTATTGGCCGCCCTGGGGCGGATGCCCGGCACGCTGATGCTCAGCCTCCAGGGCGCGCTTTTATACCAGCAGAATTACTGGACATATGCAGCGATGTTTTTGGTTTGCGCGGCGGCTGTTTTGCTGGCGGTCAAATATAAATCAAGACTATATGAATGGGTGGAACGCGAGAGTCGATCTAAAAATCATCAAATCACCAATAAAATCCGTTGACTGATACTCGCAAAATCGTTAAAGGAAAGGTAGGCATAAAGATTCTAAAACGCATCGGGAAAACAGTGGAGTGACGCTTGTTCTGGCGCAGAAGAGATGAATTAAGCCTTGCAGACAGGCTCAGACGGTCATACTATATCCTATTGCGGGATGAACTCGATCAGTTTTTGATCGACAAAGCATTGACGGAATCCTACGCCAATTTTGTTTCCAAAAACATCCCTTATCCTTTTGTGGAACTCAAAGAACTCAAACCCAGGGCCCGAAGTCCTAAAATTGAATATGAACACCAGAACTCGTTTTTGGTGATTTTTATAGAAGATACCATTCCGGATAGTTTTAAAAAATATATCCGGTTTTTTGATTCCAACAAGACCACGGTTACCAACCTGAGAAAAACAAAGGTGTTCCCCCTGGAGCCCGCATTTGACCGGACCCAAAAATATCTTGATTCCATTCATTTTTTTGATTTTTTAAATGATCTTCTGCCTGTGGATTACGCGCTCTTGATCCAACGCGAACCCAAACTTCAGGAAGGCGCCAATCGGTATAGCATTACCCATTTTCATGTGCGGATTGATTGGCCCATTACCGAAGCCGCTGAAGATCTCGGACGAACACTGCGATATATATCAAAAGATTTATATGAAAAAGGCGAAAAATACGCCGAAGACCTTCAAAAAAAATTTTTTGAATATTATTGCCTTCAGGAAATGGTGGGAGGGAGGCGAACCGCCGCAATTGTGGCCGCCCAGTATTTGCGAAGGATTCCATGTTTGTCCACCATTTATGTGGCCAGCACGGAATCCCGATCATTGATACAGTTCACCGAACGCGGGGTGTCCAAGGTGGTGCTGGTCAAGCTCAGCGACACGGAAATCTCGGCTTTGGCCGAAGCCAATGCCATGTCGGTCATGGAAGTGCATAAAAATTATCGTATTGCCAAAGAGGGCCGCAGCGGCGTGTATCTTTTTCAGACCCGATACGCCTATTCCAGCCATGCCATGCCGCCGGAAGATGGAAAACTCAGGGATTTAAAGCCGGAAACATATTGGCTTACCGTGGATTTGCAACAGATTCTGCCAAAATCAAAGGTGTGGACCTATCCCCCCTTGAAATGCAATTTGATTTACACCCAGTAACGCCTGGTTTGATCCCATGAAAATAAAATTCTGTTACCTGATTGTGATTGCCATGATTTGCGTTTCAGGAGGGCTTGGGTGCCGTCCGTCTGAGGATCCACTGGCGCAGAATTCCGCTTTGCCGTCGGATCCCAATGAATTATATCCTGTATCAGCCGCCCATGAAATTCTGGGGCAATGGCGGTTTGTGTATTTTAAAAAATATTATCACCTGGAGGGACAGCTTCCAGCACCTCCGGTTTTTGATGCGGTTGATCTGACCGAACCGGATATCATCATCATGAAATCAAGGCTCAACGGACGTGAAGAAAAAGGGAGTTTTGTCGTGACATTTGGATTGCTGAAGTACGAATTCCGGCCCGGGGGTTCCCCTCAACCCGTCACGCAAAAATCCGCATGTTTTTTGGCCAATCATGGCAAAGCCATGATTCTGACCACGGAAACAGCAGAACTTGTTTTTTTTCGCGCCGACCGGATTTTTGAAAACTCCATCCACGGGACATGGCGTACTCAAGAAAATGGAGTGATCAAGACCATGATCCTTTCCGAGGACGGGGAGTATCGCATGGCAGAAAGTGCCGCAGCCGGCCATTATCGGCTTTGGCCTTCCCGCTTTGGCAATGCCATGACGGTGATATATCAACAGCCGCCGTATGGCGCTTTTATGGCCATATTTTTATACCAATTGGATCGTGATGTTTTAACGCTTGTCCCCATTGAAAATCTTCAGGTCATTTCCGCCAAAGCCAAAACATGGACGCGTCAATGATAACCCAACTGTTTTGGAGATTTTTTGGGTAGGCATCGCTGAATGTTGAAGTGAAAATCCGGCTCAGAGCCTTTTGAGCATGGCGATTTCATCGCAATCCGGGAATTTGACGCAGTGGATGCAGTCCGACCAGATTTTCAAGGGAAGGTTGGATTTGTCGATTTGCACGAATCCGAATTTTTTAAAAAATTCGGGCTTATAAGTCAGGGTGAAAATTTTTTTGATTTTATAGGCCGATGCTTCCTCAAAGGCGGCCAACAGGAGTTGAGAGCCGATGCCCCGCCGTAAATAATCCTCCCGCACGGCCAGTGAACGTATTTCCGCCAAATCTTCCCAGCAGAATTGGAGGGAGCAACATCCCACGATTTCATTGGTTTTAAGATCTTCACATACAGTGAAATTCCGCACATCATCATACAGCTGGCTTAATGGGCGCGGCAGCAGCTTCCCCTGGGCGCCGTAATGCATCAGCAAGGCATGAATGGATTTTATATCTTCGATGGTGGCTTTTCGGATCATTTATTCTTTATACCTTCTAACCGGCTGTAAATCAATGCTTTATTTTACTTGACAGAAAAAAGAATTTAATGGTAGCAGCTAAATTATTGCATGAATTTTAATAAAGGCGCGTAGCTCAGTTGGTTAGAGCGCTACCCCGACACGGTAGAGGTCGTTGGTTCGATTCCAATCGCGCCTACCAGAAAAATCAAGGGTTTATGAGGCATGGGCCTTGTAAACCCTTTTTTATTGGCCGAGCCATGCATGTGGCATTTAAATATCCAGTTGCAGTTGATTTCAGCCATATTCATTGTTATCATTAAACATAGAATATTGAATCCCTATTTGAGGATGAATTCCCCATAACAATTTATTTGACAGTAAGGAGAATACAATGAAAAATTTTTTTTACATCGCCACGTGGATGGCGGTGGCCTTTGTTTTAATTTTGAATGTTGGAAATCCGGGCTATATTCTGGCAGAGGAAACATATGAGTTGCTGCCAGATGCCGGGAAAAAATGCCCCATTGGAGAGGATTATTATTTTATTTATAGTTTTGACAAAAAGCCCCAGCTTGGCACCATCATATTAAAAGTGGAGCTTTTTGATAAAGCGGGCCAACGGGTAACAGACCTTAAAATCATCGGCGATTCCGGCATGCCCAGCATGAAAGGCCACCATGATTCCGGCGATGTGGAGTTTAAGCTTAACAAAAAAGGCGATTACCTGCTGCCGGTCAACATTGTGATGCCCGGCGACTGGGAAGTGAAGTTGAAGTTTTTAAAGGGTGAAGCAATTATTTACAGAGGGAGCATCCGGTTTGATATATAAAAACTTAAAAAGAAGTCAGGAGTCAGAATCCGGAATTCAGTATAAGAAAAATGAGTCCAAGAATTCATTCCGGCTCCTGGATTCCGGCTCTTGGATTCCCAAACGCCAAATTTATTGGATAGCCATGCCAATCGTTTTTTTTGCATGCATTTTGGTGTTTGCGAATAGAGCCGATGCTGAAAATTACCTTCTGTTTCTGGAAGCCCAGGGCGTTGCCGGATATTCGGGGGAAACAGATGATATTTCCTATTATTCCCACATGCCGGAAGAGGTCATGCAGAAGCCTTCCCTGGGAATAGATTTTTTAAAGCGGTTTTCCGGACAATATGGGGATTTCGGCGCATTTGCCCTCCAATATCGGCTGGCCTATGATGATTTTGACGATAACATGGAATCCCAGGTCTACAATGCCTATTTTAAGTACAAGGCCGGATGGTCGGATCTGTGGGCGGGTCATAACCGGCCGGCCATGGGGCTTTCATCATATCTGGACAGTCATGGGCTGCTTCTTCAGCCACTGACCATGAACGGGTTTGGATTTGATAGAGACTGGGGAATCGGATCATACCGGGAGTTTGATTGGGGGAATTTCGGCGTTTCCATCACCACCGGAAGCGGCATGCCCGTCCGGTTTGACGGCAATTATCTGGCGGCGGCCCGGATTTCCAGGGGATTTTTGAATCAGGACAATTATAATCTGGGCGTATCGGTGGCCGGCGGCGAAACACTCGGCGTCATGGGGTATGAAATCATGGATCATGAGCCCAGAAACACGGCGTTGGCCGGCGTTGATGCGGCCTATGTCTGGAATATATTTGAAACCCGTGTGGAACTTGTCGGCGGTGAAAACAGAGAGCAAAACGCACTGGCTGCTTTTTTCAGAGGCGGTGTCAACCTGCTAGAAGAAGGCCGGCTGAAGCTGGAATTTCAGCCGATCTATACACGAGTGGATGGAGACGATAATTATCAGCTCGCCGGAGGCGCGTCAATTATGCTCACCGGCGACATCACCCTGCGGAGCATGTATCTATATGATCATGATATGGATGACTACCGGGTGGTGGTGCAGATTTATGTGTATAAAAAGGTATAGGCGAGGCAATCCATGAAACAGGTGCAACATATTGAAGGAATGTTTCATCCCTCTCAATTGAGACGTCAGAAATCAGAATTCAGAATCCAGAATAAGAGAAGGGGAATTACCGAATCATTCCGGCGCCTGGCTTCCGGCGCCTGGCTTCTATTTTTCCGATATGTTGGGTTGAGCCCGTTGTTTCTATTGACATGTGTCAGCGCTGCCGCCCATGCAGCCGTAGGGTGCGACTTAAACGACCCGGACCGGGATGTGGCCCGGCTGTTTCCCGGCTCCACCGGATATAAAACCATGTATGTGTCCATTGACAAAAAAGGCGGCAACGCGCTGCTGGCTCAAATCGAGGAAAGGCTGGGCGACAAATTCCAGGGCCTGTTTGAAACCGCTGATGTTCCTTATACGATCTATGAAATTTACAAAGGCACGGATAAGATCGGCTATATCCACGGCGTAAACCAAAAAGGCCAATACGGCGGCATCCAGGTGTTTTTAGTTTTGGATATGGATGGCGTCATAAAATCATTTTATTTTCAGAAGCTCACCTCCAAAGCCGCCAAGCAGCTTCGGTCGCCTGAGTTCGGCAAACAGTTTGAGGGATTGAGCCTTGCGGATTTTTACAGCTATGATGTCGCGTCCGGCAAAAGCAAAACACCCGGCAGAGTGGATCAGATTAAAAACCCGACGCCAGAAGCAGAGCAGGATTTCAAAGCATCTCTGAGGGCGACAAAAAAAAATCTGATCCTGATGGATGAGTTTATTTACGGAAACAGGTATTTAAAATATTTTAGAGGCCAAACCCCATGATCAATATTTACAAAATATCATTTAAAAATCTGTTAAGAAAACGCACGCGCACCCTTCTGACCATATTCGGCATTGCCTTGTCCGCCTGGGTGTTGGCCAGCCTTTTGGGATTCAACAAAGGGTATGAAGTATCCCTCAACCGGGATATTGACAACATGGGGTTCCAGGTCCTGCTCACCGCCAAGGGATGTCCTTATGAGGCCGCCACCTTGATGCTCAAAGGCGGCACCGGTCTACGCTACATGAGTGAAGATGTGATCCGGGCCGTGGTGGCGGAGCCGGAAGTGGACAAGGTCACGCCCATGCTCATGCAGGCCGTATTTGATCCGAACAAAGGAGAAAGCGGCGGTATATCCGCTTATTTAGGCGTGGACCCTGTGACGTTTCCCAAAATGAAAAGTTTTTTAGAATTCAAACAGGGTGGATGGTTTACGGATCCCAATGCCATGGAAGTGGTCATGGGATATGAGGCCGCGGAGCTGGAGCAGCGGGAAGTGGGAGACATCCTGCTGATTCCGGAAAAAGACCTGGAACTCAAAGTGGTGGGTGTGCTCAAGCGCACCGGCACCCAGGATGACGGCACGATTTTTATGCCCATCAAAACCGTTCAGACGATTTTCAACAAACCCGGTGAACTCACCGGTCTGGGCATCAAGGTTAAAAAGGACGCGGATATCGCAGCGTTTGAAGACAAGCTTTACGGCCTTCCGGATGTCCAGGTGGTGTCCCTGGCCCAGGTCAAGCAGACCATCATGAGCCTGGTCACCACGGCCAAGATCATGGTTTTTTCCATTGCCGTCATTGCCGTTCTGATTGCCATGGTGGGTGTGATCAACACCATTCTCATGTCCGTGTTTGAGCGGTTCCAGGAAATCGGGATTTTAAAAAGCATCGGCGCCATGCCCTGGGATATTTTCAAACTCATCTGGGTTGAAACCTTTATCTTGTGCTTTCTGGGAGGAATTGTCGGAAGCGCCATGGCCTATGGCCTGTCCAAGATGACCGAAGTTTTCATCCGCAAACTTCTGCCCTATGCGCCCACCGGGTCTTTGATTCAATTGGATGCATCGCTGGTGGGGCTGACACTGATTGGGGTGATGCTGATCGGGTTTGTTAGCGGCATTTTTCCGGCCTGGAAAGCCGCCCGCATCCGGCCCCTGGAATCCATCCGCAGCGAGGTAAATTAAGATGAATGAAAACGCTCCAGCCATCAGCGCCCTGAATTTGACAAAAATATACGCCCGCGGCAGCGAGCAGGTATATGCAGTCAACAACATATCCCTTGACATCCAAACCGGCGAGTTTGTATCGGTGATCGGCCCGTCTGGCTCCGGCAAAACCACCTTGATCAATATTCTCGGCTGTCTGGACAACCCGAGTTCAGGACAGCTTTTTATTGACGGCCAAGTTATATTTGATGAAGGAAAAACCCTTTCCGAAAGGCAATTGACCCGCATCCGCCGGGAGCGTTTTGGCTATATTTTTCAGAAATTTTATCTGATCCCGACCTTGAATGTGGCGGAAAACATCATGCTGCCGTTTGCTTTTTATAAAAAAGACGGCGCAGCGGAAAATGTTTCCCGGCTCCTGACGCTGCTTGGCATGGAAAACCGGAAAAACCATCTGCCGGGCCAGCTTTCCGGCGGAGAGATGCAACGCGTGGCCATTGCAAGGGCCCTGGTCAATTCCCCCCGCATTCTGCTGGCCGACGAACCCACGGGGAACTTAGACACGGCCCGCAGCGATGAAATCGGCCAGGTGCTGTCAGATCTCAACAAAAAAGAAAAGCTGACCATTATCTTGGTCACCCATAACCCCAAACTGGCCGCCACAGCCCACCGCATCATCGAACTTCATGACGGCAGACTCAAAATATGACGCAATGCATTATATCTTGAGCCGGAAATAATTAAAATATCCAACACGCAATGGTTAACCCGAGAAATAAAAAAGCATTGCAATTGGGTGTTGTTTGGTTAAATTTCTTTGGCTATAAACACCCATTGCAATTAATGTTTAAACGGGATGCTGAAAACGGTCACAACAAAAAGTTTCAGATAAGGGTTGCAGAGCGCTGAAACAAGTTCTGTGCCCGGTTGGCGGCATTATCAAAAGAAACAGAGCGGATTAAAAATGAAATATTTTCTGTGTGTCATGGGTATGGTGATGTTTATTGAAGGCCTTCCTTATTTTGGTTTTCCGGCCAGGATGAAGGTCATGATGCAGCACATTCTGGAGTTGCCGGACGAAACCTTACGAAAACTTGGATTTGTTCTCATGGTGATGGGATTGCTGTTGGTATATTTGGGACGTTCCTAAAGCCTCTGTTTCTTAAAGATGATGATGTTTTTCCCTAATTCTTTAACGCCAGGCCCAGATCCCGGGTTTGGGCCGATGTGGCCGTTTTTCGCAGAGCGCTCTTCAACAGCGCCAAATAAACGGCGATTTGAATTCATTCCTGAATTGACGCATGAGCGAACGAAATTCTATGTTCTTGATTTCCGATTATGATTATGATCTGCCGGAAAGCTTAATCGCCCAGGAGCCCGCGGCCCAACGGGATCAATCCAGACTCTTGCGCTTGAATCGGAAAACCGGTCGGGTCACCCATCATTTTTTTAAAGATATCCTTGATTTTCTAAATCCTTCCGATCTCCTGGTCATCAATAATACCAAGGTGATTCCCGGACGGCTCGTGGGCCGGAAAGCAACGGGCGGCAGGGTGGAAGTGCTCCTGATTGATTTTGCCCGGCCGCACCCCCATCCGGAAGGCGGCGGCAAAAAAATCTATGAATGCCTCATCAAGGCCTCCAAAGCGCCCAAACCCGGTGCCCGGCTCTTTTTCAGCCCGGATCTTGAGGGGGTGGTTTACGCCGTGCATGAGCGGACTTTTTTGGTTGAATTTATTTGCCAAAACCCTTTTGAAGAGATTTTGAATCACAGGGGCCAAGTTCCCCTGCCGCCTTATATTCACCGAACCTCAAGCAACAGCGCGGCCCGAAAAGATCGGGATGCCTACCAAACCGTTTATGCCGTTCACCCTGGGGCGGTGGCCGCGCCCACCGCCGGACTTCATTTTTCAGTGGCGCTCTTGGATCAAATCCGAAAAAAAGGGATTGAAATCATTGAAATCACACTTCATGTTGGATATGGGACGTTTATGCCCGTGCGGGTAAAGGATATCCGTAAGCATCAGATGCATTCAGAATATTATTCGATTCCAGTCTCAGCAGCCACCCTGATCAATAATGCAAAACATGAGGGCCGACGGGTGGTGGCGGTGGGAACCACATCGGTGCGCACCCTTGAGTTTGCTGCGCAAAATGATGGGGCGGTGATTGCGGGAACCGGAACCTGCGATCTTTTTATCTACCCGGGCCATGAATTCAAAATTGTGGACGCCATGATCACCAATTTTCATCTGCCCAGATCCACATTGCTGATGCTGGTGTGCGCCTTTGCAGGTCGGGAAAACATATTCAATGCCTATGCCTCGGCCATTAAAGAGAAATATCGGTTTTTCAGCTACGGCGATGCCATGTTCATTGAATAGATCACAATTGAATGAATTTCAAATTGCAGAACACGCGGCCGCATATTGTCGAAGGATTTTTTTGCATATTCGAAATTCCGTGGGCGACATTTTGCAGGATAAAACAATTGATTTGTTGAAAATCAGAATTCAATGCTTCACTTTGAAATAACATCTCAATCCACCCAAACCCGGGCGCGGGCCGGGATTTTGCACACCGGCCACGGCGACATTGAAACCCCGGTGTTCATGCCCGTGGGAACCGCCGGAAGCGTTAAGGCCGTTTCTCCTGAAGAATTGCGTGCGTGCGGTGCCTCCATCATTCTCGGCAACACATACCATTTATACTTGCGGCCTGGCCGGGAAGTGGTCCGGATGTTTTCCGGACTTCACCGGTTCATGAATTGGGATCAGGCCATTCTCACTGACAGCGGCGGGTTTCAGATCTTTTCATTGGCCAAAATATCCAAAACCACTGAAGCTGGATTTGATTTTCAATCCCATATCGACGGATCCCGGCACTTGATCACGCCGGAAGAGGCCGTATCCATTCAAACGGACCTGGGGGCGGACATCATCATGTGTCTGGATGCCTGCATCTCTTATCCTGCGGAGGAAAAAACCGCCCGGGATGCCCTGGAATTGACCACCCGGTGGGCGGCCCGATGTAAATCAAAATGGCTTGAACTCGGCGGAAACACAAATGCATTGTTTGGCATTGTCCAGGGCGGCATGTATCCGCATCTGCGCAAAGCGTCCGTGGACCATTTGACAAACATGGATTTTCCAGGGTATGCCCTGGGCGGATTGAGCGTGGGAGAACCCAAGGATCTCATGATGGAAATGGCGGATTTTAGCCTGCCCTTGCTGCCCTTTGAAAAACCCAAATATGTCATGGGTGTGGGAACGCCCGAGGATTTGGTGGAAATGGTGGCGTTGGGCGCTGATATGTTTGATTGTGTCATGCCCACCCGCAATGCCCGGAACGCCCAGTTGTTTACGTCCCGGGGAACTGTAAATATAAATAATTCCATTCATAAATTCGATCCAAATCCCGTTGAACCGGATTGTGCGTGCTATACGTGTCGAAACTATAGCCGGGCATATCTGCATCATCTGTATCGGTCCCGGGAATTGCTTTCCTACCGATTGAACACCATTCATAATCTTCACTTTTATCTTCACTTGATGAAGAAGATGCGGGATGCGATCTGCAAGGATGAATTTATGGAATTTCGTAATGCGTTTTACCGTGATTGGAATTCAGACAAACTGGAGGCATCCCGAGACTGTTGAGGATAGTGCCAAAACATTTGCATATTTGTTTATTTCATCATAATATGATGATGACGTGTGCGATGCAAAGAAAACATGAGGTTGCATGTATTTGATTGCTAAAAAAGGAGATCCAATGAAAGAACAAGTCAAAACGGTTTTGGATAAAATACGGCCGTCGTTGCAGGCGGACGGCGGGGATGTGGAATTGGTGGATGTGGACAACGGGATTGTAAAAGTCAGACTCAAAGGCGCGTGTTCCGGATGCCCCATGTCCCAGATGACCCTGAAAAACGGGATTGAACAGCTTTTAAAAAAGGAAATACCCGAAGTCAAGTCCGTGATATCGGCATGATCATGCGAGGAAAAAGACGATTTTCGACTTTTTAAAAGATTATCAACTTTGTTCGGCAGAAAACCCAAGGCGGTTTTTAAATCACTAGCCGCCTCCTCCGTCAGCCGAATGCAACGGATGACCGCTTCATTGGGGCCGCGGCTCTAATGATCCTGCCGGGAAAAAAGAGGATTGCAAAGATGACCATTGCGCAAAAGATTGAAGATTTTATGTCCCGATCTTCATGGATCCGGAAAATGTTTGAGGAAGGCGCTCGGCTCAAGGCAATTCACGGCGCGGAAAACGTATTTGATTTCAGCCTGGGAAACCCCAATATAGATCCGCCCAAATCTTTTAAGAAAAAGATCAAAGAACTGGCGGCGTGTCCGGATAATGGCATTCACGCCTACATGCCCAACCCCGGATATCCATCGGTTCGCAGGGCCGTGGCCGACTATGTATCCCAGGAACAGCAGGTGAAACTGACCGAAAATGAAATTTTAATGACCTGCGGCGCGGCCGGCGGCATGAATGTGATTTTAAAAACCATCCTGGATCCCGGCGATGAGGTCATTGTCTTGTCCCCTTATTTTGTGGAATATGGATTTTATGTGGATAATCATGGCGGCAAACTCAAAACCGTCAAAACCCGCTCTGATTTCACGCTCCATATCGGCAACATCCAAAAAGCAATCACCGAAAAAGTCAAAGCCGTCATCATCAATTCCCCCAATAATCCCACAGGGCAGGTGTATTCTGAAAGCAGCCTTCGGGAATTGGGAAACATGCTTCATGATAAAAGCGTTCAATACGGCCGCACCATTTATTTGATTTCTGATGAGCCGTATCGAAAGATTGTATACGACAATATCACTGTGCCGGCCATATTTCCTTGTTACCCGGACAGCATCATCACCACGTCCTATTCCAAAGATCTTTCCATTCCCGGAGAACGCATCGGGTTTATCGCCGTCAATCCTGCGGCAGCTTATAAAACAGCGCTGATCAGCGGAATGGGATTGGCCAACCGGATCCTGGGTTTTGTCAATGCGCCCGCCCTCATGCAGCGGGCTGTTGAATCCCTTCAGGGAGAAAGCGTGGATATCCGCCATTATGCCAGAAAACGCGATTTGCTTTGCGAAGGTCTTGAAAAACTGGGATATGAATTTGTAAAACCCGCGGGCGCATTTTATCTGTTCCCCAAATCCCCCATTTCCGATGACGTGAAATTTGTCTCAGCCCTTCAGGAAGAGCGAATTTTAGCTGTTCCGGGAACAGGTTTCGGCTGCGCCGGGCATTTCCGGCTGGCCTTTTGCGTGGATGATAAAACCATTGTCAATGCCCTGCCGGGATTTGAAAGGGCGATTCAACGGTTCTAAAAAATAGACTTCACAATCTGCAATGAATCATACATATCCAAGAAGGCATAAAGAAGTATTTTACACTTTCATGACGGATATTCTTTTTTCCTTAGTTGATGTTAAGAGTCTTTTATCCTGAATTCAGCTTCTTGAACCCCGGCTTCTTTTTTTAAGGAGGTCCCCATGTCCATCCGAAAAGCCGTGTTTGCAGGCAGCTGGTATCCAGCCGGCGCTGATGCATGTGAAACTGAAATCAAATCCTTTTTGAAAGAAAGCTGTTTTCATGTGACGGCGGACAAACCATTCAAGGCCGGGATTGTCCCCCATGCTGGATGGTATTTTTCCGGCAGTCTGGCCTGCAACGTCATCGCTGCCCTGGCGGAGTCGGATAGAAAAAACCCGCCGGATGTCATTGTGATTTTCGGCATGCATCTTCATCCCCGATCTGCTCCGTGTATCATGGCCGAAGGCGCATGGGAAACCCCTTTTGGCAATCTGGATATTGAAACGCATCTGGCCAAAAAGCTCATGGCGCAATTTACATTTAATATCGAAACCCCGACGCATTTTCATCCGGAAAATACCATTGAACTGCAAACCCCTTTTGTAAAATATTTCTTTCCAAAATCCCGCCTGATTCCCATCGGCGCCCCGCCCAACGAAATCTCCCTTGAACTGGGAACCTCGGTTGCCGAACTTTCGCGGCAAATGGGGCTTGCCATCAAGGTTATCGGTTCTACCGATCTGACCCATTATGGCCCCAATTACGGTTTTATGCCCGCCGGCAGAGGCGCCAAAGCCTTATCCTGGGCCAAAGAAAAAAACGACAAGCAGATCATTGATTGCATGCTGGCGATGGATGCCGAACGCGTCATCCAGCAGGGGCTTAAAAATATGAGCGCATGCTGTCCGGGCGCGGCGGCGGCCGCTATTTCAGCCGCAAAATCTCTGGGCGCTGGCACCGGCCGGCTGGCGGGATATCGGTCCAGCGCTGAAAAAAATCCCGGGGACTCTTTTGTCGGATACACGGGGATTGTATTTCAATAACGGCGCCAATTGGTTGATTATTTAGAAAATCAGATAAATATTCGTATAAAATTCAAACTGCTTGAC
>FWPV01002194.1_pt1 | contig 40725 bp, 35 predicted proteins | sample 2228371 | NCBI WGS metagenome assembly FWPV01 (sample SAMEA103939776, study PRJEB20133) | metagenome
CGTTTGATGCCACCCATCTTCTTGATTGAAAATAAATAAGATAGACCGCTCGGGGGCGCCGGGGGTGAACCGCGACAGGACCCGTCGGGTGATTCTAACGGCAATTTTAGGGGATAAATCCAGGCTGAAATGAAATCTTTTTTTAGGTAAAATAGTAAAAGAGGAGAAAAATCGTGGCCGGGAAAAAACCTCAGGTTCTGGTGATTGACGACGAAGAAGCGATGAGGGATTCCTGTTCCCTCATTTTGACCAAAGCGGGATATGTAGCTGAGACGGCCCCTAATGGTGAGGTCGGGCTGGAAAAAATACAGCAGCTTAAACCGGATGTCGCTTTGATTGACCTGAAGATGCCCGGGCTCAGCGGTTTTGATGTCCTCGAAAAGGTCAAAACTATCGACCCCTTCCTCATTCCGATTGTCATCACCGGATATGCGACCGTGGACTCGGCTGTGGAAGCGATGAAAAAGGGCGCCTATGACTTCCTGCCAAAGCCCTTTACGCCCGAGGAACTCCGGATCATCATCGGCCGCGCCCTCGAGAGAAGACAGCTGGCCATAGAAGCAGAAACGCTCCGCCGGGAAAAGAAACTGATGGAGGACAATTTTATCACCATGGTTACCCATCAACTGAGGAGCCCGCTGGTGGCCATCCAGCAATATTTTGAGGTTATTCTGGCCGGGCTGGTGGGCAAGGTGGATAAAACCATGGAAGAAATGATTCTGAGAGCCCGGGAGCGAGTGGAGGGACTCCTCCGCCTGATCAACGACTGGCTCGACCTGGCCCGAATCGATAAAGGAAAAATTGTGGCTAATCTGAAGACAGTCGCTCTTGATCAGATTCTCCGCAAACAGGTCGAATTCCTCCAGCCGTTAGCCCAAGAATATGAGGTAAAACTCGAGTTTTCGCCTCCCAACGAATCTGTCTTCGTCCGGGGTGATGAACAGATGCTGGACCAGGTTTTCTCCAACCTCATTACGAACGGCATTAAATACAACAAGCCGGGGGGATTGGTCGCCGTCTCTCTCCAGAGGGAGAACGGTTCTGTTTTGGCTATCGTCAAAGACACGGGAATTGGCATCGCCCGGGAGCATCTCCCTTTTATTTTTGACCAGTTCTACCGGGTCAGCCGCCGCGAAGACCAGAAAATAAAGGGCACTGGCCTGGGCCTTTCGATCGCCCAGAAGATCATCGAAGCCCACCAGGGTTCGATTGAAGTGGAAAGCGAGTTGGGCCAGGGCTCTATTTTTACTGTCCGGTTGCCCGGAGCCGAAGCGGGATGAAAAATGAAGACGCTTGTCCTCGGGCTGGGAAACGAACTCTACGGCGATGATGGGGTGGGCATTCACGCTGTTCGCTGGCTAAAAGAAGAAGCCAAGAGGAGCTTAGCCCCGGAGTGGGAGGGGATCGATTTCGAAGAGTGTTCCCTTTCCGGCCTGGGTCTGCTGGACCTCATCGTCGGTTACGACCGGGTAATTCTCATCGATACAATCAAGCGCCAGGCACCAGTGACGGGAAGGGTCCATGTCCTTGAAGAGAAAGACCTTCGGGCCGTACCCGGCCCTTCTCCTCACTATGTGTCGGTGCCGCAGACGATTGAATTGGGAAGAAAGGTGGGGCTTGCCATGCCTTTTCGTCTCCGAATCGTTGCCATCGAAGCTAAAAACATGTCCACCCTGGGCGAAGACCTTTCGGAAGAAATGAAAAGATGCCTTCCCCACATCGTCGAAAAAGTTAAAGCTGTGTTGAGGGAAGAAGAGGGCTGAGAGTGGAAAAAAAAGAAATCCTCGTCCGTGAGGAAATCCTCGGCTCGAACAAGAAAATTGCTGCTGAAATCCGGACCCTCCTGGAGAAGGCTGGCATCCTGACAATTAACTTCCTGAGTTCGCCGGGAGCAGGAAAAACATCTTTGCTCGAAAGGCTGGTCGATGTCCTGAAACCCAACCACCCGATGGCGGTCATTGAAGGAGACATTGAGACAGACCGCGACGCAGAGCGCATCCGGAAAAAAGGAGTGCCGGCCTGGCAGATTACGACCGGCGGGGCCTGCCATCTTGAGGCTAAAATGGTCGCTCGCCTCGTCCCGGAAATTCCCCCCGACATCAAATTCCTCTTCATCGAGAACGTCGGTAACCTCGTCTGTCCGGCAAGCTACGATTTGGGCGAGAATTTGCGCTGCGTCCTTTACTCCCTTCCTGAAGGCGACGACAAACCCAAGAAATATCCCAAGGCTTTCGCCACTGCCGACTGTCTCATCTTCACCAAGGCAGACCTGTTGCCTGTCCTTCCTTTTGACCTGAGAAGAGCTGAACGGGAGGCCCTGGAGATCAATCCCCGGCTCCGTATCTTTCTGACCTCTGCGCTCCGCGGTGGGGGGATAGCTGAGCTCGCCCGCTATTTCATCGAGCGACGGGTCAACATGCTCCAGCGCCGCCATGCATGAACTTTCCATCATCGCTAGCCTGTTCGAGCTTCTGGAAGAAAAGGCGCAACAACAGAAAGCCACCAAGGTCGTCGTCGTTAAGTTAAAGGTGGGCAAACTGGCCGGCGTTGTTCCCGAGTTCCTCCAGACTGCTTTTGATATCTACAAGGACGGGACAATTGCCCGGGAAGCGGTTCTGGAGATTGAGGAAGTTCCCCTCAAAGTCCAGTGCCGCCAATGCCAGAGCGTGGTCGAAAAAGACGATTTTATCTTTATCTGCCCGGCCTGCGGCTCAACCGACCTTGAGATGCTCGAAGGGACTGAGCTCTTTCTCGAGAAACTCGACCTGGAAATTTAGGGTCAGTATAACCCCCACCACGCCATCCGCCTCTGCCGTGTCTTGAGGACATCATAGAGGTTGAGATGCCTCAAATTTAGGCGGAAAGCAGGCCCTCAATCTCGGCCATGATCTGCTCGTCCTTGAAGTGATTCTGCCGCGAAGCACCGGACGGGCAGGCGGCCACACACGTTCCACATCCTTTGCAAAGGGCTTCATTCACCCGGGAAACCATCGCCTGGGTGTCGAATTCGATAGCCGAATACGGACAGAGGTCGTTGCACAGCCGGCAGCCAGCGCAGAGCTCCGGGTTAATGAAAGCCGTAATGGCCGCAATTTCCACTTCGCCCTTGCTGATTGTAGCCAGGATGCGCGCCGCTGCCGAGCTGGCTTGGGCCACGGTGTCAGGAATGTCCTTCGGTCCTTGACAACAACCGGCAATATAAATTCCATCCGTCGCCGTGGCTGTCGGGTCGAGTTTAGGGTGCTTCTCCAGGAAGAAACCATCCGGGCTTCGGCTGAGCGAAAAGAGCCGTTGGATTTTATCCGCATCGCGGGCCGGCTCGATGGCACTGCAGAGGATGACCATGTCCACCGGAATCTCTCGGAACTTGCGGATCAGGGTGTCTTCGCACCGGATAAGCAACTGGCCTTCCTTCTGTGCCGAAGGGCCAGCCTTGACCACCTCAGCCACTCTCCCCCGGATGATGTTCACGTTTTCGTCCAGGATTCGGCTGTAGAATTCCTCGTATCCTTTGCCGAACGACCTCATGTCGATATAAAACTGGTAAACCTCGGCTTCGCTCCGGTCCCTGATCAAGTGAGCAAACTTGAGCGCGTACATGCAGCAGACCCGCGAACAGTAAGGATGATGGTGCTCATCGCGAGAGCCAACGCAGTGGATGATGCCGACGGCCCGAGGTTCCTGGCCGTTTTTCAGGAGAATCCGGCCGCCGGTCGGCCCGCTCGAATTGAGCATGTGTTCAATTTCCAGGCTATTATAAACATTGTCGAGTGTCCCGTATCCGTACTGGGGCATCTTTCGAGGGTCAAAGAGGTCATAGCCAGTCGTGAGAAGAATTTGCCCAACCTCAATCTCTTCGACCCTCTCCTCCTGGCTATGGTTAACGGCTTTAGGCTCGCACACCTTTTCGCAAATCTTGCATCCGCCTGTCTTAAAATGGATACAGGCTTCAGGGTCGATGACCGGAACCTTGGGTACGGCCTGGTAGGTGGGAATATAAACGGCACTCGTGGGCCCGAGCGTAAATTCCCGCACCCCGCCGGGTTGTAGCCAGGCTGGCTCCATCTTGATACATCCTGTCGGACATACACCCGCGCAAGCACCGCAACCGATGCAGGCCTCAGTGTCGATATCAAAGGGAATGGCCACCTCACGATTGACGCCGCGACCCGCCCATCCAATCGCGTTAGCCCCGACGATCTCATTACACACTCGAACGCACAGCCCGCAAGCAATGCAGTCCTGGTAAAGCTTCTCAAAGCGCGTCTCGGTAACCCCGTAAGCAGCGGCCAACTCCTTGACCACCGGCACTTCCGGGCAGCGGGCAAGCAGGAGCTCGAGGATGAGGCGGCGGTTTGCCCGGACTTCCTCCGTGTCGGTATAGATTTCTTCTCCTTGTTGCGCCGGATAGTTACAGGCGGTGACCATGCGTTTCCGCTTGCCCCGTCGCATTTCTACCGTACAAACACGGCAACTGCCATAGGGTTCGACAAAGTCATGATGGCAGAGAGTGGGGATGTGGATACCCAGCTTCGCCGCCAGCTTGATGATGGGCGTGCCACGCTCAGCCTGAACCTCATGACCGTCAATCTTCAGGGTAACGAGCTTCTTGGCTTCTTTCATCGGTCCCTCCTACTGTTTCCGCACGGCATCAAACTTGCAAAGCACGTAGCAGATGTTGCACTTGATGCACTTTGTCTTGTCGAGCTCATGGGGCTTTTGTTTCGCTCCGGAAATGGCACCGGTCGGGCAATTGCGCAAACAGACCATGCAACCGGTGCACTTTTCTGGGTCAATGGACATCTCGTAGAGGGCGGTGCATACGCCAGCTGGACACTTCTTATGGATGACATGCTGGTCGTATTCCTCCCGGAAATACTTGAGCGATGTCAAAACAGGGTTCGGAGCACTCTGGCCGAGGGCACAGAGCGAACACTGGATCATCACCCGGGAGAGGTCTTCCAGGGCCTGGATGTCTGCCGGCTCCCCTTTCCCCTGAGTGATTCTCTCCAGGATAGCGTGCATGCTCCGCAGGCCTTCCCGGCAGGGGACACACTTGCCACACGATTCCTCGAGCAGAAAATTAATGAAGTACTTGGCAAGGTCGACCATACAAGTTTCTTCATCGCCGACAATCATCCCTCCCGAGCCCATCATCGAGCCAGCCTCGGTCAAACTATCAAAGTCCACCGGGAGGTCAAGCAGGCTTTCCGGAAGAAAACCACCTGAGGGTCCTCCTGTCTGAACGGTTTTAAATCTCTTCCCTTTCTCGATGCCGCCGCCAATGGTGAAGATGATTTCTCGGAGAGTTATCCCCATCGGGACTTCGATAAGACCGGTGTTCTTGACCTTTCCGGTTAGAGAAAAGACTTTTGTCCCTTTGCTTCCGCCCCACGGGTTTTCCCGGACATCCCCGGTGCCGATGCTCGTGAACCATTCAACGCCGTTTTGAATAATCACGGGGACGTTCGCCCAGGTCTCGACGTTATTCAGACAGGTTGGTTTATTCCAAAGACCGTATTCAACAGTGTGGATGTATTTGGCCCGGGGGACGCCAGCTCGGCCTTCGATTGAAGCCATAAGTGCCGTCGATTCTCCGCAGACGAAGGCACCAGCTCCCCGATGAACTTCGATGTCGAAGTCAAACCCTGTCTGGAGGATGTTCCGCCCAAGAAGACCGTACTCGCGGGCCTGAGAAAGAGCGATGTTGAGCTTTTCCAGGGCGATAGGATACTCCTTCCGGATATAAACATATCCCTGGTGCGAACCTATGGCGTAGGCACCGATGATCATCCCTTCAATCACCGAATGAGGGTCAGATTCGACGACACTCCGGTCCATAAAAGCTCCCGGGTCCCCTTCATCAGCATTGCAGATGACGAATCGCTCCTCGCCTCGTTCCTCGCCTGCATGTCGACAGGTTTCCCATTTGACTCCAGCCGGAAAACCACCCCCTCCCCGGCCTCGTAGCCCGGACGCTTTGATTATCTGGATCACTTGTTCGGGGGTCATTGTGGTTAGCACCTTGGCCAAGGCTCCGTAGCCATCCTGGGCTATATAGTCATCGATATTTTCTGCCTCGATCAGGCCGCGGTGGCGGAGGACGATAAACAGCTGTTTCTGGAAAAAGGGGTCATCGGCTGGCAGGGCCTTTTCGGTCAGAATTTTTCCGCCCAGGACATGTTCCTCGAAAATCCGCTTGGCATCTTTTGCCTGGACATCGACGTACATCACCCCCGGCTGTCCTGGTAACACCACCTGGACTACGGGTTCTCGCGAGCAAATGCCGCCACAGCCGGCAGTCCTGAGCTGGACGCCGTTCGATGGCTGGCTCTTGACAATCGCCTGGAAGGCCTCGAGCACCTTGCCCGCCCCTGCACTCAACCCGCATGTCCCCAGATGGACGACAACTCGAGCGCGGTTGGGACCTTTTTCTTTAAGCTCCAGCTCGGCGCGTCTCCTTTCTTTGATTCTGGCTAAATCGTTGATCGAGATGGACTTCATGGCTTTTTCCTCTCTGACGGCACCTCAGCGGGGCATCTTCCGGTATTTCTCTACGAGCTTGCTGACCTGGCCCGGTTCAAGCTTGGCATAAATATCTTTGTTGACCGTGACCACAGGCGCCAAACCGCAACAGCCAAGACAGCGAACCGCCTCGAGGGTGAAATCCAAGTTCTTATCCGTCTCCCCGAGCTTCACTCCAAGCTCTCTTTCAAAAGCCCGGAGCACCGGGTCAGCTCCCTGGACATGGCAAGCCGTCCCCTGGCAAATGCTAACCGTATATCGCCCCTTGGGAGTGAGGCTGAAGGCCTTATAAAAAGTAGCTGCCTCATAGATTTGATTCAGCGGAATCTCCAGCACCCGGGCCAACTCAGTCAGAATTTCACGGGGAAGATAATGATATTCATCCTGAATATCCTGAAGCATTTCAATCAGGAAATCCCTCCGGCCTGACCATCGCTCAATAATCTCTTGGACTTTACTCGTATCCATGGCCATGTCTTTACCTCCCCATCGTTCTTCAGTTTTCATCCGTTTTTAGCCAACCTCTTTCAACACCTTGTCTCTGAGTTTAATCACCCGCCGCCTGGGAATTCGAACTGCCGGGCAAGAAGAATAACAGAGCCCGCAGCCTGTGCACTTGGTCTCGTCGATGTAGCGGGGCTTCCGGCGGACTTTCACCTTGAAATTTCCGATTGAACCGGAGACTTCTTCCACTTCGCTATAGCTCAGGAGGTGAACGTTGGGCTTCTGGCCAACACTGACCATTTTGGGCGTCAAGATGCATGCCGAACAATCGAGCGTCGGGAAGGTCTTGTCGAGGACGGCCATCCGTCCGCCGATCGAAGGCTCTCTCTCGACAAGATAGACCTCGTTGCCGGATTCAGCAATTTCCAGGGCTGCCTGAATCCCGGCCACACCGCCCCCGACAATGAGGGTAGCAGGGTTGATGCGAACTTTCTTGGTCTCGAGCGGCTCGTTCCAGACAACCCGCCGCACAGCCGCCGCAACCAAACACTTCGCTTTTTCTGTGGCCTGCTTTTTATCCTTGTGCACCCAGGAACAGTGCTCCCTGATGTTTGCCATCTGGAAAAGGTAGCGGTTAAGGCCAGCTCTCTCGCAGGTTTTCATAAAGGTGTTTTCGTGCATAAGGGGGGAACAGCTGGCCACCACCACCCGGTTCAGCCCGAACTCCTGGATGTCCTTGCGAATCATTTCCTGGCCAGGGTCCGAGCACATGAATTTGTATTCCCTGGCCACAACGACAGCCGGCATGATACTCGCTTCATCCCTGACCGCAAGCACATCCACCGTGGCCGCGATGTTGGAGCCGCAATGGCAGATATAAACGCCAACTCGTCTGTCGCCGTTTTTGGTCATCTTGAACCTCCCAGGATTTTTTCATTGACCGGGACAATATTCTGGTCGAACCCTGCCTCTTTCCGGGAAGCACCAAGAGTGTGGGCCAAGAGTTGAGTAAAAAACAGAACGGGCATCTTGATGCGATACCCGTACTTTTTGTTGATTTTATCCTGATAAGCATCTAAGTTAATCTGGCAAAGAGGGCAGGTGGTAACGATGCAATCGGCGTTATTCTCCACAGCACATTCAAGGATTTCTTTGTTCAGCCGCAAGGCCACATCCTGAAAAGTGGTCATCAGCATTCCTCCGCAGCAGCGAAGTTTGACGGGAAAATAGACAATCCTTGCCCCCAGGGCCTGGAATAGACGGTCCATCGTCGTGGGATTCTCCTTGTCGTCAAAAAACCCGTCTGGCCGAACGATCTGGCAACCATAATATGGGGCGACTCGGATTCCATGGAGATTGAACTCGACCTGGGCACTGATGGCCTCGATTCCGATGTCGTTGACCAGAACATCGAGAGGATGACGAACTTTCGTCGTCAAGTTGTATTTCAGGCCGACGCGCTTGAGCGATTGGTTGACTTTCTCCCGGAGGATAAAATTCTCTCCTAAGACATGGTTTGTCTTGTTCAGGATGGTGTAGCAGGAGCTGCACGGGGCAACGATTTCAGCCTTCATTCGCTCAGCCAGGGCTAAGTTCCGAGCGGAAAAGGCCAGGGAAATCGTTTCTTTAATCGACATGTACATCGTTGCGCCGCAGCAGTTCCAGTCCTCAAGCTCGGCTAAATCGATGCCTAATTTTTTAAAAACCCAGCGAGTTGAGCAGTCGTAAGCCTCAGCCGAAGACTCAAGGCTGCAGCCAGGATAATAGACATAGGACATGAAAACCTCCTCTCGACCCTCTCTGATCAGCCTGAAGCAACTTTTCGTTCACTCATCCGGAAAGGGGATGGCCATGCTGAGACAGGGACAATCATCTCCATGACCTCCGCTTCCCGTAAAATTTCCGCTAGCTGTCGACTCTGTTTGACTCTCTTCGGAAGAATCCTCACCCGGCCCCGCCGCCAAAGTCGGTACCCCAACGGCATCAAGCCGAACAACTTGAGGGGATTGGTGCGGAGATAATAAACAGCCAGAAGCCCAATCTCATAGCTCCGGCCAAAGAGGTTAGCCATTTTGATAAACGAACGGGAAAGCACGTACACGGGAAATCTTTTAGGGAAAAGATTTTTCTCCATCGCCGTCCGTTTCAGCGCATAGAGGATATCCGTCACCTTGATGCCCATTGGGCAGCGTACAGTGCACGCATAGCAGGAGGCACAGATCCAGATTGTCCGGCTGGCAAGGATGGATTCAATATCACCCGCCCGGAAGAGGGCGATGATTTCCCGGGGCGGGATATCCATCGTGTAGCTCACCGGGCAGGACCCGGTGCACGTGCCGCACTGGATGCAACGCTTTATCTTTTCTCCTCCGGGAATGTTGGAGACCTGGTAAAGGAAAACGGAGCGCAGTTCACTCTCCTTTTTTCCCAGGACGCCCGGCTCTTTCTCTTGTTGAACAGCCATGCGCTTCTCCTCCTCGGTCTTTAAGGCAACTTTCTCGAAGCTCCGGCGACCAAAAGAAACGGTCCTTCCGGGGGCCAGGATAGGCCTCAACCGTAGAAAAAAAAGAATGCAATTTTAATACCAAAAAAGAGCTCTGGAAGGGTGCCGCCAATATTAATTAAATTATTGAAAATAAATAAATAAACAAAATCGCCGGAAATTCCAGAAGGAAGTCAAGCTCAGGGATGGGGAGTTTTTCCCCAGGGCTGGGAATTTTTCCCAAATCGATTTTTCCCCGATAAGGGAGCCAGGTTGAATATGGTATAATACGGCCACGATGCAGCGAGGAGGAAAATCATGAAAAGCCTCAAGGAAATTGCCGCCCGGTCTGTTCTCACTGAATCCCAGCTCGAGAGGCTGGAGAAGCTTATCCTGAGCCAGGGACCTTACACTCAGGAAGCTGTGCGTGAGGAGCTCAACTGGTTTTGTGCCGGGCTGGGGATGAATGATTATTACTTCCGGACCACGCCGCTGAAGACGATTGCCAACCACATCCAGGCCATCAAGGCGGCGGAGATCATTGCCACCATCAAGGAGGAAAAGGCTGTTCAGGTTGACCTTGCCACAGAGCACGAAAATGACGCCATCTACCTGGTGGACGACGTCCACAGTCGGGCGCTCGAGGTCGAACGCCGAATCGAGGAAAAGTATCCGAATTGTCGTTTGCAATCTTACCGGACCCAACGCAAGGCCCGGGGGCTGGAGCATCTGCGGATGTACGTCGTTTGTCGACCGGAGTTTCCGGTCCCGAATCCCCGGCCAGGAGAAACTGACCTCCACAAGATCGCCGACAAGTCTTTCTTAGCCACAGCTCCTGCCGAAACCTTCGAGCGATACCAGGCCCTTATCGCCAAGACGAGCGACTGGGAAAGCCCGCACATCGACATCAGTCACGCTGCCCAAACCGGAGAGCTCCGCCTGGCGATCGTCACCAAACGAGATTCGAGCCCCCGTTTCTTCTCCAACGTTTCCGATGTCATCAATTCTCACGGGCTGGTCTCCAACCGAAAATATGTTGAGCAGTTCTCCAACGGTCGGACAGCTTATACCTTCTATTTTAAAGGCCTTAAGGATAAGAAGCTCATCCAGGAGCTGGTCGAGGACATCAGCCTCATTTATGTCATTCCTGAATCGCCGCTATCGACGCTTTTTCGAGAAGGAAAGCTCACCGCCCAGGAAACCGTCTTCGGTGTTTCTGCCTGGAGCTTCGCCCATCAGTTCCTGACGGGATACAACGAAGAATACCTGCGGCTGGCTGAAGCCCTCAAGGATGCGCCCGAATTGCTCGGCATCCTTCGCACCCTGAAGACCAAGCTCGTCAAAGACACTTATACAGAGGCCAGGGTCTGGGATGCTTTCCTCGCCAACCACGAGATAATCAAGAAGCTGTTCCAGGTGTTTGACAGAAAATTCCGACCTTCTTCAATCCAGCTGAACATTGAAGGAGAGCTCGAGGCGCTGAAAAAAGAAATTGCCCTCACCGCTCCGACGGAGATCGACCGGGATATTCTCCTCTCTGTCTGCTCCTTTATTCAGGCCATCCGGAAGACGAATTTCTACGTTAAAGAAAAAACGTCGATCGCCTATATGTATGACCCATCTTTCCTCAACAAAGTCGACTATCCGGTCACGCCCTACGGCATTTTCCACATCATCGCCGCTGAAATGCGGGGCTTCCATGTCCGCTTCCGGGACATCGCCAGGGGAGGCATCCGGATTGTCCGCTCCTCGAATTTGCAGAACTACCTCACCAACTCGGACTTCATCTTTGATGAAAACTACAACCTGGCTCTGACCCAGCAGCATAAGAATAAAGACATTCCCGAGGGAGGTTCGAAGGGGACCATCCTGCTGCGGTGGGGCTATCAGCACTGCGCTGAGGAAGCTTTCAAAAAATACATCGACGGCCTGCTCGACCTCATGCTCAACGAGGAAGGGGTAAAAGATTATTACGGCCGGGACATCCTCCTTTTCCTCGGCCCCGACGAGGGCACGGCCGAGCTTATGGAATGGGCGGCCCGAAGAGCCCGAGTGCGGGGTTACCGCTACTGGCGGTCGTTTTCGACGGGCAAGCCGGCCTCGATGGGCGGCATCCCTCACGACCTCTACGGGATGACGACGAACTCGATCCACCAGTACGTTCTCAAGTCCCTAGAAAAGCTGGGGATGAAGGAAGAAGAAGTCACCAAGGTGATGACCGGAGGTCCGGATGGAGACCTGGGCAGCAACGAAATCCTGATTTCCAAGGACAGGATTTTAGCGATTATTGACGGCTCAGGGGTTCTCTACGACCCGGAGGGGATTAATCGCAAGGAGCTCGTCCGCTTAGCCCGAGCCCGCCAGATGGTCGAAAACTTCCGCCGGGACCTCCTCTCCAGCCAGGGCTTCTTCGTCAGCATCAGGGACAAGAATGTCACCCTGCCCGACGGAGAAAAGGTGGAATCCGGCCTCGATTTTCGCAACTGCTTCCACCTCCATCCGCGCTTTCGAGCTGACCTGTTTGTCCCCTGTGGGGGCCGGCCTGGGTCGGTTAATATCAACAACTGGCAACGGTATCTGGATGAAAAAGGAAACCCTCGCTTCAAGGTCATCGTCGAAGGGGCCAACCTCTTTATCACCCAACAGGCGAGGCTCCGGTTGGAGGAGAGAGGGGTTATCATTTATAAAGACGCGTCGGCCAACAAGGGTGGAGTGACCTCTTCGTCACTCGAAGTCCTGGCCAGCCTCGCCCTGAGCGACGAAGAATACGAGAGGTTGATGTGCGTCCGGAACGGCGTCATCCCCTCGTTCCGGAAGAAATATGTTGCTCAGATTCTGGATATCATTCGGGAAAATGCCCGGCTGGAGTTTGACATCATCTGGCGGGAAAACGCGGCCAAAGGCATCCCCCGGTCGGTCCTCTCCGATGTCATCAGCGAGAAAATCAACTCGATCAAGGACGCTGTTTCTCGGTCTGATTTATGGCGGGACAGGAATCTCTTCAGGAAAGTGACCAGCTGTTGTATTCCCAGAATACTCCTCGAGGAAATCGGGTTTACAAGGATCATGAGGCGGGTTCCGATGACCTATCTTCGAGCCCTCTTCGCTTCCGAGCTAGCCAGCCGCTATGTCTATCAGCATGGGCTGGACGCCAACGAAGTCGATTTCTATCGTTTCTTGAAAGAAATCCGCTGACCAGGACTGTCCAAATTACGATAAGAGGCCTGACTGAGGATGAGGAAATTAAAGAATTGTCCTGCCCAGGGTGGAGAGACCGAGCGCTATGGTGGCGATGCCCACGGCAAGCTTTAACCGGTCGGTTCTCAGCTTCTTCACGGTCAAAGTAGCGAAGGGCACTGAGAGGATAGCGCCGACGACGAGATAAGGAGCTAGCTTCCAGTCGATCGTATGGTTGGAGAAAGCAAAGTAAACCACAACGCCTACCAGACAGGTTAAGCCTTCCGCCAGTGAGGTGATGCCAACCGCGCTTTTCGAGCTCACCCCAGAAAGAATCTGCCCGCCCGTGACGATGGGGCCATAGCCACCGCCGCTGATGCCCTTATTGAAGGCCGCAATCGAACCGAGAAAATAGATTTTTCCCCAAGTGAAGCGGAAAGTTCGCTGGAGGGTGAAAAGGATGACGATGCCCATGGCCAGGACGATCAGGGAAATGTAGAGCTTCAAGTAGAATTGGGGCAACTGGAGGGCGACCACCACTGCCACCAGCGCTCCAAAAACGCTGCAGCCGCTCATTACGCCAGCAATCTTAAAATCGACAGTGCCCCTTTTGAAGTTGACGTTCTTGTGGCGGTGATGGAAAAACCCGGCAAGAAGCCCGGTCACGAATTCAGAAAGGAGAATGGAGGGCACAATTTGAAGCGGCTTGAACCCAGCCAGCATGAGAAGTGGCGTCAGGGTCGTTCCGTACCCCATGCCCAAGGAAGAATCGATATACTCGCAGATAAAAGCTATGATGGCGATGATGATGGCCAGGTGCCAGACTTCCACGGCCCCTCCTTAATACATATTATCGATAGATTATGTCAATTATTATGGCAAAATAAAATTTCATCCTTGAACCCTTTTCCGACTTCTCCTGAAGCTTCTGACCTGAACGGAGCTATTCGCCAGGTCGGCAAAAGTTGTTCTTTCGGTGATTGCAGCGACGGCATCTCGAACCTCTTTCCACAGCCATTTCAGAGCGCACGTGGCCTCGTGCGGGCAGACAGCGTGAGCCGTAACGCTCACGCAATCGATGGGGGCGAGAGGTCCATCCATGACCCGGATGATTTCGGCCACATTGATCTCGGAAGGCGGCCTGGAAAGAGAATAGCCTCCGTTTGGTCCCTTTCGGCTGCGCAGGTAGCCGGCCCTTTTGAGCTGAAGCAGGATTTGCTCCAGGAATCGAGGCGGGATGTCCTGCGCTCTGGAAATCTCTCGGATGTGGAGCGGTTTCTTATCGTAATGGCGCGCCAATTCGAGCATGGCTCGACTGGCATATTCTCCTTTCGTCGAAAGTCGCACCGGCCTTGCCTTTGCCTATAATTGTCGACTGCTCCAATCGACTAAGTCAAGTTATCACAGCCACCTTCCCCCTGTCAAGACCCTTTTGGCTTCCAAGAATTGCCGATAGAATCACCCGCTATCATAACCATTTTTTTGCAAGACCAAGCAATTCCGCTCGACGAGAATTCTCTATTAGCAATTTTGGGCGGCTTCTTCCTCTGCCGATCGGGAATCCCTTCAACCGACAGGACATCATGTGAATAGAAACTATCTTCATGACGAGTGCGCTCGAATGCCCAATTCCTTCCCTCCGCCTGGGAGAAGGAATGGCTTTATTTTTGGCCCTCAAAATGGCCATTTAAGGCCAAAAAATGGCCAGCTACGTGGCTTATCTTATTTATTTTCTTTGCGTTACCATGGTCCGACCCCAAAGCGTTTGCAAAAGAGGGGGGTATCCCCTAAAATGGTCTGTCATGGAGATCAGATTCCCTAAGGGAAGGGCCTGGGTAAAGTTTCTTGACCTGCCGCTTCGAGTGAAGTTCCTCCTGAGCTTCCTGGCCGTAATCAGTTTTGGCGGCATCGTCTCGTTGATTTTCGGAACCCGGCTTGAACACCGGACGATTTTTTCCCTGGCCCAGGCCAAAGTCAGGCACGACCTCGCCTCCGCCTGGACGGTTTACAACGAAAAGCTCAACGACATCCGAGACATCGTCCGCCTCAACGCCAGCCGGGATGCAATCCAGAAAGCCCTCGTGACCAGGGACCGGGAAACGCTCCGCCGCTTGCTCGGCCGGGTCCAGAGAGAATTTGCGCTCGATATTTTGACGATTACAGACGAGACGGGAAAAGTGGTCGCCCGCGCCAGGCGGCCAGAATCTTTTGGCGATGACCAGTCCCAGGACCCACTCCTCAGCCGGGCTTTTAGCCACGAAGTGGTCACGGCAACAGAAATCGTCCCTCGCGCCGAGCTCCTCAAGGAGGGGGAGGACCTGGCTGAGCGGGCCTATCTTGAACTCATCCCGACGCCCAAGGCAGCTCCGCGGCCTGAGGCCAGAGAGGAGAACGGGATGATGCTCAAGGCCGCAGCTCCAGTGCTGGCAGAGGACGGCCGTCTCCTCGGCGCCCTCTACGGCGGCATCCTGCTCAACCGGAACTATGAAATTGTCGATCGCGTCAAGGACATCGTCTTCAAGGGAGAAAAATACAAAGACAAAGAAATCGGGACAGTGACCATTTTCCAGAACGACCTTCGCATCTCGACGAACGTGACGGACGAAGCCGGCCGGCGTGCCATCGGCACCCGCGTTTCTCGCGAAGTCTACGAGGCCGTGCTCGTTCGCGGACAACCGTGGATCGGCCGGGCCTTTGTCGTCAACCACTGGTACATCACGGCTTATGAGCCCATCCGGAATTTTCGTCGCGACATCATCGGCATGCTCTATGTCGGAATGCTCGAAAAGCCCTACATCGACCTGCGGAATAACGTCATGCTCACTTTCGCCGGCATCGCCGGGCTTTGCGTCATTATCCTTCTTATCCTCCTTTCGGTCATCACCTCGAGCATCATCAACCCTCTCCAGAGGATGGTCCTCGCCACCCAGAAAATCGCTCAAGGAGACCTGAACCACAAGGTCGACATCACCTTTCAGGACGAAATCGGCAAGCTTGCCCAGTCCTTCAACCAGATGACGGAAAACCTTAAGACGGCCAACGAGAATTTGATTCAGTGGGGAAAAACGCTGGAAAAAAGAGTCGAAGAAAGGACCAGAGAGCTCCGTGAAATGCAGGACTTCCTCATCCAATCAGAGAAGCTTGCTTCTCTGGGCAAGATAGCCGCCGGAATTGCCCACGAAATCAACAATCCCTTGACTTCAATCCTCATCAACACCCACCTCATGCTCGAGAAGCTCGATAAAAAACAAGAATTTTACGAAAATTTGAGCTTGATCGCAGAGGAAACCTCACGCTGCACCCAGATTGTCAAGGGCCTGCTCGAATTTGCCCGGCAGAGCCCGCCCCAAAAAGTTTTCACCGACATCAACGAGCTCATTGACCGGACAACTCAGCTCCTGGAAAATCAGGCCTCCTTCCAGAACGTTCGCATCGTCAAGGAGCTCGACCGCACTCTTCCTCTGCTCAAGCTTGACCGGGGCAAAATCCAGCAGGTCTTCTGGAACCTCATGGTTAACGCGTGTGAAGCCATGCCCAAAGGAGGACAGCTTTCCATCTCGACCCGACTTTCGAGCGATAAAAAATTCGTCGAGGTTCGGTTTATCGACACCGGCATTGGCATTCCCAAGGAAAACATCCATAAGCTCTTCGACCCTTTCTTCACCACCAAGGCTTCGGGAACTGGCCTTGGCCTTGCCATCAGCTACGGAATCATCCAGCAACATCAAGGATGGATCGAGGTGAAAAGCGAACCAGGCCAGGGCACCATGTTCATGGTCAGCTTTCCCATCGAAGTCCAACCCCATTCTATAAACAAGGGAGGAATTCCTCATGCCTGAAAAAATCAAAAAAAGAATCCTCGTCGTCGACGATGAGATCACCGTCTGCAAGAGCATCCGCCAAGCCATCGAAAGGGAAGATTATGAAGTTGACACAGCCCTGAGCGCGGAGGAAGCTCTCCAGAAGGAAGGGGCGTGTCCCTACGACCTCATCATCACCGACCTGATGATGCCAGGCATCAGCGGGCTCGACCTTCTCCAGCAGCTCAAACAGAACCGTCCCCAGGTCACTGTCATCATGGTCACCGGATACCCCACCATCCGGACTGCCGTCGAATCGGTGAAGCTGGGCGCCTTCGATTACTTGCCCAAGCCATTCACTCCCGCTGACCTGCGCAGCCTCGTTGCTCGTGCCTTCAAAAAAGCAGAGACGGAGAAAGAGAAGGAAGCAGAAGCGACAGAAGCCAGAATCCCCACCGGCTACTACTATATGCTCGGCCATACCTGGCTCAACGTGGAAGAAGAAAACAAGGCCGCTGTCGGCGTCATGCCTGAATTCCTTAAGACAGTAGGCATCATCACCCACCTGGAGCTTCCGCAGGTGAGCGCTCTTATCAGCCAGGGCGAGGTCTGCGGGAAGGTCACTGACCGAGACCAGTTCACTCATCGCATCTGGTCGCCCGCTTCCGGCCGGGTCATCGAAGTCAACTCAGCCCTGCTCGAAGATTATTCGCTCCTCCGTCGAGCTCCCTTCACCAGCGGCTTCCTCTTTCGCATCGACCCCACTCAACTGGAAGAAGACCTGAAAGGCCTCATTCGAGCCACTTAGCCGTTGACCTTTCCAAAAAGGATGAGCGAAAAGGAATCGTTGCTTCCCCCTCCCTCCCCGGCGTCATTCCTTTCCTTCCTCGAGTCAATCCTTCCTTCGTTCAATTCTCGTCGGGTCATTTATCTGGACAAAAAAGGAGGTTGGGAGGAAAACCCCATCACACTCCGGGATCGAATCTGCCATACCCTCCTTTTTGAGACCTGGAAAAAGGGCCCGGCCGCAGCTCTGGCGGACTTAGAAAAGGCGGTCCTCATTCTGGGAGAAGAGCATGCCTGGCCTCTGGTGCGGAAGATTGGCCAGGCCCTGGGCAGAGAATTTTCTTCCAGCCGTGTCTTGCTCTCCGCACCTCTGGCGGAGCCCCTAGCAGAAACCTTAAGACCATGCCTCCACCTTTTCGAGACTCTCCTCTGGATTGTTGAACGGCAGTGCCTTCAGCTGAATGCAAAAGCTAAGGCTCCCGAATGGAACCGATTGAGCCAGGCCGTAAGGAGCGACTCCCAAAAAAAATTGGTCCGACACGATGGTCTCCTTGAGAGCCTCTTTTCGCCGGCCGAAAAACGCCTCTTTCTGGAAACGGTCTCCCGGGTGGAAATAGATTGCGCATTCTTTTTCGAGCCGCTGGTCCGGCTCATGGCTGATGAGGAAAAAACGACGGCCGAGGTTGAAAAGTTGCTCGAGGAAGCCTCGTCCTCCCCGGACAGGGCCGAACTCTATGCCGCCATTATCGACCGCCTCCAACCACCCATGGGTATCGTTTCTGAGCTGTCGCCTGCTCTATTCTATCCTGCGCTTCGCCTTCTTCTCGACCCTCGAGTGGACATCGAAAGCGGCATCCCCTATATGGCTTCAGTCGTCCTCAGCATTTTCAACGACCCTCGCTCTGCGGGCGTTCTTCTGGAGGCTCTAAAGCTCTATCCCTTGGGGTGCACAAAAATCAGGGAAAACCTCATCTTTACCCTCGGCAACCTCAGGGAACAGTCAGCTGTGCCGGCCATCGTCAGAGTGCTCGAGGAATCGGACGAAAATTCCTTCCTTCTTGAACAGAAAGAAGAAGCTATCTGGGCTCTGGGAAAAATCGGGTTTGCCTCGGCTGCGGTCCTGCCTTCTCTGGTCCGCTATGTCGACCATCCGTCAGCCCGGCTGAAGACTTACCTGGCCTGGACCCTGGGCGAAGTTGGCCGCGGCCAGAAAGAAAAAACAGGCGGGCTGAGTGCTGACCTCGTCATCGCCCTCCTCCGTTTGCTCAAAGAGAAAAACAAACAGGTTTTCGAAGAGGCGGCGAGTGCGCTCAGGAAAATCCAGATGCCCGAGTTCCTCCATTCTCTCTATCTTTACCACACCGGCGCCGTGAACATCCTCGGCCTGAAGCCAGCCCAGCGCGGCTTGAACGAGCTCTCAGAAACGGTCCACCATTTGCTCAAGACAAAAAAAAGAGTTGTCCTGGCGGTTAACGGCGATTCCGGGACGGGGAAGACTTATTTCTGTCAGGCTATCGCCGAGGGGTTCGGGTCAATCCAGCCCTCCGAAATCCTCTATCTCATGCGCGACTCCAAGCGGGGGCAGAAAGTTTTTAACCGCTTGCTTGGACTCAACTGGCTAAAGCAACATATCGACCCGGCCTATTACCAGGATTATCCGGTGGCCGAGCACGAGGATGCCCCTGAAGCCTTCTTCTGGGAATTTCTTGAGCAAAATTCAGACAAACGGCTTATCCTCCTCGACGGGTGCCGAGACCGCCACTATTTCCAGCGAGTGATAGACACTTTCTACCGGAACGGAGAGCTGGATGTGGAGGTCAATTTTCGGGCGAACTTCTCAACTCGGCGACTCAACTTGGAGGAAAGGGAACGGGCTTTGGAAAGCGTTAAACTCCACCTTGCTTTTCTCGAAGAGCCTGCCCTCGAGGACACATCTTTTTACCAGGAAGGGTTGGTCATCCTCTATGACTTCGATAACTCGGTCGGCTCAAGGCTCAGCCAGCAGGAAACGCGAGAAGTGTTCGAAAAAAGCCGGGTGGATGGCTGGGGAGAGTTCATCCGGCTTGGTAGTTTTGATGGAGGAACTTGCGTTGTGGCGAGTGGAAAAGGCTACTTTGACCTCAAGAGGAAAAAGCTCCTCTGTCGGCAAGTTCAATGGCCAGAAACTCGTGCCTCTTCTTTTTCGTTTGAGGAAGAAATCCTGCCGCGGAAACTGAACAAAGACCTGGAAGCAGAGCCTAACCTGGTAATGACTATGTGTCCGGAAAACCTCGAGCCTGACCGCCTTCGTTTCTACGCCCAGGACCAGGTCGCTGGCTCCGGCAAAAAGGGGAAAGTGTTTGTTTTGACGATGCTCGACAACCATCTTTTCAAGACTTCTCTCCAGAGCTCGCTCACTGACTTCTGCTTGCTCGGGCGGCTTTTTTTCTTGCGGACTGAAGATGGCCGATGGCTAAGCCTTTCTTTCGAGAAAAATGAAATCACCGAATTTCTGATGCCAACCGACCAGCCTTTTCTTCTTACCGCCTGGCCACCCGATTGTCTCATCACAGCAGGGGTGAGAGGGACGGTTTCCATCTGGAACTTCGCCGAAAAGAATATCTTCGAGCTTTCGGCCGGCCTATCTCCAGCCATTGCCCTTGCTGCTGACCAGAAAGGTAGGATCTACACCTGGAATCAAGAGGGTCTCTTTGTCTGGGATTTCTCTCGCCAAGAGCTCATTCATGCTGTCGGTTTCGAACCCAGGCTCCGGTGGATAAAACCCTACCTTGGAGGTAAAATTTTGGCTGTGGAGGACGCGGGTTCACCCTCGAGCTCCTCTCGGATTTTTGTCCTTGACTTTGAAAAAAATAGTTTTCTTACGCTCTGCCCCTATTTTCCCGCTCGGATAACAAACGTGAGCTTTTCTGCTGATGGCCGGATCCTTGTCGGACTCAGTCCGCAAGGGCATCAAAGCCATAATCCTTTAAGAACTCTGGCCGTTATCACCCCCGGAGAAGATAAGGCCGTTGCCGCGAGCCTCAGCGGCCACGGAAAAGAAACCCGCGATTGTCTCCCTCTCGGCCCCCGGCTCATTTCGTGCGGTGAAGAGCTCGATGGAACCTCCACCATCCGGGTGTGGGGGAGCGCCTTTTTCGTCCGCACAGAGCTCGGAAAGCTCCGCATCATGGGGTCGGACCATGATAAATAGTTTATTATCAATAAATTAGCATAAATTTGGCCGCTTTTTTCCCTCTTAAATACGCTTTTTTGAGGGGAAATTCGCTATTTTTTTGGATGCGCGATGCACATTTTCGGTTATTTTTGGGCACAAAAACCTTGATTTAAGCCCTTTTTTATCCTCTTTTTTTTTAATAAAATACTTAAAATTAACAAGATGCCGTGGTCCGACCCCACAAAAAGGAGGTGATTTTATGGGCAGGCTGAAAATATCTTTTGTTGTCCTGGTCCTCGCGAGTTGTCTAATTGCGCTTTCCTCGGTTTTTCCTCAGACAACGGCGAAAAAAATCACATTCGACCAGGCCTACCTGAACAAAGAGCCCCGTCTTTTAAAACCTTTAGTCATCGCCAGCTGGCTCGATGACGAACACTATCTCCTCCGGGAAAGAGATGAAAAAGAAAAAACTGTCCGCCTCTTCAAAGTATCGGCCCGGACAGGAGAAAAATTCCTCTTCCTGGATTACGGAAGCCTCCAGAAAAAACTCCCGCCCGGTTTTATAGCCGCTGAGCCGGTGGCTACCGCTCCCGACCATTCCATTCTTGTTTATTCTTCCAAGAACGACCTTTACGCTTATTTTTTGAAAAGTGGTCAATTTAAGCGTCTGACAGCCACTCCGGCCGAAGAAGAAAAAAACCCGCGCTTCTCGCCGGACGGGAAAATGATTGCCTTTACCCGTTCTAACAATCTTTTCGCCGTAGATTTGGCCTCAGGCCTCGAATTCAAGCTGACCTCTGATGGTTGTGAAACCGTTTATAACGGCTGGGCCTCCTGGGTCTATTTTGAGGAAATCCTCGGCCGAGGTTCTCGCTACGCTGCTTTCTGGTGGTCTCCTGATAGTCGCCGCATCGCCTTCCTTCGTTTCGATGACAGCCCGGTCCCCATCTTCCCTATTTTCCGGGCCGAAGGGCAACACGGCGAGCTCGAGACCCAGCGCTACCCAAAAGCGGGTGACCCCAACCCGAAAGTGAAGCTGGGGGTTGTTACCTTGCCCGACCTCGGCGTCGTCTGGGCCGATATCGATGAAAGCGCCGACCATTATGTCGCCTGGCCTTTCTGGCTGCCGGACAGCTCCCGTCTCACCTTCCAGTGGATGAACCGGGGCCAGGATACCATCAAGATATTTTCCATGGACCTGGAGACGGGTAAGAAGGAACAAATCTACGATGAAAAGCAGCCTTCCTGGGTAGAGTTCTTCGAGGATTTGTATTTCTTCAGCGATGGCTCCGGCTTCCTCCTCCGAACGGACGTTGATGGCTGGCGTCATCTTTATTATTACGACCTTAAGGGAAACCTCCGCCGACGGCTCACCGAAGGCCAATGGCAGGTCGACCAGCTTCACCTCGTCGATGAAAAGAATCGGATAGTTTATTTCTCCGGCCGGAAGGAGAAAACAACAGAAACCCATCTTTTCCGTGTCGGGCTGGAAAATCAGCCTCTCGAACAGCTCACTCGAGAACCGGGGACCCATCGGGCCCAGGTTTCGCCCGGGGGAAGCTATTTTCTTGATGTTTTCTCCAGCGTGGATTCCCCCTCCCGCCTCGACCTCTACCGGAGCGACGGGACCCGTTTGAAAACGCTGGATACGAGCGAAACGCCTGCCTTCAAGGAATATTCCCTGGCCAAAAAAGAGCTGTTTACCATACCGACCAGTGACGGTTATCAGCTTCCCGCTTACTGGATCCTTCCGCCTGAATTCGACCCCGCGAAAAAATACCCTGTCCTCTTTACAATTTATGGCGGACCTGGCTCCGGCACTGTATCCAATTCTTTTCCCCCTCTCTCCTCTCTTTTCCTCGCCCAGGAAGGCATTATCATCATCAGTGTTGACCACCGTGGTTCTGGCCACTTCGGCAAAAAGGGAATGGCCCTCATGCACCGGAATCTGGGCAAATGGGAAATGAATGACCTGATTGAGGCTGTCAAATGGCTTCGCCAAAAGCCGTTTGTCGACAGCACAAAAATTGGCATTACCGGCGGAAGCTACGGAGGGTATACGACGTGCCTTGCCCTGACCTACGGGGCTGACTATTTCACCCATGGCTTTGCCCGTGCTTCGGTCACCGACTGGAAGCTCTACGACACGGTCTATACCGAGCGGTACATGGACCGGCCCACGGAAAACGAAGAAGGTTACAAATTCGGCTCTGTGCTCACCCATGCGTCCAAGCTCAAAGGAATCCTTTTCCTTGAACACGGGGCGATCGATGACAACGTCCATATGCAGAATACCGTCCAGCTGATAGATGTCCTGATCGACCAGGATAAAATGTTCGAGTTTATGCTCTATCCCCAGCAGCGACACGGGTTTTTTGGAAAAAAGAGGGAAAATTCAGAGAGACGAGCCGTCGCTTTCTGGTTCAAGCATCTTCTCGGTCGCTGAATTGGAAGGACCCAACCCCCTGTTCTTGAGCCTGAGATCGTGCCCGGCTTGCGCGGGACAACGTCTCCGGCCCTTCAGGAAAGGAACTTACCGAGGTCGTCTGAACGAAGAGCAAATCAAGATCACGGATAGCCAGTACGGAAAAACCTGGGACCTATCCCTATGCGTGGATTGTGGCCACCTCTTCGCCAATCCCTGCCCCTCTCCGGCTTTTCTCCGTTCCCTTTACAGTCGCGTCGAGGACCCGGATTATGAGGCTGAAGCATCCGGTCGGGCGAGAAACTTTCTTCCTATCCTCCGCCGTCTCGAAGCGCTTATGCCGGCCAAAGGACTTCTCCTCGATGTCGGAGCAGCAACCGGAATCCTGCTCGACCTTGCTCGCCGCCGGGGATGGAATACGGATGGGGTTGAGCCAAGCGGCTGGGCTGTTCAGGTGGCTGCAGAAAAATATGGGCTCAAGTTGAGACCCGGAGCTTTTGAGGAAGTCGAGCTTGAAGAGAATGCTTATGACGCAGTCACATTAATCGACCTCATCGAGCATACCGCCTTTCCTTTCGAGGTGGTAAGGAAAGCGAGGACCATTTTGCGGCCGGGCGGTTTTCTGGTCCTGGTCACGCCCGACATCCACAGCCCGGCGGCAAGAATCGCCGGTCGCCGGTGGTGGCATCTTCGGCCCGCCCACCTGGCTTTTTTCTCCCGGGGCTCGTTGACTGCCCTGCTCACGAGAGCCGGTCTCTCTATCGTCAAGGAAAGTCGGTATGCCTGGACCTTCAGCCTCCACTATCTCCTTTCAAGGCAAAAAATCACACGACCTCTCCTCCGGGCAACTCGGCTGGCTTCTTTTTTCAAGAAAATTCCGATAAAATTGGCCTTCGGCGATTCTTTTGAAATTTATGCTCGAAAGGACGACCAAGGTTGAAAGCCTACGTTCGGGCGCTTCGGCTGGAGCGATGGCCCCGGAGCACGGCTATTTTTCTCGGCTCGAGCGGTTTCTTCTTTCTCTACCGGGGTTTCCTCGCCGCTTTCGAGCCCGGAGCCATTCTTTTCCGCTGCCTTCTTTCCTTTTTCCTGACCTGGGGAATTTCTACAGTCAACTACATCGTCAACGAAATCGTTGACGTTCCTTATGATATCCATCACCCGGTCAAGCGCCATCGGCCGCTCGTCCGGGGAGAAATCGACAAGAACATTTTTGTCGGCATCGGACTTTTCCTCACCGCTGCCTGCTTCGGCCTGGGATTAACCTTTTTTTCTACCGCCTTCAACCTATCTCTTCTGTCTCTCCTTGTCGCCGGTTTTGTCTACAACGTCAGGCCGGTGCGGACCAAAGATATTCCCTTCCTCGACTCTATCTCGGAGTCGGCCAACAACCCCATCCGTTTCCTCATCGGCTGGTATGCCTTTTCTCCGGCGACGATTTTCCCGCCCTTTGCTTTGCTCATTGGCTGGTGGTCTTTCGGCAACTTCCTCATGGCGGCCAAGAGACTCTCTGAATTCCGGTTGCTCAAAGATAGCGCTCCCGAATACCGGGCGTCCCATCGAAGATATTCCAGCTTGTCCCTGCTCTTTGGCATGGCGGCGAGCGCGGCCGTCTTTCTCGGAAGCTATGTCTGCTTTGCTCTTCAACGAAGGCTTTTCTTTTTGCTTTATATCCTTCCTCTTCTCTGCCTCTATCTCTTTCTTTTTTTCTTCAAGACCCTGCGGGAGAAAGATATCATGGAGGAACCAGAGACTCTTTTCCTCCATCCCCTTATCGCTTTCTTCACTCTGGTCCTGCTTGCGCTCTTTGCCCTGGCTTTCTTTTTATGATAAATTAGCCCCGTGTTTGGGGTAAAGAAAAAATGGACATCCTGGAAACCTTCCTGAAACTCATCTTGGCCATCGCCCTGGGCGGAATCATCGGCCTGGAGCGAGAAGCCAGCCAGAAACCTGCTGGCCTGAGGACGCACATCCTCATCTGCGCGAGCGCCTCAATGATGATGGTCCTTTCTCGGCTTTTGCTAGCCGGAAAAGGTGACCCGAGCGGCGACTTGTTGCGGATCGCCGCGGCGGTGATTACCGGGATGGGTTTTATCGGCGCCGGGACCATCATCCAGACCCAGGGAAGCGTCCAAGGCCTGACCACGGCCGCAACTCTCTGGACTGTGGCCGGATTAGGTCTTGTCGTCGGAGCCGGCTATTACTTCATCGCCGTCATCTTTGCGGTCCTTATCCTAGCCACCCTTGTTCTCTTCCGCCGGGTGGAAGAAACCCATCTAAAAAAAAGCCTCTATCATTATCATCTGCGAATTAAGGACAGCCCGGATTTCCTGATCAACCTGAGAAAACTCATCTATCATCTCGGCCTGAGAATGGCCGAGCTGAACCTGAAAAAGGAAAGGAATGTTTCAGTGATTTCCCTTTCCTTCGCCGCTTCTGAAGAGAAGGAGCGAGAATTCCATCAAAGCCTTTACGACCTGGCCGATATCCTCGAAATGAAAATTGATTAAGCCAAAGCTCGTCCTGGCCACTTCCAACCGAGGAAAATTCAACGAAATCAAAGATTTCTTGTCTGACCTTGACCTGGAGATTCTTTCCCCTGAAGAAGCCGGTCTCCGCGGCGAAGTCGAAGAAAAGGGAAATACTTTCCTCGAAAACGCTCGCCTGAAGAGCATCACCTGGAGTTTGAAAACCGACCATCTGGTCCTGGCCGAAGACTCCGGGTTAGTTGTTGACCATCTCCACGGCCAGCCTGGAATTTATTCCGCCCGGTTTTCAGCCCCTCGGCCCTCGGATGAAAAAAACATCCGCAAGGTTCTTCGGCTCTTGGTAGGGGTTCCCTGGTCAAGGCGCCGAGCGCGCTTTGTCTCCTGGGCCGTGCTATCGCACAAAGGAAAAATCTTGAAGGAAGCTCGGGGAATAGTTCGAGGGTTCATTTCCAGGCAAAAGAAAGGAAGCTTCGGCTTCGGCTATGACCCGATTTTTTATTATCCTCCTCTCTGCCGAAATTTCGCCGAGCTTGAGCCGGAAGAAAAAAACAAGGTCAGCCACCGCGGTCGTGCCCTCAGCAAAATAAAGGCCTTTCTCCGCGCGTACCTGATGAAGCTGGAGCAGGAAGAAGGGGAAGGGGGGTAACCCCCCTCCCTATTTCCCCGGGTTTTCTCCGCCGACGGTGATCAGGTCCTTCAGTTGATTGAAGGTTCTCTCGCCGATCCCCCTCACCTTCATGATGTCCTCAATCCGCTTGAAATTGCCGTGTTCTTTGCGATAGTCGATAATCCTTTGCGCCACTTGAGGGCCTACCCGAGGGAGTTTCTGGAGCTCCTCGAGCGAAGCAGTGTTGATGTTGACCTTCTGAGTGCTGGCTTTGGCGCCGGTCTGGAGAGCGGAAAGAGGAAGGAGCACAAAACCGACAACGAGCCAGGCGACAACCAGGCTAACCTTAAGGCTTCTCATGATGACCTCCTTTCACTCTCTTCTTATGCAAACTCGGGGCCAAACCTGGGCTCTGAGCTATCTTCTTGAATATCTATAATTTGTATCATTCTCAGTTTTCCCCAGGGTAAATGAACGTTGACTTCTTTCGACTTCTCTTCGGACCGGGGATGACGTCAGATGTTGTCTTGACAGCCCCTCCACGCTCCCCGGCCCCAGCTATGCCTTTCACCTTCAAGTGTTTATCCCGAAAGTAGGATTCTTCGCCGCTGCGCCGTCGACAGACCTTCTACGAGCGGGGATGGCTCTTGCGGTAAATGTCCATCAGCCGGGCAAGGTCGAGGTGGGTGTATTTCTGAGTGGTGGCCAGGCTCTCGTGGCCGAGAAGTTCCTGGATAACCCTGAGGTCAGCTCCCCGACTCAGCAAATGGGAGGCAAAAGAATGACGCAAAGAATGGGGGCTGATTTTCTTTTTCAGCGCCGCCAGGCGGATGTATTTATCGACCATCCTTTGGACCGACCGGGCGGTAAGTCTTTTCCCCTGATAATTCAGGAACAGGGCTTTCTCTCCGACTCTTTTTCTCAAAAGCAGGGGCCGGGCCTTAAGGTAGGCTTTGAGCCTTTCCTCTGCGACCCGGCCAAAGGGAATCAAGCGCTCTTTCTTCCCTTTTCCTTTCACCCGGATCAATCTTTCCTGGATATTAACATCCTCCTCATCAATACCCACGAGTTCACTCACCCGGATTCCCGTGGCGTAGAGAAGCTCGAGGAGCGCTCGGTCGCGAAGGTCGAGCGGACGGTCGGTGCGCGGGGTTTCCAGGAAGCCCGCCATTTCCTCTTCCGAGAGGAAAGAAGGCACGCGCCTTTCCTGCCGGGGCGTGGCCACGATACGGGCCGGGTTGGTGCTTATCCATCCTCGGCTGACCCCGAACTGAAAAAAAGACCGGAGAGCGGCCAGCTTCCGGGCCAGCGAGCTTTTCTTGAGCTTCCTTCCATGGAGCTCGGCCATAAACCCGCGGATGTGGATGTTATCCACCTGACGAAAAGACAGCTCTTTTTCCCTCGTGAATGCAGCAAACTGAGCAAGGTCGCGAGCGTAGCTTGAGACCGTGTGCCGGGAGGCATTCCTCTCATGACGCAAGTACTCCAGGAACCGGCTAATTTCTCGCTTCATCCTTCTCCTTTTCCTTGCTTTCTTCTTTATGACTGCATTTCTCATCCGGGCAGCGGAGCACGGTCCCGCTTTTCCCCGTTTTGCGGAGAAGGAAAGGGCGGCCACATCGCGGGCAAGGCCGGGCGACGGGCTCCTCCCAAGTGGCAAAACGGCATTTTGGAAAGTTACTGCAGCCGAAAAATATCTTCCCTCGCTTGGTCGTCCGGCGCACGATGGTGCCGCCGCAGTCGAGGGGGCAGGCCAGGCCAGTGTCGACTCGTTCTGGCTTCGCCTTCTTGATATAACGGCACTGAGGATAATTCGAACAGGCGATAAACTTACCGTATTTCCCTCTTTTCTCCTGGAGTTGAGAGCCGCACTTCGGGCAGACCTCTTCCAAATTGACTGTGTCTTTCTTGGCCAGGCTTTCTTTATAGGTGCATTCGGGAAACCCCGAGCAGGCCTTGAACCTGCCGAACCTTCCTTCCTTGATCAGAAGCGGTCGGCCACACTGGGGACACTTCTCATCCACCGGGATGCCCTTAACTGCCTTGACTTTCCCGGCCTCGGCCAGGTCCTGGCTTAAAAGCTCATAATACCGGCGAAGTGAGGCCAACCAATCCTGCTCTCCCTCGCTGATTCGGTCGAGTTCTTCCTCCATTTTGGCCGTAAACTTGACTTCCATCAAGTCGGGAAAGTGGGCAATCAAAAAATCCGTCACGAACATGCCCAGGTCCGTGGGAACAAACCTCCCCTTCTCTTTGATGACATAGACACGGTCCTGGAGAGTGGCAATAATCGGGGCGTAGGTGCTCGGCCGACCGATGCCCTTTGCTTCGAGCTCTTTGACCAAAGTCCCCTCTGTGTAGCGCGGGGGTGGCTGAGTAAAATTCTGTTTGGATTCGAGGTCGATCAAACGAAGGACATCCCCTTTCTGGGCGGCGGGCAGGCGTTCTTCCTCGTCTTCTTTTTTTAATGAATTGGGAAAAAGGGCAAGGAAACCCTCAAACCGAATGACTTCGCCCCTGGCCTTGAGCTCGCACCGGCCAGCACGGATTGTAAACTCTGTCTCCTCCACCTCGGCCGCGCTCATCTGAGAGGCAAGGAAGCGGTTCCAGATGAGGCTGTAAAGGTCAAATTCCTCTTTTTTCAGAAACGGCTTGACGACCTCAGGCGGAAGGTCAGGCGTGGTGGGCCGGATGGCCTCATGGGCATCCTGAGCTTTCCGCTTGTTCTTGAAAAGCCGTGGTTTGGCCGGGATGTGGGCCTTAGAAAATTTTTTCTCAATCAGCTGTCTCGCCCAGGCAATGGCACTGTCCGAGACACGCACAGAATCGGTGCGCATGTAGGTGATCAGCCCGACCGGTCCCCGGTCGCCCACAGGAAGCCCTTCGTATAGCCTCTGGGCAACGGACATGGTTTTTTTAACCGGGAATTGGAGAAGTCGAAAGCTGTCCTGTTGCAAGGTGCTGGTGATATAGGGCGGGCTGGGCTGTCGCTTCTTCTGTTTCACGCGGACGTCTTCAAGGATATAGGTGGCTTGCTTCAGCTCGGCAACGACCTCATCCGCCTTCTCTTGATTTCCAATTTTCACTTTCTTGCCGTCGATTTTAGTCAGGCTGGCTCGAAAAGGCGGCGGGACTGAGGCCTCGAGGTGAGCGGTGATCGTCCAGTATTCCTCGGGCACAAAACTCCGGATTTCTTTTTCTCGCTCGCAGATGAGGCGCAAGGCGATCGACTGAACCCGGCCGGCACTCAGCCCCTGACCAATCTTCTCCCAGAGGAGAGGGCTGATGAGATAGCCGACCAGCCGGTCCAGAATGCGGCGGGTCTGCTGGGCTTTGATCTTGTTCTGGTCGAGCTCCTGGAGGTTCTGGAAAGCCTCCTCGACAGCTCTCTTGGTGATTTCATGAAGGAGGACGCGGCGAATGTTCGGGTTGCTCTTCGCCAGTAGCTCGCTGAGGTGCCAGCAGATGGCTTCGCCTTCCCGGTCGGGGTCTGCGGCCAGGATGATAGCCGCGCACTCAGCGGCCAGTTTCTGGAGGTCAGAAACGAGCTTTTTCCGCTCCGGAATGACGACATAATGGGGAGCAAAATCCCGGCGAATGTCCACCCCCAGGCTACTCTTGGGTAAATCTCGGACGTGCCCCATAGAAGCCTTGACCACATAGCCAGAACCAAGATAGCGGTTGATCGTCTGGGCTTTGGCCGGCGATTCAACGATGACGAGCGACTTAGACATTTAGAGACTCCTCCGGAAATACTTTCCCGGTGCCTGGTGGACGAGCCCTTTGAGCTCCAGCTGGAGCAGGATGGCCAGAATTTCAGACACCGAGAGAGTTCTTTCTGCCCGGTCGGCCAGCTCATCGACGTGGATTAGCTCTTCTGTCTTCAGATGCTCATAAACCATTTTCTCCTCAGGGCTTAGAATGAGCGGTCTATTTTTTTCCTGAGCCTTTCGGCCCAGGAACTGCTCCCGCAAAGGGGATGAGAATTCTTCTACCACATCTTCCCATGTTTCGACAAGCTTGGCCCCGGATTTGATGAGCCAGTGGCATCCCCGGCTGAGGTCGGAGGTGATGTTTCCAGGAATCGCCATCACCTCCCGTCCCTGCTCTAGAGCCAAGCGCGCGGTGATGAGGGAACCGCTGTGGCCAGTGGCCTCAACAACCACAACGCCAAGGGAAAGCCCGCTGATAATCCGGTTGCGCAAGGGAAAATGGAAACCTAGAGGCGGCATCTCAGGGGGGAACTCGGAGATGACCGCCCCCCTCTCAGAGATTTTTCGGAACAGGCCCTTGTTTTCGGGTGGATAAATTTTGTTGAGTCCTGACCCGAGGACAGCCACAGTCTTTCCCTCAGCCATCGCTCCCCAGTGGGCGATGGAATCAATTCCCGTCGCCATCCCGCTGACAACGACAAGGCCGCAGGAAGCCAGGTCCTTGGCGATTCTTTCGGCGACAGCACGACCGTAAGAAGTGGGCCTTCTTGCCCCCACAACGGCCACAGCTGGCTCGTCAAGAATGGCCGGGTTTCCAGTGCCGAAGAGCAATTCTGGGGGGTCGAAAATTTCGAGCAGCGCCCGAGGGTAGCCTGGCGCATCCCGGGTGAGGATAAAATATCCCCTCCTGGCTACCCACTGGAGAACCCGGTTGGCCTCTTTGAACAAGGCCGGGGAAGTTAGAACTGCTGCTTTCTCTTCGTCGAGGCCGATGGCCATGAGCTCTTCTCTCGAAGCCCGGAAAATTTCTTCCGGGCTGGGGTAATGCCGCCTCAGCTTCTGCAGGAGAGCGAGGCAATCCGAGAGGGCGAGATTAAGTGCCACGCGGCAAAGTAAACGTTCCTCATATCGGCCTTTTTCCACGTCGAGCAGTCCTCTTTTCCCTCTTATTCCAACGACGGCAATCACTCACCCTCTTTCTCAACTGAGGCAATTGCTGTTTAGGACAAAAAGAAACTTAGAGTGAAGGAAACCGGTCAAGAGAACTTACAAATTGGCGGCGGAGCATGAGGTGGAAAACATCCACAGAGCCGCATTCTCTCGTCACTGGATAGGCATCGAGGAGATACCGATAGGCACGGCTTGTGCTCTCCTCGAGTTCGACCTTGAGGAAAATGAGGTTCCTCTGTCCTTCTACTAGATAAATAAACCGTTTCCCCTTGTCGAAATCCCAGCAAATTCCGACCCTGTCCAGAGCAATGAGCCTTTTGAACTCATCCCGCCGGATGAGCTCCGGTTTAAACGAGCCCGGCCTCACCTCAACAAGAACATCCAGAGCCGGTCCCCAGGAAAGAGACGGCTTATTGAAAATCTTAAAATCCTCAAAATAGTAAACACTCCCTTTCTTTGGGTCCTCGTTTATCCCGGCCAGAACAGCGACCATGACTTCATCTGCCTGAGCGTAAGATCTCTCCATTTCATCGCGCATCGAAATTTGATAGGATTTCGGGATGAACCCCGGAGCGACAGGCGGGGGAGCGGGCTTGGGTTCGGGCTCGCGCTTGACCTCTGGCCTTCGGGCGCAGCTCATGGCCAGGGCGATGGCCAGCAAAAGGATGCTCCGCCGGAGGACAGACGTGACTCTCATCGCTTTGCCCTCACAAACAATATTTCGGCGGAATGGCAAACACGGGGAGTCTGGTTGCGGCGATGACTTTCTCGGTTGTGCTTCCCAGGAAAAGACGTCCCAGACGGCCGACACAGGTGGCCATCACGATAAGGTCAAAATGATTTTCTTGGGCATACTCCCGGATCCCCTGGGCAGCGTTTATCGCCTTGATAATTTCGGCGCTCACCTCGACTCCGCCCCGTTTCTGTCCGAGCGTCTTTTCAAACTTTTCTTCGACCACCTTGACCATCTCGCTGACCAAACGGAACTCATGGCCAAAAAGCTCGAGGACGTAAAGAAGGGTGAGGGAGGCTCCAAATCCCCTGGCCAGCTTCCAGGCTATTTCCCTTTCTGTTTCTTCTCCCTTGGTAAAATCCGTCGGCACAAGAATTTTCTTAATCGGGCCGAGGCGCTTACCTTTCTTGGTCACCAGGACGGGAATCGGCGAATGCCGGAGGACATGATTGGCCACGCTGCCGATAATGAGCTTTTCGAGGACGGATTGGCCGTGCTTACCCATGACGATGAGGTCGGCCTTTTCTTTCTCCGCCGCCTCAATGACCTTCTTGGCCGGCGACCCCTCCAAGATGAGGACTCGACGAAACTCCACCCCTCTTTTTTTCTCTAACTGGCGAATCTTTTCCAACGCTTCCTCCTTCAGCTCCGCCTGCCGTTTCAGGAGTTCTCTCTGGACAGGAAGCGAGTTCTGGTACATAGCCGGCATGAAATCCGGACTCACGTGAAGTGCGGTCACGGCTGAGCCAAAAGTCCGAGCAAATAATTCCGCGTAGCGAAGCGCCTCTCCCGCTTCCAGGGAAAAATCCGTCGGCCAGAGGATATTCTTTAAAAAAGCACCCATTTTTTACTCCTTTCTTATCGGTCGGATAAACCATATTATTATGAACCTTTGACAAAGACAACCCCATCTTTCTTTAGTGAGAAGCGGGTCTTACTTCCCGAGAAGGATGGAGCTTCCGGTGAAGAAGGTTCCGGCCACAGCTCCGGTCATCAGCCCGACGAGGGTGGCGGCCAGAAGAGCTCTGAACGCCAGCCGCGAGAGGTCCTTATAGCGGCTCGGGGCGAGGGCGCCGATTCCACCAACAAAGATAGCCAGCGAGGCGACGTGGGCAAAGCCGCACACGGCATAGGAAGCAATCAGTCCTGAACGCGGGTGAGCGAGAACTCCTTGAGCAAGAAGCCGGGCGAGGTCCTGGTAGGAAGCAACTTCGGTCGCCACAGTCCGCTCGCCGATTACTCTGGCGATGGCCATGGCATCAGCCGGCGGAACGCCAATCACCAGGGTGAAAGGATAAAAAATATACCCGAGGAGGGCTTTGAATGACCATTCCTGCGTCCATCCAAACCAGCTGTTGAGATAGCCGCCGACCCATCCCAGGCCGAGGTCGAGGAGGGCAAGAATGCCCAAGAAGGCCAGGAGCAAAGTGATGATCCCGCCGAGCAGCCTCAGCCCGTTCCAGGCGCCGTTGATGATGGCCAGGATGAAGTTGTCCTCTTTTTCGTAGGTGGGCTTGATATCCAGGCCCAAGGTTTTCGGCTTTTCCAGCTCCGGCATCATCAGCTTGGAAATGACGAGCGTGGCCGGAGCGGCCAGAAAAGAGGCTGAAACGAGGTGGCCGGCGATGGTCGGAATTTGCTGCTGGAGGAAAAAAACATAAACGGCGAGCACGGTCGAGGCGATGGTCGACATCCCGGCTGTGAGGATAGTCGTCAGCTCGGAGCGCGTCATCTCCGCCAGATGCGGTCGGATGATGAGCGAGGATTCGACCCCGACAAAAATTTCGCTGGAAACACAAAGGGCTTCAGCCCCGCTCACCCGCATCAACTTGGTGAAGATGCGGGCGAAAAGCCGGACAAAAAAGGGCATGACGCCGAGGAAATAGAGGCCGCCGACAAGCCCGGCAAAAAAGATGATTGTCGGCAAACCCTGGAAGGCCAAAATGCTCCCCAGAGATGGCTCGCCTGTCTCGCTCATAGCCCCTGGAGGAATGGCCAGCCGGCCAAAAACAAAGCGCGTCCCGGCCGTAGCGCTGTCGAGCACGGTGACAACCACACGGTTGACGAAAAGGAAAATCTTGGTGCCAAGAGGGATGATGAAAATAAAAAAGGCAAACAGGAATTGAAGGCCAATCCCCCAGAAGACGACCCGCCAGTTCACCACTCTCCTGTTGGCGGAGAGAAGCCAGGCCAAGGCAGCCAGGATGAAGATACCCGCAAAACTCACCCCGTTATAGGCATCCATGTTCCCTCCTTTCACCTTGACCAAAAGGACTTTCAACCAGACGGCAACGATTAGGCATCCAAATCGACGGCGACCAGCTTCAAAGGCGATTTCTCCCCGCGGACAATCCGCACTCGGGAAGCTGGGACTCCAAAATGCTCAGCCAGCCGCCTCAACATCTCTCTGTTCGCTTCCCCTTTTTCGGGCGGAGAGACAACCCTCACCCGAAATTCCCCGGAATCGAGCTTCTCAACACCGGCCTGGCGCGATCCTGGTTGAACCCGAACCGTGAAGAGCTTTTTAGTGGCCGGCATTTATGGGCTCATCTTAAGATTGTTTTTAAGCTCTCAGCGCAGGATATCCTTGTATTTGTTGAAAAGCTCCTTGAGCTGCTCTCGGCTGATGATATAGCCAGTGATATAGAGGGAGAGGGTTGAGCGCATCGGGTCGTTGGACTTGATGAGGACGTATTCCCGGACTGTCCCCCTTCTATCCTGCGTTGGGATGCCGATGTCGACACTCGTTTCCTTTCCAGCGGCGATTTTCAGGGGGACAGAAGCGGGCTTTCCGCCGATATAAAATTTGGCGTTGCGGTGGTTGAACTCGACGCGAAGCTCGAGCTCGCCCCGGTTGATGATGCGGAGAGGAGCTTTAAGCTCTTCACCAGCAAGGATGAGCCCGGCATCGTGATTGTAAGGGTCGATCTCTATTTTTGGCGACGGCGGAACTTCGATATCGGCCGTCACCTCCAACTGAACTCGAGACCGCGCCGGGTCGTTGGAATCGACAAAGATGTACTTGCTGACCCGCCCGCCGTAGCCTCGCGTATCAAACTTAACTTCAATCTTACCCTGCTTACCGGGAGCCAGCTTGTCCTCAGAAACAAGCGCCGCTGTGCAGCCGCACGAGGTTGTTACTTTCTTGATGAGGAGAGTCGCATCGCCCTCGTTGGTGAAAACAAATTCATGGGAGAGGACCTCGCCGGCCTTGGTTCTCCCAAAATCCCGGACTTCCTCCTTGAATTTAATCCGGGGTTGAGCGGCTTCAAGAAAAGTGCTTCCTGCGACCAGGATAGAGGCCAACACTCCAGCCAAGCTTGCTCGACGAACTTTTTTCCTATCCATAGCTCCTCCTTGCTTAAAAAAATGTACATCTTTTTGTCGGCATTGGCAAGCCAAAATGGGGACGGTTCTCATTTCCAGGATTTCGTTTGACGCCCATTTTTTGGCAGGCTTGGCCGATAAACCGGCTAAGAAAGCCGATTCGTCCAAAATTTGCCGATAGAATCACCCGACGGGTCCTGTCGCGGTTCACCCCCGGCGCCCCTTCGCGGTCGACCTTTTTTATTTCCACCATAAAGATGGGCGGCACTAAGCGCTCGGGTCGGCGGGGGGCCCCCGAACCACGCCACCCATCGTGGGGGCCTCTTTGTCATGCTAATTTCTTTGAATATCATGAATTTTGGGATCAGGCAAATCTTCTGTCGGCAAATTTGGATTCGCCGGCCGGGATGAAGCCAATTCCTTTTTTATGGTATCATTGATGCTGAAGGATGGATAAATCGGTTTCTTTCGGCAATCGGAAAATGGCTCGTTTTCGGTCGGTCTATTTAATCCTATCTTTTCTAAGCCTCCAGTTTCTTGCCTTCGCCGCCGTCCTTACTCCCGACCCGGTCAAGCTTCGCGTTGCCACCGAACAGGCCAATATCAGGGAAAAACCAGATATCACCAGCGTCATCCTCCTTCAAGTCCGGGAAGGGAGCGTCCTTGAGGCCGAAGGGAAAGAGGGCGAATGGTATGCGGTCCGCATCGAGCAGCCTGAAGGAACGATAATTACTGGCTACGTCCATGAAAGTTTAGTCACGGTCATAGAGCCGCCCCAGCCCGATGAAAATGCGGTCGCCGTTAAAGAAAAGAAACCTCCAGAGAAACCTGAGCCAAGAGCAAAGCCGCCCCTCCCTGTCCCTCCCCAATCTTTGCCTCCCGCTCCTTCCCCTCCGCCGAAACCCAAACCGGAGCATTTTTCGCTCTCCGTGTGGTGGGGAGCCCGCCGCGCCGGAGTGGGCGACCTCAACGAGGGAGCGAAGGGCCTGGCTGAACTCTACGCCTCTGACCTGGGCGTTCCCTTTGACGGAAAAGTTAAAGAGCTCCACACTGGGTTTGTCGCCGGCGGTGAAATCCAGTTGCCTCTCGGCTCGAATTTTTACTTCGCTGCTGGGGCCGAGTATTTTTCGACGGAGGCTTCAAGCACAATCACCTTCAGCCAAAAAGAGCTGCGCCCAGTCTATCTAACCACGCCGGGTGCCAGGGCAATCCCGCTTAGCCTGTCCGTCCTTTTTTACCCTGTCCGCTTCTTTAATCTCAGAGCCGGTCTGGAATACTCCTTGGTCCGCTGCAGCTTTCTTTACCGGTTTGAAAACGGCGACCAGTGGGAGAAATGGAAAGGCAAGGCAAACTCGTCTTTTCTCGGCTACCATTTGGGGCTTGGGACTGACTGGGCCCTTTCCCGTCATGTCTCGCTCGTCGTCGAGGGAATCTATCGGCGCTCCAGAGTGACAGGGTTCGAAGGCGAGGGGATTTACCAGCACTCTTCTGGCGATGAAGCCTCTATCAAAGGGAAACTCTATTTTTTTGAACAGAGGACGGCCGCAGGCAAGACCGTCTCTCTTCTCTTCCTCCGCCAGAGCGAACCAGCAGGGCCTGAAGTCTCTGAGGCCAAGGAAGCCGAGCTCGACCTCGCGGGGGTGAGCTTGCGCATCGGGTTGAAGCTTAAAATCTAACGCTCTTACTGAGGCCCACGATGGCGCTCTAGGTGCCAGCGGGCGTCGGATAGTCCATTCACTCCAAGCCGAGAGTTTCAGCCAGCTTATTTTTCGTGCCTAACCCGATCTTTTCTTACGCCCTTCCCAAGAAGATAGGGGGTTTGAGCCTGGCTAAAATCGTTTCCGGAAAGAGCAACTCCTTTTGTCCTCTCGCCCACGAAAAAGAGAAATGTCCCTGTCCCGGGCAAAGCCCGGCAATGGCGGATGACAATGTCTTCGGATTGGTCAAAGACGAGCGCGGGTTTGGCCTTATCTCCAGCCCTTGCCTGCCGCGCGGCCACATTTTCAAGCTCGACGCCCCTGACATTCTCCAAATAGAGGGCACTCTCCCAGCCCGCGAACTCTGGTTTTTCCCAGTGGATTTCGACATTCCTCAGTTTGATGTCTCGGGCCAGCCGGATGTGCATCGCATGCTTGGCCTTTTCATAGGGAGCCTGAGGGTCATGAGAAATGTGAAGCCTAAGGTTATCCACCGTGATTTGCTCAAGCCAGCTTTCCGGATGCCCGCTCCAGACACTCATCCCCTGCCCCCGGGCGATGACATTTTGGATGAGCACGCGACGGATCGAGCCTGCCGGCCGGTCTTCCTCTTTCTTCCAGTTCCTGTGGACTTCACTCCTTTTTTTGATATTGAAGTGGACTGGGTCGCCGTCCCCCCACCAGAACCAGTCATGCCGCCGGCATTCGACGGTCAGGTTGGAGAGGACGACATCCTCGACCACACCGCCGTCAAAAACCATGAAGGCCAGCCCCCGGTTGGAATCCGTGATGACACAGTTGTCGACCGTCACCCGGCGAATGGCATTCATGTTGCCGTCGCAGAATTTGAGGGCACTCGAGGCCGAGGAGAGCCGGCAATTGGTGATAGTGATGTTTTCACAGGGAAGGGCAGGGCCAAACCAGTTCATGGAATAGAAAACAATCGCGTCGTCTCCGGTCTCAATGGTCGAGTTGGAAATACGCACGTCCCGACAGCCATCCGGGTCGATGCCGTCTGCCCAGACCGCCTCCTTCAAACTTGATCGGATATAGACCCCGTCGACGACCAGGCGCTCACAACCGTAGGGATGGATTGTCCAGCTCGGAGAATCAACGAAGGAAAGCCCGGCGATGCGGACATCCCGACAGCGGATAAGAAGGACAAGTTTCCCGTACTGGTTCGCTTTAGGGAAAGAACGGAGCAGGGGCTTGCCGGCTTTCTCCATCATCAGCTGGTTGGGATAGATAAAATCGTCGTGGAAATCTCCGGGAAGACGCCACTCGTACTCGGCCTGGCCATTGACCGTGCCCCGGCCTTCCAGAGTGATGTTGACTAAGTCCTCTCCGTAGAAAAGCGCGGGCTTGTCGAAATCCCTTTCCTCCTTACTCGAATAGAGAGTTGCTCCGGCTTCGATAAAGAAGCGAACATGGCTCTGGAGATGAAGCGTTCCCGTGGTGTAGTCGCCGGGAGGGACATAGACAACTCCACCGCCCGATTGAGCACAGGCATCGATGGCCTTCTGGATGGCCGGGCGGGCGTTCTGCGTCTTTTCGCCCGTCGCTCCAAAATCCCTGACGTTAAAGACGGGGATGGAAGAATCCCGGGCATTTGAGGCGCTAAAAGCACGCGGCACATTCAAAAGAAAAAAAAGGATGGTCAGGGCCAGGACTAGCCGTCTCATTATTCTCTCCCATCTCGGTGAATCTTCATTTTGTATTTCCGTAATCATTAACTCTCATGCCCTTCTTTTTTCTCATCATTCATGACCACCATCGTCATTATTATTCATCGTCCTCATAACTATCACCATGGTCAGCTATCATTCATCATAACTATCACCTTCATTCATCATAGCCGCCATCATCGTCATCATCGTCATCGTCATTATTTCTGCTCCTCATCACCGTCATTATCGTCGTCGTCATCATCGTCATCATCACCACCATCATTATCAATCATCATCACCACCACTATCATCGTCCTCGTCATTATCCATCGTTCCCCTCCTCATCACGACCATCGTCGTCATCATCGTCGCCAGTATGGTGGTTGGCGGCGAGGTTGTGGCGGTGCTGGTGACCGTTGTTCTTACCGTGAACAGCTCCTGCCATCATTCTCATTTGTCCTGGCCCGATTTTTTAACCATTCTCAGCTCGATGCCCCAAGATTCTTGCCTGCTCCTCCGGTCGGTCTTGAAACGCCTTCATTCTCGTGCGAAAGCACCCGCCAATCTCTTACCCCTCCCTAAGGTCCTGAACGGAGAGCCCTCAGGGCTTCTTGAGCAGGGCGATGTGCTGGCTGTGAAGTCCCCGGAAGAGGGGAATCACGCGGACAAGGTCAAACCCCGCCCGCTCGACTTCCTCCTGAAATTCGCGGCGGCGGAGCATGCGGATACGAGTCCGGCTCTTTTTGACCAGACGCCGCAGCCGGCGCTGAAGACTATGGAGGGCGTTTGCTTGGTAGTAGGAGAGGATGACCCACCCGCCAGAAACGCGGAAAAGCTCCTCCAACACCTTCTCCCTGTCTTCCCGCTCGTGGAGGTGATGAAAAAGCCGCATCGATAGGACAAGAGCAAAGATATCAGGACGAAAAGGGAGGCCGCGGGTCAAATCACATACTATTCCTATAGGATTAATAGAAATTTGTTTCAGGCGACAAGCGCGCTCGACCATCGCCAGCGAGAGGTCCGCACTCACCAGTCGATACCCCTCATTCAGGAACAATGTGGAAAACCGGCCGTAGCCGCAGGGCGCATCCAGGGCTAAGTCCAGCCCGGCTGAACATTTTTGCCGACTGGTTGGGCAAAGAGGCTTTTCATCTTCAGGTTTAGACAGTTCAGTACGGGCCGGGCTGAAATCAGGGCCTCGACCAACTTTTCTCTCTGGCTTGACAAACCTCATTAGGCGGCGGAGGATTCTCACCTCCCGGCTATGGACAAGTCTCTGGTCGAGGCCCCGATAGCGTCGCCGTTCGTAATCCCTCACCTCATCGGCGGTGAAAGGGAGCTTACCCGAAGAAGACATACTTAGGCCTTTCTTCAACCTGGATTTTTGGCTCTGAGCCGGCTCGCCACGGAACCTCCTCTCCGTCCCGGCCGATAAGGCCAACGATTTTCCGCTCAAACTGATGCTCAACGCGGCCTTCTCTTGTCCAGCAAACAGAAAACTCTTTCCCGCCGCGCTCGAAAAAGAAAATCTCGGCCGCATGGCCCGGATGATGAGCCGCCTTGCCCACGAACCGGCTGCCTTCAAGGAGCTCGACCATCGTCTTAAAGGCATGGAAGCTCGGCCGCCTGCGCCAGGGCTCGGGCTCGGGTCGGCTGTCGATAAGTCCGTAGCCCGGGGCAACAAGCTGCCACCAGTAGATTCTCTCGACCAGACCGGTCGTCAGGACGAGGACGAAATAGCGGACAAGAAAGCTCGCCTGTTCATCCTCGGTCACGCTCGGCTTACCCGGAGCCGGCGAATACTTCCCCGTGCCGCGCAGAGGCCAGTTCACTTCAGTTATCCAGCATGGCCGTTGCGGTCGGAGCGCTGTGTCGGCGACGGCTTTCAGGAGAGCCACTTTCTTGACGGCGGTCCAGCCGAATTGAGCATTTTCCGGCGCGCCGGTTCGGTCGACATAGAGAAGCGAGCTCACTTTATCGAAGGGAAGCTGCCGAAGGGTGGGCGCATACAGATGGAACTCGAAGTCTATCACCGCCGGCCCAACAAGGCGAGTGGAGTAACGCGGAGCAAGGCTAAAGGCCGGAAGGGCCAGGTCGATGTATTCCTCGTAGTCCCAGACTCCCCACTTGGTCCTGTTCCAGGCATGGCCGACTTCGAAGTGAGAACAAAGCGAGGAAAAACCAGAAAAAACATCCCCGAGAAAGCTAACCCAGCCGCGGGGTTCAAGGACGTCCTGGCGTCGCTGGAGAAGGGCAGCCGTTACGTCGAACCCGGCCAGGCGAAGGTCGCGGATGAATTTTTCAGAACGGGAAAGTATGTGTCGTTCCCAGGACGGAAGCCTGACTAAGGTGTGGCGCACGCCTGTCTCCTTGAGGGCAGCGATGACCTCCTCAGTCCTGCTCGGGTGCAGGGAACAGGCCAGGCCAAAAGGGTTAGATAAATCGACCGGCTGAAAATGCATCCTTCTCCGGTAATGATGATATCGCCTGAGGGCGGGGATGGCTATGGCCAGGTTTGACGAGACCAGC
>FWPV01002866.1_pt1 | contig 40675 bp, 33 predicted proteins | sample 2228371 | NCBI WGS metagenome assembly FWPV01 (sample SAMEA103939776, study PRJEB20133) | metagenome
CCATCCACACAATGCCCATGGGTCGGCCCGAAAGCGAGGCCAGCTCGTCGGCCAGCAGCAGCGCAATGGCCGCGCTCACGGCGACCACGGCCAACAGCACGCGCCGCGTCAGGGTCTGGCCAAAAAAGGCCGCGCCCAGCAACACTGTCCAGATGGGCATGGTGAAGCCCAGCACCGCCGCGCGGCCCGAGGCCAGTTCGCGCACACCCAGAATGGACAGGGTGTGCCAGCCCAGGATGTTGGGCAGGCCCAGCCACAGCACGCTGCGCCATTCGCCGCCACCGGTCGACCAACGTGGCCACATGCGCACACCACGCGCGCGGAAGAAGAAAAACAGCCACAGCGCGCCGCCCGTCATGGTGAGCGCGCGGAAGTACAGCGGTGACAGCTCCCGCAGCGAGAGCTTCATCATCGGCCAGTTGATGCCCCACATCAGCGTGAGGGCGACCAGCACCCAGAGTTGTTTGCGGGTGAGCACTTAAACGGCCACCGGTGCCTTGATGGCCGGGTGGCACTGGTAGTCCAGCACCTCGAAGTCTTCGTACTGGTAGTCGAAGATGGAGTCGGGGCGGCGTTTGATGTGCAGCGTGGGGTAGGGGTAAGGCGCCCGACTCAATTGCAACTCAACCTGTTCGGTGTGGTTGCTGTAGATGTGGCAATCGCCCCCGGTCCAGATGAAATCGCCCACGGCCAGGTCGCACTGCTGCGCCAGCATGTGGGTGAGCAGCGCATAGCTGGCGATGTTGAAGGGTACGCCCACATTCCTTGTCCTGGGGTATTCTGTCTTCATAGGATATTTCACCGTCTCATAGAGACGAGTAGCAGGAGGGGGTTTGGGGGAGGAAAACGGCATCTACGGGGGCTGTGGATAATTTTCCTCTCTTCTCGCCTCTCGGCTTCCCGACTTGCTCGATTACATCATTTTGGCCGGCGTTCGAACGAAGGCGAGCGCAGCCGACAGCGCGTCAGGCATGTCCAAAGTCTGCAGCTCAGCACCGACAGAAGACGAGTAGCGTACCCATGAGCGACCAGTTCGTGACGCTCCGGGGTCAGTGCTTTTTTTCCACAGCATCCTTAAGCGCGTGGTGTGCCAGCGCTAGGTCGGCGTACATGCGCTTGAGCTTGGCGTTCTCGTCCTGCAGCTGGCGAAGCTGTGACAGGTGCGAGACCGTAACGCCCGAGAACTGGGTTTTCCACTTGTAGTAGGTCGGCTCATTTACGCCATGTTTCCTGCAGGTTTCGGTGACCTTGGCACCCATTTCGACCTCCTTGAGGATGTTGACTATCTGGATGTCGCTGAATCTTGGTTTCTTCGTGTAAAGACTCCGTGTGGCTGGAAGCTCTGCTTCTAGGTGGTACAGATTTTCGGAGGGACCACATTCAGATGCGGCCCTGTCGGATTCGAGGGCTGAATCCCGGGCGCCCGCTTCCAAGACCAGGTTCGATGCTGGGCATGGAAGGCCCTCTCGGTTCGGTATCTGCTTAGACATGATGGCCTGTTGTATAAGTTTTCGAGCCAACAACTCTGTGCTGTAAACAGACTCTTCGTCGACCTCAAGAATGCTCAGCAGTGCGTAAAACCAATACGAGTTCAGGTGACCTCTGAACTGTCCAAGGGTCAGCAAAAATTTCACAGCGTCTTCTGCTGAGGCAAAACAATCGGCAACCCAGGATGTTCGATGGATGTTGCATGCGTGCGCTGCTGCGGCGATATTGTCCAGGACCGGGCGAACATCCCCGTCGTACACACCCCAGTCGTGTTTACGTGGTTGCGTATTCACGAACAGCCGCATACCTCGTTCGGTCCAAAAAAACTTTGGCGTTGTTCTAGTCAGACCAGATTCGAAGGCCTGATTTCCGGCTCGATTGAAGGGCTTCTTTGTGGACATGCGTAACTAGCTAAACGAGGTGAAGACACCGTCGTGCACCCTTGGCTCAGGGAGAAAACGTACGGGTTCAGCTCCTTTTTTAGGGCGATAGCAAGTAAGCATGCACACCTAAAAGAGGAACTAAAGTTCCTATTTTATGAGCAATGTTCGCACAAGATGTTGGCAACGGGTTCCTTTGCCAACATGCAACTTCAAGATGCCTTTGCAACAGTGCTTAGGCAGGCTAGGCGCGACGCTGGCCTCACACAAGCCGACCTTGCCCTTCGTTGCGGGCTGACTTCAAGGTACATCAGAAGCCTTGAGGCTGCTCAAGCCTGCCCGTCATTGGACGCAGTTTTTCGGCTTGCTCAGGCGTTGGAGCTCCAAGCTCACGACCTAGTCGTGCGGGTTGAGCAGGCGATTGATTAGACGGTTTGAGACGTTGTCCACGAGAGCTCCTTGATGCAGGGCTGTAATGGTGCACAGCTTGCAGGCAGCCGACCGTATCAAAAGGAGCCCATCGTCGCAGTGAAGTCGAACCGCTATTCCGGCGCTTGAAGGGCTATCGGCGAATCTTCTCTCGGTTAGAGAAGCTTGACGCCATGCTTATCGGCTTCCTCAGCTTTGTTCTGGTTGCGGATGGACTTCGCGGTCTGTGTTCATAGGCCCTAGTCGTTCTCGCTATCCGCATCCGCCAGTAAGAGCGTGTTCAGCAAGTTCAGCTCGCTCGAAGCCATGAAGTACCGGTCATCAAAAACCGTGTCCAGCTTCAGCGGGTTCGGATTCCCCACCGACGCCGCCCAGGGGAACTCGGCGTACCTCGGGATAGGCGGCATCACAGAGCTGCCAGCAGCAAGACCTTGAGCTAGCCCATCACGCCAGAGCTCTGGGTCCTCTACTTCAAACGGCCGTCCTTCCGCCTCACGCTCGACGGCCATGAACTGAATGTAGCCGCTGGGGACTGATACCCAGGTGTTCGGCGACTTGAGGTTCTTGAGCGTGTTGAACTCGTTCGCTGCGTCCTTCTTCTCGCGCTGCAGGAGCCGCAGCGCGAGAAGAGCGGGATAGCGCAGGTTCGATGGGAACTCGCGGTCCTTGTCGATGGTTATCAGCTGCGCGATGAGCCGTCGCGCCACCTGGTTGACCTCAGTGGTGTGCCCCTCGAAGCTGAACACCTCAAGTTTGTCAAAGTCGCCCCAGTTCTCAAGGAAGGCCGGCCCAGCCACAAAGACATGGTCCGGGACAGACTGCCCTTCTGCGGAAAAGGTGAGAAGCGGCCGCAGCGCCCCAGACGCAAGCTGCGTCAGGGCATTCGCATCATCCTTGCGCACCATGGTGCGGCGGTCTGTGCCCTTTCGAACTGATGCCTGGAGCTTGGCTCGCGCAAATAGCTCAATCACGTTAGCCTGGGCCACCTTAACCAGCTGTACTTTGTCTTCGTTGTGCAGCCGGCGCCAGATGACATCCGCCTCGCGGATGAACTGCGTGACGTTCTGGGACATCACGCTGACCAGCTCTTCGAGTCCGACCGCACCAACGGGTACGAGAGCCAGCGACTGCCTCAAGCCGGCGTCGCCCGTGATACGGGTCAGGATGGTCGAGCGCAGCATGACCAGCAACGTCATCAAGTCGATGGACTGTCGCAGCCACTGACGCTGGTCAATCTCTTCATCAGCCAACAGATAGTCATCGACCAACATCAACAAGCGCCTGGGGACCTTGTCCCCTGAGACCCACTCGCCATCCTCGTTGCGGTAGTTGCCGCGACCACGGTAAATGAGCTGTGCAATCTCCATCAGCGCTGCTTCGACGTTGAAGCGGGGGACGGACGCAATAATCCAGTCGGTCTTGGGAAACGACACGCCACGAGCGCCCGATGACGTCATCAAAAACACTTTGATGCTGTCCCGCTTGGCCGGCTCAATGAGCTCTTTGCGCTTCGCGCCAGGGACCGACGCATCCATGACCTCGACGGTGGCGCGGCTCAGCCCCTGCTCACTGGCCAGCGCCATGCGAAGGTCACCTAAGAAGTTTTTGTCTTGAGCGAAGTAGATGACCTGGGCCGCCCCCTTGGACAAGGCCTTGAGAATCTCTTCTTTGGCTCGCTCAAGAACCGCTTCTCCAGCCACCCGCCGCACCGCCTGTCGAGCTGTCTCATCCTCGCCGGTAGGCTTCACTTCCGGCTGTACTGCCGTGAGCTTGACCTTGTATTCGACCATCAGCTTGCTGGCGGGGAAGCTGTTGGTCATCACATGCAGCGTTCGGCGGGGAGGGCCATTTCCGATTCGAACATCCGTAGCGGCCAATGCGAAAGGTTGCTTGCCCCGTGATTTCGAGACCAGGACCTTGTCCGGCGTCTGGGGACCCGCATTCAAGTAGCGGGAGAGCACCACGTCGTTACCCAGCGATGCGTCTGAGACCACCAGCGTTACGGTGAAGGGGCTGACCTCATCCTCGAAGCACTCGATGAACTCTTTGTTGAGCCAGCTGGCTACCGCGTGCACGAAGGGAGCACCGGCACCATCGCCCGCCAGCTCGTCGACCATCACCACGATGGTGGGCGACTTCTTGGCGAAGGCCCGACGCTCGCGGATGCCGGCAGGGTCCGCCGCCTTGCTCTTGAACAGGTTGGAAAGCGCGTCCATCGTGGTCGCACCCCCGCCTTTCTCCCGAAAGCCCTGAAGCGCAGCGGTGAGGACCACGCGGTTGAGGCCTGGGTTGAGCTCCAGGAGTTCACGGGTGGTCTTGGCCATCCCCGAGAGAACCCCTACCAGCGCACGCTCTTCGACGATGTCTTCATTCTCGGAGACAGTGATTTTTGCGATACGCGAGCCAGCATGGGCCGCCTCTATCTCTTGCTCCTGCTCAGGGTTGATAACCAGAATCGACCCATTGGGCTTGTTCAAGTGCTCCACGCCATCGGCAACCACAGCGCCATCAACATGCTTGGGTTGCGCCCTTCCGGCCTCAACCTCGTGGCGGTGCCACCGTGGCGCTGAGGCAATCAGCTGGGCGTTGGTTGTGACAGTGAGAATACCGCTGGGCTTGCCATCGACACGGGCCAGGCTCTCCGTCACATCTCTGTTGATGACAACCCGCGGGCTGACGTAGAGAAAAAGATAGCCTTCGGTCTTCTTCTCAAGGTAGCGCCTGACAGCTGTCGTCTTGCCAATCCCTGGGTTGCCTTCCAGCGCGATGACGCTGACCTGCCCCGCGACCGAGCGCTGCATGCCCGCCACGATTGCGCTGGCGTGCAAGTCTCGCAAGCTGATGCGGCCGTCCTGGGCGCGGTCGGCAATCAATGGAGCTAACGCATCTACGGCCGGCTGCCCAAAGAACTGCGTCAGAGTCAGTTCGTCTCCGATGAGGTCACTGGCCACGTCCAGACTGAGCTCGTCTGCGGGGTTGGCGAACTCCGGTACCTCCTCCTCAAACTCGAAGGCGTAGTCCGCACCAGGTTTGGGAAGCGCCCGTAAGCCCTTAATGCCTTTCTTGAGCCCAGAGGGGAGCCGTCGGAGCAAATTCGTGAAGACGCTGTCGACTTGGCTGGTCAGCCCTTCCTCATCCCCATCCGTCAGCTTACGGGTGGAGCGATACGCCTCACCCATTTGCTGCATCAGCTCCCTGCGAGGGTCGGCGCCTACTTCCGCGAGAAACTTGGCCGCCAGGCTCTCAAGCCCGTTGGGTGTGATGGCCAGCGCCCGCACATTGCATGGCTTGGTCAACACCCCATTGCGACGTAACCACGCTGCAGTGCTGTCCGCGTAGGCGCAAGCCTGGCAGAGCTTGTAGAAGGGCTTGTTTCCACTGGTGAGGGCACCCAGGTGATTGCGGATGTCCTGCGACAGCTCAAAAGACTCGCCATCGACTTCAGCGGTCACCCTCGCAAACACGCTGCGCGCGTCAATGAGCCGGCGATGGCGCATCAACTCGTCCAGGTGTGCGCCTTGGTCTCTGTAGTCGGGCATCTCCCTGGGCATGTCAAAGGAGTACTCCTGCACCAAGAGGTAGTCCTCGCGAGCCTCCCCTGATAGCCAGAGTACGAAGTCGGCGTTTGCAGGCTGCCCTTTCCCAGACAGGGCCGGGTCAATCATTCCCTGAATCCCAAACAGCTTGTGGAACGTGGCTCGGTCCTCCTCAAGCCGAGACGACAGGTCTTTGGAGTCCCCCGGCAGCATCAACGGACACCATAGGGCGCGGAGCTTCAAGCGACCGTTGAGAAACGGTTTTCCAATCGAGTTCAGGTATTCACGGGTGGACGTGTAGCCAACGCCAAAGGCCGTCAGAGCCATGTGCTCCACAGCAGCCTTGACCTGCTCGCGCACCGTCTCGTCGATGATGCCCAGCTTGAGGTTCAGTGCCTTGGAGACATCGAGCAGTCTGGCGTCTCGCCAACCGGAGAGCTGGGGCGCATCAGGCGACAAGAGCTTTCGCTCAACCAGACAAGCCAGCACTCCACGCTTGACCAACACTTCATAGGCCTGCCCCCACAGCTCGGCCTGCTTCTGGAACGGAAGCTCACTCATTCTCCAGGGCCTCCTTATGCAGCACACGGGTCACGTGAGCGAGCAACGCAGGAATGGACAGAAGGATGGCGCGGCCTCCCCGACGTGTGATGACCTCGACCTCCCCGGCCGCGGCCGTCGAAGTCGGCGTGGCCCATGAGAACGGGTCCAGCACAGGAAGCAACTTGGTCTTGTCGGAAGGCTTTTCGCTCTCCAGGAAGTGAATGCCTCGCAACACGCTCACAAGAGACTGGCGAACGGCTTCTCCAGACCCTGTGCCGAGGATGTTCGCCCGGGTAGATTCGTTGAGGTTGAAGTCGCTCAGCCGGTGCTCTGCGTCGAAGAAGTAGGTGCAAAAACCGGACTGAGGGCGCCCCTCGTCTACGACCACATGCAAGGTCGCAAAGGTGTACACGGGCAGCAGGCTGCGCAGCACGTCCACCGCGTTGTCTTGGTACATCTTCTGATGTGCGTCGTGGCGCGACACCTCGAAGCCGCTCTCGGCCGAATGCCGCTTGCGCAAACGAGTGGCAGGGAATACGTCGCGGCGCAACGGGTAGAGATGCACATCGGGAAAGCGCTTTGCGGCCTCGTCCAGGAACTCCAACGTGCCATGGGGAGAGTGCCGCTCGGCTGCACGGCCTACGTGTCTGTTGCCAAAGTGGTGCGAGAGCAGCAAGACGTGTTGGTAGCCAGCTTTGCGCAAGCGGGCGACTTCTTCAAGGATGAGGTGCGGAGTCTTGAAGTCCGTTTTGCTGTTGACCACGCGGGACAGCATTCGCTCGACCTTGAGAACGGTTTCTCCCGCCTCGCTGTCGGCCACATAGGTGCGGCTGACAAACAGGTGTCCGTCCGCATCAGGGAAGGTTGGGTGAATGTCACAAGGACGGGTGACGTATGTCAGCACGGCGACCTTGGTCAATGAACCTTCTTGCGGAAAGCGCAGGGGCTGCCCACCCAGCAACGCGGCCAGCGAACCACGGGTCTTCCAGCGCAGCGTATCGCGTGCATCGTTTTGTGTTGTCAGCCCTTGCAGCTTCACTGGAAGCTCTCGGGTCAACGCGCGCTCAAGCGCCTGGCTGATGGCGTAGATGGCGGTGTTGCCGTCGTGAGCATCAGCTTCGCGCCCGCCAGCCTTTCCGGATTGCTGCAACCGAACCAATGTCATGGTCAGATTTGGGTGCACTCCTTTGAACCGCTGCACCAGCTCCCAGAGACACACGTAGACCAGCAAGCTCAGTCCCGCAAGCAGTGCAGCCCTGAGCTGCTCACCATTTGCCTTCTCTTCGTCGTTCTGCTTGCGCTTGAGCGTCAGTAAACGGAGGTCGTACTCCACCTCGATGCCGCGCCCAGCGAACATCAATGCCGGCTGGGGAATCGACGGTTCCCAGGAGGCCGATTCCTTGTTCCACGCATATGGGACCAAGCGCACAGGCAGCACCGGCGTATCCAGCCCCTTGCTCATCGAGACCTCTCGGGCATCGCCGGCGGGCTCTAGGGACCGCTCCTGCAGTTCAGTGGTCACCGCGATGGATGCAACGCTGCCTGGCCAAGCTGATTCGCTGACGCGAACGTGCTCGAACCATGCAACGTTGTCCTGGCCAGACGACGGCTTTACCAGGATGTCCTCGTGTCCGGAGCTGAGCCCCTTCACGACAGCCCAATCCACTATGTCCTTGTGGACCGACACCATGTACTTATCGACGCTGCGATTGGCTGCCGACACCAGCGAGGCAGACTTGGTCTTGAGTACGCGGATGAGTTCGTCGGCCAGGTCTTCCATCACACGGCTGCGCGATACCAATCGTGAGTGCAGATTTCTCAATGTGCCAAGAGGGTCGTCCTTGAGCGCGGCCGCAATGGCCTTGGCGTCATCCAACACGCTGGAGGCCGTGTCTTCATCGATGCCGGCAGGGACAACCAGGGCCAGAAAAACGAGTTCTGCAACAGGCCGCCGCACGATGTCAGACGAGCCTGGTTCCACGTCCAGCAGGCGCGAGTACAGCTTGTCGAGCCGTGAGACGAACGACTGCTTGCCCGTGGCCGGGTTGTTTCCGTTGACGCGGAATCGGTATGAGACCTCACGAAGCGTCGGCAGATTTTGCTCAGGAGCGTTGCGCCGCTCAAAGAGCTGCACGGACCCTTCACTCCAAACGGGCAAGCAACCATAGAACATCGCTTTGCGAAGTTCGGTAGCGAGGTCAACATTGCTCGAGACCCCAAAGGCTTGAGACACGTCCAGGGTGGCGGAGTCACCCTCTACCCCCGCAAAAGCCTCAAAGCACTCACGCACGCGGCGCACATAGCTCTTGAAGCCCGCCTTGTTGCTCTGTGCCGCAACGGCGCTCATCAACTGCATGCACACCTGCAGACGCACCCGGGCCATCGCCTCGTCTTCCAGGAACTCCAGGAAGCGCTTGACTTGAGAGCCTGGCCGTTCACTTTGACTGCGAACGGCCGTGAGGATTTCGTCGATGTCGTCAGCGTCTTCGCCGTCGTTGATGAGCTTGCGCTGGATGCCCGACAAGAGCAGCTCCAGCCAATTTCTCCCGTCCACCTTTTCGATGCCTGAGAGAACACGGCCGATATCTTTTTCGCGCTCATGAGCGGGGCGGCCCGGTTCAGCGAACTGCACTGGGACCATCGTTGCCGACTCGGGGAGGTCCGGCGGATTCGCGCCAATGGACTTGGCCATCACCTTGAGGACAGCGTCGAGGTTGTTCGTGCAAAGCGACGACAGGTCCAGTGAGCCCAATGCCGCATCGAGCTGCTGATTGACCGCCTCACGCAGGGCACCCAGTGCCTTGGTGGTACCTGCCTCCGTCCCGTGCACGAGCCGGCCACCCGTTTTGGCCGCCGTCCCGTACGGGGGCAGGATTGCGTCGCGCAGAAAACCGGTTTCCTCCCCTGGGGCGAAGACGGATTTGAACTCTGGGTGTTTGAGTAGCCTCCCCAAGACTCCGCGGGTGTTCAGGCGCAGACGCCGTTCACCGGGGGAGGCCAGTTCAAGGCCATCGACGTCTTCGCCAGTGGCAGGAATAGATTTGGAGAGAAGCTCCGCCAGCTTTGCAAGATTGACGGAGGGGGCGCGGTCGCGCGCAGAAATGCGCGAGCCACCCCGCAATTGCGGTGTAGACATTGGTCGCTCCTTTCATGGCAGGTATTGGCCACTTCACCTTGCAGACAGACCAAGTCCGCAAAGCGGTTTCACTATTAGGTGCCCCAGTGTAGGTAATTCGGCTGGAGGCGAGAACCCGTTGTATAGTCATCCACAAATTTGGTGCCAAATTTGGCCTATGGACACCCAGGGACTAAATCAAATTGTGGATAACTTGCGGCACTGGCCTGAGGGTCAGGTGTGCCGCTTTCTCGCCACGGAGGTGAGAAAACTGCGCATGGCTGGGAAAGAGTCTCAGGCTGAATTCGCCGAGCGCGCAGGAATCCCGCTACGCACCTTCAAGCGATTCGAGTCCCACGGTCAGGCTCGCCTGGAGACGTTTGTGAGAGCCTTGAAGACGGCGGGGCGCGTAGAGTACCTCTTCATGTTGTTCCCCACTCCCGACCCGGAGGCCGCTCGCAAGGCTCGGCTTGCGGAAAAGCTGGCGGAACTGGGGCATCGAGTGCCCGGTGGTCCCAAGTGAACGAGGAAGCTCTCTTATGGAAACGACGGTCTATGTAGCCACCCTTGCTACCCCGAACTTTGAGTTTGAGGCGATGGATGCCACTTCTGATGCCGCCTTAGAGCTTCTTGAAGGGGCGTGGCTGCGGCACTTCGAGCAATGCGGCCGGCCGGCAGACATGCTCTCTTTTGACAGCGTCCTTGACGGCTGTGACGAGCAGAGGCTTCCCGGCTACGCATACCAAGTTCGCGAACGTCGCGTGGGGCAAGCCTGGTTGGACGGTGCCCGCCTCTGATACGAACTACCGCTCATAGAAGGCGCCGGCCTGCTTCTTGGGCAGGACCAGCGAAAATGGCTGCGAACGACTGAAAGAACGAGGGACCAAGCGCAGTGAGCTATGAAAATTTGAGCAAAGAGCAGCTTATTGATGTATTGAAGCGCCGCGATGCTGAAGCGCACACACCCTACGGACTTCGGTGGGAGCGCAAGGGCATCACGCCCGACAAAGCGCTGAACAACGACTTTGTGGGGTTCTCTACGGAGCGGGGTTTGAGCTGCGGGAATGCGCCTTGGCAGCACCTCGTCATCGAAGGCGACAACTTCGATGCGCTGCGAAACCTCGCGAGCGTGTATTCCGGTCAGGTCAAGCTCATCTACATTGACCCTCCATACAACACCGGGCGAAAAGACTTTGTCTACAACGACAGCTTCTTTGACGCGACGGACCGCTATCGGCACTCCACCTGGTTGGAGTTCATGTACCAGCGACTTATGTTGGCGCGTGAGCTTCTCGCACCGAATGGCTCAATTTTTGTATCGATTGACGACAACGAGTTGTTCAACCTTGGCCTACTGATGAGTCAGGTTTTTGGTGAGAACAATTTCATTGCAAACGTCATTTGGCAGAAGGTCTATTCACCGAAGAACACGGCCCCACATTTCTCTGACGACCACGAGTACATCTTGGTCTATGCAGCGAACAAAGCTCAGCTCAAGGTCAATCATTTGCCCCGAACGGCGGAGCAAGACAAAGCGTACAAAAACCTAGACAAAGACTCGCGCGGGGCCTGGAAACCGAGTGACCTCACTGCGCGTAACTACTACAGCGAAGGACGATATCCCATCACCTGCCCGTCAGGTCGTGTGATTGAGGGGCCGCCGCCAGGGACTTACTGGCGCGTATCCGCTGCAAAGTTTCAGGAGCTGGATAAGGACAACCGAATTTGGTGGGGTAAAGAAGGCAACAACATCCCTGCGCTCAAGCGGTTCCTATCTGAGGTCAAGCAAGGCGTCGTCCCGCAAACGCTCTGGTTCTACGACGAGGTCGGCCACACTCAAGACGCCAAAAAGCAGCTCAACGAAATCCTGCCCAAGGCACGCAACGAAGATGTTTTTTCCACTCCGAAGGGTGTTAATACGCAGATGACCAAAAGTCAATAAAAACAACAACTTATGATGTTTTTTGGGACTACAGAAAGAAAATTAGGCGCCTGCCCTTGATGCTGAGCGGACGACCTACAGAACCATCTCGGCCCCGTGGGCAGTAAGCCATTCGGCATGTCTGGCCCAGTCCGGCATTTCAGTCTCTACCACCCGCCAGAATTGGGGAGAGTGATTTTTGTGGCGCAGGTGGGCTAGTTCGTGGACTACCAAATAGCGGAGCACCTCCACTGGCGCTGCCATGGCTTTCCAGTTGAAGTTCAGGTTTCCCTTGTCTGAGCAAGAGCCCCAGCGGAGTCCAAGTTCTTGGACCCGCACCGTTCCAGGCGAAAGACCCATGCTCCGGGCATGCTGCTGAACAAGCTCGGGAAGCTTCGTCAAGCCCTCTGCGCGGAAGTAGCTCTTGAGCAGTTCCTCGGCCCGCAGCTTGTCGTCCGTTCGCAGGACGAGAAGGTCTCCCTCTTTTTGTACCCCTCGACTTGCCTCCGCTCGAAAGTCCAAGCGATGAGGCTGCCCGAGTAGATACACCGTCTCCCCCGAAACAAACTCACGACCAGGCTGCAGGGGGTTCAGGGCAGCCCATCGGGCCTGTGCTCGATAAATCCACTTCCGCTTAGCGTCAACCACGGCCTTGATGCGCTCAAGTGCTTCCGTCAGGGGGGCTCGAACAAGCACAGAGCCATCTCGCTCAACATAGAGCCCGATGGTTTTGCGGTTAGAGCGCTCAACAGTGAAAGAAATCGGCGTTTCCTGCATGGCCCCGATTGTCCGCCGTCTTACGGGGCCAGCAGGTCGTTGGTACGTGCCTTGGCCAGCATGACCAGGTCTCGCGCCCAGGGTTCTGCGTTGGAGAGCGCGATATCGACACCGGTGTACAGGAGTCGGTTGGTCACCTCACCTTGTAACCCACTCACTTTTACCGGGTTGTTCCAGAACCCTGGCGCCTGGAGCTCTTCAAGGAAAAGTGGCACCAAGTCGTTGCAGAGGGACTTGAGGTTGGCAGTTTCCGCAGCGGTCAGCTTGGTTCCATCAGGAACCTTCACGACAAGCGCGCGGTAAAAGGGGGATGCCTTTGCGCCAAGCCCGTCCTCGGCCGTTGGCTTTTTGGTCTTGGCTTCCTCGACGAGCAAGCTGAGCTGCTTGGCCTGCTCGTCCCAGTTGTCTTTGTACTTCTTGATGACCGCTTCGAGCTTTTCGGACAGCGGGCCGTAGAACCCAGGGTCTTCATCAAGATGCACGGTGATGTGCTTGCGCAAGGCATGCTCCATCTGGGATGCCTTGGCACGTCCCGAGCGCTCTTGTTCCACCTTTTTGGTGAAATTCGCCTGGAGCAGCTCAACCGGCGGGACTTTCAGGTCAATTCCCAGGCCAACAAGGTGCTCGTTTACCAGGCGTTTGACTTTTTCACCTGCGGACCCGAGGTCCAGACTTGCGTCTTTGAACCGTTCCCGCGCTTGCGCCTTGAGCCACGCCAAACGCTTGGCCGGAAATTCGTACTGCACCGCTCGTGAGTCAGGCATGACGGTATTGAGTGCTTGCAGGAACAGCGTCAGTAAGACGTTGAACGTCTCCCGCTGCTTCGGGTCAGCGATAACGTCCATCAGCAGCTCAAAAACGATGTAGTCGTCTTCTGCAGACAGTTTTTGGGCAGCCCAGTCGTAGATTTGCTCGACCTTATGCTGTCGGAAAAACGCTGCCAACCGTTCAAAAGTTGCCTGCAGGCGAATGAACTCATCTTCGACCGAGCGGAAGCAAGACAGAAACTCTTCGACATCCTCACCGGCGTAGATGTCCAGGGCTTCCCGCAGGTGCTTGGTAAGACCGATGTAGTCGACGATGTACCCCACCTTCTTACCCGGCGCCTTTCGGTTTACGCGAGCAATCGCCTGCAAAAGGGTGTGTTCCCGGAGCGGCTTGTCGATGTACATGACTTGCTCGATGGGCGCGTCAAAGCCGGTCAGCAACATGTCGCAGACGCTGAGAAAAGCGATACCTGTTTCAGGCTTGGACAGGTCAAAGCGCTTCAAGAAGTTAGTGATGGCATCGAGCTCCTTGGCTTCTTTGCGAGCCTCGACAATGACACCTAATGAGTTGGTTCCGTCTTCTGAGACGATGGCTGCCGCCTTCAGAAACTCCAGCCGAGCCAAGATTGCAGGGTCGGCGTTCACCTTCTTTGCGTATCTGGCGGTGTAGTCGTCCAACGCTTTGGCAATCGCGTCTCGGTAACGGATAGCCGCGAGCTTGGAGCTCGACACCACCTGGGCCTTGAAACCATCAGGAAGAATGTTCTCGGCGTAGTGTTTGACCAGGTCTTTGGCAACGTCCGCAATGCGCGCCTCCGCTTCAAGCACATCATCGCGCCCACCGTACTTCTTCTTGATGGCCTCGATTTCTTCCTCGGTGCGCCCAGCAAACAAGTCCTCGAACTTCTCGTCGAACTCGTCTTTATGCGAGAGCGCCGTGTTGGTGGTCTTGCCGATGTAGACGATGGGAAGCACAGCCTCGTCTTCCTGCGCCTCCTTCAGCCGGTAGGTGTCGATAACGGCGCCGAACCGTTCCATGGTTGTCTGCTTGTGCCGCTTTGTAATCAAAGGCGTGCCGGTGAAGGCGAACTTGACGGCGTTTGGGAAGGCGATGGCCAGGTTGTTGCCAAGGTCGCCGTACTGGGTCCGATGCGCCTCGTCGATGAATACAACGATGCGCTGAGATGCGTTCACCACCGGAAAAGGCTTGAGAACAGGCACGCCCAAAGGGATGCCCAGGGCGGCTTTGACCGAAGCAGGCGTTTGTTCCGTGCGTTCCTGGAACTTGTGAGCCATTACCAGGTAAAGACCTGAATCGCTGCCGCTTAACCGTGACTGCAGCTCTGCACGGTTTTCAATGGTGATGACTTTCTCGCCCGTCAATGAGGCGGTGCCGCCGAGCTGCTCCTCGAGGTCGGTCCGGTCGTTGACCATCACCACCTTCATGTCGAAGAGGTCTTTGCTGGTGCGAAGCTTGCGTACAAAGAACACCATGGTTAGCGACTTGCCAGAACCTTGGGTGTGCCAGATGACGCCGCCGCGGTCTGCGCCACTATTTGTGCGCATGCGCTCGAGCGATTTCAGGATGGCTCGATATTGCTGATATCGCGGGACAACTTTAACCAGGGAGTCGCCCTTGGTGGTGAAAAGCACAAAGTTCTGCAGCAGGTCGACCAAGGTCTCTTTGGGGAACATGCCCTGGACTAAGACCTCCTGCTCCCGTGCAGGCCCACCCAGTGGTGTCTGAAACTGAGCGTACTTTGAAGGCATGATGGACTTCCACTTCTGGAAGTCGTCAGGGTCGGTCGTAATAGAGCCGTAGACCGCCTCGGTGCCTGTGGTTGCCACCAAGAAGAGATTGGTGTGAAAGAGGCGTTCTTCGCCTTCAAGCTTTCCGCCCTTGGTATCGGCCGGTCGACGCTCGGCGTAGCGCATCAGCTGTGTCTTGCCTTCCTGCAGGGGGACGCTGGTGAACTCATTTGCCTCCTTGGCCTCGATGACCACAATTGGCAAGCCGTTGATGAAAAGCGTCACGTCCGGTCGAATGTGGTCCTTGACTTGGCCGGGAGTGTCAATCCGGAACTGGTTGATGGCGTGGAAGGCGTTCGCCGTCGGGTTATCGAAGTCGATGAGCTTGACGGTCACCGACTCCTTGCCCGTAGCTGTTTCTCGGTCGACTGGGACCCCCCTGCTGAGCAGCTCATAGACAGCCTTGTTGGCCTCAACTAGAGTTCCCTTGGCACCAGCGACAAGTTGGTAAACACCCTCGAGGTCGTTATCGGTAAGCCACTCAGCGCCGGCGGGGTCACGATTGATGCTCCGAACTGCGGCAAAGAAGACTTGCTTGAGCATCACCTCTCGGAATGTCTTGCGAAGGCTCTTCGCCGGGTCGCTTGGGCAGCCCTCTCCCTGGTCGATGACGGACCAATCAAGGTTCTTGAGTTGCTGCAGCAGAGGCTGCTCGACGAGGGCTCTTTCGGACATGACGACAGACTCAGGGGTTACTGGTAGATTGCATGGTTCTAGGCTACGGGGTGTAGCGACTCGACTGCAGATGCCGTGACTGCTCCTACGAACAGACCTTTAGGGAACGTTGTTTGCCCTACGATGACCATCAACATTGCCTGTAACTGGTGTTCTGACTGATTGAAGATTTCTTTCATCTTGCACACATCAGTACGCGACGGAGAGGGGTAAGGCTCCGGGTGGGAGTGCCAATCTCCAATGTAGTGAAGACCGTCTTCGAAGAGGCGTTCGATGTCCTGGCGCTCTGCTTCTCTATCTGGCCAAAAGCCGAATCTTGTGCGGCGCGAGCGACCACTCGTTACGGTTGCGACCTCGACCACAATCGCGCCCGCCTCGAAACGCGCAAAAAGTTGGCCGCCTATCTCTCTCGCGAAGAAGGTGCGTTGCCTGTGACTCGACAGCACATCGATACAGGAGTTTTTGAAAACATACGTTAGACCTTGGAAGACATACTTCACGGTAGCTCTTCCAAATCAGATGACGAACTGGTAACGGCGACTGTCGCCGAACTCATTGATGCGGGATAGCCAGCTTGGCCTCAGCGACAGCCCGTTACCGGAGAACTCGGTTACATCGCCCACCCAAACACGGTGTACTGAGTTGCTGACGCGGCCCAAAAGCGCGTCCAACGCGAGCTCACCAATGAGAGAAGTGCTGTTGAGTGAACTTAGCGATGAATAGGGCTGATAGAACGCGCCACAAGATGGCTCGCGAGGCAGCCTAGGTGCAGTGTCCAAATCCACTACCGGCTCAGCTAGAAGACCACGCTCGTCAGTGATGTCACATAGCCGACTACTGGCTGGATAGCAGAAAACCGCATGTGCAGCCGTTCCGAACGGCTCCATCCATCCAAACAGGACCGGGGGCATATCGTTTGTGGACAGCAGTGAGTCAAGGTGATGGTTGCTAGCGGGCTCCCCCGTCACCGAAATCACGAGGTCCGCCCCTTCAAGCTGAGCGCGATGTTTCTGAACCCAATCCTCCCACTTGGAGACTACTCCCGAGACCTCTGCATCTGGAAAGCTGCGTTTGATTGCTGATTCAAGTGCAACAGCTTTGGCTCGCCCTACATCGTGGCCTCCGAGAACGTGCCGCCCCACGTTTTGCCAGGACAGTACATCGGCGTCAACCAAGGTCAGCTTCCCTACACCAGCCTGCGCCAGGTGTACCGAAAGCTGCCCACCGATGGCGCCACAACCGAAGACGACGACGTGAGAGGACTTCAAGGCTGCAGCCGCCTCTCCAGCAGTTCGGCTGTGGAGGAATTCACGGTGAACTTCGGTCACTCTGAAGTGAGGGAATCGAGTTGGAACAAGGCAGAGCGCCTGTAGTCGAGAGCGCAGTTTTCCTTTTGCGCCTTGTCGAAAGCCAGGTATCCCGGAGTGCCTGAGGCCCGGCATCCATACTTGCTTAGGGGTAAGCAGCATGGCCCCCAAGTACACGCGCGCGTCTTCATGTTCGAACGACAAAACGATTGGAAGACTCTTTCGAGCACGCCACCGAGACACTGCTATCGAAAGTTCTGCATAAGCACCTGCGTCTTCAACCAGACTGATGAGGTCTTTCATCGTCAACGGGTAACGCTCAGGGTGAAGAGGCGCATCGAGCTGAACAACCAGAGCGGGTTCAAACGTCCCTGCGTAGCGACGTTGGCCTGACTTTGCCCAGGAATTGAGCACATCTTTGGAGCTGGCTATCACAAAGTGCCCGCTCACTTTGTCAATTGCGGAGGTCCAGACGCAGTGACTTGAAGGTGGTCGCTCTGCCAGCCACGCTTCATTGGGCGAGCGCTCAACCAAGCTCCAATAACTTTGGGCTTCGCGGTAGAAGTCGTTGTCGTTTTTGCGAGCCTCTCCCTCCTCTAGAAGAGTCACTGCGTCGCCTACCAGCTGAGTGACATGCGCAAGGCCAACCGGTAGCGTGAATGGGCTACCAGCCGGGACCATGCATAGATGTCCATCGCTCTCGACGTGGGGATACGAGATTCCATTGACGGCGTCCGGAACGGCTACCAGAGGGAGCGACCAAGGAAAGTTCTCGTCGACTGCTACCAGAAGGTCGCGAAGGTCGTTTGGTAAGGCGCCTGGTAGGCGCCACCCAGCAACGAGTCCTCGTCGGTTTGGAAACCGCTTTTTTAGGGTCTCGAAGTCAATCGAGTACGCTGATGGCCACCAGTCCACAAGTCCCGTGTGAAGCTGTTCCACAGCTTCGAGCTGGCCAGGGGTATCAGGCATATTGGCCAGCACCTCCTCTTTTGTCGACTGCCTGCCTGGGCGCAGCTGGCAGCTTCCCAGCGCTGCCCGAGCTACTGTCGTCCTCAAGTTCCTTGATTCTCTTGTCCCAATAGTCTGTGTAGAACACCGACTTCAGGGCCTTCAACGCCATCAGTTCATCACAGTCGGAGCGGTCAATTTTTGACAGTTCGTCGATGGCTCCCTTCAGCTCGTCGCGCATTTTGCGAACTCTTGAAAGGGTCTGCTCAGTTGTGATTTCTTCTCTAGGGTCTACGGGTCGATAGACCTTTTCTTGAAGCAGCAAGCGATTGCGTATTGCCCGCATCACGACCAGCAGTGCTTGGTCGTCTCTGTTTACCTTCCCTTGATACGGGAATGCCTCGTTGGCAAGCACGGAAATGATGAAGCCACTGGGCATGGCCCAAGAGCTTCGACTCTTCGACCAGTACTTGAGCAAACGAACGATGCGTCGAAGCTGGCGACCATTGGTTTCGTCGGGGCTCTTACTGGTGACCGAGTCATTGAACCAGTTTGTGATGTCTTCTGGGGCTGACGTTTTCCATGTGCCTGCCGACGCAAGTTCTTTCTTGGTCTTGCCGTCTTCCTCGAAAGTCCGATAAACGGGAATATCCACGTGAAACCCATCGTTGTAGTGCACACGGACGCAGTTCTTCCGGACTTCCGGGGGTGTGTTGAACTCGTCTTTGACCGAGAGCGCTTTGCACACCATCTCTTTGGCCTCATTGGCCGTCTTGTCACCATCTCTAGAGCCCTTGAGAGCGGAGCGCGCGAAGACAGCACCGTCATCAATATCGGATGTGTCGACTTCCGACTGCACCATGGTGCGCATCGCATAAGAGCCCTGCTGAACGAACTCCTCTGGTTGCGGGTCCTCATTTGCGGTGAGACCATTTTTGAGACGCTTCCTGTTTGCGTCTCGGCGGTCTCTGGCTGTCTGAAGTGATGCGTCATCCACAAAAACGCGGTCGTTGTGGAAATCGGTCAAGTGCTTATTGGCGTCGTAGCTCATTGCTTCTCCTCCCTCAGCGGATTCAAATTAGAAAACATATCCAAGACCATCGCGTACTCCTTACTTGACTGAGGCGAATTTGTCAGCGCGCTCATGTTCAGGTCTGTCGCTCGTTGGCCGAGCATTTCAAGTACATCAAGTGATTTTTGGTCGTTGGCGTCAAGTGCCAGGTGTTTTGACTCTTCCCCGGAAACGTGGGGTTCAATCAACCGATGAAGAGAAACACGGTCGCTCATGGCTTGAACAATCTTGCTTGCCAGGTAGGGGTACACAGAGGCTTGGGCCTCCAGAGACAGGGTCACGATGTCACCGCCACCTCTCCATTGCCAAGAACCGCGAGGTGCGTCGACCACATTCAAGGGTTTTGCCCTGTTTCCGGCGCATGTGCCAACCGAAAGAATCTCAATTTTTTGTCCTGGCGCAGCAAACTCGAGTGCTTCCACCAAACCCACAAGTACTGGGTTGTTTCCCCATAGCCCTCCGTCTACAAATACGTGCGATGCCGATACGCCAGGGTTCGGCGATTTGATGGGATGCATCGGGAAGAACACGGGAGCAGCAGCGGATGCCATGCACACATCAATCAGTTTGTAGTTGTTGTCGCGTGTCAATCGAGTGCCGTGTGGTGTCTTGAATACCCAGGCTTTTTGCGACGCCGCGTCTACAGTTGGAACGCAGATTGCTATATTCCGACGCTTGTACATCTGCTCAAGTGTTTCTTCCTTGAGGACTGTCTGGAGCGCGGAGCGGAGTGGCGCGGATACATTCGCAGGTGAAAACAAGTTGTGGAGTACCCATCCCAGCGTCCGCAAACTTGTACTGAAGCATCCGTCCTGCAGCGGCATCGGCCGCTGAAAAATCGACACTGCTTTTTCTCGGTACAGGCGACTAACGTCCTCCAAAGCCACCCCCGCAGCGAGGCCTACGGCCAAGATTGAACCTGTGCTCGTCCCAACGATGAGGTCGAAGTTAGCACCTAGGTCCAAGCGCTCCTTCTGAGTTTTTCGGCTCAGTCTGGCCACTCTAACGGCCATTTGCTGAAGCACAGTCGCGGTATAAAGACCTCGGATGCCTCCACCGTCCAGACACAGAACTCGATATGGCTTATTGGTCATGCTTAACGACGGCGGTCTGAAGTTGCGAGGGTGACTGCTGAAGCAAGTCGCCCAGAAGTCCCTGTTTCTGTTTCTTCAATTTCTCGATTTGAGCTTCAACCTCTTGCAGCTCAGCGCTTACAGCATCAAGGAGCGCAGCCTTCTTTTCCTGCACAGCGAGTTTGTCATCAAGAACTTGGAATCCTTCGATGAACCGTCGCGGTACTCGTTGTTGCCCGGCGCTGCCCGTCATTTGCATGGCGCCCTTGGCCAAGAACTCTCGGCTGCGCGTGTGCCAAAACAACCATCGTGAAGACGCGCCTTCTTTTGCGCGAAGTACGTGAAACTCGGTGCTCCCCGCCCATAGCTTTGCGTCTCCGGGCGCCTGGAATCCCTTGCCGTTCTCAAAACAAGGAGTAATCTTTGCCACGAGCACATCACCTCCGGTGAACCGAGTGAACCCCTTGCTCACCGCTACCCACAAACGATGCTCTCGGTGAGCAAGCACCCCCGCTTCCGAGACGCTGTCCATCGCCACGAAAGGCACTGAGGACGGCGCATCAAGCGCACTTGTTTTCGGGCCCACTTCACAGAAGTCAGCCATGGTCTTCAATCGAGGACCAACGAGCAGGAGGGCATCGATAAGACCAGATAGCAGCGCATTCTTTTTGTAAGCGTAGGCTTCGAGCAGGCCAATCTGCTCATCCACCGCTGACAGCAAATCGGCGATGCGGCGCTGCTCCGCTAGCCGAGGCGCCATCAGCTTTAGGCGCTTCACGTTTGAGACGGTGATAGCAGGATAGTTACTGCCGGCGACCAGCCCCTCAATTTGGGACTCGATGCCGGATGTGAACAACACTTGCTCGATAAACCTCGGGTCGCTTATTCCTTCACGAGCTCGCAGAACCGCAAACCCCGTCGACGCCACGTACTCCTCGCCTGCCTTAACACGTGCAAAGGCCTTTAGATTTGGGCGAACTGTCGCCATCAGGACGTCGTCTTGCCGCACCTTTTTGCGGGCGCGGGAGGGAGCGAGTGCAAACAATGTTTCCTGGAGCTCTGCTGAGACGGCTAGGGGGGATACCGACGAAATGTCGATGTACCGGAACCGATAGTCTCTTGGAGTAGACGCCCCAAGAATTTCCGGGTCAACCTCACAGAGCTCACCTAGGGTTGTCTGTGTCCACGCAGTGGGCCGACCAGTGATTGCATTACTCATATCCGAACTCCCGGAGAAGTTTTGCTACCAAGTCGGCTTTCTCCTTGCGAACAGTGTTGAGCTCGTCCAGCGTCACGGCGTACTTTGACCACAAAGTCTCCACACGCTGCACCAGCGCGTCCCTGTAGGCCTGCAGGCGGTCCTCGAAGGCTGTTGCCAATGTGCACATCCAGCGGTTGAGGATGAGGCGTTCCGCTTCAGCGTCTGAAATCTTGGCTCGAGCAGCGTCAACCAAGTCGTCACGCACCTTTTCAACGGCCTTGACCTTCGCTTTCGCTTGCTTCAGCTCTTCCTCTGCTGCAGCATGCTTGGCCAAAAGACCCTCGACCATGGCGAGCTCGGTTTTCAGGCCGTGGACTTGCGCGGCATCGCCACCCTTTTTCAGGGCTTTCAGCTCTGCTGCAACTTCTTTCTTGCGAGCCTTCAGTGCGTCCGCCACAGGCTTGGGCAGAACTGGCTGGTCCTCCGAAAACTCACAGGTGGCGAGGTCTACTTCTTCCTCTTCCTCCCCCTCCTCAGGCTTGGCCGCATCGAACATTGCCTGCAACTCGGCGATTCGGGCTTGGGTGTCGCCCAGCTCCTTCAGCACTTCAGGGAACTGGGATTGCAGGATTTCATCCGCTGGGATGAGCTCTGCATTCCATCCTGAAGCCGCGACGGATTTGAAATCTGCAGCCAGCGCGCTGGCGAACTCAGCAAAAGCACCGCGGGTCTGGAACTTGTCAAGAACGCCCAGCGGCACAAGAAGTTCTTCCAAGCTGGTTGCAAACTGCTTTTTTAGCTTGAAGAAGGTGCCAAGCTCGGGCAGCTGACGCAGTTCAGGCTCATTGGCCTGCCACCAAGCTGCCAGCGCAGCATGAAACTCGGCGTGTTTACCTTGCACAGCGGGGTGGGCCTCGACGATGCGCTTGGCCTCGGCTTTGTCGGCCTTGAGGCGGTCCACAAAGTCGACATAAGCCGAATCAACTGCTCTGGGCACAAAAAGCTCATGCTCCACGCCAGCGTAGTTGCCAAGCCAGTGACCAAGAGCCTTTACTTCCCCAGCCGGAACGCCGCCGTGCATGTGCGCATGCACGTCCTGCGGCTCAGGTGGCGGTGAGTTGTCGACGTAGCGACGGATGTTGAGGTTGTAGTCCTCCGCCTCAAGACGCTCAAGGGGGATGTACTCGGAGTAACCCTTGACCTCTAAGCCCTCGTGGTAGACGTGGGAGATTTTCTCGATGTCCTCAGGGCGCAGTGTGTTCTGGTTCTTGCCTTCCTGGTACTCCCGGTCAGCGTTGATGAAGAGCACTCGCTTGCGGCGGTTGGCGTCCTTTTTGTTCAGTACCAGCACGCATGCGGGAATGCCCGTGCCGTAGAACAACCCGGGGGGAAGCCCGATGACGGCCTCCAGGTGGCCGGCCTGCAACATTTTCTTGCGCGCTTCCTTCTCCTTGCTACCACGAAAAAGCACGCCATGGGGCATGACCACGGCAGCCTTGCCCTCAGGAGCCAGGGTTGCCAGGATGTGCTGCACGAACATGAGGTCCGCCTTCTTGCCCGTCTCGGGCATGAAGGTATGGAAGCGCTCCTTGAACTGCATCTCCTTGGCGGAGTAGTTCAGCGAAAACGGCGGATTGGCAATTTGCCGGTCGAAGCGCATGAGCTCGCCATTGGCACCAAGATGCCGTGGGCTCTTCAAGGTGTCGTCATTGCGAATGTCTGCCGCTTTGTAGCCATGCAGAATCATGTTCATCTTGCAGATGGCCCAGGTGGTCGGGTTCACCTCCTGGCCATACAGGGAAACGCGTCGAGGGTCACCGCCTGACTCCTCGATGTAGGTGCCGGTCTGAATCAGCATGCCACCCGAACCGCAGGTCGGGTCACCAATAGACATCAGCTCCAGCGGCTCCATGAGCTGCACTAGCAAGCGCACGACGGGCGCAGGGGTGTAGAACTCACCGCCTTTCTTGCCCGCCGTGTCCGCAAAGTATTTGATGAGGTATTCGTAGCCTGCGCCCAGCAGGTCGGGGAACTCAAACCACCCGTTGCCCAGGTGCACGGTGGAGAAGTGCTCGAGCAGCTCAAGGATGATGGCGTCATCAACCTGGCGCTTCTTATCGCCCTTGGTCGCCATGTAGTTGATTGGCTTCAAAACGCCAGCAAGGGACTCGACGTTTTCTTCCTCGATGGCGGCCAATGCCTTGTTGACCATATCGCCAACGTGCTGCTTGACGTGCATCAGGCCGCGAAACTGCTGTTCGTTCTCCAAAGTCACCGGCTGTTCAAGCTCCCATCGGGCGCGTTCGGGCACCCAGAAGCTGAACGCTTTCTTGTTCCGCAGGAGGGCGGCAACGACCTTTGGTGGGTGACCTGCACGCTCTGCGTCGGCCTGGACGGTTGCGAGCTCTTCTTCAAACTGGTCCGACAACCGTTTGAGAAACAGCATTCCAAAGAGGTATTCCTTGTACTCAGTAGCGTCCATCCCCGTCTTGCGGAGGATGTCCGCTGCCTTGAGCAGGAAGGACTCGAGCTTTGCGAGCGTGAGCTTTTTTCGTTTGGACTTGACCATAGGGACCTGATGAGTTGGGACGTTCTCAGGTCTAAAGACGGGGTTTATCTGCTGCATTTTTGTAAAGTCGAGAGCGCTTTCCAGCTTCCAAGCAAGTGCCTGTCACGGCTATTCGCCTCGGCGGGTGCTGGCAGAGTGCTGAAAATGAATGCCTCTTTATAGCAGCCTTAAAGTTTGCGTTTCAGATGGCAGGGGGCTTCAATGTGAAGCCCAATATATCTAAACAAAAACAGACAGAATCACTGGCCATTTCGGCCCTGCTTGCCTCCCGAACTGGTTGGGCATACAGTCTTTTCCATCGAACAAGTGTTCGGAGGATGAGATGAAGGAACTGGACGAAAAGTACCTGGCCAAGCTCAGGACGCACTGGAAGAGGCACGCGGCGTTTCCCAGCATCGAGAAGCTGTGCGAGACCGTGGGGCTGGCCTCCAAGTCGTCGGTGTTTGCACTGGTCGGCCGCCTGGTGTCGGCCGGTTATCTCGAGCGCGTAGACGGCCGCATCGCTCCAACGCGCAAATTCTTTGCGCGGCCCCTACTCAGCCCGGTGCGTGCCGGTCAGCCCCAGCCGGCGTCCCAAGAGGAGCCGGAGCTGCTGACGCTCGACGACTACCTCATCGACGACCCGAACCGGACCAGCCAGCACAAGGTGCGGGGCGATTCGATGAAGGACGCCGGCATCCTGGAGGGCGACCTGGTGGTGGTTGAGCACCACACCCCCACCAAGCCGGGTGACATCGTGGTGGCCTGGGCCGACAACGAGCTCACCGTCAAAACCCTTCTGCTGGACCCCCAGGGCCGCTACTACCTGCAGCCGGCCAACTCGGCCTACCAGCCCATCTTCCCGGCCACGTCCCTGGAGGTGATGGGAGTGGTCATCGGCGTCGTGCGCAAGACACGGCGGTAGCCCGGTCGGCGGTAGCAAGCCGACATCTCTTGATTTGACAGAAGCCCAGGCAGCATGGGCTGGCGCAGCCACGCCCCGACTTTAGAAGAACGCCTCTTTTTAGATGACTAGACAACCGTGAAGCCCCTTGTAGGGGCAAAGGACACCGAGATGAGAGTGAAGGTCAGACCCCTGCAAAGCAAAGGCCAGTTGCTGCCCCGCCAGTTGGCCACCCAGCAGCCCCCGCGCATTGGCGCCCTGCGCGTCGCCGAAGAGCGCGACCACGAACTGGGCCGACCGGTGCTGCGCGCGCGGCTGCTCGACACGCAGAGAGGCACCGAAGCTGACCTGCTGCCTGACCTGTCAGATGCCCGGCTGCTCTGGGCCGAGAACAACCGCCTGCGCTTTGCCGGCTTCGAGCGGGTCGACAACGCCAATTACGCCCAGACCTGGGAGGTCGAGGTGGCAGAGGGAGTGGCCTGATGCTGCGCGTCCACCTGCACACTGGCGACCTGGACGGTCGCAACACCGCCAACCAGCTGGCTGTCATCGACATCGCGTACGCCAAGAAAGAAGCCCTGGCCGATTACCTGGTGGGCATGACGCTCCGTGGCCAAGGTGAGGTCGAACCCGACACGGTGCTGCGCTATCCGCGCTGGTCGGCCAGCTTGTGGGATTTGGTGGCCCGGGCCCTGACCCGCCTGCTGTACCGCGCCAATCAGGCACCTGCCAGTGAGCGTCCGGACAAGCGGTGCGCCTATGCCACCCGCCTGTGCGCTGTCATCGAGCGCAGCACGCTCGACGGCGCCGGCGTGGAGCTGGGCACCGCCCGCATCTTCCAAAAGGAGGGCCAGCGAGGCCACTACACCGCCGTCTTCAACGAAGACATCAATGGCCAACACGTGGGTCACTTCACCTACGGTAGCAAGCGACTGGAGCCTCTACCAGTGGTCTGGCGGACAAGGCTTCTTCCCTGACTTCGTACTCAAGGTACAAGGACGCACGGACGGAGGCGGGGTTGTTTTGCTTGAGGTTAAGGGCCCTCAGCTTCAGTACTTCGACCGCGCAAAAGCTGGGGCAAGACACTCTGTTTACGGCCGAGTTTTCATGGTCGGCAAGGGCGGGGATGGCGCTGGTTTCCGGTTCTGGCGCCTCACCGAGAAGGACGAGTTGGTCGACGACGGCCCGTTTGAGGTAGCGCGACTTCGGCATGACTGAAACTGCTGGTCTTAAGAAAGTCCAAGAGGGCATGTACCCGAGAAAACTCATTCTTTGGAGTTTCGATAGAGAGTGTTTTCAGGCCGTGGCTAGCCCTGGCACACGAAAACGTAACGTGCGCCAAAGCCTCATAGAGGCACATTCTGAGGGGGCGCCACCTTTCCGTTTGCGAGCCTAGCCTAGACCCAAAAAAAGTAAACATCCTCGGTTTGTGCAAAATGATGGTGGAAGGTGCATTGAGTCCGGCTGGGTAAAGAAGGATGAGGGGCGTAATGATGGCGGTCGATGAGCATATTCTGCAACGCTGGCGAAATCTCGATGCCAGCCACGTCTTGGCGGCGCTAGCAGACCACGTCAAGGAAGACCCCGACTTCAAACCGCTCAAAAACTCGCAGACCACGCGATGGCACGCCCGTGTGGGTACCTATGAGTTCGAGCTTTTATGCACCGGCCCCAAGTTTCTCGACACCCGAGCTGGCCAGGGTGGCGGTGGTGCCGTAGACATGGCGATGCACCTGCTGGGATTGAGCTTCAAGAAGGCGGTTTCGCTCCTGCTCAGCAAGAACCTGTGAGCGTGCCAAGACGCCCTACTGGCGAGGTCTAGGCGATGGCCTAATGTGTTGATGGAGTTGGTTGTAATCCACAACAGGGTCTCGAATTACTTGCACAGTTATCTATCACTTATACAAAGCCATTCAGTTTCAATAGTGATAAAATTCTGTGCAAATGAATGCGAGTTGCACACTCCAACTGTTTGCCAACGGCGCTTGGTGCGACGTAGGAAGCGTAAGCCTTCTGGGTGCTGAGGCACAAGGCTGGCGAAGCAAGACGTATACCGGCTATTCGGTGGAGTGGGCCATCGAGCACGGCGGAGCGCGAGACGCTCATGCCTTTGCCTGTCGCTTCCCAGTGGGGCTCCAAGCGTTCGAGCATCCGCACTGGCCCGTTTTCCTTATCGATATGTTGCCGCAGGGCTTTGGGCGAGAAGAGCTTCTGCGCAGACTGGGGCTACCTGTAACGGCAGGGGAGAGCGTGGACTGGCGGCTGCTGCTCGCGGGTGCGGGCAACTCGGTAGGAAACCTGCGCGTGAAGGAGGCCGCGAGCTGGCTAGCCGCGAATGCGGGTCCGCTACGGGGCTTCACGGACGATGAGGTGGCCGACCGGGGAGACGACTTCGCTGAGTTCCTGGCCTCGCACGGCCTGTTCGTGGCCGGCTCTTCTGGGGTACAGGGCGAGTGGCCCAAGATTTTGCTCACGAGAGCAGAGGATGGGCTGCTGTACCTGGACCACACGCTTCCTGATGCGCGGGCGCGGGAGCACTACATCGTCAAGTTTGGACGAGGCAGCAACGAGGCTCTTGCGTCCATCCTGCGGCATGAAGCCCCTTATATGGCGTTGGCGCGAATGCTGGGGCTTCGCGTGCACGCGGACCTCGTACTGCACAAGCGAGCGCTTTTCATCCCCCGGTTCGACCGCCAGGTGACGGGTGGGGGTGTTCTTCGCCTGGGACAAGAGAGTATCGCGACGTTGACGGGCAACCCTGGCTTCGACGCGGTGCCTAGCCACGACGAAGTGTGCCGGCAGCTGCTGCGGCAATGCACCCACCCCCTTGTAGAAGTGCTTGAGTACATCAAGCGGGATGTGGCCAACCTGGCTCTGGGGAATAAAGACAACCACGCACGAAACACCGCAGTCCAGCGCGACTTCAGTGGCGGCATCCGCCTGACACCCCTCTACGACTTCGCGCCGATGTACCTCCACCCTGACGGAATCGCCCGGCGCATCCGATGGGAGGGCAATGACAGCAGCGCTCCAGACTGGAACAGGGTCATCGACAAGGTGTGTGAGATTGCGCTGACCCTGAGGGATGAGAAGCGGATGCCTTCTGCGCAGAAAAAAGCGTTGCGCGAGGTGTGCCGACCGGCATTGGTTGAAGGCTTGCGCCAAATGGCTGAGCCTCTGAAAAAGATTGCAGCCCACGGCACTGACTTCGGCTTGGAACCGGCGGTGCATGCTCACCTCAAGCTCGGAATCGAGGCGCAAGCCCAGCGAGTGACCGCCCTGAACTGAACGGGACGCCGACATGGACAAGCGATACGAAACCTTGACCCTGCCTCAGCAGCTGGAACTGCGTAAAAAGGCTATCAACGACGTTCTGGCGAATCCGCAATGGAGCCTGGCGCAAGCCGTGCGCCATCTGAAGAAGACGATGCATCTCACCACTGCGGAACTGGCAAAGTTGGCGGGAATATCGTTTCGCACGCTGCAAGACATTGAGCGCGAGAAAAGCGAGGGAACGGTCCAGACAATGAACCGGGTCTTCGGCGTGCTCGGACTCAAGCTCGGGGTAGTCCGCGTGTCGCACGACGACGAGTTTCGTGCCGCGCCGGCCCCCGAGTCCGCGCAGGAAGCCTGAGGGAGGGGCGTAGGCCGTCGAACCGCCAAGCTTCTCAGGTACTGGGGAAATTTCCGGCAGGAAAAAGCCCTCTGAACTGGAAAGGTTCAGAGGGCGAATCAGGTGCCGAGTTGGCTGAGGTCAACACTTTAAGCCAACGCCTAGTGGCGAGGTCAGGAGCCTTTTTGGAGCGTTTCTTGTGGTGTCGCCGAAATCGTAGAGTCGTATTCGGCTCTACGTTTGCAGAGCAAAGCCTCGGTGTGCGCAAGCTCAGCGGATTTTGCGTCGAGCAGTTGCTGAATTGTCAGCAGCTGCTCCGTGTCGGCTTGTCTTGCGAGTCGTTTCCGGGCCAGCGTCAGGTAGGGCCGTAGCGAATCGATGTGCCGGTGCCCCGCTCGCTCGGCCACTCTGCGCAGCACGAGTTCGAAGTCGATTTGGAGCTTTGTCCCTGGGTATGACGCGACACGGGATTGCTCTATCATCAGTTCGGCTTCAAATAGCCTGGTCAAATAAGTAGCGCGAAGGCGGTGGCCGTGCCCGTCTACTTTAGCTAGCTCAAAGAGGTGATTCAGCAGATTACTGATGGCCTTGGACTCCAAGGGACCGCCAGTCTTGTTTGACAGGAAAACTTCCTCCGGTTCCTTGTATGCTGTGCCGTACTTGGCGCGAAACCGGTCGACGATTTGCTTTCGCGGTCCCTCAATGTATTCACGGGTGCGCTCGAGCAATTCGGGTAAAGCTCCCACATGTCGTGGGCGACCTCCCTTTGTGGCCGTCAGCAGGACCTCGACGGCATGCATGCGCGTCGAGGCCGCGTCGATGGTATCCCACGAGGGAATCTGTCCGAGCGTGAGGGCCCGCCATTCCATCCGTCGAACGCCTACCTGAAGGTACCAGTCGAGTAGCAGGTGATTACGTTCGGCAACATCTGAATTCGCAGCGGTATCTAACGCCGCGTGCAGTCGACCAATCTCGTCGGTGTCCGGTGTTGGCAGGATAGGCGTGGCCAGTTGGCGTGGGCGAAGCGCCGATACGATGCCAAACTTAGAGCTGTTGCGCCGGAGGGGGCCTGCCTTCGCCGGCCGGGAGGAGAGCTGGGGGCGGAATAGCTCGTGGTCGTTGAAGCCCGGAATACGGACCATCTGGTGGACATAGCCCTCGCGTTCCAGCCAGACATACAGGTCGAACACCGCGTCGCATCGGGCCCCACGCGTCGAATCAGTCACTTCGGTTTGCGAGTTGAGCCATTCCAGCAGGGCAGTGTCGTTCACCTCGTCAAAGGGCAACCTGCGTGATGCCAAGTGATTCCAGAAGTGGAGGATGTGCTCGGCGTACGTTCTTGCCGACGAGGGTCTTAGCCGGCCATAGACCACCTGCAAGCGAAGGTAGTCACACACGGGGTCAACGAACTGGTCGTCTTCGTTCACCAGTAGAGGAACTCCGGGATAGCTGCGCTTAGCAAAGACGAACCGCTGGTCGGTGTAGACGAGGCGGCACTGATGCGTCGACCTACTCATTACCGTCAGAGTCGGAGACCCGCAATTCCCGCGGGCGCGGAACCAGCGTGACAACATTCGGGGCAAGCTCTGACAGGCGTTGCAGTTTTTCCCTCAGCCTGATGTTTTCCTCCCTCACCGCCAGCAATTCGGCACGGGCGGCAGAGTACTGGTTCACAAAGCTCTGGGCGCGTTCTTCGACTTCCGCCAATCGCCGCTTCAGCGATTCTTCAACATTTTGGCGGCGATTGCTTCGGGCTTTGCGCTGGGCGACTCGCTCCAGAAGATGTTCCATGTTTCGACGCAGCTCAATGTATTCGGAGTCGTCCGAATACACGACTGAGCGGGACAGCGCTACGACTCCAAGCTCCGCGTCCTCCCAGGAAGTGAACGCAGCGATGGAAAGGCGGGACGGAGCCTTGTGCAGCTCGCCATCGGTCAAGAGCCGTTCCAAGATTTCGAGCTTGGTTCGAAAGGCCGTCAGCGTGGCTTCACGCCGTCGAACGGCAATGGCAGGTGCCTTGTGTTTCAACTGGGTAGCTCCGGGGCATCCCATTGTGCAGGCAAGGATTCAAGATACATCACGATGTCGCTGCACAATGCTTCGCTCGCCCGTTTCAACATTGGTGCCGCGCTGGTGGACGTCGCCAATCTGCGGTGTCGGGTCAGCGTCCGTTCCAGGTAAGGCTTGAATTCGATGCTTCGGACGTTGCGGCTGCACTCTACACAGGTCGAAATAGTCGCCGTTTCTGGGGCGGCCGGACCGGCGCCACTTGAGCAGCGTGCGGTAGGACCCTGTGCTTGTGGCGATGCGCAATACCCCCAGGGAAGCGCCTTTAGGTCTAGGTTAGTTCGCTCGACGAATCTCAAGACGCGCTGTTGAAGCTTTCGCTCGGGAACGATTTGGACTTTGTGGGCCAGTCGTGCATACAGCTTCCGAAGCGACTCATCCAGACGGAGCCCGCTGGCCCCAGCCAAGTGGACGTTGCCCGATGCCACACCCGCGAGAATTTCCGAAGTGCGCTCGCGATTAGCCTGGTGCAGGATACCTCCGAGTTCCTCGTCTGTGACGTACCGGCGTGTCATCTCGAGGTCGAAGTGTCGCAAGTGATGGGCCAATGCACCCCAGTCGGCGAGCTCGTAACACCATACATAGAGGACCGCGAAGAACCGGCGAAATTGATGCGGGTGAAACGACCATCTTGACCCATCCGGAAGTGGTGGGACATCAACGAAGTATCCGAATTCACGAGTAAGTTTGCTAAGCCTGAACACAGGTAAACCGTCACGGCTCAAGCCAAGTACGACGTGTGTCCCGGGAGAGTTGAATTGGAATAGATAGTTGGTGCCCGTAATGGTTCGTGCCCGCGCGCTCAACCGGGTTAGAACGGCGACTGCGGCTACGACGGCTTCGGGGACCGGTACCTTGCCGTGTGATTGAAGGGTTTTGTGGATGAACGACGTCAGCCACGCCTTTCCGGTGTCATCCCGTTCGATGCAGTCGATTTTCAGGCCAACGATTTCAGCTGCCCGTCTGGCGGAGAACGCTGCAATGACAATACCACACGCGGTAGTTAGATACCGCACTGCGGTTTGCAACGACATCCCAGTCCCTGGAATCACGGGGCGAATGGAGCCGAGAGCACTATCCAAAAGTCGTTCGTCGACTTGCTCTTGCCTGAGTGGAAACGGGGTTGCGGGCACATGAGTAAGCCCAAGCGCGAACGCCTCCTCCACTGACCTACCTTCGTCGACTGCCTCTTTTGTTTCAAGGATATGCGGAGCGTAGTCTAGGACCCATCGGATGGACCGCTCAATTAGCGTGGCGCCTTGTTTGACCGGGATAGTCTTCGTCCGACCGATATCTGAACCTAGACGCTTGGCGATGTCTTGTAAGGCTTGGCCCTGAAAGGGTGGGGCTGAAAGGGCATCATCAAGGTTTCGGCGATGCTCATAGAGCAGCTGGAAAGGAATCAGAAGCCTGCGTATTGCTTCGGTCGTCAGTGGACGTTTTTCATCGGTATCGATGTCAACTCGTTGAGCTGCACGTCTACGGATAAGGGGCCTTACATCAAGGCCTGTTTCGAGCTCGAAGTCATCAAGCATCTGCAACAGTGAGGTCGTTCCTTGCAGAGTGATGCCATCCAGTCCCGCATCACTCATCAGCCTGCATCTGTCTAGACTGATTCCGGAGCGCCAAAGCCTAACTGGAAGTTCCAGGAGGGATTTCTTGCGGCGGTCATCAAACGAGTCACCCTTGTTGAATTCGGCCTGCGTAGCCACCGCCTGCAAGTAGCTCGTGAGAATGCCCTCGGTGTTCAGAATCTCGTGTATTCCACCGATACTCAGATTGGCGTACTCCCACTGGTCAGCTACGGTCAGGTCAGAAAATCGTGCGATGTGGTTGATGTCCATCCAGCGAACGAGGGTAAGCAGGTCGTTAGCACGTTGCGCCTGGACTGACCCACTCTCTACTCGCATCAAGGGGCCATGCCGAATCCCGAAGACTATGCGCTTAACTGTTTCCAGCAAATGCGGGAGTTCGGGTAGCCGACGACCGCTTCGAAGACCAATGTCGAATCGGAGGGTCTGGTTCGCTTTGTCCCCCGTGTCTGTAACGCCCCAGGAGTTGGATGCATAGGGCGTCAGCAACCATTGTGGGCGGTAGGCACTCCCAGTCAGCAAGCAGCTCGGAATGGTGTCGTCGACAGTCGGGGCGGGGGACGCTATAGACGAGGCAAAACGACGAGCGAGGGCCATGGCTCAATCCAGTGGAATTCGGGCGTATTCGGCCCTTCGTTCACTTGCAAGGGGCACAGCTTGTGCGTAAACAGCCGCGCATTCGCCCTCTTTGAGCTTCTGTAACGCGACTTTGGTGAACGCCAGCCAGGGAAGCCACCGCTCTTCCCAGTCCTCCGGGAGTATCTCGGCATTTCCCTCAGCGGTTGTATTCAGGTATTCGTTGAATAAAATCAGGTCGGCAACGTTGTCAACTGTCGCTACGACCCAGCGCATTTGACAGTCCCAGCATTTATCCATCCGCGTGCACTGCTCGCCAGAGCGTGTGCCGGGCTGTACACCAGCCAACGGGTCAAGACAAGCGACCCCCAGACCTGTTCGTGCGGCTTCGGACAACAGGGTGTTGAATTCCGCTTGGCTAATCCCGAGCTTGGCTGCTGCGCCGTCGATGGTGACGATGATGATGCTCTGAAAACGGTCTTGGAACGCCCTAATATTAAGTGCGTAGCGCAGTTTTGTAGGGCTGCGCCCTGTGTAGTGTTGGAGCGTGGTTGTGGGCTTGTTGTGGTCAGCAATCGCTTGAGCCGCACTAACCAGGCCGTCGTTTCGGTGCTGAACATCCATCAGCACAGACGGTCGAATCATCGACGGAAGAGCGTTGAGACCTCTCAATTCGTCATGGCGCGACAGGAACTCGATAAACCAATTCCGCGCCGTCCATTCGGTTAGGCCTTGTGGATACCCTTTAGTGTCGTGCAAGAGCAGTAACTTGGCAGTGTCGCTGTCTGACCGGCTATGTAGCCGGGCGGCCATCTCTTGATACATCTGGATGGCCCGGACCAGAGAGAGGGAGCCATCCGGGAGCTCTATGTCGAGCTCGTCAATGATGATGATTCCTCCCGCACGATTTTTGGGGCCCAGAATGACTTGCATTACGTTTGGGTGTTTCGATTTTCGCAGGCAGTCCCAAGGGGTAGACCGAGCTACCTCACAATTTGCGCCGGTGTCGACCATCGTTAGAACCCAGAGTGCCAGTGTTGCGTGCTCGTGGGGATGCAGGTACGCCATGAGATTGGACCGGCCACCGAAACTGCGCGCGAGATGGTGTATTCGTCCTTGTATGCCTGAGATGGAACCTTCATACCGTGCCTCGATGTAGCGCAGTGCATACCCCAGGCGCTCCCTTTCAGGGGCGTTCTTCAGCAACCGTGTGCTGTTTTGTCGGATTTCGCTTGCTGCCAATGTCGGGCTGTCTAGTGCCGCGACCAGAGCGCTGCCGTCCAGTGCCGAAACCCTGTAGGCAGCTTCACCCCTTTGCCAATGCTCGTACCAATGCTTGAAATCGGCGGCGGCGCACTGTCTGAGCTTGGCCAAGCGCGATGCATTCAGGACGTGAATCTCCTCAATCACCGCTTCCACTGGCAGGTCTCTAACGACATCCGGTGACAGAGCCTGGGACAGCGACCTCAAGTACTCGCGAGCTTCGCTCTTGTCGTTGTCATCAAAGAAGCTGACGAGTTTCTCAGATGCTGTTCTGATGGCGGATTCCGTCGCATGGTCCAAAAGGGTTAGCTGAGCCAGCGTTTCCCTAGACTTACGCAGGTAGGCGCTCTTGGCGTTCTTGAAACCACGGATGGTAATGCTCGGCACTAGGCCACTACCCGCAAACCCTGCCCAAAGGATATTCAATCGGGCAATCCGTTGATGATGAGTGATGAGCTTGCATCGACTTGCCTCTATGTCTGCGGACAGGTCTTCGCGCCAGCCATAAAGAACGGTTTCCCAAGTTTCTGCCGTAATGCAGCGGTAGTCGTCGGAATCGAGTTTTCGATGAAATTCCTGAAAATACTTATTCGAGCGCTTATCTTGCAGATAGCGAAGCAAACCAATCCAGCATTCATGAGTGCGCTTCGCCGTCTGCGCCGAATGGGTGTGGTAGTACTCTTTCAGAGATGCTGTGGTATGCAGGACGAATAGGCGACCAAGCTCCCGATAAGTAGAGTAGTCGTACTCTCTTCCGTGCTTCTCGACGTGAAACGAATACGGCGTGTCGATTTTGGTAGGTGAGGGCTTTCGGTCCCAACCGCGCTGCGTGAACCGAGACTGGCCGATTTTGGCTCTCTTACTTTGTTGGGGAAGATGCAACTCGATGCGAGTGTCGATGACCCCTTCTCGATGCAAGATGATGAGCAGTTTGTTCAGGGTCTGGACAGCCTTGGAGTGAGTCCCTTCAGCCCAATCCTGTTCTTGAATCCATCCTTGTAGATGGGTGACATATGCTTGCCAATCGCTGGACGTGAAACGGCTAGGGTTTGCGCCAGAGGTGGATTTGGCGGCACAGAATGATACGAGCGTAGTCAGAATGTTTCCGAGCCGAAAGACATAGTTTTCGACCCAGGTCCGCAGAGTCACGCCAGCTTCGAACCGTTGAGCCCGGACGACCGCACAGCCAGCAGAGACGAACCCGGGACCTAGAACGGTAGCTTCTGCCGAGTACTCGTACCGGAGGGTCTTACCCTGGTACAAAAAGAATGGCCCGTTCGCCGAATCCTCATGAAAAGCTTCGCATGTGCGAGGCTTGGAATCACTGTAATTCGATGGGCGAGGCATTCATTTCACACCGCGATGGGTGCGGAGATATGCGGATGCGGGTCGTAGTCGAGGACCTCAAAGTCCTCAAACCGGTATTCCAGGATAGACGCTGGTCTGCGCTTGAGGTGCAGGCGCGGTAGCGGGCGAGGCTCTCGGGTTAACTGAAGCTTGGCCTGCTCGATGTGGTTCAGGTACAGGTGAAGGTCCCCAAACGAGTGTACGATTTCACCGGGTTCTAGGTCGCATTGTTGCGCGACCATGTGAGTTAAGAAGGCGACGGAACTGCCGTTGTAAGGGCAGCCGAGCAGAATGTCTCCCGAACGCTGGGTGAGCATGCAACTGAGCCGGCCCTTCGACACATAGAACTGGTACATCACATGGCATGGAGCCAGTGCCATCCGACCGGCGCGCGCGTTTTCCTGAGGGCTCTGACGCTCGTCGGGTATGTAGGCGACGTTCCACGCGTTGATGATGTGCCTGCGGCTGTTGGGGTTCCGCCGGATGCCCTCGACTAAGGCGGTCACTTGGTCGATTGGCTTACCGTCGCGACCGGGCCAAGCGCGCCACTGGGCGCCGTAAAGTGGACCGAGGTCGCCCGTTTCGGTGGCCCACTCATCCCAGATGGAGACGCCGTTCTCTTTCAAATACCGGGTGTTGTCGCCACCCTGCAGGAACCAGAGTAGTTCATGCACGATGGACTTGACGTGGAGCTTCTTGGTAGTCAGCAAGGGGAACCCCTCGCTGAGGTCGTGCCTATACATTCGCCCGAACACCGAGAGGGTGCCGGTGCCGGTGCGGTCTCCGCGCTGCACGCCATTGTCAAGGACGTCGCGCAGAAGGCCCAAGTATTGATGGTCCATAGTGTTCCTTCGCTTTTTGGAAGATTAGCACACGCGAGAGTGCTCTGTATAGACAGTTTTTATAGTTGTCGGAGTAGAGGATGATATGGACGCCCTATGAAATGGGGCTAGTGAGTGTATGAAGACAACTGTTGAATGTGACTAAGGTAGGGCACGCCCAGGAAAATGTCGGCGCTGCGCTGGTACAGCTGACACGAGAGCTTGCCGTCGGCCACGTAGAACTGGAAAAACGCGTGGCAAGGCATCAACGCCATCTTGCTCAGCTCGGCCACGTTCCAGGCGCTCACGATGATGCGGCGCGAGTCGGGGTTGGTCTTGAGCGTCTTGACGACTTCGGCGATCTGGTCGATGTGCCCGCCATCGGGTGTGGGCCAGCTGCGCCACTGCACGCCGTACACCGGGCCGAGGTCGCCGGTTTCGGGGTCGGCCCACTCGTCCCAGATGGTGACGCCGCGCTCCTTGAGCCAGTTGTTGTTGCTGGAGCCGGTGAGGAACCACAACAACTCTTGAATGATGGATTTGAGGTGGACCTTTTTGGTCGTCACCAGCGGAAAACCTTCGTTCAGGTCAAACCGCATCTGGTGGCCAAACACGCTGCGTGTGCCGGTGCCGGTGCGGTCGGCCTTGAACACACCGTGTGTGTGCACATGGCGCATGAAGTCTTCGTATTGGGAGCGGGTGGGGCGGGTGGTCATGTCAATACGAACCAAAAAGTGTGTCGAGTGCGCCGATGATGAGGTCTGACTGGGGTTTCAAACTGAGCACCGGTTGCCGCAATTCGGCGGCAGGAAAAGCGGCAATGGCCGGCGTGTCAAGGACCACAGAGGTGCCGTCCACTTCAAAAATCGGGTTCAGATCGCGCATGGGAGGGCCGGACAGTCTGGCCGCCCGCAAAGGCAGCACAACCCGCGTGTCCACGCTGCGGATGTGATCGTTCTGCACGTCGAGCAAATACGGCGTGAACTTGCGCAACTCGGCGTCGGGATGCCGATACACGTCGAATCGGGCCATGCTCAGAAACTGCGGTACTTGGCCAGCGGCAAGCCCTCTTGGGCAATGCGGGCGTTGTACGCCGCCACCGCCTCCTTGTTGTCTTCGTTCCAGCGCTCCCAATAGCGCCGCTCCACCTCCTTGGCCAGCAGCGCATCCACCGTTTGCGAGATGTTCATGCCCATGGACTTCGCCATCTCCAGCACCTTGGCATTGAGCGTGAGGTTGGTGGCCTTTTTGGGGGCGTTCTCGAAGTGGATCATGGGGGGCTCCAGCGGGTGGTATGCGCAGATTTTATGCGCATGGTGGCTGTGTGGGGCAACTGCCGCCCGGGCCTCAGCCCCTCACGATGCGCGCAAAACGCGGCAACACCGAGGCCGCCACATCGGTGGGGCGCACCGCACCTTCGGGCACGTCACCGTTGAGCGTCACCAGGTAGGCGCGGGTGGCGGCTTCGCCGAACTCGGGGTGGAACTGCACGCCCCAGGCGCGCGTACCAAAACGAAATGCGTGGTGGGGCTCGAAGTGGTTGCCGGCCAGCAGGGTGGCGCCATCAGGCAGACGCTGCACGCTTTGGCGGTGGGCGGCCTGGGCGTCGAACTGGGTGGGCAGACCGGCGAACAGCGGGTCGTCCTGCGCAGCTTCGTGCAAGCTCACCGGCACGGTGCCCAGTTCGATGCCCTGGGGGTGGTAGCCCACTTCGCCGCCCAGCGCGTGGGCCAGCAGTTGGTGGCCGTAGCAGATGCCCAGCACGGGCACCTCGGCGGCAACCGCATCGCGCAGCCAGGTGGCAGCCGCCTCGCTCCAGGTTTCGCGGTCACTCACCATGCTGTGCGAGCCGGTGATGACCACACCGGCGATGTCGGCTTGTGCCGGCAGTGCTTGGCCTTCACGTGGGTCTACCACCGCGACGGGCAGGCTGTCGTCTTGCAGGCCGGCCTGAATCCAGTGTTCGAAGTCCTGCAGTTCGGCGGCGATGTGGGGATGGGTGCTGCCCACTTTCAAGATGAGCAGTGGCTTGGTGAAAGAAGCGGTCATGTTCAGATGACCCGGCCCGGGTTCATGAGGCCTTGGGGGTCGAGGGCGGTTTTGATGGCGCGCATCAGGCTGAGCGCCACCGGGTTTTTGTAGTGCGGCAGTTTGTCGCGCTTGAGCGAGCCCACGCCATGTTCGGCGCTGATGGAGCCGCCGAAGCGGGCCACGGCGTCGAACACCAGGGTGTTGATGCGTTCTTCTTCGTCGCGCAAAAAGGCCTTGCCGTCCACGCCCTCCGGTGCCTGCACGTTGTAGTGCAGGTTGCCGTCGCCCAGGTGGCCAAAGTTGACCAGGCGCATGCCAGGGATGGCGCGCTGCAGCTCGGCGTCGGTCGCTTCGCAGAAGGCGGGGATGCGGGACACGGGCACGCTGATGTCGTGCTTGATGTTTAAGCCTTCCTCGGCCTGGGCCAGCGGGATGCTCTCGCGGATGTGCCACAGGCCCTTGGCCTGGGTCAGGTTTTCGGCCACCACGGCGTCGGTCACGGTGCCTTGCTCGAACGCGGTTTCCAGCAGCGACTCGAACAGGCCTCGCGCATGGGCCTCGCTTTCGAAGTCGCTGTTTTCCAAGAGAACGCAGTAGGGCGTTTCCTGCCACAGCGGCACGCGCAGTTGAGGAAAGTGTTTGTCCACCAGGCTCAGCGCAAACTGGCCCATCACCTCAAACCCGGTCAGGCCGGCGGCCAGGCGTTGCTGGGCCAGGCCCAGCAATTCCACCGCCGCTTGCATGGAGGGCACGGCGGCCCAGGCGGTGAGTTTGGCGGCGGGCTGTGGGTAGAGCTTGAGCGTGGCAGCGGTGATGATGCCCAGCGTGCCTTCGCTGCCCACAAACAGGTCGCGCAGGTCGTAGCCGGTGTTGTCCTTGCGCAGGCCACTCAAGCCGTCCCACACCTCGCCCTGGGCGGTCACCACCTCCAGGCCCAGGCACAGGTCGCGCGTGTTGCCGTAGCGCAGCACCTGCGTGCCGCCGGCGTTGGTGGCCAGGTTGCCGCCGATGGTGCAGCTGCCTTCGGCGGCCAGGCTCAGCGGGAATAAAAAACCCGCGCCGGAGGCGGCGGTCTGCAGGTTTTGCAGCACACAGCCGGCGTCCACCGTCATGGTGAGGTTGGCGCCATCGATGGCGCGCACGCGGTTCAGGCGCGTGAGGCTCAGCAGCACCTGGGTGCCGCTGTTGTCAGGCACACCGCCCACCACCAGGCCGGTGTTGCCACCCTGGGGCACGATGGCGGTGCCGGCGGCGGCGCAAGCCTTCACCACGGCAGCCACCTCGGCGGTGTTGCCAGGGCGCACCACAGCCAAGGCGCGGCCATGGGCACGTTTGCGCCAGTCTTGCTCCCAGGCGCTGAGGTCGGTGGCGGAGTCGTCGTGGGTGAGCACGTGGGCGGCGCCCACGGCGGCGCGGAGTTGGTCGATCAGGAGGCTCATGCGGCGGTGTCGGTTTGGGTAGCTTTGGCGTCGCGCAGACGCAGGCGGATGTGCAGGGTGCAGGCCACAAACAGCGCCACACACAACACCACTTGCAAGGTGGCCAAACCCGCGCTCATGCCACTCTCGCTGGTGGCGCGCACCACACCTTCGGTGAAATACAGCCACACCAGCAGGCTGAGCCAGCGGTAGGTGTACATGCGGTTTCTCAGCAGGCCGGGCAGGGCGGGCAGCAGCGGCAGGATCTTGATGACCCACCACGAGCCGCCTGGGCGCAGCGGCGCCAGCCACAGCTCCCAGGCCAGGCCCAGCACGATCAGCCCCAGCAGGCTGGCCACGGCGGCAGTGCGGCTTTGGGCAACGTGGGCAGCGGGGGGTGTTGGAGGGGTGGCAGAGGCGGGTGCCGGGGAGGGGGACGCGGGAGGCTCGATCATCGTGGTGGCATGATACCGGCCCATGAAAGTCGATGACGCCATCCGGGCCTTGCAGGACTTCCCGTGGCGCAACACCGGGCACACGCTGCTGCAGCGCTTCCGCGAAGACCGCCTGGGCAACACCGCCAGCAGCCTCACCTTCACCACACTGATTTCGCTGGTGCCGCTGTTTGCCGTGGTGCTGGCGGTGTTCTCGGCCTTCCCCATGTTCGGCAAGCTGCAACTCAGCCTGCAGCAGTGGCTGGCCACCAACCTCATCCCCGACCCCATCGCCAAGCAGGTGATTGGCGCGCTCACCCAGTTTGCCAACAAGGCCAGCCGCCTGGGCTGGGTGGGTTTTGGTGTGCTGGTGGTCACGGCCGTGTCGCTGGTGCTCACCATCGACCGCACCTTCAACGCCATCTGGCGCGTGCGCCGGCCGCGCCCGCTCGCGCAGCGTATGCTCATCTACTGGGGTGTGCTCACCCTGGGGCCGCTGGCGTTGGCAGGGAGCATCGCACTCACCTCTTATGTGGCGTCGGTGTCGCGTGGCCTGGTGGCCGCCATGCCCGACAGCCTGCAACTGCTGCTGGACCTGATCGACTTCGGCCTGTCGGTGCTGGTCGCGGCTGCGCTGTACCACTACGTGCCAAACACGGCGGTGCGCTGGCGCCACGCCTTGGCCGGTGGGCTGTTTGTGGCCTTGGGGCTGGACATCGCCAAACGCTTGCTGGTGCTCTACATCAAGTCGGTGCCCACGTTTTCGGCGGTGTACGGCGCCTTTTCGGCCCTGCCCATCCTGTTGTTGTGGATTTACCTGATGTGGGTGGTGCTGCTGCTGGGGGCGGTGATCGCCGCCTACCTGCCCACGCTGCTGGGCGGTATCGCCTGGCGGGGTGACACGCCCGGCGCGGCGTTCCAGCTGTCGCTGGAGGTGTTGCGCCAGCTGGCGATCGCGCGACGCGGTGGCCGCGCCGTGGTCAAGGTAGACACGCTGGCCCGCCGCCTGCATGTGGAGGC
>FWPV01002608.1_pt1 | contig 40673 bp, 41 predicted proteins | sample 2228371 | NCBI WGS metagenome assembly FWPV01 (sample SAMEA103939776, study PRJEB20133) | metagenome
CATCCTGATCGAGGAGCTTGACCGGCGCGCCCGGCTCAATTGCGGCACCCCCTCGCCATTCTCGATGGTGGAGGGCGTTCAGGATGGCGTGGATGGGGCAATGTTCGTTGGGTACCACGCCCGCGCCGGCACAGCCAACGCCATCCTGGACCACACCTGGTCGAGCAAGTGCGTGGCAAACCTGTGGGTCAATGACTTACTGATGGGCGAGAGCGGGCTGAATGCTGCGGTCTGCGGTCATTTCAATGTCCCGGTGCTGCTGGTCAGCGGCGACCAAAGCCTGTGCGCCGAGGCTTCGGAAATGCTGGGGACGCCGGAAACGGTCGTCGTCAAACAGGCGAGCGGACGTGCATCCGCCTCCTGTCTGGCGCCTCAGGTCGCGCAGGACTTAATCCGCCAGGCAGCGACGCGGGCTGTGCAACGCTTGGCAAATCACCAGGCGCCTCCTCCTTTTCGGCTTCCTGAACCCATCCATGTGGTGGTGGAGCTGTTCTACAGCGAGATGGCGGACAAAGCCGCCCTGCTGCCGGGGGTGAAACGCCTGGATGGGCGCAGGGTAGAGATTTACGCTGCCAGCATGCCGGAGGCGTACCGCAGCTTCCGGGCAGCGGTTGCCCTGGCGCGGGGTTGAGTATGGATACAGCAGAAGAAGTCCTGGCACATCTGAATTCGCTCGCCAACCCCGAAAACGTGCGGGGGATGGCGCGCTATGGCATCAATACCCAGGGCACCCTGGGTATCTCGATTTACACCCTGCGCCCCCTGGCAAAGGAGATTGGGGTAAACCACGCCCTGGCGCTCGAGCTATGGGAATCGGGTGTGCATGAAGCGCGTCTGCTGGCTGGATTCATTGACGACCCCGCGCAGGTCACTCCCGAGCAGATGGAACGCTGGGTGAGCGATTTCGATTCTTGGGATGTTTGCGACCAGGTGTGCAGCAACCTGTTCGATCGCACCGCATACGCCTACCAGAAAGCTTTCGAATGGAGTGAGCGGGAGGAGGAGTTTGTCAAGCGCGCCGGGTTTGTGCTGATGGCGGCGCTGTCTGTGCACGACAAGCAAGCGCCCGACGAGCGATTCCTGGAATTTTTGCCCATTATTCGCCGAGAAGCAATTGACCCGCGCAATTTTGTCAAAAAGGCTGTCAACTGGGCATTGCGCCAGATCGGCAAACGCAACCGTGCCCTGAACCAATACGCCATCCAGGTCGCGCAAGAGATCAGCCAGATCAATTCGCCCGCCGCCCGCTGGATCGCCAAAGATGCCCTGCGCGAGCTGACCAGCGAAAAGACACAGGGTCGGCTGAAGCCATGAGCGCTCCAATTGGTCACTTACAAGGCTCGGAGCGCACAACGGAAGCCGCTCTAACTGAATTGTAAGGATTTATCTATATAACTTGACGCTCTGGCAATCTTGTGCTAGTATCATTGCAAATCGGCAATTTGAATTGGATTTCCGACTTCCCACGCAAGGGCACCCAGATCATCCGGGTGGTTTCTTCTTATAAGGAGCATGTCCATGGTTAATCAGCGCATCCAAATCATATTTATATCCATCTTGCTCATTCTGGGGCTGGCAGCCTGCGTCCGTCCGGCATCCACCCCTCCCAGCACTGAGGCGACCCCCACCAGCGCCGGCAGTTTTCCGGTGCCTGGCGCAACCGACGATGTGATGAGCCAGCTTGAGAAAGCCGCCACACAGACCCTGATGGCGCAGATGGGCACTCCAATCTCCTCGCCAACGGCGGTACTGGTCGAAGCGACACCCGTCCCTGTAGAAGCGACCCCGGTCGTGGAAGCCACCACTGTCGTTCAGCTTCCGGAAGCTCCTGTCTCTGCCGCGCCCACATCCACCCCCATCTCAGTGCCCACCGCCACCCCTGGCATCCCCTCCTCCTGGACGCTGCAGAAGGGCGAGCACCCCTATTGCATCGCCCGCCGCTTCAACGTCAACCCGGAGGAGCTGCTGCGCATCAACGGGTTGAGCCCCAATTCACTCTTCTTTGGGGGCATGGTGCTCAAGATCCCACAGACGGGCAATCCCTTCCCGGCGGCACGCTCCCTCAAACCACGCCCGGATAACTATACGGTTTCATCGGGCGAAACGATTTACTCGATCGCCTGCCTCTACGGCGACGTGGATCCCTTCGCGATCGCTGCGGCAAACGGCTTGACCTCGCCCTACACGCTCAAAGCTGGGCAGACCCTTTACATCCCCTGATCCAAATCTGATTGTGAAGCCTGAATTCAACAGGAGTAGCCGTATTTCAATCGCTGGCTACTCCTGAATTTTTTCAGCGGAAGGTATAACGTAATGAAGTTCGAGACTTTAGAATCAAAAACCATCTACCGGGGCAGGGTCTTCAGCCTGCGCCTGGATCAGGTGCGCATGCCGGACGGCAACCAGACCCAGATTGATATCATTGACCATCCCCCTGCGGTGACCCTGTTACCAATTGACGCCGAAGGGAATATCTGGTTCGTCCGGCAATACCGCCATCCCACCGGCGAGGAGATTTTGGAGTTGCCAGCGGGGGTGATGGAAGCCGACGAACCCCCAGAGGAGTGCGCCCGACGTGAAATTCGGGAGGAGACGGGGATGTCAGCAGGGAGCATCCAGCCAATTGGGGCGTTCTACCAGGTGCCTGGATACTCCACCGAATATCTGTATGTGTACCTTGCCTGGGACTTAACCCCGGACCCGCTGCCGGGCGACGAGGACGAATTTATCTCTGTGGAACGGATACCTATTGACCGCGCTTACCGGATGGCAGAAAATGGGGAAATACCGGATTCAAAAACATTAGCGGCGCTGCTGCTCGCCGCGCCGCATCTGAGAAAGGCGATATCTGCCGATTAAGGTTGAAGCGGGTCAGCGCCTGGGGGTTGGTCTGGTCCAGCAGGCTGGTCGCTCGGGGGTAAGCGGCGCCTTTTAGTCGGTCCATGCTGACCGGCTTCGGGGTGGAGCATGGCATTGAGCCACTTGATCGCGCGCGAGTCGTACTCCCGCCTGCCGCACATATCGCACACCCAGGCGGGGAAATTGGGCACCGTCACCAATTCGTCATTCAGCCAGGTAAAATAGGTGATATGCCGCAGATGAAGCACACCCGCCTGACATTCAGGACAGGGAGCGAATGTTTGTTCAGGGATTGAATTGCGGTCTTTTTCCATCACACTTAATTATACGCCAACAATGGTTCTTATTCCAGTGAAACTAACAATATGGTATATTGAGAAACACGTCAAGTTCAAAGGAATGGTTTATGGAATTCAAACATGAACGCAACCCTGGAATGCCGCTCGACCTGGATTGGGTGATGGGTGCGCACGTCAACCGCAGCGCGGTCGAGCGCCGTACAGCGACCCTGCCGACCAGGCGGACGGTCAAGAAAGAATGGCAGGCTGCCTGGCTGTTGCGGGCAATCACCTGCATCGACCTGACCACCCTATCCGGCGATGATACGCCGGGACGGGTGAAACGCCTGTGCGCCAAAGCCAGGCAACCCTTACGTCCAGACATGCTCGAAGCCCTGGGTGTGGGCGATGAGCGCATCACGGTGGCGGCTGTCTGCGTCTATCCCAGCCGAGTTAAAGATGCAGTACAGGCGCTGCAGGGCAGCGGGATTCCGGTGGCATCGGTTGCCACAGGCTTCCCCGCCGCTCAAACCCCTCTGGCTCAACGGGTGGGAGAAATCGAACAGGCAATTGAAGCCGGCGCGGCGGAGATTGATGTGGTCATCAACCGCACCCATGTCCTGACCGGCGACTGGCAATCTCTCTATAAGGAAATCAAACTCTTCCGGGAAACCTGCGGAGATGCAGCGCACATGAAGACCATCCTGGCGACAGGCGACCTGGGCACCCTGAAGCAGGTTTACCAGGCTAGCCTGGTGGCGATGATGGCTGGCTCCGACTTCATCAAGACCTCAACCGGCAAAGAGAGCGTCAACGCCACCCTGGAGGTCAGCCTGGTGATGGTGCGCGCCATTCGGGATTATCTGGAGCGCACGGGATACAAAGTCGGTTTCAAGCCGGCGGGCGGCATCAGCAAGGCAAAACAGGCGATGGTCTGGCAGGCTCTGATGAAAGAGGAACTTGGGGTCGAATGGCTGATGCCCGACCTGTTCCGCTTTGGCGCCAGCAGCCTGCTCACCGACCTGGAACGCCAGCTCTCGCATTACCTCACCGGTCATTACGCCGCCAGGCACCATATGCCGATGGGATAGCCTCTCTGCGTAGATTTGGAGCGACAGATGGACCTTCTGGAGATATTCAAAACAATGGAATATGGCAAAGCGCCCGAATCGCCCGCTGCAGCCAATGCCTGGCTGGATCAGCACCAAAGAAAGTTTGGTCTGTTCATCAACAACCGCTGGGTGACGCCGCCAGATATCAGCTTCTACCCCAGCTATAACCCCGCCACCGGGGAGAAATTAGCCGAGACCGCCCAAGCCACGCAGAAAGAGGTGGATGAGGCGGTTGCTGCCGCACGCCAGGCGTTCAACCGCTGGAGCAAAACCCCGGGCGTGGTGCGAGCGCGCTACCTGTATGCGATCGCGCGCAACATTCAAAAACACCACCGCTTGCTGGCAGTGCTGGAGTCAATGGACAACGGCAAACCGCTGCGCGAGTCGCGCGATATTGATGTGCCGCTTCTCGCCCGCCATTTCTACTACCACGCCGGTTGGGCGCAACTGATGGAGACCGAGCTGCGCGACTACCAGCCCGTCGGCGTGATCGGGCAGATCATCCCCTGGAATTTTCCCCTGCTGATGCTCGCCTGGAAAATTGCCCCTGCCATCGCCCTGGGCAACACGGTGGTGCTCAAACCCGCTTCCTACACCCGCCTGTCCGCCTTGCTCTTTGCCGAAGTGGTTGCCGAAGCCGGTCTACCGCCGGGCGTGATCAACGTCATCACCGGCAGCAGCAAAACCGGCACGATGATCGTCACCCATCCAGATGTGGATAAAATCGCCTTCACCGGCTCCACTGAGGTGGGTCGCATCCTGCGCCGCCAGACAGCAGGCTCCGGCAAAAAGCTCTCCCTGGAGCTGGGCGGCAAATCCCCCTTCATCGTATTCGAAGACGCCGACCTGGATAGCGCCATCGAGGGCGTGGTGGACGCCATCTGGTTCAACCAGGGGCAGGTCTGTTGCGCCGGCTCGCGCCTGCTGGTGCAGGAGAACATCGCCGAGCGCTTCATCCAAAAGCTGAAAGCGCGCATGGGGCGCCTGCGTGTGGGCGACCCCCTGGATAAGTGCATAGACATCGGCGCCATCGTGGACCAGACGCAATGGGAGACGATTGATGGTTGGGTCAAGCGCGGCGCCCAGGAAGGAGGGGAGATCTATCAACCGCAGATTGACCTGCCCCAAAAAGGCTGTTTCTACCCTCCCACCCTCATCACCGGATTGCAACCGGCTGCGGAAACCGTCCAGGAGGAGATTTTTGGACCGGTGCTGGTCTCGCTCACCTTCCGCACACCCGAGGAGGCGGTGGAACTGGCGAATAACACCCGCTATGGTCTGGCAGCCAGCGTCTGGAGCGATAACATCAACCTGGCTTTGGATGTCGCCAGCAAGTTGAAAGCCGGGTCGGTCTGGGTCAACAGCACCAATCTCTTCGACGCCGCCTCCGGTTTTGGCGGCTATCGCGAGAGCGGGTTCGGTCGCGAGGGCGGAAAAGAAGGGTTGTTCGAGTACCTGCGCCCTGCCAGCCAGGAACGCCCCCGCCCCGATTTTGTCCCCAGCCAAGCCGATGCTCAAAAATCAAGCTGGGGAGCGCATATCCCCACCTTCCCAACCATGCCCACCAATGGCAAATTCGACGCCGGCTCCATCCCACCCGTTGACCGCACGCCCAAGATGTATATCGGCGGCAAACAGGTGCGTCCCGATGGAAATTACACCCGCGCCGTCTTGGGGCGTAAAGGCGAGATTGTCGGGCAGGTGGGCGATGGCAACCGCAAGGATATTCGCAACGCAGTGGAAGCCGCCCATGCCGCCCACACCGCCAAACCCGGTTGGGCGATGCGCCACGGCTACAACCGCTCTCAGATTCTCTACTTCATCGCCGAGAACCTCTCGGCGCGCAGCGAGGAGTTCGCCCGCCGGCTTGTGAGCATGACCGGACAATCCCTGAAATCAGCCCAGATGGAAGTGGAGACCTCAATCAATCGCCTGTTCACTTACGCCGCCTGGGCGGACAAATACGGCGGCACCGTCCAGGAGACCACTCTGCACGGGATCACGGTGGCGATCAACGAGCCGATTGGCGTCATCGGGATTGCCTGTCCGGACGAATTCCCTCTGTTGGCGTTTGTCTCGCTCATGGCGCCGGCGATTGGGCGCGGCAACACGATTGTCATCATCCCCAGCCAGAAGTATCCCCTGAGCGCCACCGACTTCTACCAGGTGCTCGACACCTCCGACGTGCCCCCAGGCGTGGTGAACATCGTCACCGGAGACCGCGACCACCTGACCAAAACCCTCATCCAGCACGAAGATGTGGACGCCGTCTGGTACTTCGGCACCGCCGAGGGCAGCTACCATGTGGAATATGAGTCAGCCGCCAACATGAAACGCACCTGGGTCAATTATGGCATCGCCCGGGATTGGCTCAGTCGGCAGGAGGGCGAGGGCGAAGAATTTCTGCGTGAGGCAACCCAGGTCAAAAATATCTGGGTGCCGACCGGGGAGTAAGACGCGTAAAGAAGGGGCAAATCCACCCTAAGGGTTTGCCCCTTTCGCTCCCCAGTGTTCTACCAACCCCCACTCTGACGGAGGCCAGTAAATCAACACCGCCTTGCCGATGACGTAATCCAGCGGCACCGGACCCCAGTTATGGGAATCGGAGGAATTGTTGCGATTGTCCCCAAGCACGAACAGGCTGTCTTCGGGTACGATCCATCTTCCGCTGTAGGCTGGCGGCTGAAGGATGTAGGGTTCATCCAGCACCTCCCCATTCACCCGTACCTGTCTATCGGCGATGACCACTTCATCGCCAGGTAAGCCAATCACGCGTTTGATATATTCCTGCTCCGGGTTGCGCGGAAACATGAACACGATCACATCAAAACGTTGGATGGGCGCGAATTTGTAAGCCAGCTTATTGACGATTACAAATTCGCCGCTGTGCATGCTGGGTTCCATGCTGAAACCATCCACCCGAATGCGCGCCGTGACAGCGTTGATGCCCAGAAACAGCACAGCGGAGATTAACAGGGTTTCGAGGATATCCCGAATGAGACGACCTGCGCCGGAACGGGTTGGAGCAGGCGCCGTTTGAGATTGTATCTCTTCCTGGCTTTCATCAGACTCTGGGTATAAATACATCTGTCTCGTCCGCATTGCCGGGGTTGAAATAGACCAGGGCGTCTGCTCATCTTCTGGCTTTTAATACCAGGCGGATCGGCGTTCCCAGAAAGCCATGCGCCTCACGGATGCGATTTTCCAAAAAGCGCATGTATGAGAAATGTGCCAGTTTGGGATCGTTGACATAGAGCATAAAAGTAGGAGGGTCGCTGCGCACCTGGGTGCCGTAATAGATTTTAAATTGCCTGCCGGCGTGGGTCGGACCAGGCTGCAAACTCTGGGCGCGCTGCAACACCTGATTCAACTGCGATGTGGATAAATGGATAAGGCGCTCCTCCTGAACGCGCAAGGCAAGCGGCAGCACCTGGTCAACCCGCTGCCCGGTCTTGGCTGATATGAACAACACCGGCACATAATCCATGAAGTTCAACTCCTGGCGCACCAGGCGCGTGAAGTAATCCATGGTATAGCTGTCCTTTTTAATGGCATCCCACTTGTTCACCACCACCACTGCGCTTTTCCAGGCATCCAGGATAAATCCGGCGATATGGGCATCCTGCGCCGTCAAGCCGCTGGTGGCGTCAACCACCAGCAAGCTGACATCCGCCCGTTCGATGGCGCGCAGCGAGCGCAACACGCTGTATTTTTCCACACCCGGCTCAATCCGCCCCCTGCGACGGATTCCGGCGGTGTCAATCAAGGTAATAGGGATGCCCTGGTACTCCAGAAGGGTGTCTATGGCATCGCGGGTGGTGCCCGGAATCGGGCTGACAATCGCCCGCTCCTGTCCCAAGAGGCGGTTGAGCAGGCTGGATTTGCCCACATTTGGTTTGCCCACAATGGCGATCTTGACCGACTCGTCCTCTTCTTCCTCGCCCTGGGTCTCAAAAGTCGTCACCACGGCATCCAGCAAATCGCCCGTCCCGGTGCCGTGCAGGGCTGAGATTGGATAAGGCTCACCCATACCCAGCTCATAGAATTGCATGGCTTGCATCCGGCGGGCTTCGCTATCGGCTTTATTCACCACCAGGATCACCGGCGGAACGAGCTTTCCGCCGACCTCCTTCTGATGGCGACGCAGAATTTGTGCCACCTCCTGGTCAGCCGGGGTGACCCCGCTCTCGGCATCGGTGATGAACAGGACACAATCAGCATCCTGGATGGCGATCTCCGCCTGGGCGCGGATTTGATCAATAAATTCAGCCGAGCCGACAGAGAGTGGCATCCTACCGCCCCCTGCCTGGGTGGGATCAATGCCACCGGTGTCTATTATCGTAAAGTTCACCCCTGCCCATTCGGCTTCAGCCACCAGGCGATCCCGTGTGGTGCCAGGGGTGTCATCCACCACGGCAAGCCGCTCCTCTGCCAGACGATTGAACAGGGTGCTCTTCCCCACATTTGGACGACCCACCAGGGCAACCACCGGTTTCATCCCGTCTCTCCTATGGGGTGGGGGTAATGGTCAGACTTGGGCTGGGGGTAATAACAACTCCCGCAGCGGGCGATGCCTCTCCCGTCGGGGTGGGCGTTGGCGTGGGCAGGCGGAAGATCTGGACCTCCACCGTCTCAGGCTGAATATACACCACTCGGACTTGATTGGGAAGCAAGTCCACCATCGGTTTTACCTGATAGACCCCCGGTTCCATCCCGCTCAGGTTGACCGCCACCCGTATCTCAGCCGGCTTCAAATTGTTCAAGATGGGCAGAGAGCCTGCCAGCAGGAGCTCCACCGTCTCGGGTGAGAAGGTCGCGTCCATATCGGGCGGTAAGCCAATCGTCTCAATCGGCAGTGTGATGGGCAGTGTGCCCTCTTGCGCTGCGATGCTTAAACGCACCAAAACGCTCTCTTCTCCCACCAGCGTCACCCCTTGAGGCAGATTGAGCGTCGCGCGGATATCCACATCATCGCTCAAACCGGTCAGATCTATTACGTTGGTCTCCACATAACCGGGAAGTTCGTTTACGAGCTGAGGGTCGCTCGAAAACACGGTGACATTGGGGGGAGTGACGGAAATATTGGTCAGCCAATAGTTCTCTGCCGGTTCGCCTGTGGTCACGACCTTGACCACCACATTGCGATATCCGCCGAGCAAGCTCACCGGTTGAACCAGTCGCACAACCGCAGGGGTGACACTAACCCCGCTTACCGGACTGCCGCTCTCGTCCAGAACCTGGACCGGTACATCTCGGCGGACCGTGGCATTGGCGCCAGAGATATCCATGCTCACCTTAACCTGCTTCACCCGATCCACCAGTGACTCCGGACCTGAAACGGTCACCTGTTGCGGATCTATCGTCGTCACGCCGCGTCGGTATCCCAGGGCTGGTTCTCCGGTCACCGCATAAGTCACCGGGAAGATGCTGGTTTTATATGGCTCGAGGAGCACTTCCACCTCTTTCGGTTCAACCCGAAGGAGCTGATAAGGATTCACCCGAATCTGAGTCTTCACCTCAAGCGTATGGGTGCCTTTCTCCAAGCCAGAGAGGTCGATCCAGGCGCGTATCAGCTCCGGATTTTCGGTCAACCGGGTCCAGACCGAGCGCGGGGCATTCAAGGTGATGCGCACTTCAGTGGGGATGTCGTTGAGCTGCAACATTGACGGATCCTGACCGATGACCTCCAGCGGGATGGGAGTGGGATAGATTCCTTCGACGTTGGGATCCGATGAAATGATGGCGGAGACCCACACAACCAGAGCCAGGAAGAAAGCCAGGACCAGATTGCCCAGGTTTCGGCTGAGCCAGCCAAACGGTCTCAGCAACATCTAGGAATCCTCCCGTTTCGATTTGCTTTTGGGCACGAACAACCTTTCAAGCCAGCCCAGAAGACCTCGGCGCTGTTCTGCGGGACGGAAGAAGGTGCGCAAGATGTTTTCCAAGCGCTCGACATCCAGACGGCGGATCATGCGCCCTCCATGCACAACCGAGATAGAACCGGTCTCCTCAGAGACCACCACCGCCACTGCATCGGTGACCTCGGAAATGCCCAGCGCAGCCCGATGGCGCAGCCCCATCTGGCGTTCAGGTGAGCGAGTTAAGACGCCGCTGGAAGAGAGCGGCATGACACATGAAGCCGCCACCAGCTTATCTTCAGAGATAATCACTGCGCCGTCATGCAGGGGTGTATTGGGATAAAAAACCTGCAAGAGCAGCTCTGCAGACACCCTGGCGTTTAGCAACACGCCCGTTTTGATATACTCATCCAGGTTGTCGTGGCGCCGGATCACGATCAGAGCGCCATGCTGTCGATCTGAGAGCCGCGCCGCTGCGCTCACCACCGCCGTCACCGCATCCTGGGTTTCTTTGGAGGCGACATCGGCGGAGGAGAAGGAGCCAGCGCGCCCCAGTCGCTCCAGCGTGCGCCGTATCTCTGGGGCAAAGATCACCGGGATGGCAATGAGCAAAGCGGGCAGGGTGTTGCGCACCAGCCAGGAAAATGCCGGCAGAACCTCGAGGGTGGTCAAAAGGGCGATGAGGACGATGAGCAAAAACGCGCCGCGCAATAATACAGCCGCCTGCGTATCTCGCAAAAGGAGCAAGATCGCGAAGAAAACCAGAGTCACCAGCGCCAGGTCGAGCAGGTCTAACCAACCCAGCCGCTCGAAGATGAAAGTAATATTATTGATCAAATTCGAAATCAGTTCTGGCACCGGGTGATGCTCCCGTTAGGTGGCGCAAACTCAGACCGGTCTTAAGACACGATCCTTGCGCAGTTGCTTGAAGAGCAGGACAGTCCCCGCCGGCATCGACTCAATCGCCGCATCCTGCCAGGCGCGCACGCCCAGGCTGGAAATCGAACGTGTCTGGTAACCCAGGGAATTCCAAATGGCGTACTGGCGCGCCAGGGATGGCGGCAAGAATAAGAGGGCAACCTCACATTGAAGTTCGCGCGAAGCCCGCTCTACCTCTCCAATCAAGACCTGGACAGCCTCGGCAAAGGGGATGGTTTGATCCAGATAAACCTCATCTGTGCGGGCTACCAGGTTCTCGACCTGCCAACCGACCAACCCAACCAGCTTGTGATCAATGCGCAAGAGCAAAAACGCCTTTTCTCCAAACGCAGCCATGATGTCATCGCGGCTCACGTTGCGCCTGGGTTCGCTCATGCGGTTGATAAAGGCGGCGATCTCATCCGCCTGGCGTGGTCTGGCGCGCTGCACCGCCATCTCGCCTTTGAGGGTCTGGACCGCGCGCAGCGGGCTGGTCTCGGCAACGGGGAAGAGCTTCTGCCAGGCTTCTAAAACCTGGCGCCAGGTCTCTTCAAAATTACCTTCATTGCGAATGACCACATCCGCCGCCTCGAGCTTTAATTTCTGGTCGGGCTGAGCCGCAATGCGCTGTCGTGCGGCAGCCTCGCTCATATGACGTTTCTGCACCAGACGGGCAAGCTGCACTTCAGGCGAGGCGTATGTCACCCAGAGGCTATCGGCTTTGGCGCGCAGCCCGGATTCGATCAGCTTAATCGCTTCCAAAACAATCACTTCCTGTTTGGAGCGTCGCACCAACAAATCCACCGCCTGCCCAACCAGAGGGTGAACGATGGACTCCAGGTGAGCCAGAGCATCGGGGTCTGAGAAGACGATTCGCCCCAATCGGGCGCGATCGATCTGACCATCTTCCCCGACGATCCAGTTGCCAAAGGCGTTAATCACCTGGCGATAGCCCGGCGCGCCTTGAGCAATGGCGCGATGCCCCAGAGCATCGGCGTCAATGCCGTAAGCGCCCAAATGCTCCAGCATGCGGCGCACCACACTCTTCCCGGTGGCAATATTCCCGGTTAAGCCAATGACGTATTTGCCTTGCCAGGCGCTCATTGAACCTCCTGGAGTTCAATCTCTTTCACAGGTACATTTTAGCCTTGGCAGGACAGAATGTCAAAGGTACCTGTCAAAATAGAAATGTCCACCGCAGGTGGGATGGACATCTCTTCTCGGGGTTCTTTCGACCCCAGACAGGCGCGGCATAAGCGCACCCTATCAACCCTGAGGCAGGAACCGGTCAACCAAATGACAGGCAACCCAATGCTCCTTCCGGACTTCTAAATAAGCCGGTTCCTGTTGGAAGCATATCTCCTCGGCAAAGGGGCAACGGGTATTGAAATTACACCCAAGAGGTGGATTGGAGGGGCTGGGCAAATCCCCCTCCAATATCACCCGTTGCCTTTTTTCAGCGATATCCGGGTCTGGCACAGGGACGGCTGACATCAATGCTTTGGTATAAGGGTGCAAAGGTCTCAGGTAGATTTCGTTGCGATCGGCAAGTTCGACGATCTTACCCAGGTACATCACCGCCATCCGATCGCTGATATGGCGCACCATGCTCAGGTCGTGGGCAATAAAAAGGTACGTGAGACCGAGCTTCTCTTGCAATTCCTCCAGCAAATTGACCACCTGAGCCTGGATTGAGACATCTAGAGATGAAATCGGCTCATCGCAAACCACCAAATCCGGGTTGACCGCCAGAGCGCGGGCGATGCCAATGCGCTGGCGCTGCCCTCCCGAGAACTCATGTGGGTAGCGGTTGACAAAATCGGGGTTCAAGCCCACCATATCCAACAATTCCTGAATGCGCTCTTTCTTTTGCTTGCCATTCGGCACGCCATGCACTTCGAGCGGTGCAGCGATGATAGAGCCAACCGTCATGCGCGGGTTGAGAGAGGCGTAGGGGTCCTGGAATATCATTTGCATCCGTTTGCGGAACGCCCTCAAACCGCTCTCGCTCAACTTCATCAGGTCAACCCCTTCAAAAAGAACCTGACCAGCCGTCGGTTCATACAGGCGCAGGATCGTCCGCCCAACTGTGGTTTTGCCGCAACCCGTCTCGCCCACAAGCCCAAGCGTCTCGCCGCGATAAATATCGAAGGTAACGTCGTCCACGGCTTTGACATTGCCGATTTGACGTTGAAAAATCAGACCTTTATAAATGGGAAAATATTTCTTCAGATTGCGAACCTGTACCAGCACCGATTTTTCTGACATCATTGCCATACCCCCTGAGCGATCTCTGCCCAACGCCAGCAAGCCACAAAATGATCGCGATCTCCGGCGTTCTCCAAAGGCGGCATTGATTCAGCGCATATCTCGGTCGCGTAATTACATCGAGCGTAGAAAGGGCAACCTTTTGGCAAGGCGACCAGGTCGGGCGGAAGACCCGGAATGGAGACGAGCTTTGTGCCCGGCGCTTCGTCCAGACGAGGGAGAGAGCCCAGCAGACCCTGGGTGTAGGGGTGGCGGGGGCGTTTGAAGATATCTCTCGAGTTCCCCCGCTCGATGATATAACCCGCATACATCACATTGATTTTATGCGCCAGCTCTGCGACTACACCCAGATCGTGGGTGATCCACATCACCGCCATACCGTAATTTTTCTGCAGGCGCTTGACCAGATCGATAATCTGTGCCTGAATAGTCACGTCCAGGGCTGTGGTGGGTTCGTCGGCGATCAGCAAGGAGGGTTCACAGGAGAGCGCCATGGCAATCATCGCCCGCTGGCGCATGCCTCCCGAGAATTGATGGGGGTAATCGTCCACCCGCCTCTTCGCCTCGGGGATGCCCACCAGGGATAACAACTCGGCGGCGCGCTCCCTGGCTTGCTTTTGGTCAATGTTCTGATGGAGCATGATCGCTTCAGTAATCTGGAAGCCAACCGTATAGGCGGGATTGAGCGAGGTCATTGGATCCTGGAAGACCATCGCAATTTGCCCGCCGCGCACATGGCGCAACTCATCAATGCTCAGCTTGAGCAAATCCTTGCCATAGAAAAGCACCTCCCCGCTCTCAATCTTACCCGGAGGCATCGGTATCAAGCGCATGATGGAGAGGGCATGTACACTCTTTCCACAACCGCTTTCCCCAACAACGCCCAGCACTTCGCCCTTCTCAATCGTATAAGAGACGCCATTGACAGCATGGACGATGCCGTCATCGGTATGAAAGGTGACCCGCAGATCCTTGATCTCTAGAAGAGGTTGTTCCATAAATTCCCGTTTGATTTCGATGTATTCTGGTCTGGCACCGGCTGGCGAAACGGCTGTCAAATTTTCAATTTTGGATCCAGAGCATCTCGCAGACCATCACCAAGCAGATTGAAGCCCAGCACAATCAACATGATGGCGACCCCCGGAAAGATCACCGCCCACCATGCCCCGCTGGTGAGAAACCGATAACTATCGCCCAGCATCGCGCCCCATTCCGGTTCAGGGGGGATGGCGCCCAAGCCCAGAAAACCCAGGGCAGCCGCCGAGAGGATCGCCCCTGCCAATGCCATGGTGGTCTGCACGATAATGGGTGAAAGGATGTTGGGCAAAATATGGCGAAAAACAATGCGACCATGTCCCTCGCCAACCGCATTGGCTGCCAGGATATATTCCTTTTGAACGACCGAGATGACGGCTGAACGCACAATGCGGGCGAAGACCGGGATACCCACCACACCAATGGCGATCATCCCTTTCTCCAGACCAGGTCCTAAAAAGGCGACGATGGCAATCGCCAGCAGGTAGCTGGGGAATGCCAGGATGATATCCATGCTGCGCATGGTCACATCGGAGAAAAGCTTACCGCCCAGCCCGCGCGAAAGGAAGAATCCGATTAACAATCCCAGTAATCCGGTCACCAGGGCAGTATAAGGGCTGACGAACAAAGCAGGTACAAATCCTATCGCCGCGCCCAGGAGGGTAATCAACCACGGGCGCCAGGGCTTCTCCTCCCAGCGCGCGTCTGCAAAAGCCGAAAACAACCCCAATCCGGTGAAGAGGGCGGTCATCAGGAGCACCTGATTGGCGATCCAGGCTGGCAACAAACCGACCAGCAAACCCACCCCGCCCTTCAAGAGATAACGTTCCAGGGGAGAAATGGGTACGCTCTCGAAGAAGCCAGCCAGTAGACCTAAAAGACCACCGAAGAGGAGGGAGATACCCACCGAGACAAAACCCACCCGAATCGAGTTCCAGCCTCCATGCACCACGCGGCGGAAAATATCTCGACCGAGCTTATCGGTGCCCATAATGTGTATGGAAGGGATTTCTTCGGTCGCCACCAGATTGGGTGGTTTGAGCTTGAGAGTATAATCCAAATCCGTTTTTGGGTCATACTCCCAGAAAAAATGCGCCAGGGTAGTGGACAACACCATCACCAGCACAATCGCCATACCCAACTGGGCGGTGCGGTTGGAGATCAAACGACGCCAGGCATCCACCCATAACGAGCGGTGCTCACGCAGGGCAAAATCGGGGACTCTCACCTGACCGGAGGTTATCTCTGCCATAGTTCAACTCTACTCATAGTGGATGCGAGGATCCAACAAGGCGTAAGAAAGGTCAACGATAATGCTGAAGAAGACAAAAATGATGGCAATCAAGAGAGTACCGCCCTGGACAATCGGATAATCACGCGCCAGGATGGAATCATAGACCCACTTACCGATGCCGGGCCAGGCAAAGATCGTCTCGGTCAGCACTGCGCCTGCCAGCAAGGCGCCCAATTGCAAACCGATTACGGTGATCACCGGCATAAAGGCATTCTTGAGCGCATGGCGATACAGGACAATCCGCTCGCTCAAACCTTTGGCGTGGGCAGTGCGGATGTAATCCTCCTGAAGCACGTCCAGCATGCTGGAGCGGGTCATGCGGGCAATGATCGCCATGGGGATGGTCGCCAGAGCGACGGCAGGCATGATGATATGCTGGAAAGCGTCTTTAAATGCGGGAAGGTTGCCGGTAATTAAACTATCCAGCAATACCAATTTGGTGATTGTAGCAACTTCTACGCCGGTGCTCAGGCGACCTCCAATTGGCAGCCAGTTCAGTTCCACCCCAAAGAACATGATCAACATCAACCCCAACCAGAAGATGGGCATCGAAACACCCACCAGCGAGCCGATCATCGTTACGCCATCGAGCAAAGACCCACGTCTGGCGGCTGAAATAATCCCAACCGGTACGCCGATCGCCGTCGCAATCAACATCGCCAGCAATGCCAGCTCAACCGTGGCGGGGAAACGCTCAGCCAATGTGGCGGCGACCGGGATGCGGCGATGGATTGAGGTCCCCAGGTCTAAAACGAGTATCCGTCCCATATAACGAAAATACTGGCTGTCAATAAACCCTCGAAAATCCCCCCGCGCCAGTGCCTCCCGGTCCAGGAACACCGGTCGGTTCAAGCCAAATTGCTCGCGGATGCGCTCGACGTTCTCTGGGGTTGCGTGTTCACCCAGCATCGCCACCGCCGGATCACCAGGTATCAGGCGCTGGAAGATAAATATCACAAAGGTAACCCCGATCAGAGTCGGGATGACTGTGATAAGGCGGCGAATGGTGTAGCGGATCAAGACATACTCCCGTTAGATGAGCGCAGGGGGATGGATAGAATCCATCCCTCTGCGATCTCACTTAACCCGGCAATCGCTGCCCCAGATTACGGGTTGATCACGATTGCATTGTAATTATCGGCGTCCACAGCCTGAGGCTGGTAACCGCTGACTTTGGCGGAGAGCAAAATCGGCGTTGCCTGATGCACTAACCAGATGCGGGCGACATCGTCGTGCAGCATCTGATCAGCCTCTTTATACATCGGCTCTCGCTCAGCCTGGCTTGGGATGGTCACTGCCTTATTCAATAGCTCAGCCAAAGCCGCGTTCTGATACCAGCCCTCGCGCTTGATTGGCTCAGCGCCAGGACCGAAGAAGTAGCCAGTGAAGTTATCCGGGTCGCCGTTGTCGCCGCCCCAGCCGAGCATGTACAGACCCACCAGGGTACCATTACGCCGTTCGCCCAGATAGGTAGCCCAGTCGCCGGGAGTGTAAAGCTCGGTGACGATGCCGGCTTTCGCCAGGTCCGCCGCGATCGCTTCGGCGACAGCCTTGGGTCCGGAGATGTAGAAGCGGTCAATCGGGATGTAGTTCAGGCGCAACGGCATCTTATCGCCTGCCTTGTACACCACGTTCCCATCGGCATCCATGATGTCCTCGGCGATGGTCATCTCGCTCAAGCCGTTCGGGAATCCAGCCTCAGCCAGGAGTTGCTTCGCCAGTTCAGGATCATACTTCCAATCCTCGATGGCATCATTGTAGCCCCACATGCTGGGCGGCACCAGGGTCTTGGCAACCTGCCCCGAGGCGCCCCAGAAGGCTTCTGCCAGAGCCTCTTTGTTGATGGCATGAGCAATTGCCTCGCGCACCTTCTTATCCTGGAGCTCTTTGATCTTGAAGTTGAAAGCGAGATAGACGGTGTTCAAAGGCGGCTTGAAGAGCACTTGCAAATTCGGGTCGGTTTGCGCTGATTCCAGGTCTTCAGGAGTTGCCTGCTCCATACCGTGGATATCGCCCGCCTTGAGAGCCAGATAGCGAGCGGATGCGTCTGGGATGACGCGCCAGATGATCTGATCAATCGAGGGTTTACCACCCCAATAGTCTTCATTGGCAACCACGGTGATGTGATCACCCTCGACCCACTCCTTAAAGATGAATGGTCCGGTGCCAACAGCGCCAGCTTTGGGAGTACCGTAATCCTGACCGTATTTTTCAATAGCAGCCGGGCTGGATATGGCAAAGAAGTCCATCGCCAGGTTTGCCAGGAAAGGCGCCATGGGCGAACTCAGGGTGAACTTGACGGTGTAGTCATCCACCTTTTCCACACTTGTGATGATACTGGCGTCATCGAAACCACCCCACATCGCCTCGTAGTATTCAAAGACCTGTTCGGGGAAGTGATAGGGGTTATTGGTGAAGCGCCAGCGTTCAAAGTTGAAGACCACCGCATCGGCGTTGAAATCGGTGCCATCGTGGAACTTGACCCCCTGGCGCAGTTTGCAGGTCCATTCGGTCGCTTCCGCGTTGGCGGTGCATTCCTCCGCCAGCGCTGGGACTGGATTGGTGGTGCCGGGGGCGAAGGTGTAAAGTGACTCCAGGATTTGACCTCCCACACGCGTGCTCTCCCCATCGGTGACAATGGCGAGGTCTAAGCCGACCGAGTCGCCGCCGCGACCGAAGATAAATGTGGTCGGCTTGGGCGCTTCTGTCGGAGGCGGTGGTTGAGTCGGCGCGGGTTGAGTGGGAGCCGGCGCTTCGGTCTGCGCCGGGGGAGCCTGGGTGGTGGCTGCCGGCTGGGGAGCGCAGGCAGAAAGCACCATGCTCAGGGACAGGATCATCGCCCCTAATATGTAGAACAACTTGCGATTCATGCTTCATCCTCCTGTTTGATTGAAATGAACGGGTTACTTGATGGTAATTGATTTACTGTAATCAATAGACGCCGGTTCACCTCCTTTCATCCCGGTTGGAAATTAATTATACGCATGGAAGGACGCCTGTCAATCAATTTTGCGCCCCCGATCGAGATTTTTCTCCACGCGCTCCACATCCGGTTGTAATCCATAAAAGATGGATTTTATCTTATTTTTCATGTGACACCTGACACTATGCCTGCTCTCCCAAATCGGAGTATACTTGAGAAAGTATCCAGGGTATCGCAGGAGGCACAGATTCATGGCTCATAAAGAATGGCAGGTGGTCAAAATCCGCTATTGCGAGCACGCCGGGGCAGAAGTGGCATTGGAAGCCGAGCTAATCTTCCCGGCGGACATACTACCGGAGCAGCAACCCAGGGTCATCGCCCATCGCTGCTCTCGGGCGTTGGCGTGCAACCTGGATGGTCGCGCCAGTTGTGTTTGGGCAGGCACCAACCCCGCATTCGATCCATTCGCTGAAAACCGGTAGGCTGAGTCTGAACTCCCTTCTCCGTCAGGGCGGTTGCTTTGCCGTTTCCGCGCTGGCGTTTGCACCAGGGGCGGTTTGCAGAACCTCCCCTTTTTTATTTTAATACCGGTTGGGCGAAACACCTCAGGAGATAACGCCCAATTTCGTCCCCACCTGCTTGAAGACTTCCAGCCCCCGGTCCAGGTCGTCTTGATAATGCGCGGCGGAGATCATCACCCGGATGCGGGCTTTGCCCCGCGGCACGGTGGGGAAGCCAATCGCCATGGCAAAGACGCCATTTTCAAATAACTCCCGGCTGAACTGCTGAGCCAGGGGCGCCTCGCCTAACATCACCGGCGTGATGGGGGTCGAACTTTTGCCGGTATCGAAGCCCAGGTTCTTCATCTCAGCCTTGAAATAGCGCGTGTTCTCCCAGAGTTTATCCACCAGCTCGGTGGATTCTTCCAGGATGTCCAGCGAAGCCAGGCAAGCGGCGACATCCGGCACGGTCATCGCCGAGGAGAACAAGAAGGGTCGTCCCCTTTGTCGCAGCCACTCCACGACCAGGGGATTGCCGGCGACCACCCCGCCCACAACCCCAAAAGCCTTCGAAAGGGTCCCCACCTCGACATCCACTTTGCCATGCAAATCGAAATGATCCACGATGCCACGTCCACCCCGCCCCAGGACGCCCTCCCCATGGGCATCATCCACCATCAGGATTGCCTCGTGCTTTTGACTGACCTGGTAGATTTTATCCAACGGGGCGATGTCGCCGTCCATGCTGAAGACTCCGTCCGTCACTACCAGGGCGCGCGGATAGTTGCCGCGATGCTCCTGCAACGCCCGATCCAAATCCTGGGGGTCGCAGTGAGCATAACGCACAATCATCGCCCCAGACAGGCGGCATCCGTCAATGATGCTGGCATGGTTTAATTCATCGGAGAAAATGACATCTCCCTTGCCCACGAGGGCAGGGATTGCGCCAAGATTGGCATTGAAACCCGATTGGAAGGTGATCGCCGAATCGACGCCCTTGAAATTTGCCAGGCGCTGTTCAAGCTGAAGGTGTAAATCCATGGTGCCGGCGATGGTGCGCACCGCCGCCGGTCCGACCCCATATTTCTCGATCGCTTGTTGAGCAGCCCGAACCAACCGGGGGTGGTTCGCCAGACCCAAATAGTTGTTCGAGCAGAAGTTCAATACCTGCTTGCCATCCACCACAAGCCAGGCGCCCTGGGGTGAGCTCAAGGTGCGGATGCGATTGTATAAACCCGCATCTTTCAGGTTTTGTAATTCATCTTGAATCCAGCGCAGTTTATCTGCCATATCTCTCCTCACTTGGGATTGTTTCTCTTCTTGCTTCGAATGCCTAACAGGCGTCCAAAGACTTCGGCTCCGGTAGAAAACTGAGGCGACCCCACAATTTCCTCCCAGTTTGCTGCCTGACGCTGGCTCCACCACAACCGCCTCCCCTGGCGGGCGCGCTCCAGCCTGGCTTCCAGAGCCGAGGTGTCATAGCGCTCGATGTCATCCCGCATTGCCTGCAGAACGGCGATGACGTCATCCACCACTCTGAGCATGTTTTCTCGGTCTAAGACCGAAGAGCTGCTGATCGTTTTGGGGTCTCCAAGCTGGACCGAGGGGTTGGTCACCTGGGCGTATGCCCGACCGGCAACCTTGCGCGCTTCAAGCCAGCCCGGTTGATCCACCGTGGCGTTCAATAACGCTGCCGATACCAACTGCGGCAAGATATGTGTTGCCGCCATGATGCTGTCATTTTCTAAGGGGTCCACGAACAGGTGTGTGGCGCCAACAAGGCGAGTCAGGTCGGACGCCAGCTTAATCACCTCCGAGGAGGTGCCCGGCAGGGTGGTGATGCACATCATGCCCTGCTTGAATAAGTCGGCGCGAGCCGCGTCAATCCCCGATTCGGGCATGAGCAGATAGATAGGGTTCAAAACCGGGGTCAGTCCAATATAATAACGTCCGGGGGGCAACAATTCTTTAACCCAGGCAGAGACCACAGTCTTGACCGGCGCTGTATCCAACACCACCACATTCTCTTTCAAATCCTCGACAATGATCTCCAGCGTCTCTCGTATCTGGTCAAGTGGCAACGCCAAGAGGACGACATCGGCGTCGCGCACCGCAGCCGGAAGGTTGACCGAAATCCGATCCACTGCGCCCAGCTTCAGGGCTTTTTTGGCTGTCTCCAGGTTCAGGTCGTGTCCAACGCGCTCAAGATTTTCTTTTTGCTCCGCCAGAGCCAAGCCAAAAGAGCAGCCAATCTGACCCAAACCGATAATCGTAAATTGAATCGTCATCACTTACCTCGCTCTCACAGGTTGTTATCCACCAACTGAAATTGGCGCAACAGTTGCTCTTCTATTGTGCCATTATTTTCAGGCAAAAGATCCTGATGATGCCGTATCAACTCAACCGCTAGCCGAGAAGAGCCCGCCGCAGCCGCCATCTCCGCCCCCCAGCGCGGATGCTGTTCGGCAATGACAAACGCTCTCCTCCAGCCTAATCGCAGGTCATCGCCCTCCGCCTTCCATTCCCGGTCATGATTTACTTCTCCCCAACGCCTGACCCGTTCAGGGATCAACCGCTTAGCCAGGACAATCATGACCCGCTCCCACACCTGCAATTTGTAACGGCTCTTGCCCACATCATGCAACAAAGCCGCCACCAGCAAATCTTGCCGAGTCTGCCCCGGTTCAGAGAGGCATTGATTGAAAATGTTCTTAAAAACCTTCAGGCTGTGAGCCTGGTCGCTGGCTTGCATGGCTAAGAACAGCTCCATCTGGGCTGGCGAGAGATACGTCTGGATAAATTCAATCTCTTCCGGCTCAGGGACAGCGCTCAGCGCATCCCTGAACTGGCGAACACGATAAAAGATACGCGCCAACATCACCCAACCAACAGGCGTGTCAATCCGGTCAAGACAGGCGTGATAATCAGGCTCAAACCACCCACAAACACCAACGCAAGCAAAATCAGAGGCGAAAAAGGTCGTATTCTCTCCAGAGCGCGTCCCCAGGAGGGCGGCAGAAAATAGATGGCGATCTTTTCACCATCCAGAGGATAAAGTGGGATGAGATTAAATAGCATCAGCACCAAATTAACCGAGACAAAGACCCATAATAACTGGGGGAGAGTCGGGAGAAAATGGCTGCCGCTGGTCATCATATCCAATTGCGCCTGATAGACCGAAACCAGACCCAATCTGAAGGGCAAGGCAGCCAGAAACGCCATCAAGAAATTCGAGATGGGTCCGGCGAGAGAGACCAGCATCAAAGCGGCTGAAGAGCGACGTTCGAGGTTATAGGGGTTGACCGGCACCGGTTTCGCCCAGCCAAAACCCGCCACCAGCATCATTAAAGAACCCAGCGGGTCCAGGTGAGCCAGAGGGTTGAGGGTCAGACGCCCATTGCGGCGGGGGGTATCATCGCCAAACAAATTGGCGGTCCAGGCATGGGCGAACTCATGCACGGAGAAAGCAGTCAACAACACAAAAAGATACGAGATCAACAAAGAAGGGGTAAGATTCAACATTAATTTTTAAACTCCATGGGTAACAATCGCCTTCGATTATACCAGCCTCTTCCAGTTTTGCCGCCGACTGCCCAATCACGCTCAGGTCGTTCGGGCGCATCTTGAGCGGCGGGAATCGGACCCGTCCAGCGTGTTATAATGCCCCTGATGTTACCAGAATTGCACCTGGAAGATCGCGTCCGGCTGCGGAAACCGCATCCCTGCGGCAGTTACGAGTGGAAAATCGTCCGTCTGGGAGCGGATATTGGGCTTGAATGCCAGGGTTGTGGACGGCGGGTCATGCTGCCCCGGCGCACTCTGGCGCGCCGGCTGAAAATTCATTACCCTCACACCCAAGATGAACAAATCGGCTCCTGATCCGGCGCGCATCCTCTTCTTATTCTCGGATACCGGGGGCGGACATCGCAGCGCGGCTGAGGCGATCATTGAAGCCCTGCACCACGAATTTGGAGAGCAAATCACCACCGAAATGGTGGATATCTTTCGCGAGGTGGCGCCGCGCCCCCTCAATCTCATGCCGGAATGGTATCCAAAGATGGTGCTTGTCCCCCAGGTTTGGGGAGCGGGTTTTTACCTGAGCAATGGGCGCGGCAGATATCGCATAATCAGCGCTGGCGCTTTTCCCTACGTGTACAAATCCATTCAAAAAACGCTCTCAAGGCACACCGCCGATTTGTTTGTCTCGGTTCACCCACTTGCCAACCTGCCATTTCTATGGACGATGGGCAAAAAGCGCCCTCCGTTTGTCACAGTGGTGACCGATCTCGTCAGCGCTCACGCCTCCTGGTTCAACCGCGGCGTTGATTTATGCATTGTCCCCACCGAGCTCGCGCGTCAGCATGCTCTGCGCAATGGTTTGCCGCCAGAAAAAGTCAAAATCATCGGTTTGCCGGTGGCGCGAGGCTTTTGTCAACCAACCGGCGATAAAAAACAGGCGCGAGAAAAACTGGGGCTACCTCAAGAGACGCCTCTCGCCCTCTTGATCGGCGGCGGAGAGGGGATGGGACCAATCGAGGAGATTGCCAGGGCTATCGACGCGGCTGACCTGCCTACAGGCTTGGTGATCATCGCTGGTCGCAACCGGGCGCTGAAACAACGGCTTGAAGCGATTACCTGGAGAAGACCCACTTTTGTCTTCGGCTTCGTCCGTAACATGCCAGAATACATGCAGGCGGCGGATATCCTGGTCTCCAAGGCAGGTCCGGGCACCATCACCGAAGCGCTGAATATCGGTCTCCCCATCATCCTGTACAGCCACCTGCCGGGGCAGGAAAGCGGTAATGTGGACTATGTCGTTGAGGAAGGAGCTGGAATCTGGGCGCCAACGCCTGAAAGGATCATCGCCGCCCTGAAGACCTGGCTCGAGCACCCCGAACAGCTTGAAAAAGCGACGCGCAACGCCCATCGTCTGGCGCGCCCCCAGGCGGCGCTCGAAATCGCCCGCATCCTGGGGGGCATTGTCAAAATCACCCCCCGACAAACGGCGCCCGTTTCGTCCACAAACTTACCCCCATCCGATTAGCAATCAAAACGACGATTCCGATTGGGCAAAACATCTCCCGGAATATCCATATGCAAAGTCATCAACCTCCTCGCAAATTAATCCTGCTGCCGTTCCTTGTTCTGGTCGTCAGCGCCATCGCCTGCAACATCCCTTCAGGGGATGGAGATCTGATGACGCCCACACTGAACGTGACCCAGGCGTACGAAACCGTTCAAGCCAGGCTCACCCAGGCAGCAGCCGAGACTTCAGCTATCACCCCCTCAACCACCCCGACCCAGACTCAAGTCGCCAGCCCCACTCCGGCGCAAACCACACCCCTTACGCCGGCGCCGCCCACCTCCACTCAACCTGCGCCCACGAACGTTCAACCGCCGGGAAAATTATGCGACGTGGCAGCCCCCGGCAGCCCGATTGACGTCACCGTGCCAGATGATACGGTGATGGCGCCCGGACAGGCGTTCACAAAGATCTGGCGTCTCGAGAACGCAGGAGAATGCACCTGGACCAGGGAATACGCTGTGACCTTTTTCTCCGGCGAGCAGATGAGCGCCCCAGCCAGCGTCCCACTGCGCGGCGATGTGCTCCCCGGTCAAAGCGTGGATATCGCGGTGGACATGGTGGCGCCAACCAAGCCCGGCAAGTACCAGAGCAACTGGAAATTGCGCAACGCCTCCAACGTCCTGTTTGGCATCGGTCCGGGCGGCAACTCGCCCTTCTGGGTGCGGATCATCGTGGAGGAGTCGGCGACAGCTTCGGTCACCCCCACCACAGCGGTCGCCACGCTCACCCCAACCGCCACTCAACCCGCCGTACATGCCAGCGGCACGGTCAATCTCAATCCTGGCGATCGGGTGGACCTGGACACCCTGGGGGTGAACAGCGGCTCTGGTGAGGATCTTTCCTATGAAAGTGACGCCGAAGGAAAGCACCCATTAATCCCGCTGGGGAACGCTTTGATCGGGCGGTATGGCGAAAACCAGCCCACGTTGGCGCTCTGCCAGCAAGCCAATCTGGGTAACACACCTATTGCTGTAGAAAACCTCCCGATTGGGACATATCTCTGCTACCGCAGCAACCAGGGGCTGATCGGTCGGGCGCGCCTCACCGGCTTTAATGTGGATAATTACATTGTGACCCTGGATTTGCTCACCTGGGCGCTCCCCTGATATCGGACGATGAGCCTATGGGAATCCTGTATCTGGTCGCAACACCCATCGGAAACCTGGAGGACATCAGCCAACGCGCCTTGAGGTTGCTGCGTCAGGTGAACTTGATCGCCGCTGAAGACACTCGCCAGACACGGAAATTGCTGGCGCACTTCGATATCCACACCCCGCTCACCAGCTACTACGAACACAATAAATTGAGCAAGCTCAACGAGATATTGAGCGCGCTGGAGAAGGGGGATGTGGCATTGGTCTCCGACTCCGGTATGCCGGGGTTGAACGACCCGGGTTATGAGCTGGTGCGCGCCGCTCTGGCGGCTGGCTACAACGTCAGCCCGGTGCCCGGCGCCAGCGCGCCACTGGCGGCGTTGGTGGCTTCAGGACTGCCGACAGACGCCTTCTTGTATCTGGGCTATCTGCCGCGCAAGCCGAGCGAACGACGCCAGGCGATTGAACAAGTGGCTGATTTGCCTTACACGTTGATTTTTCTGGAAGCGCCACAACGCTTGCGCTCCGCCCTGGAGGATCTCCTGACAGGATTGGGAAATCGGCAAATCGCCATCGCCAGGGAATTGACCAAGGTGCACGAGGAGATTTTCCGCGGCTCGCTGATGGAAGCCCAGGAACATTTCAGGTTGCACGAACCGCGCGGCGAGTTCACCCTGGTCGTCGCCGGAAATCGCGGAGCGCCAAAGCTATGGGAGCAAGCGCAAGTGCTCCAGGCGCTGGAAACAGAACTCGCCAGAGGCGCATCCCCGTCCCAGGCAGCCAGCCGGGTATCAACCCTATCGGGTTGGCAGCGGAGGCGAGTCTATAAACTCATGACTGAGACAAAAACCACAAAAGAGGGTGATTGAGGATGAATCTGAACGACCTGGATGCTTTTCAACGTCTGGATTCGCAGAACATGCTGGCTGAGATAGACCATCTGCCCGATCAATTAGAGACCGCCTGGGACCTGGGCGCCAGTCTGCCCCTGCCCCCCTGGCAGGGGTTACAGCTGGTGGTGATCGCCGGGATGGGCGGTTCAGCCATCGGCGGCGACCTAGTGGCGGCTTATGTTGAGCCTCAGTGCCGGGTTCCGGTGATCGTCCACCGCGATTACGATTTGCCCGCCTGGGCAAAGGACTCTCAGACTCTGGTGATCGCCTCTTCCCATTCGGGCAACACCGAGGAGACGTTGACAGCGTTCGACCGCGCTGTCAAAAACGGCTGCCGATTGTTAGCAGTGACCACCGGAGGCGAGCTTGCCCGGCGCAGCCAGGAAGCGGGCGCTGCCTTGTGGCAATTCCAACATCACGGGCAACCGCGCGCCGCGGTGGGCTTTTCTTTCACCCTTCTCCTGGCTGCCCTGATGCGCTTGAACCTGATTCCCGACCCCAGCCGCGAGCTGGCAGACGCCCTGATAGCCCTGCGCGCCCAGCAGTCTTACCTCAAAGCCGATATACCTGATGTGCGCAACCCCGCCAAGCGCATGGCAGGGCAATTGATCAATCGCTGGGTGAGCGTCTTCGGCGCAGAATATTTAGCCCCGGTGGCGCGGCGTTGGAAGGGTCAAATCAGCGAGGTGGCTAAAGCCTGGGGACAATTCGAGTACCTGCCAGAAGCAAACCACAACACACTGGCAGGGATTTCCCACCCCGAATCTCAGCTCCAAAGGCTGATGGCAATCTTCTTGCGGGCATCGGGGTTGCATCCTCGCAACCGGCGGCGGATTGACCTGACCAAGAAAACTTTCATGCTGGAGGGCATCGGCACCGATTTTTTAGACGCCCAGGGGGAGACGCGCCTGGCGCAACAATGGACGGCGCTCCACTTTGGCGATTACAGCGCTTACTACCTGGCAATGGCGTACGGCGTTGACCCGACCCCGGTCGAGACCATCGAGGGTTTTAAGCGAGAGATGGCAATATTCGGTTAGCGAAGGATGACGAATAATCAAAAGATGAGCGGCGCCAGAGTCAGGGTGATAAATCCCATCGCAATCCCTAAAAGCATACCTGCCAGGATATCCGACAGGTAATGGACGCCCATGGCGACCCTCGCCAATGCCACCCCTAACGCCCAGACGATTAACAGCAAGCCAGACCAGGTCGGTCCTATCGCCAAAGCCACAACTGCCAGCATCATCATCCGGGCAGCGTGCCCCGAGGGGAAAGAATGCGGGTCGGTTGAGCGATAGATATTGCCCCAATCGCCTTCTGGGCGGCGGCGGCGCACGCTGAACTTGATCGCCATCACCACCACCGCGGTCACCAGAATGCCCAACGCCATCATCGCTGCCAGTCGCCGCCAGTCACCCGAGCCAAGAAACCAGACAAGACCCAAACCGATCAACCAGAACCAGGAATCGCCTGAGTGCGCCAGCAGGATGGCAATGGAGCGCAGCAATCCGGGGCGCTCAGCCACCCGCATTTGGGATGAGAGGCGAGCGTCCAGTTCCATTATCTTTTGCATGGTTGGGAAGGCGCCTTCTTCAGGCTGGCTGGCGCTGCGCCAGGTCCGCCCTCAAGATTTCGAGCTGGTGGGGTTTGTCCACATCCATACCGATCTCAGCATAGGGGGAGAGAATCGCTCTGCCGGTGACATGCAATCGCTGGGTGGCTTTTTTCACCGCCTTATCCAGGGTGATCGCTCGAAAGAGGAGCAAGAATAATGTGTCATAACCGAGCAAAGCAGCCTGCTTCAGGGCATTTTTGCGCGCCGCCACCAGCTTGACCCAGATTTCGTCATGGGTCGTCACCAGCCTGGTTGCCACCACATTCATATCCGCGCCGCAAACCTCTACATCTTTCAACCGAACATATGAGCGGTTAGAGGTGGGGAAACGCTTCTCCATCACCTGGCGCGTGATCACATTATAGTAAACGTCCTCATCCGTCTGCATGGTGGTGTCCACCACCCAGTCCACCATCTCGGGCTTGATTGCCGGGATATCCGACGACACGATGAGCGCATGCCGGGCGTGGGGGTTGACGCGCAACACTTCCAGCACGCCGGCGCGGATGTTGTCCACCATGTCGCCCTGGCTGGGGATGTGCGAGACAATCTTCGGGCAGTACACCCTATCCTCGGGAGGCAACCCCATCACCACCACCCGTTCAACCGCCTGGGCGTCTGTGAGGGCGTCCAAGACCCACTGGATCATCGGCTTTCCCGCCACGTCGAGCATGGCTTTGGAGATACCCTGGGTGTATTCGTAAAGGGGTTCCCCTGGTTGAGGCACACCTCCGGCAGTGACAATTGCATCCATCAGTTCAACTCCTGCAATTGGGGTTCAAAACCAAGCTGATCTAACAATTGATTGAGTTCGTCCCGGGTGAGTTCTCGCCCTTTGCCTGCCACAGCGACCAGGGCTGCTTCCATCATATTGGTACCAAAAGAACGACCCTCCAACACGGGCGTTGAGGTCACCAGATACTTGACGCCCGCCTGACGAAATACTTCGACATCCGAGGGGGTGGTGGTGTTGGTGGCAATTACCTTGCCCTCCAGGCGGTCGGGCATGTGGCGTTTAATATAATGGCAATCCCCGGCAATGACCGTCCCCCACTGATAATATTTCTCCCATTTCGGCTCTCGTTTTTCCTGTTTCTCGCCGGTGGGATAGACCCACTCAAACGGCAGGCGACCGGCGATTGGCATCATGAGCGCCGCCAGGACTTTCAGGCTGCTGATTTTGCGGATGGCAAAAGGCAGGTTCAGACCGAACATCAAGTCACCGAACACACATTCATAGCCGGCGTTCACAAACGAGGTGGTCATCCCCCAGCGATCTACCCCCAGGGTGATGAAAGCTTTTTTGCCTTTCTGGATGACATAATCGCCAATCCGTGAATCGATAAACGAAGCCAGGCGGTTTTCCAGGGTGTTCTTCAGCCCTGCTCCATCCACCACCGGGGTTTTTTGAATAAAACGAATCATGGATTGCACAGAATACAAGGGGTACCATTTGTCGTCCACCATCACCCCCAGGTCTGCGCCGCCAACCCCGAAAGCGTCCACTTTGCCATCCAATTCTTTGTAAAGCTGAGCGGCTTTTTCCATATCCCCATCCGTGCCAATGCGCTCGATACTCACCTTTTCACCCAGGAGTTCAACCTCAACCGCTTTATCACGTTTAGAAGAACCAATGCTGATACTCACGGCGCGCTTCATACAGACCTCCCGACGAGACGATAGTTATTGCCTGTCTCGGTTATTCGACACAGTATACTCCCATCACCGTAAAAGTAAAACCCCATATTTCTGCCTGAGTTGCATTCAGACCCAAACTTTGACAAATAAGATAAGTATCGGCTTAATGCCGGGGACAGGCTTTGATTTTTATGACCCGAAAAGGTTATAATCATCATACCGGCTACACCCTGTGTGTAAATTTACCCCGGCTGGAGGTGCGCAACGATGGTCCTTCCTCTTCATGCTTATTTTAAAGGCAAGATCGTCCCTTATGAACAAGCCAAAGTTGGGGTTCTGACCCACGCCCTCAACTACGGCACAGCGGTTTTTGCAGGAATGCGCGGCTACTGGAATCCAGAACAAGAACAACTCTATATTTTCAGACCTCTGGACCATTATCGCCGTTTTCTGAACTCAGCCAAAATCATGAACATGGAATTAGACCACACGCCGGAAAGCCTGACACAAATTACGGTGGAATTGCTCCGCGCCGATGGCTACCAGCGTGATATTTACATCCGTCCTCTGGCGTTCAAGGCAGATGAGGCGATCGGGGTTAAGCTCCACGACCTTCAGGATGAGATCTCCATCGTTGCCATGCCCTTCGATCGGTATGTCACCAGAGACACAGATGCCCACGTCACCATTTCATCCTGGCGAAGGGTGGATGATAACGCCATACCGGCGCGAGGCAAGATCAGCGGCACTTACGCCAATTCGGCGCTGATTAAGACCGACGCCATTCGGGCTGGTTTTGACGAAGCTTTGGTGCTCAATCAGGATGGGCACCTCTCAGAGGGCAGCGCCATGAACATTTTCATGCTGCGCGATGGCGTGATCGTCACGCCACCCATCACCGATAACATCCTGGAGGGCATCACCCGCCGCACCGTGATTGAGCTGGTGCGAGAGGAACTGAAGCTGCCACTTGTCGAACGCTCCATTGACCGCACCGAAGTGTATCTCTGCGACGAGTTTTTCATGACCGGCACTGCGGCGCAAATCACCGCCGTAACCCGGGTGGACTTTCGCCCCATCGGCAAGGGGGTGATGGGTCCGGTCACCGCCAGGTTACGCCAGCTCTTCGATGACGTCGTTCGTGGACGCCATCCCAAATATTCCCACTGGAATACGCCGGTGTACGCGAAAGAAACCCAAAAGGAGCTGAAGACCGTCATCCCGGGTTGATAACCGCCGGATGTCTTACTCCAGGTAGATAATCTCGCCCGAAACCTCACCCCCGGCGGAAATCTTCAACAGACCCACGCTGGGGGGTGAGGTTTTAATATCAGGGAAATGGGGAGAACCCGGATTGAACAGCAAAGTCTCGCCAGACCAATGAATCAGCGGGCGGTGGGTATGTCCAAAGACAATCACCTGAGCCTGGGAAAAAGCTTCCAGCAGGCGCGGTTGGAACATCTCCAGGCGATAGCCGCGGACAATATAATCCACCCGGTCTATCATGTAATTCCACCAGCGACCATGCCCGTGAGTGAGTCCAACCTGGATTCCATTATAGGAACGAACCTGGTGGTAAGGCAGGTGTGAGAGCGAGAACCAATCCCGGTTGCCGCGCACCGCGTATACCGGGGCGATTTCGGCGAGCTGTTCCAGAACCCGCGGCGTTGAAACATCCCCGGCATGCAGAATCTCGACCACCCCCGCCTGCTGAAATATCTCCAGAGCCAGGCTGTCCAGGCTGCGCCTGCGGTCTGGTATGTGGGTGTCTGAAATCACTCCGATGGTGAACATGGCGGTTTTGACCTGCCAATCTCCGATTATGCCACAGGCATCACATCCGATGCCTGGCGTGGGAACAACACGCTCAACAAACCGAAGGCATTATCGTGATCTGCCCAGCAATCGGGGTAAATGTGATCCAGCTCTTCGAAGGAGCGATACCCGAAAACAAGCTGGAGGAAGGTCAAGCCGGGAAATGCCGCGTCGCCAGAATGACCTACCGGATGAGGAGCCCAGGGTTCGATCGTGGTCAATCGTCCTCTCTCCAAGACCAGCCTTAAACCATTCTTGTAGAAAGTGATCTTCAACTCGCCGCTATGTCCTGCATAGGGAGAGGTGTTCAGTCGCTCCTCCAACACCGGCGTGATCTGGCGCAAAAATGCCGGCAAATCGGGCACACGCAAATACCAGGCATAAGGCTTACGTTGACGGGGCAGGCGATCGCGCAGGACCTGGTAAACCGGATGCGACTCTCCCAGCCAGAAGCCAAAAGCGCAAAACGGCTCTTTAGCCATCTCTTTGGATTTAGCCTCGCCGGTTGTTATAAGGTAGCGCACCACGCTGGGGGTAACCTCCGCCCAGGATACCCCTGGTTTGACCTCGTAGCGATTGGCAGCCAGTGTGACGCCATTGTCCCAGTTGAAAAAGCTATGGGTCAGAAAGCCGACCTTTTCGCCGCTCAGGTCTTCAATCAGCCGCACCTCGTAGCGATTGACATTCTCCTCGCTCATGCCGTCCAGCTCATAGCGCCATTCCTCCTCTCCCCAGGCGCAGCTCACCAGGGAACGCTGGCAACCCAGATCGTACAACCAGGAGATGAATCCCAGGTCATCCAAGGTTGCCGGGCGAACACGAAACGGTTCATCTTCCCCCTCTTTGAGCTTTGGCACGTGCGGCAGGAATCCCAGGCGACCTCCGCCCAGGTTCAATGCCATTTCGTAGCCAAATAAACGGTAATAGTAGGGGATGCCCGTGATCGCCTGCACCAGTTCGCCGCGCGCCGCGCTCCACTGGTGGATAACCTCAAACTGCGCCCGCACCAAGCCGCGATTGCGGTACTCCGGATCGGTGCCCACCAGCTCGGGTCTCCCAACTTTGAACTTCACCCCGGCATAAGACCAGGTCTGGGAGATCAAATTCATAGACGAGACGATCTTTCCGGTATCGGCTCGTTCCACAAGCGTGAAATCGCCGACATTAAAGCTGGGATGCGGGCGCGTGAGTAAATCTTTCACCCAGGCTTCCACCCGCTCATCTGGATGATCGGCTCCGTCGTCGCTATGGATGCGGGCATTGAACTCAGCCAATGCCTCGGCATCTGCGGGTGTGGAGCGACGCAAAATCAGCCCATCCCCCAAATCGTTCAAGATTGTTTTTGTATTTCCATGATGATCCAACATTTCTACTCCTAAAATTCAACCTCGCACTCCTGCACGCCGCTTAATCCGCCGCCTCCAGCACAGGTTCGGGCTCCTGCCGCCTGACCCGCCCAAACAGCGCCAGGATTGGCGCCAGGATGAAACCGGTGAGACTGATGGCGGTCCGCACTGAAAAGACGTTACCGATCAAACCAACCAGAGGTCCGCTGGCAATTTGCCCCAGCGCATCCACCTGTCCGCTCATCGAAATGACGGTGGCGCGCACTCGCGAATCGAGCCGCTGATTAACCCAGGCGGTATAAAGCGGATCAATCAAGCTGCGACTGATGTAAATGACCCAGTATGTCATCAGCGCCAGGGTAAAACCCGGAGCCAGGGCAAAGCCGATCAGGCTGAGAATCAGAGCGATGGTGACCAGCATCAATACCTGCGCCAGACTCTGGTGACTGTCGGTTTTGGCGCGACGGCGCACGAACTCGACCGCTCCCACCGAGAGCAACATGCCTCCGGCGCGCATCATGCCAATCCATACCACGGGCTGGAGCGCGCCAAAGACGGGAAAACCGATGTTGTCCACCATGTGCTTCGTCCACAAGCGGTCAAAACCTTCGCTGTAAAGCCCGTAAAATAAACCAATACCCAGAATGGTCAGCAGCGTCGGACGACTCCGCACGACTGCAACGCCCTGACGGAAAGTCTGAACCATGTCCTTCCAGGAATTGTGCTCCTGCTGTGGGAGCGGAGAAAAACCCGTCTCTGGCATGGTGAACGCCAGGAAAGCGCCCAACAAGATAATCAAGCCGCCCCCGGCGATGATGGGCAGGTTGACCGCGAAGCTGCCTAAGAGCGCGCCGGCACCAATCCCAGCCAGAGCGCCAAATTGACCAATCTGATTGCTGCGTAGAAACGCCTGCCCCGCGGCGGTCTCGCCAATTTCATCGGTGATCCAAGCCTGAGTCGCCCCGCTGGTGAAGGTATAACCCAGCCCCCACAAAACCTGCGCCAGCAAGATCGAGACAAAAATGGGGATTGAGCCTTCCAGGATAAAACCGAGACCGATCAAGAATAAACCAATCAAAATCGAAAGACGGCGACTGTAAACGTCGGCAATCACACCGGTCGGCACTTCAAACACCAGCACCGCCAGTTCCAGGGTGGTGCCGACCAGAACCAACTGAAGCGGTGATAACCTGGCGAGGCTGACCTGATAGATGGAACTGGCGGTGAAAATCATAGACATGAACACCGCCAACCCGCCTTCCAGCAGCAGGTACGCCAGATAGGGAGATAAGCGACGCAATCCTACCCCCTACCCTTCAACGGCTCTGCTGGTTGCCTCAAGTGCCATTCGGTCGCCTGCTCATAGGCGAACGCAGCCCGCAGAACCGTCGCTTCCGCCCAGGGGCGCGCGACAATCTGCAACCCCACCGGCAGCCCGGGACGGGTGAAGCCACAGGGCAGTGACAGCGCCGGTAATCCCGTCAGGTTAAAAGGAGCGGTGAAACGCGTCAACAGGCGCGCCTGTTCCACCGCATCCGGTCCCTCGATGGGCGGCGCGGCGACAGGAGTTGTCGGCGTGAGCAAGATGTCGAAATCCTCGAAAAAGCGGCTGAATTGATGGCGCAGCAACGATTGTGTCCGTCGCGCCAGGACATACTCGGTGGAGGTGAAAGCCGCGCCGGTCTCCAGGCGCTGACGAACATCCGCCCCGAACAGCTCGGGATGGGACTCCAGGCGTTCCTGGTGAAAAGCAGCGGCGTCGGCGGGGGTCATCAGACCGTTGGCGCGGGCGGCATGGCGCGCCTGGGGAAACTCCACCGGCACCACCTGAGCGCCGAGGCTTTCGAACACCCCGGCAGCGACCTCGACTGCCTGCCACACTTCGGGATCGGTGATCTCGCGAAAATATTCATCGCTTGCCAGAGCAACCCGCCACCCTTTCACGCCCGCTTTGAGAGGCTTCAGATAATCATCCACCGCCACATTGGCGCAGTAGGGATCATCGGCATCATAACCGGCGATCGTCTGCAAGAGCAGGGCGACATCCGTCACACAGCGCCCCAGCGGTCCGGCATGGTCCAGATTCCAGCTCAAGGGGATAACGCCGCGCAGGCTCACCCGCCCATAGGTCGGCTTGAGTCCCACCACGCCGCACAAGGCGGAGGGGATGCGGATGGATCCGCCTGTGTCGGTGCCAAGCGCCCCAAACACCAGGCGAGCAGCCAGGGCAGCGGCTGATCCGCCCGATGATCCGCCCGAGATTTTCTGCGTGTCCCACGGATTGCGACAGGGACCGAAGTGGGGATTCACGTTGGTCACACCCAGGGCGATCTCATGCAGATTGAGCTTGCCCAGGTTCAACGCGCCGGCTGTCGCCAGCTTTTCGACGACAAAACCGTCCTCGGTGGGGATATATTCTTTGAAAAACAGCGATCCAGCGGTTGTGACGACGCCCCTGGTTTCATAGAGATCTTTCAGAGCCAGAGGGATGCCATGTAAACGGCTGCGGATGTTGCCCCGTTGAATTTCCCGTTCAGCCTGCCGCGCCGCTTCCAGAGCGGAATCTCCCGTCAGGGTGATGAAGGTATTCAAGGTCACGTCCAGGCGCTCGATCCGCGCCAGACACGCCTGAACCAGCTCGACCGGTGAGATTTTGCGGCTGGCAATGTATTCAGCAGCTTCATTCAGGGTGAAATCGGTGAGTTCCATCATGACCTCGGTGACAAAAGCTCAGGGTTGCCCGTCCAGCAAGGCGCGCAGTTCGCCTAGAGCCTGGGCTGGGTTGCGAAAATGGATGGCGTGGATGCCAAGCTGTTGGGCAGCAGCCACATTATCCAGGAAATCATCCACAAAGACCGCCTCAGAGGGTGCGACACCCAGCCGTTCCAGCGCCAGGTGATAGATGCGCGCATCCGGCTTGGCAAGTCCAAGCTCCGCCGAGATGAACATCTCATCAAAAGCATCGGCAATTTGCCAATCCTGCTCCAGTGCCTGGCGTAAGTTATCCCAGGCATTGCTGAGCAAGGCAGTCTTATAGCGCGGTCGCAGCGAGCGTATCGCAGTCAACAGGTTACTATCCAGGCGATCGCCAGCCCAGAACGCCTGCATCACCGCCGGGAATTCTTCCGACGAAAGCCCCAAAGCCTGGCGCACCGCCTCCCAATGACTGTCTGCGCTGATTTTACCCACCGTCGCCTGTTGCGCGCTGGGGCTGTCGAAAACATGGTAATACATCTGCTCGCGGGTTATCCCCAGACGTTCCACCAGCAAGGCGCGAGGGGTCTGGTCTTCGGTGCGCAGGATTACCCCGCCCAGGTCAAAAATCACGGCTCGAATGGGCATATTGCCTCCAAATGCTGCTCAGATTCTCTCGCCCGGAGAAGTCTTTGCTCATACTATTCCAGGCAGAATTGCGCCGTTGATTGTATCGCATATTGTCCCGAACTGACCAAAACATAGCCTCTCCCGCTGACAACGGTGCATAACTGATTGCCTGTCGTCGGCTATTTCTCCACGATGACCTGATTCTCAGCCTGCCCTCCTGTCAGTTTGAATTTCAACCAGACCGGGACTATCGCCAGCAACGCCACCCAGGCGGTGATGCGGAAGGGGAACTGAGGGCTGACCCGTTGCCAGAGTTGGGCGCCAATTGCCGGGGCGGGTAAGGACACCAACCCCAGGCTGGTGTTGAACAAACCAAAAGCTGTGCCGCGCACCTTCTCCGGCACGGCTTTGCTGATCAACGACTGATAAGCGGGCGACATCATCCCGACGCCAACCCCCAAAAGCGCCCAGGCAGCCGCGTAACCCCAAAAACCGGTCACCCGAATGAAGGTCATGATCGCCACAAACTGCAACCCGAAGCCCAGTGCAATCCCCAGGCGCTCACCGCGCTTATCTGCCAGCCAACCGGCGGGGAGGGTGATGAGCATCATCGCAACCCCAAAAATCGACTCCAGCCAGCCAATCTGCTGGATGCTCAAACCACCAATTTCGTCCAGATAGAGCGGCAGCAAATTAAAAGACAGGGCATAGGCGATGTCTCGCACGCCGTCGGTGAGCAGAATCCAGGTGAGCAGCCCGCCGCCCAGGAGCATGGTGAGCATCAAACCCAGATTGCCTTTGAGACCGGTCATGGTCAACTTCTGGGGGTTGGCTTCTTTGCCGCGGGCAGCGCTGCGAGCCATGCCCACCCGGATGATGGTGGCGACCGTGTAAAGTATCGCAGCGCAGACGAGCATGAACCTGAAGCCGTAAGTGTCCGCCAGCCAACCTCCCAGCGGTGGACCGATCACCGCCACCACCATGAAAATCGCCTCGCTGATGCCGAAAACACGCGCCCGATTAGCCTCGCTGGATTGCTCTGCAATGAACGCCCCAAAGCTTGGTCCAACCAGGGCGCGCGTCATCGAAGCGAACCCCTCACCCACCAGCACCCAAAACCACGTCGGCGAGAAGATCAACCAGACATAGGAAACCACGCCCGCCAGGCTTCCCAGGGCGATGCTCCTGAGCCGTCCCAGCGTATCCGAGATCCATCCGCCGAGAATCTGCAGCGCCAGAGGGATGATCTGGGATAAGGTGAAAAACAATCCCACCTGCACCACATCGGCATTTAAGCTCTTGAGGTAGAGTGGCAACAACGGCTCGTACATGTGACCGGCGATATTGGCAAGCACCATGGTCAACATGAACAGAATCATCGTGTTGTTCAGCAGCGGTGCTGAAGCCGCCTTCGGGGCAGGTGCGATCACGCGCTCGCTTGACAATTCTCAGCTCCTCTAGATGCGCTTGGCATAAGTCAAGAGACGCCGTTCAAGCTGGAAGCCCGCCGCTTGATAGAGCCGTTGGGCGGCGAGGTTATCGTGATCGGCGCAAACGATCACCGAACGCATGCCGAACGCCATCATCCGACGCATGCCCTCCGCCAGAACCGCTTTGCCCAATCCCATGCCGCGGTATTCCGGATGCGTCCCGACCGGCTCGAACAGACCGACCTGATTGGTGAAATCCAACCAACCCTGGCAGAAGGCGACCACCTTCCCGTCTGGAGCGATGGCGACGATATCCAGCTCAGGGCGATATACCGGCGAGCGCATGAAACCCAGGTATCGTTGCAGATAAGATTCCATGGGCGCATCGGACTCAAAGGCGGCGTGCATGGCGGCAGCCCTGGCAGGCGCTTCACGCTCGCCCGCCATGCGGCGGACATAGAATCCTTCGGGCAAAGCAGGACTGATGATGGATCCCTCCAGCCAGCGCTGGTATTGGAGCATATGACTCCGGCTGCGCACAAAACCGCGGCGCTCCAGATGAAAGATCAACACATCATCCCTCTCAGCCACCCACATCGTCCTGATCTCATCCCCCTTGCGGCGACGAACCAGGGCGGCAATTTGCTCCTCAGCCCAATCATACATCTCCCAGGCAAGAGGGCTACCGCGCAAGGTGGGTTGGACGAAGACATCAAAAGTGCGCCATTCGGGCGAGAGCAATGCCCAGCCGCGCAAAGGTTCCTCTGGTCGGGGGCTGTCCCACAAGTAAATGTTGCCCCAGGGATCAGCCCCCGGTTTGACGTAATACAGCCACCAGCTCAGATCGCCCACATGGACATAGTAACTGCCGTTGTCTGCCAGACGACCCTGCACCAGGATCCGGCGCATTTTCTCTCGATCATCAGCGCCAGCAAACAAGCGGGGTTTGGACATCACCGGGCTACTTCTGAAAGGCATTTCTGCATCCTTGATAAATGTTATTGGTCCATTTCTGACCATTTTAATTCTCCAAAGACTGTGTAATCAAATCATCTCCGGGGCGCAGCTCTTTCTCGTAAATGCTGTGCTGATGGCGCGGATCGGAACGCATCCCGGCTCTGGTGTAGAGACGCAGCGCGCCGGTGAGGTTTTGAGCATCCACGCCCAGACCAACTCGGGTGATGCCGCGCCGATAGAACTCTCCAAACGAATGGCGCAGCAGCGCCAGACCCAACCCTTGCCGTCGCCAGGGACGGCGCACACCCAGGGTGCTTACCCAGCCCATGTCGGGGTCGTCAAACGACCTTGACCTGCACAGGGACGTGCCTGCGATCTCCTCGCCTGCCATCGCCAGAAACCAGAGCGAGGCGTCAAAGCGCTCATCGTTCTGGATGCGGTGCAACCAGCGCTGATAATCCTCCTCGAAGGGGCTCTCGACGTGCCCCCAGTGGTCCTTGAACGCCTCACGCACTGCGCGTAAGACATCGGCTTCTTCCTCACCGACCCGCATGGTACGGATGCTGATCCCTGCTGGAAGACGCGGCGCCTCCGGTGGCGCCTCCAGTTCTATCACCATACGCAGGGAATGCCTGATCAGTTGATAGCCATGATCCACAAACAAGGCATCCGCCCCGGCGATGATACTCGGGACAAAACCCTGAAGCACAACCCGCGCCCCAGGCGGCGATTTCTCCAACGAGCGCTGAGCGCGCTGATCTGCCCAGGCGAGCAGATGGCTGCCAACGCCTCTGCCCTCATACGCCGGGTGGACTCTTCCCCAAACCACGAAACGCACGTGCGGTTCGACCAGGTCCCAAAACTCATAGATTCCCGCCACCCGTCCATCTGGGGCGAGCACCAGGCGGGTATCTGTTTCCAGGTTGAAGTTGGGAAATTCCCACTCCACCTTGTAATCTTCAAGGTTATATTTGTCCACGCCGATCAAATCTCTGGTGGCAGCGTTGATCGTCTCGATGACGGCTTCCAAATCGTCCATCCTGGCTGCTCGTGAGAGAAAACCTGCAGGCAGGGTATTGGTTAAATCTAAATCTTTAACAGTCATGGTAGCCATTGTGTCACTCCTTTGCTATTCGGTCCAAGTCCATCAACCGGTTATCCAATAAGAGAAAGTCTGGAGTCATTGCCCACCTTCCCCTTGCTGCGCCAGCCACTCTTCACGCAGAATACCCATGAAGAGCAAGTCGTAACGTTTTCCATCCCGTCTGATGACACTGCGCTCTCTGCCTTCCATCACAAAACCGGCTTTCTGGTAAGAGCGCATTGCTCGAGGGTTGTACTCAAAAACCGTCAGGCTGACCCGGTGCAGGTTTAACTCCTTGAAAGCATAATCCAGAAGCACCCGCATGGCGTCTGTGCCGTAACCCTTGTCCCAGTACTCTCTTTCACCAACACTGATGCCGACAAAAGCATCCCCATGATTCCATTCAACGCCCTCCAAGCCAATCTCACCGATGATGCGATCATCCTCGAGCGAACGGATCATGAACAGGAAAATGCTGGATTGCTGGCTGAAAAGCTCCTTCTCGATGAAATCCTTGATTTGCTTCAGTGTGTAAGGTGTGGCAGGCTCGACTGCCAGCAAGCGCCAGTATTCCGAATCGCGGTTCCACCTCAAAAAGCGCTCCGCTACTGTGTCTGTATTTTCGGCGCTCAGGCGAACCAGCTCACCACGAAATAATTCCTTTTCTGCCATCTCTAATCCTCCTCAATCAATCCCGACCGCCATTCTTCGCTGAGCAACCCGTAGTGGAGCATATCCCAACGACGATAATCTCGATAGAGCGCCTGTCTGCGGCGGACCTCCAGGGTGAAACCCGCTTTATCAAAAAAGCTCCTGGCAGGCTGGTTATATTCAGGCACCAGAGCTGTTAAGCGAACCAGGTTGAGCTCCCCAAAGGCATACCGCATCAACAGCCCCAGCGCTTCGCTCCCAAAACCACGGCGGCGGTCTTGCGGATGACCAATACCTAGCTGCACCATTCCAATGCCGCTTGTCCAGATCACGTTGTAAATTCTGGCAAAACCCAGCAGGCGCTCATCTTCTCTGGAGCGCAGGCTGAAATAGATTTGATTCTTATCCTCTCCCATACTTTTTTCGATTTTCTCGAATTCTTTCTTCACCTGTTCAGCAGACAACGGTCTGGCAATTGCGGCGCTGATCGAGCGCATATACTCCGCATCATGAGTCCATTGGGAGACAACCTCCGCCTCCCTTTCCGGGTCTAAGGGCGTCAGGCAAATCAGCTTTCCCTCAAATAACGAGCGTTTCAATTCCATGTCATACTCCAATAATTCGGTTATTTTCTTCCGTATGTCGTTCAATAAAACCAGACGTTCACATAAAAGAAAAGCCACGGTGGACCC
>FWPV01002868.1_pt1 | contig 40668 bp, 36 predicted proteins | sample 2228371 | NCBI WGS metagenome assembly FWPV01 (sample SAMEA103939776, study PRJEB20133) | metagenome
AGAATCGGAGACCCGAGTCACCTCTATTCCCACCCGGCCATTTGCCGGCGCTCCTCTCCCCTTCCTTCAGATGGGGTTTAAAAAGAAGGTCGCTATCCTGGACTTTGAAAATAGGACGGCCTATCAGGAGGAAAAGATCGGAGAGGCCGTGGCAAAGAGGCTCTCCGATAAATTGGAGTCCTCTCAGCGCGTGATCACCCTTGATAAAGGTGTCGTCTTGGAAATGTTGAGCCGTGAAGGGGTCAAATTTGAAAGTCTAAACGATTTGTCAGTGATGAAGAAAGCCCACCAGTCCCTCGGAATTCAAGCCTTTGCGCTGGGCACAGTCACGGATGTGAGCGTCCTCTCGTCAAAAGCCTCTGAGACCTCAGAAGAAGAGGTCTCCTTTGCAACGGCAAAAGTAGAGATCCGGCTCATCGATGCCGCCACGGGAAATCTCCTCAAGACCTTTATCGGAAGAAGCCCTATCTTTGGCACAAAAGAGAGTGGGGAGGGAAGTCGCGGAAAGGCTGTCCTCAAAGCAATCGACTTGGGTCTTGAGGATATTCTCGATGGATTTTTCCGCCAGCTCGATTACCTCGACTGGACGACCACGATCGCCAAGATCGAAGGCGAGAATATCTTTATCAATGCGGGCAGACTTTCCGGCCTCAGAGTTGGAGATACTCTCGAGATCTATGAGCCCGGGAAAGAGATCATCCATCCCGTGACGAAGATCTCTCTCGGATGGACCACAGGGCAACTGAAAGGAGTCGTCCGCATTTCAGAACTCTTTGGTGTGGATGCGGCTATTGGAAAAGCTGTCCAGGGAAGTGGTTTTAGCCCCAACGATGTGTTGAAATCGACGATCCGTTGAAAAAGGAAAGGAGGTGAAAAAAGGGGACAGGCTACTTTTTTTTATTGATTCAAGGCGGAAGAAAAAATCTTAATTAAATAAAGTAGCCTGTCCCCTTTTTTATGAGAGAGGAGGTGAGATCGGTCGGTAGAACGGACATTGATAATTTTCGGTCAGCTTTCATTACAAACAGGAGGTAGAGTCATATGAAAAAGAGCGTCGGATTTATTTTCTTCTTGATGATGATCATGATCGTCCCTTCCATCACCTTTGCCACTGTCGAACTTAAATTCGTCAATTACTTTCCAGTTCCAGCCCGACAGTCCAAAATCTGTGAAGAATTTATTAAAGACCTTGAAGCACGCTCTGGAGGGCAGTTGAAGATTCGTTATTTTCCTGCTGGCACTCTGGTGACAGCCCCTAAAATCTATGATGGAGTCGTTGAAGGCATTGCAGATATTGGTTTCTCCAATATCGGTTACACCTACGGCCGTTTCAGAATGACCGAGGCGCTTGACCTTCCTCTCGGGTTTCCAAATGCCTGGGTGGCAAACCACGTCGCCAACGACTTCTTCAGGCAATTCAAACCAAAAGAATGGGATAAAGTCCACATGCTTTCGCTGCATACGAGTCCTGCCAATGTGGTCCTTTCGGCGACCAAGCCGGTCAACAAGATGGAAGATCTGAAAGGGATGACATTAAGAGGGCTTGGCCTCATTGCAGAGGTCGTCACCGCTCTGGGCGGAACGCCTCGATCCATCCCCATGCCCGAATCCTATGAGGCTGTTCAAAAGAAAGTGATCGATGGGCTGATGATTCCGATGGAAACCCTTCGGGCATTTCGATTGGCAGAGGTCACGAAGTATGTTACGGAGTGCTGGCAGATTGGCCAGGTTTACACCTTCTACCTCATCATGAATAAAGATACCTATAATAAACTACCCCCTGCCCTTCAGAAGGTCTTTAACGAATACCCCTTCGAAGAGAAACTGGCTACCATGTGGAACGATGTAGACATTGATGGGAAACAATTAGGCCTTGAAAAGGGATTAAAGTTTATTGAACTCTCGAAGGATGAAATCAAGAAATGGAAAGATGCGGTGGAGCCGGTTCTGGACAAGTATGTAAAGAATATGGTTGCAGCAGGTTATCCAGAAAAAGAGACCAGGGAGTTGATCAATTTTGCCCGGATGAGGACAGAATACTGGTTAAAGAAACAGAAAGAACTGGGAGTGAAATCGTCCACTGGACCGGCAGAAGTTCGCATCAAGTGAGTTCTTGTTGTGCACCTTCCTCCCTCGAAGCAACAGTCTCCCCTTTGCAAAAAAAGATTTTTTTCTGGTTATGACAGAATAAGGGGGAGGAAGGTGCATCCGGAGAAGAGACAGCCATGAAATCTGGGAATTTCATCCTCTGGTTGGACAAATTGACCAAGTGGTTTAGCCGCCATCTCGAGTGGGTTGGCATCATCGGGATCATTTTGATGTTCCTAGTGAATCTCATCGATGTGGTCGGAGCCAAACTTTTCCTGTGGCCTGTGCCAGGTGCCACAGAGGTGATCAGCTTCTCTCAAATGATTGCCATCGCTCCTGCCATTGCCATGACGCTCCTTCTCAATCGTCATATCCGAGTCGAATTTATCGTCATGAGATTTCCCGGACGAATACAGGGCATCATCAATAGTTTCAGTTCCCTCCTCTCACTCGTCACTTTCATTCTCATCCTCTGGCAGAGTTTCGTCTATGGTCAATCCCTCCAGAGGGCAGGAGAGATCGGTTCGACTTCCCATATCCCCTTCTATCCTTTTGCCTACTTCATTGCCTTCTGTTCCATTCCGGTCTGCCTGGCTTTCCTGGTGGAAGTCCTCAAATCCCTCTCTGAGGTAGTCAAACATGGATCCCGTTAGTGTAGGCCTTCTTGGTATTGTTCTCCTTGTCCTTCTCTTTCTCCTGCGCATGCCCGTTGCCTTTGCCATGGCTTTCGTCGGATTCCTCGGTTTCTCCTATTTAAGTTCTTTTAAGGCAGGTTATAAACTCTTGGCCCGGGATGTTTTCGAACAGTTTTCAAATTTTCCTTTGAGCGCCATTCCTATGTTCATCCTCATGGGTTCTTTTGCCTTTGCCTCTGGAATTGGCAAGAGGCTTTATGATGCGGCTTACACCATTCTGGGGAACCTCCGGGGAGGCTTAACCATGGCGACCGTTGTGGCCTCTGGTTTTTTTGCTGCAATCTGTGGATCCACCTCTGCTACGGCTGCCACTATTGGAAAGATCGCACTCCCTGAAATGAAACGATACAAGTATGATGACACCCTTGCCACAGGCTGTCTTGCCAGTGCAGGCACCCTTGGCATTTTGATCCCGCCCAGCACGATCTTCCTCGTCTATGGAATCATGACGGAACAGTCCATCGGAAAACTTTTTGTGGCAGGGATTATTCCGGGAATCATTCTCACCCTGTTCTTTGTCATCACCGTCGCCCTACTCTGCTGGCATAACCCATCCTGTGGGCCAGCAGGTGCTCCGACCACCCTTAAAGAAAAAGCAAAAGCCATGACTGGAATTGGAGAAGCCCTGATTCTATTCGCTCTGGTTATCGGAGGATTATTTCTGGGCTGGTTTACGCCAACCCAAGCAGGAGGGATTGGAGCAGCAGGCGCACTGGCCATTGGATTAGTAAGGCGTCAACTGAGTTGGAAAGTTTTTATTGAATCCACCAAAGATGGACTGAGAACATCCTGCATGGTCCTCTGCGTCATTGCCTGCGCCACCGTCTTTGGACATTTTATGGCGGTCTCCACCATCCCCTTCATTCTCGCAGATTGGATTGGAGGACTGCCTATCCATCCCATGGCCGTCATGGGAGTCATCATTTTAATCTATCTGATCGGCGGCTGCTTCATGGATGCCATGGCTCTTGTCGTACTTACCGTCCCGGTCATCTATCCGGTCGTCTTACGCCTCGGTTTTGATCCCATCTGGTTTGGCGTCATCGTTGTCCTGGTCAGTGAAATGGGAGTGATCACCCCACCCGTTGGAGTCAATGTCTATGTCATCAAAGGTATTGCTCCAGAAATTCCTCTCGAGACAATCTTTAAAGGTATTTTCCCCTTCCTGGTCGCTATTATTCTGAACACCATCATCTTATTGGCCTTTCCAAAAATCGCCCTGATCCTCCCCGGACTGACCAAATAAATCAAGGAGGAAGATCTATGGTACTTGACGGCACCCGTCCATTTCCAAAGGAGTTGAGGGATCGATACTACCGGAATAAAATCTGGTTGGGAATCACCCTTGGAGAGATGCTCGATCGCACGTGTGATCTATATCCCAGGAAAGAGGCATTGGTGGCAGGAGACGTTCGTCTCACCTATCGAGAACTCCGGCAATGGGTGGATCGCACTGCCATGGCATTGCTTGAACTGGGAATCCAAAAAATGGATCGCGTTCTCCTTCAGGTTCCGAATTGGGCCGAGTTCATCTATGCCTATTATGGCCTTTTGAAAATAGGAGCCATTCCGGTCATGTGCATCCCGCGTTTTTCCCAGAGAGAGATCGAGCATTTTTGCAAAATCACAGAAGCCGTGGCCTGGATCGTTCCTATCAAATTTGAAAAGATCGATTATAATCCTATGATCGAATCGATTCATTCCCTGGGATTCTCTCTGAAACATACTCTAATCGTCCAACCTCCAGCACATCAGGATTGGCCCCTGCCTGAGGGAACGTTATCGTTCTATGATCTTCTGAAAAAGGTGGATCTGAAGAAATATCCAAAAGAGTACCTTCAATCCTTTAACCCAGACCCGGATGAGATTTGCCATCTCATGCCTACTGGAGGAACGACCGGACTGCCCAAGCTGGTCCCTCGCACCCATAATGACTTCTACTGCAATTTTGATTATCGCGCAAAGGCCTGGGAGCGGAGTCCCCATGATATCACACTGATCGCGACCCCTTTAACGCACAACATGGCCATCGAGGTCTCCCTGAATCCTGCTTTTCTCACCGGAGGAAAAGTGGTCCTTCTCGCTTCGACACGACCGAAAGATATTTTTGAAACCATCGAAAAAGAGAAAGTGACGACGACCATCCTCGCTGTTGCTCAGGTTCAGCAGATGGTCGATGATCCGGAGCTCACCCGATACGATCTCTCTTCATTAAACGTGATTGCCACAGGGGGCTCCCGGATCCCTCCTGAAACGATCAAAAAGGTCTATGACCGTCTAAAATGCAAATTTTTTAACGTCTTTGGCATGTCTGAAGGCCCCTGTTTCCAGACACGCTACCAGGATCCCGAAGAGATTGTCCTGCATACAGTGGGATGGCCTATCTGCCCCTATGATGAATTTAAGGTGATCGATGCAAAGGGAAACGAACTTCAAGAAGGGATGGAGGGAGAATTGGTGGGAAGAGGTCCATGCATCTTTCGCGGATATTATAAGGGGGAGGCTGAAAACCAGGAGGCTTTCACTCCGGATGGTTTTTTCCGCACAGGGGATATTGCCAAATTCGATTCAGAAGGCAGAGTGATCATCACCGGCCGGAAGAAGGATATCATCATCCGGGGAGGGGAAAATATCAGTGCCCGGGAAGTGGAAGATCTGATCAGCGATCATCCCAAAGTGGAACAGGTCTCGGTGGTGGGCATGCCCGATCCCATTCTTGGGGAACGTGTTTGCGCTTTTATTAAAACTAAAAAAGGAGAAACGCTTGCTTTCGAAGAATTGATCGTTTACCTTAAAGGGAAAAAGACTTCCGTGCTCTATCTTCCAGAACGGATGGAGAGGATCGATGAGATGCCTCTCACCAATGTGGGGAAGATTGATAAGAAACAATTGAGAGAGAAGATTAGAGAAATTCTGAAACAAGAAGGTAAGATCACGATTTAGTACAGAGTGCGAAGGGACGAATTGAGAATCCCATCGGCCATACCCGACTCACCACTCTTATAATGAAGGAGTAAAAGATGCGGCTTCCCAATTTTTACTATCTGGAGCCTAAAACGCTTAAAGCGGCTTCGAAAATGCTCATGGTGAAGGACTCTCTTCCCATTGCAGGCGGGACCGACCTTCTCGTCAATATGAAACATCGGGTGATCATGCCCAAACAGATCGTCAATCTCAATGCCTTACCAAAACTCCAATCTATCACCTCCAGTAAAGATGGGTTAAGAATGGGAGCCTTGACCACCCTCCATCAAATTGCAACTTCACAGGTCGTGAAAGAGAGATGGGGGGTGATCGCGAAAGCGGCTCAGGAGGTGGGAGCCTATGCTCACCAATCGATGGGGACATTAGGTGGAAACCTCTGCCAGGAGAATCGGTGCCGTTTTTTCAATCAATCACCTTTCTGGCGTGGAGTGAGAGCCCCCTGTTTCAAGGTGGGAGGCAAAGTCTGCTATGTGGTTCCGAAAGGGATCCGGTGTTACTCCACCTATTGTGGAGATATGGCTCCGGTGCTCATCGCTCTTGGGGCGCAGATCAGGATCACAGGGATGGAGGGAGAGCGATACTGCCCGCTCAAGAAACTCTACATCCATAACGGGAAGAAACCGCTTGCTCTGAAGAAGGGGGAGATCCTTCGGGAAGTTTTTGTCCCTCCTATCTCAGGCAAAGCCCTCTACTTAAAATGGAGGCTCAGGGCATCTCTCGAATTCCCCATCGTCTCACTGGCCCTCTGCGTCGAAAAAGACCGATTGGGACAGGTGAAAGAGGCAAAAATCCTCTTCAGTGGAGTGGGATCAGGACCGGTCGAAGCTGTCGTTGCGGAAAAGATCTTGAAGGGTCACCCTTTAGAAGAACAGAGAATCGAAAAAGCAGTGGAGCAAGCAGTGAAAGAAATTTCCCCCATGCGAACTTCGATCCATTCTCCAGCCTATAAAAGAAAGATGGCAGGGATCCTTTTGAGGATGGCATTGGAAGAATTGCGGAATGCGGAATGATGATTGCGGAATTTAGATCCCAACCAGGTTATATATTCCGAAATCCGCAATCCGAAATCCGAAATTCGAAAGGAGTTCTTCATGAGACGTATCCTCAAACTTCATGTCAACGGCGAAGATTATGAGGTTCTCACGGAAATCCACAAGACCCTCCTCGAAGTGTTAAGGGAGGACCTCGGTCTGACAGGGACCAAAAGGGGCTGTGACCTGGGCACCTGCGGAGCCTGCACCGTCCTCATTGATGGCAAACCCTATCTCTCCTGTCTAACGCTCGCTGCGGCTGTTCAGGGCAAGAAAATTGTCACCATTGAGGGGCTTGAGGAAGATGGAAAGCTTCATCCGCTTCAGAAGGCATTTGCTGAAAAAGGAGCGATCCAGTGTGGCTTCTGCACCCCTGGAATGATCATGACCGCCAAAGCTTTTCTTGATGAAGAACCACACCCCTCAGAGGACGAGGTGAAGAAGGCAATCGCCGGAAATCTCTGCCGGTGCACAGGCTATGTGAAGATTGTGGAGGCAATTTTGTCGGTCGCAGAAAAAACCTAATTGCGGAATGCGGAATTCTTAAACTGAATTTACATATTCCGAAATCCGCAATCCGAATTCCGGATTTAAATAAGGAGACTTTCATGGATAGACTAACTGTGGTTGGAAAGCGGGCGATCATGCTCGATGCTCTTGAAAAAGCGACAGGAAGGGCTAAATTTACAGACGATCTCACCTTCCCAGGGATGCTCTATGGAAAAATTTTAAGGAGTCCTCATTCCCATGCGCGAATCCTCCATGTCGATCTCTCGAAAGCCTTAAAAGTGAAGGGAGTTCAAGGAGCCATATCTGGTAAAGATATCCCTAAAAAGAAATATGGCATCGTCCCGATGGCAAAGGATGAGTATGCTCTGGCCATTGATAAAGTCCGTTATATCGGCGATGAGGTGGCAGCCGTGGTCGCCACCTCTTTGGAAGCGGCTGAGGAAGCCCTTTCAATGATCAAGGTGGACTATGAAGTCCTTCCAGCTGTCTTTGACCCTCTGGAAGCAATGAAACCCGGTGCACCCGTCATCCACGATGAAGTGCCGGATAATGTGAGCGCAAGGATTCGAAAAGAATTCGGCAATGTGGAGAAGGCTTTTATAGAGTCGGACGAAATCTTTGAAGATGATTTCGAAACCCAGGCAGTCAATCACGCCCCCCTTGAACCCCACGCTGCCATTGGTCTTGCCGATCCTTCTGGAAAAGTGACCCTCTGGTCTTCTACTCAGATTCCTTTCTTTCTCAGAAGGAACCTGGCAACGGCTCTGGACATACCGGAGAGCAGGGTGCGGATCATCAAACCCAAAGTGGGGGGAGGATTCGGTCAGAAGATCGATCTATACGCAAAAGATTTCTGTGCGGCTTTCTTTGCCCTGAAGACGAAAAAGCCGGTCAAATTCGTTTACGAGCGAGAAGAACTATTCACCTCCACCCGGCAGCGACACCCTTTCAAAATTCATCTCAAAACCGGAATGAAAAGGGACGGGACGATCCATGTTCAACAATTTAAAGCCATTGCCGACGGAGGAGCCTACAACAGCACCGCTCCCCTGATGATTACCCTTGCCTGCTTCTTCATCATGCTCCCGTATCGCATCGAAAATCTCCTCTTCGAAGGCTATCATGTTTATACCAACAAACCTGTTGGAGGAGCGATGAGAGGCCATGGGATTCCCCAGGTCCGGTTTGCCGTGGAAACCCAGCTCGATGACATTGCTCAAAAGATGGGAATCGATCCTCTTGAACTCCGACTCAAAAATGCCTTTCACGCTGGAGAACCCCACCCTGCAAAACTGCTGGTCCAGAGTTGTGGGTTCAGCGACACTTTGATCAAAGCCGCTGAAGCCATTGGCTGGAAGGAGAAGAGAGGGAAACTTCCATTTGGAAGAGGAATTGGGCTTGCTGGAGCCAGCTTTCCAAGCGGGGTCAGCAATATGAGCCACATCTCCTCAGGGGCAGTCGTCAAAATCGAACGAGATGCTTCCATTACCCTTCTTACCGGTGCCGCTGACATCGGTCAGGGCGCAGAGACCGTCATCTCTCAGATCGTTGCGGAGGAGATGGGAGTGCTTCTCGAAGATATTCGAATCACAGCGGCCGATACCGAAATCACGCCTCTGGACCCCGGTACCTTTGGAAGCGGGGTGACCCTGCGAGCGGGCAATGCTGCAAGGATGGCAGCTCGCTCCGCCCGAGAAAAACTTTTTGAAGCCCTTTCGGAAAAATGGGAGGTCGATATTCATCAGCTCGAAGCCAGAGACCGACGAATCTATGTGAAAGACCAGCCTGAAAAAGGGATCAGTTTATCGGAAGCCATCAAAGTTTATCAATATTCCGATCGACCCATGCCCATCATTGGCAGGGGTTCCTATATGCCCCCTGCTAAAGAACCCACCACGCTTCTAAAAGAGGATGGAAATTTCTCTCCTGCTTATTCCTTTATGACCCAGGCGGCTGAAGTGGAGGTGGATACGACGACAGGCAAGGTGAAAGTGCTCAAAATGGTAGCTGCCCACGACTGCGGAAGGGCAATCAATCCCTTACTGGTGGAGGGGCAACTGGATGGTTCTGTCGTCGGAGGGATGGGGCAGGCTCTCTATGAAGACGTTTTGACCGAAAAGGGACAGGTGATCAATCCCACTTTCCTCGACTATGGACTTCCCACATCTTTGGAAGTCCCATCAATCACATCAATTGAAGTTGAAACCAACGACCCAGAAGGGCCTTTTGGTGCCAAAGAGTCCGGAGAGGGCACTCAATTAGCTCCAGCGCCTGCTATTGTTAATGCTATCTACGATGCCATTGGCGTCCGATTTAAAAGCCTTCCGGTCACTCCGGAAAAGGTGTTAGAAGCGCTTCGTCAGAAATAAAAATCCTTTTACCCTTCCGCCTTGCGAATGGAACAGAGCTGAGATTTCATCTGGGGATAACCCATAATCGGTTCCCGGCAGTGCACATCCGTCAGGAGATTGACATTGGCTTGACCTGGCCAACCATGAGGGACGCTCACCACTCCTTCCCTCAATGCCTCTGTGAGCCGTGCTTTCACTTTGATCTGTCCACGGTTGGACTCCACAAAGATCCAATCTCCTTCCTGAATGCCATAAAGTTCAGCCGTTTTGGGATGCATCTCAGCAAAGGGATCAGGACATCTCTCTTGAAGGCCCTTTATATTCCGATGCTGGCCATGGGTGTAATAAACAATTCGGGCACCGGTTGTCAGGACAAGGGGAAACCTTTGAGAAAGTTCGCTACCGCTTAACGGACTCTGATCAGGCTCACGATAGGTGGGAAGAGGATCAAAACCTGCCCGAGCAAAGGTTTCAGAATAGATTTCAATCTTTCTCGATGGCGTTGGAAATCCTTTTCGTTCATACTCTTCCATGCCATACTTTTTCTCCCCGTAAAAATCCCCTGCCACCTTCTCCTCTTTCAGTGCTCTGTAACTCAGACCGGTTGATTGCATTTCAAGTGCCACCACTTCCTCATCCGTCTCCCATGGAAAATAGTCTCCCAACCCCATTCGTTCGGATAATCCCTTCCAGAAATGAAATTCTGAACGGCTCTCATAAAGGGGCTCGATCGCCTTTTTCCTCAGCATCAGATAGGGGATTCCATGACACACATTATAACTGTAGGCAAGCCCATTCTTTTCCAGATGACTGCAAGCGGGCAGAACATAATGGGCAAGTTCTGCAGTCTCCGTCATAAACAGATCATGGACCACCAGGAGGTCAAGCTTCTGGAGGGCCTCTCTGAAGGCGTTTGAATCCGGCATGCTCAAAACAGGATTGCCGCCGGTCACAATGAGGGCTTTGATGATATCAGGAACATGATCCGGAAAACAGACCACCTGGCCATAAGGACTCTTCCGTCCCCAGAAATCATAGAAAAGGGCATAATCTTCAGCACCGATCGGAGTCTTCTCTGTGGGGAGTCCTAATCCAGTGATGGCAAGTCGCGGACCGATCACCCAGCCTCCAGGGTTGTTAATATTCCCGGTGATGGTTTGAAGGATGGCAAAAGCCCTGCTGTTCTGTGTGCCATTGGCTGTCTGATCCTGGGTGTTGGTTCCTTGAAAGATGCTTGCGCTTTCCGCTTTCGCGTAGATTCGGGCAAGCCATCTGATCTTTTTAGCGTCAACCCATGTGATCTTCTCTGCCCATTCCGGCGTATAAGGTTCCACATGAGGAATGAGTTGATCAAATCCATAGGTCCATTTCTCAACGAATTCCTTGTCGTATAGATTCTCCTTAATGATCACATGCATCAGGGCAAGGGCAAGCGCTCCATCTGTGCCCGGACGGATGGAGAGATACAGATCAGCTTTTTCAGCGAGCCGAATCTTTTTGGGGTCAACGACCACCAGCTTTGACCCCTTGGCTAAATTTTCTTTGAGAGCAAGGTATAATGGAAAGTCAGACGCTTCTGGATTGTGCCCCCATAAGACATACAGTTTGGTATGCATCTCTTCAACAGGATACTTCCCAAAGGTCATCTGTCTGGCACGGATGCGCATCCGATAACAAATCCCCTCGACAGAAATGAAGTTCGGCGTCCCAAAAGCACCTTTAAACCGTTGCGCCAGTTCCATCATTTCAAGGTTTTCCACTCCTATCGAACCTGAAAAGATGCTCAAAACCTCCGGGCCATACTGCTTTCTCAGTTTTTCCAATCGATCTGCAATTTCAGAGAGGGCCTCCTCCCAGGATACTCTCTGCCATTGTCCTCGCACTTTCTTCAGGGGATATTTAAGACGGTCGGGGTGATAAACCATCTCTATTACCCTTGCCCCTTTGGGACAGAGCTTCCCTTGATTCAAAGGATGATCTTTTAACCCACGGACTTTTGTAATCCGGCCTTCTTCAACCAAAACTTCCATCCCGCAACTATGGTAACATATTGTACAATCGGTCGAAATCCACTTCGATTCTGAATGCCCCATCTCCCATACCTCCTCCATCTACACAATGAATACCTTTGCCTACTTTTCTCTAACCTTAACGTTAGCGTTTTTCAAGAATTTTATTGACAATGAAAAATCAAAATGGTAAAAAAAATTACTAAATAAATATCAGAAGGAGGTATTGCGATGAAGCGTCTATTGATTCTTTCCGGTTTTTTCATTCTCACAATCGCTCTTCTCATCGGGCCGTCCGAAGCCCAGGTCAAACCAGGATGGCCAAAGTCTGTCACCATTGGAGCTGCTCCGGTAGGAGGTGTCTATTTTGTCTGGATGGGAGGCTTTGCAAAACTCCTTCATGACAAAGTGGGAATTCCAGGAAATGTCGAAACCACAGGAGGTCCTGTCCATAACACCCAGCTGGTCGATGCCAAACAGCTCGATTTCGGAGGGGTGACCGCCGCCCCTGTATGGGAAGGATGGACTGGAGAAGGTTGGGCAAAAGGGAAAAAACATCAAAACACCCGGGTCATCTTCCCCATGTATGCCACCTATTTCCAGATGTATGCTTTAAAAAGGTCAGGAATCAAGACCATACACGACCTCAATGGAAAGAGCGTTGGTGTGGGTCCTGTCGGTGGAACACCGGCCACCTATTGGCCAAAGATCCTTGAAGCCGCAGGGGTGAAGCCAGGCCGCATTGTGAATGCGGGATCATCAGACCTCAACTCTCAACTCAAGGATGGAATGCTCGATGCCAATGCCCAGTCTGTTGGACTTCCCTGGGGACTCATCAACGAGGTGGAGACCACACATGAAATCAATGTCATCGGTGTTCCAAGGGCAGATGCTGATAAATTTATTGCCCAATATCCTCTCTTCGCTCCGGGTGTCATTCCAAAAGGATATTACAAAAGCAACAAGGATTACGATGTCGAGACCATCACAGTCTGGAATTTCATGATCTGCCACAAAGATCTTCCGGAGGATTTCATCTATGAAGTGGTCAAAAAGACCTTTGAAAATGTTGATATTCTCATCGCCACCCATGCCTCCGCCAAAGAGACCAAACCTGAACCCATCATTTATAGCCCCACACCACTCCACCCAGGTGCTGTAAAATACTATCGGGAAAAGGGTATTAAAATTCCAGACAAGTTGATTGTGAAATAGGTGGAAGGTTTCCAGAGTCACGAAACAACAAGTGCGGATGCACGGATCACGTTCCGGCATCCGCACATTTTTAGGCACCAAGAGGTCGATTCAAAAAGGAGAGACCCATGAACGAAGAGAAGGTAGTGGATATCAAAGAGGTTGAGAAGAAGCTCGAAGAGATGCATATCAAGGATATCGAGGTCTCAGGCGTTCGAGAACTCACGGGAATCCTCTATAAAGCTATCTTTGTCATTGGCCTGGCAATGTCTTTTTTCCATATTTATGTCCTCACGATCCGAGCCATCGATCCATGGTATTTTCGCACCATGCATGTGGTGTTCGCCGGAGTCTTAGTCTTTGCCCTGGTGCCTGGCTGGAAAAAATCACCCAGAGATAAAATTCATTTGATCGACTACCTCTTCATCTTGCTCATCGTTGCCCCGGCTGTCTATATCTTTATCGTCTTTGACGACTGGATCTACCGGGTGGGAGTCGTCCCAAATACCTGGGATTTCTTCTTCTCCACCCTTTTTGTCATTGCTGTCTGGGAAATGGCAAGACGGGCGACCGGCTGGCCGCTTGCCATCCTTTCGGCTCTCTTCATCCTCTACGGGTATTTTGGAAATTATATGCCAGGTCTCTTTTATCACAGGGGATACTCCTGGCCCCGCATGATGACCTACCTCTTCAGCCTCGATGGCATCCTCAGCCTCCCCATCTTAGCCTCAGCCCATTATATCTTTCTTTTTGTGTTATTTGGGGCTTTTATTGAGGTTTCTGGCGCGGGGAAGTTTTTTGTCGATTTAGCCCGATGCGCCGCTGGCCGGTTCAGGGGGGGACCGGGAAAGGTTTCTATCGTTTCGAGTGCTTTTATTGGAACAGCCTCAGGATCCTCCGTGGCCAATGTCGTGGTGGATGGCGTTTTTAATATCCCCATGATGAAAAATGCTGGGTTTAAACCCCATGTAGCAGGCGCTATCGAAGCCATGAACTCCACAGGAGGGCAGATTGTGCCACCTGTCATGGGAGCAGGGGCATTTCTGATGGCTGAAATTTTAGGAGTCCCCTATGCACAGGTGGCATTGGCCGCCATCATTCCAGCCGCTCTTTACTATTTTGCTGCTTATTGGATGATCGACTTTTATGCGGCTGCCAATAGTCTATGGGGAATAAAAAAGGAAGAGCTCCCCGACTTTAAGAAAGTCATGCTGGACAAAGGGTACTTGCTGGTTCCTCTGGTCGTCCTCGGAGTTTCCCTGATGGTTCTGATGTATTCTCCCTATCGGTCAGCCATGTATGCCATTCTCTCTTTGATTCTGGTAAGCTGGATCAGAAAGGCAAGCCGTCTCGGATTTAAAATGATCATCGACACCCTTGCGAAGGGGGCGCGAGGCGCTATTGAAATTGCTGCCACCTGCGCCGCAGCAGGGATCATTGTCGGAGTATTGACCCAGACCGGATTGGGACAGAAATTTGCTATGATCATCTTCAGTTATTCCGGAGGAAGCCTTTTACTGGCTTTAATCTTCTCGATGATCATTGCTATCATCCTGGGCATGGGAATGCCTACCACGGCGGCTTATGCCATTTCAGCTTCTGTCCTGGCACCAGCATTGACAAAGGAATTCAATGTTCCACCTATCGCCGCCCATCTCTTCATCTTCTACTTTGCATGCCTCTCTGCACTCACCCCTCCTGTTGCACTGGCTTCCTTTGCGGCAGCAGCCATTGCCAGAGCAAGAACCTGGGATGTGGGATGGGAGGGGATGAGATTCGCGATTGCAGGATACCTCGTCCCCTATATGTTTATCTATGGGCCTGCCATGGTCCTCATCGGGACGCCAACTGAGATTGCCTTTGCCATCCTCACGGGTTTATTGGGAACCATGGCTTTATCTGCCGCTGTACAGGGATGGTTCTTAAAAGGGACCGCTTTATCTGAACGTATCTTGCTTCTCATTGCGGCTCTGGCTCTGATCAAACCCGGATGGGAAACAGACCTGGTTGGTTTTGGAGTGTTGGTCATGGTGGCCGTTTATCAATACACCAAATACAGAAAAAGGTAGAAACGGAAGAAAGAAAAAAATATTCTGAGGGTTAGGGTGACAGCTTACGGCTTCGAGGTTCGTTTCGTCATTTGGTAACAGTTACGTTTATTTTCTAGGGCATTCATCATGATTCATCGTATCGCAGTCATTCCTGGGGATGGGATTGGTAAAGAAGTGGTGGTCGAAGGGATCAAGTGTTTGCGCGCCCTTTCTGAAATATTTGAGGGAATGAAGTTTGAGTATCAGACGTTCCCTTGGGGCAGTGACTACTATCTCCAATACGGAAAGATGATGCCCGAGGATGGCCTGGAAATTTTAAAAGAATTCGACGCCATCTATCTGGGTGCTGTGGGGGATCCACGCATTCCGGATGATGTGACCCTTCATGGTCTCCTCCTCCCGATCAAATTTGGATTCGATCTCTATGTAGGACTCCGCCCGGTATGCCTCTTCCCCGGCGTGGAATCCCCTTTGGCTCGTATCGCCGAGGGAGAGATCGATATTGTGGTCATCCGGGAAAATACAGAAGGGGAATATTCGAACATTGGCGGAATCGTTGGAGTGGGAGAGCATCAGCAAGCCATCCAAAGTGCTCTTTTTACACGAAGAGGAGTTGAAAGAATCATCACTTTTGCTTTTGACTATGCGAGAGAAAAGGGAAGGAAGAAGGTCACTTCGGTGACCAAATCGAACGCACAGCGTTATGGGATGGTCCTCTGGGATAGAATCTTTAAGGAGGTCTCATCCCGTTATCCCGACATCCTGACTGAATCAAAACTGATCGATGCCGCCTGTATGGATGTGGTGCGAAATCCAAAAGGCTATGATGTCATTGTTGCCTCCAATCTTTTTGCAGACATTCTTTCAGACCTCACGGCTTCGGTGACAGGGGGCTTGGGGTTGGCACCCGGCGCCAGTTACAATCCAAAAGATCGGACCTATCCCGGATTCTTCGATCCTGTCCACGGCTCGGCTCCAGACATTGCCGGAAAGGGACTTGCCAATCCCATTGCAGCAATCCTTACGGCGAAAATGATGTTAGATTATCTCAAAGAGGCAGAAGCCAGCGACCTTCTCTATCGAGCAGTCAAACAGAACCTTGCCGAAAAGCGAGTGAGGACCATAGACCTCGGAGGCCATTCGAGAACCCACGAGGTCGGAGAGGATATCATCCGAATTCTCCGCTCCCTTTGACAGATGACACCCCCTCACGACTTCCTCTTTTGTTGAAGGCTCATTTTCTCAAATCCTGAATCGAATGGCTGATCTCACGGGCTGCTTTTTGAACTTCTAAGATAACCTTCTCCATTTTCTGATCATTCAGGCTGGAGGTAAACCCTACCGCCCAAATGGCAACCGGTGGATGAGAGGGAATGGAAATCGGTGCTGCCACCGCTCTCACTCCCAAGAGATACTCCTCGTCATCAACGGCATATCCTCTTCTTCGAGTCTCCTCGACTTCTTTCAAAAATTTCTTCGAGTCGGCCACAGAGTTGGGCGTATACTTGACTAAGCCCATCTTCCGGAGGATCTCCTTGGCCATTTTCTCGTCAAGGAGGCTTAAAAAGGCTTTTCCCGTCGCCCCTGCCAGTAAGGGAAGCCGGGTTCCTGGAGGCGAGGTGATCTTCATCTCGTTGGGAGACTCCACCACATCCAGAATCGTGATGTGATCTCCATTCATGATGCCCAGAAAGATGGTCTCCCCGATCTTCTCCATTAAACGCCGCATCGGAGCTTTCGCCATCTCCCGCCATTCGATCCTCCCGTAGGTCTTTCTTCCAAGCTCCAGAAGCGTATAGCCAATTGTGTATCGTTTATCGATGGGATCTCGGACCAGAACACCTAACGCTTCCAGTGAGGAGGTGATTCCATGGACCGTACTCTTTCCGATTCCCAGTTGCTTGGCTAAATCACTCACTCCCAGACCGGTAGGGGAATCGGCAAGGATTTGGAGAATCTTAAAGGCTTTTTTCACCGATGGGGCGGAGTAAGAGGTCTTCTTCATCTGTTCACCATATTGAACTTCCATGAAATAGATACCAGATTTCCCTCCCCTTTGTCAATATGAAAGTTATTATTTTTCAGATATATCTTGACAAGATGAACGAATATGCTATGATAATGTTACATTTGCCTGTTCACCATAAAGAACCTCTTTACACCAGGAGAGACGACCATGGACGCACCTCTTGCCCCATCAATGGTTCTTCGGAAAACGTGTCTGCCCCAGAAGGAATGGGGCGAGATCATTGCGATCTACCTCTACCTTGCGGGAATGGGAGCAGGGGCTTATATCATCGGTATTCTGCTCCTCTGGTTTGGAATCCCCCTTCAGATTCCCTCTTCCCTTGGTGTGGATCTTTTCGGTCTCCGTCTCGATCTTTCCAAAGTCCCGCTTTTATGGGGCCCCGTGATGGTTGCGGTCGGTGCGCCTTTTCTGATTCTGGATCTTGGAATCAAGTGGCGGTTTATGTATGCCTGTCTCAACCCAAGAACTTCCTGGGTCGCTCGGGGATTTATCATTCTGTCCATCTTTATCCTCCTGGGCCTCTTGGTCTTCATAAAGGCCATTCTCCCCTTTCCATGGCTCCAGTCCGAATCCCTGATCGGGTTTGTCGTGGAAGCCATTGCCTTCGCCTTTGCCTTTGCCACAGCCCTTTATACGGGGATCCTTTTAAAAGCCACCAAATCCGTTCCCCTCTGGAATACGCCTGTTCTTCCCATTCTTTTTCTCGTTTCAGCGCTTTCGACGGGATCGATGGCCATCATTTTATCCACCCTTGGAACCGGCTTGCTCGCTTACAACAGCAACGCCATTCAGGGATTGTTGGTCATGGAACAGATGCTCATCGTGATCGAAGGTTTGATTCTTATCCTTTTTCTATGGGGAAGATATCGAGCCTCCGAGCAAGGGAAGGATGCCGTTCTTCTGTTAATCTCTGGAAAGTTGCGATATCTCTTCTGGCAAGGAATCATTGTTTTCGGTTTTCTCCTGCCTTTCGTTCTGGAATGGATTTCAAAATACTATCAGAGTCCTCCCCTGTTATGGGTAGCAGGACTCTCCCTTCTGACAGGCGGTTTCTTTCTCAGATTGACCCTTCTTCGGGCCGGCATTAAAGATCAACTCCCCATGCAGCGTCTGGTCGAAGTTCAATATGGCTTGAAAAGGATCCATCCGAACATCTCAACCGGAGGGAGGTCTCCATGGATCACAAAGTCCTGGTCGTAGATCAACGGAAATGCACAGGATGCCGTCAATGTGAGCTGGTCTGTTCCGTTTATCACACCGGAGCCAGCAACCCGAGCCGATCAAGAGTGAAAGTGGTGAAATGGGAGGCTGTAGGAATCTACCTTCCCATGACCTGTAACCACTGCGAAGTGGCTTACTGCGTGGAAGTTTGTCCGACCAAAGCCTGTCACAGGGAGCCTGAAAAAGACAATCGGGTGGTCATCGATAAAAACCTCTGTATTGGATGTCGCACCTGCATCGTGGCTTGCCCCTTTGGACAGCCCTTTTTCGATGCCCAGGAACGGGTCACCGTGAAATGTGATTACTGCGATGGCGATCCGCAATGCGCTGCTTTCTGCCATGTCAAAGCCATCTCGTTTGTGAAGGCAGACCAGGCAAATTTAGACAAAAAGAGAGAAGCTGCCCAAAAATGGGCAGATTTAATAAAACAAACCAGAGGATAATCCCCTCTAAGAGGTGAAGACAGAGGAGAGTCCATGTTGACGCCCGAAGAACGGGAAAGATATGATCGACAGATCATGATCCATGAGGTCGGTCCTGAGGGACAGGAGAAGCTCAAACAGTCCCGGGTATTGATTGCAGGGGCTGGCGGGCTTGGTTCTGCGATTGCCCTCTACCTCGCCGCAGCAGGAGTGGGAACGATTCGTCTGGTGGATCACGACTCGGTCGCTCTGAGCAATCTGAACCGTCAAATCCTCCACTGGGAAGAAGACCTCGGAAGAAAAAAGGTCCTTTCCGCTCAAAGAAAATTAAACAGATTGAATCCACATCTAAAGATCGAAGCCGTGGAAGAAACCCTGACGGAAAACAACATCTCCCGTCTGGCTGAAGGATGCCAGGCAATGGTGGATGCTTTGGACAATCTGCCCGCCCGCTACCTTCTCAATCGTTGCGCCATCCAGAAGAAGATCCCTTTTTTTCACGGAGCGGTGCAGGGCTTTGAGGGACGGGTCTTAACGATCCTTCCCGGAGAGACGGCCTGTCTGAGATGCATGTATCGGGGATCCATACCAGAAGAAAAGATCCCGGTGATCGGAGTGACTCCAGCCATCATCGGATGTATTCAAGCGACAGAAGTGATCAAATATCTTTTAGGAATCGGCCGACTCCTCACCAATCGACTCCTTCTTTATGATGGCTTGGAGGCTCTTTTCACGGAATTTAGCATCCAGAAAAATCCAGAGTGCGATCATTGCGGATCGCTTGCTGCTCCGTCCCAAGGAAAATCATTCAGTTCATAGAAGAGAAAGGAATGAAAGATGTCGGTGAAAGTGCACATCCATGCAACCCATCGTCGGTTTACAGGAGGCCAGGAGGTCGTTCTCGTGGAAGGAAAAACGGTCGGGGAATGTCTCCATCATCTCGTGCAACAGTTTCCAGGCATGGAGAAGGCTATCTTTGCGAAGAAAGATAAACTCCATAACGTCGTAGAGGTCTATCTGAACCATGCCAGTGCCCACCCCAATGAACTGGTCAAGCCCGTCAAAGACGGTGATGAAATCCACCTCATCCTCATGCTCGCCGGCGGATAAAAACGAAAAGGGCTAACGCCTCAACCTCGGGTTAGCCCTTTGAGATGAAAACTTCTTGCTGAATTCAGCGCTTTTTTAATGAGATTCTGATGCCAAGGCAACTGCCTGCCGATGAGCGGCTGTAATCTTTTCCGCAGCGGCTTTCTTCTTGGCGAGGCTCACCTGATTCGCATCCACATAATCGACGGCCTTGATCTCGCAGAAGCGGACGCACTGGGGATCTCCGTCGCAGAGATCGCATTTGAAATTTTTCCGATCGATGACATTAAACCCCATAGCGCCAAAGGGGCAAACGGCGACGCACGAACGGCAGCCAATGCAGATATCGTGGTTCACCATCACCCGATTCAAAGCCTCATCCCTTGAGATGGCCTTGACAGGACAGACGATCATACAGGGGGCATCCTGGCACTGTTGACAGGACATGGGAACATAAATACCTTCTGATTCCCATTTCACAATTTTGATCCGACTGCGGGCGGCATTGGACACACCGTCATGGAAGACCGAACAAACCAGTTCACAGAGTCTGCAGCCAGTACATTTTTCTGGAGTAATAGCAAGAACTTTACCCATAGGTTCCATTGATTTCTCCTTTCATATATTACGAATGACGCGAATGAGAACGAATTTCACGAATAGAACATCCTTGCCATTCGCTATCATTCATTCAATTCGTTTTATTACAATAAATGGGATGGTTCTTTATCCAAGCCCAGCCTCTTAAGGGTTTCTGGCTTTGGGATGCCATCCTTGTCCAGACCTTTATATTCATAAAACTCATCGACCATCTTTCTAAACTTCTCTCGATCGATGACCCTGCCCACCACATCGGGCGCTCCCCTTCGGGTGGGTTCATCAAAATACCGGTGATTGAGTATATCCCCTCTATAAGGATCCTCTCGCTTCAACCCTTCCCGGAGGTTAAAGAGCCGCTCAATCATATTGCATCGTTCGGCGATGTCCCAGATTTCCCGGGGCGTAAATTCCAACCCTGTATTGAGGTAGATCACCTTTGACCAATCTTCAAAATTGGGGAGGGTTGCCCCTAAAAAGGTCGTGTGGTATTTGCAGATGCCCAGGCAGTCAACCGCCATATAGCAGTTCTCATGCCAGAAGACCTGCCAGGGTTTTCCGATATATTCGGTGTGTTCAGAACTCAGGGGACCGTCATAGGGAACGGGGCTGCTGTAAATCTTTCTCATCACCTCCACGGGCAAATGGTACAAATCGATGGCCGGGCGGCTTCTTAAATGGTCTGACCCCCGGGAAGCAGTGGCAATATTAAGCGCCAGGGCAGGCGTGGCTCGTTCGTCCGAATGGAGGTTGCTGACCCCTTTGACCTGGATAAGGTAATCAAAGGAATTTTTACCAATTCTTTCCGAAGCGATGAGACCTCCCTCTGCTAATGTATCGCCCAGCCAGCCTTTCCTGAAGCAAATCCTCTTCACCATCTCCAGAAGAGCTTCATCGTTTCCAAACCGTAAATCCAATCCGTCGGTTTCTTTGTCTGTGAGGATGCCCAATTCGTAAAGCTCCATCGCCCAGGCAATCAGGCTACCGGTCTCAAGGTTATCCATCCCGAATTGGTTGACCAGATGATTACCGACGAGAAGGGTCTCGAGGCTACGGCAATCTGGCTCTCCGCAAAAGGCTCCCTGAGATGTATACTCCGGACCTTCGTCATAGACCCCCGCATAAGGGCCGGTAGGAATCTTATATTTGGCCCGGCAGTGAACCTGGCATCCAAAGCATCCGGTCATATGATAAGGTCCAATCGTTTCGGTGCAGGATTCATCAATGGCTTCAGGCTCAATCTCATCACAATAGAGCTGCTGGTTATACTGGAAATTTCTGCATCGAATCCCTCCCCAGGAATTGGTGGCTCCCCAGATAAAAGGGGTTCCGAGGGTTCCCTGGGTTTGATTCACTTTGGCACTCGTGATCTGATCAATGAAACGTTTGTTATACTCAAGGGCTTCTCGGGGATAGGCGATTTTGATGTCCATGGTTCCCCGTGCGGCAATGGCTTTCAAATTTTTTGAACCCATGACCGCTCCCATTCCAGTTCTTCCCCCTGAGTTTTTGATTCCGGTCATCACGTTGGCAAACCGAACCAGATTCTCTCCGGCTGGGCCGATGACGAGACTCTTAATGTCATCATCCCCCAATTCCTCTCGGATCGCCCACTGGGTTTCGGTGACCGTCTTACCCCAAATGTTTTTGGCATCCCGGATTTCAATCTTCCCATTATGGATCCAGAGATATACGGGCTTTTCCGCTCTTCCTTTGATGACAAGATGATGAAACCCTGCCCATGCCAGTTCAGGGGCAAAGAAGCCTCCCATATTACAGCTTCCGACCATCCCCCCCAGAGGAGACTTGGCCATCACATGGGTTCTGGCTGTCGCAGAAGCAAGCGTGGCCGTCAGAAGGCCTCCGCTCACCATGATGGTGTTTTTTGGACCAAGAGGATCAATACCTTTCTCCGTGTGATTATAAAGCAAGTAAGCATCCAGTCCACGCCCTCCCAAAAACTTTCTTCGGATATCAATTGGAATGGGTTTGATCTCGATCTTACCGGTGGACAGATCGATATAGGCTATTTTTCTATCTAAGGCCATCTTATTTTCCCTCCTTCATCTTTCGTTCGAATGCCTCTTCTGCAATGCGCTTATTCACATCCCATACGGGTCCCCGAATTCGGGGGAAACCATCCTTGACCCATGCCACGCGAAACTCGCATCCACAAACCGGACACTTCACCTGCTTCGCCCCACGTTCTGGCTGAAGTCTTCCCATACAACTCGGATTATGACACCTCACCTGGCCATAGGTCCTCGTTTTACGCAAGCTTTCAGCGGTTGAAAGTCCTTCATTTTCAATTCCCATAAGAACCTCCTTTCCTGATCATCAATGTTTGCCAACCTGCTTCGGGAGGCGGATCACATCTGGGCCGTCCTCATGGAGAGTTCACAATAGTGAACTATCTCCCCGTTCCCCTAAACACAAACTTATTCAGATTATTAAACTAATATTCATTTTTTGTCAAGTCTTATTTTCCGATTCATCCAATCAGGTTCACTATCGTGAACTATCTTCCCTTCTTCCCTGCCCTATTGAGCCGAAGGGTTCCACCACTCCACCCACGTTCCTTGCCTTCCGAAGGTGATGCCGGTACTCTCTTCGATCTCCCGAATCCAATCTCCAAGAAAGGAGGCATGATGAATGATCAGGGGGGTACTGTGTTCGGGGAGGATATCCTCAAAAAGTCGGTAAAGAAAGATATTTCGATCCACTTCTCGCATCGTCTCCCCATCATCCCAAGGGGTGGGTCGGATAAATCCATGGTTGGCTCCTTCATCCCTCCGGTAAAGGAGGGTGGCTCCAAAGCGATTTTTGAGATGGCGCAGGGTTTCAATACACTGAACGATGTCGTCCCAGCGAACTCCCTTGCAGAAAGTCTGGAGAAGCCGGTCTGAAAATGATTCGAATCCAATAGAAGCAAACAGGATCTTGATCTTCTGCTCTTCTGCCCTCAAAAGGATTTCCGGGAGATGGGCGGCATGCCGATTGATATCATCCACCCGGCAGACCAGATTGATCTGGGATAGCCGGATCTTCCGATGATCCACTTCTTCCATCAATGTCCTCAGGGAATGCAACGGGTATTCGTCAATCAGTTCAAAGACGATTTTTCTTCCCTCCCACTCCGGTAATCTCTCCATCTGCTCGATCACCCGTTCACGTTCCAACAGGCCTTGAAAGCCCTTATCCCTCGAAACATCGCAGAAGAGGCAACCCCGGCTTCTCACTTCAATCTCTCCAATCCCCTTGTCTTGTAAAAGAATCGGCGGGGGAAGAAGGATCCTCTGCGTTTTTTCGCTATAAGGACATCCGATGGCTTGAAGCACCTGACCGATTCGCACATCATGCTTTTTCAGGTAGTCCGAAAAGGTGTAGAGATTGGACCAGTCCACTTCAAGAAAGATCTCTCTCTTCCAAGGTCGTTCGAGACATACTCCACTTTTAGTCAGATCTTCCTGGACCAAGCCATCCACAGGACCCTGATAGGCCATGTCGAGGAGTGATTTTAACCCTTTGAACCGATGTGGGTACCGATCGGTCTCTGGTTCCCCTTCATAATCCTCCTTCGCCTGAGGCCCTCCCAGGAGAGTTTTAAATCCATCCTGCTTCAGTTCCTTAATGAGCTCAATGAGGTCTTTTCGCCCGCAGAGATGCGAAAAAGCAATGACTCTTTCTTTGCCCCGATAATAGTCTTTGAGATACTGGAAGAGGTTCTCTTTTGAAAAATTTCTTTCGACACCAACCACCTGAGAAGAGAGAGAAAGCTTTTTCTGAAAAAAGCTTGCCGCCAACTGAGCTCCGAGAATCCCATGAGACTCGCCCGAATGGTGGGTGAAAATAATCATGTACTTAAATTGTCACATCAAGGAGACAATTTCAATAATGAAAGGGATGATTGATGAGAAAATAATACCGCTTCCCTCACCCTCCATCCTTGGAGACTGTGTTGGAATGTCATTGCGAGGGAGTGAAACGACCGAAGTTATCTCATAAAGGACCGAAAGTAAAGAGATTGCCACGCTCCCTCCGGTCGCTCGCAATGACAAAGAAGGGATTTAAACACATTCACTCGGAGGGAGAAATTTTCATAGGTGCGGGCACCCTTCGGGCGTGGAGCATAAGCTTTTAAAAAGGAACTCTATGTCAATAATAAAGAAGACCATCCGAAACGGAAGGGTTGCCATAAGCTTTTAAACTCATTGATTTTCGGCGAATATTGGGAAAAAAATAAACTTCATGTTATCATCCACATATGAAAATTATCCGATGGTAGTATTTGGACTGACCATAAGAATATATGCTGGAGGAAAATGATGCACCAGAAAATTGGATTAATTTGTGCTGGAAAGACTGGTGGTTTGCAGGAGGCTGATCTGCAAGATGTCCGTCTTTTTGAAGAGGTGAAAATGGCTGAGGCAGGAAAACTAGCTTCCCGATTGGAAGCTGAAGGTGCGGAAGCCATCGTCGGTACAGCCGGAATTGCTGCAGAGTTGCGCCGCCACACCTCTGTGCCAGTCATTGTGGCTGAACTTTCATATTTTGATATTTTGGAAACTCTTAAAGAAATTGAAAGTAGGCTGGGGGTGTTTGAAAAGAAAGTGGCCTTGATATTACATGACGCCAATTCCTTTGACATGGCAAGGCTCCAGCCTTTTCTGAAAAATCGAATTTCATTTTTCGCTTTTCACGATGAAGCACATTTGCGCAAAATCATCGATCTGCTATTTGAAAAAGATTTTGAACTGCTTGTGGGCGGACCGACTACTCTCTTCCTCGCCAAGCAGTTGGGAATAAATGCCCATCAAGTTGTTTTCGGTAGGGAAACCATACTAGGAGCTCTGAACAAGGCCCGTGAGCTCTTGTCGATTATCAGAAAGGATCGGGAGCAGACCCAACGCCTGAAGACGCTGATTGACATTTTTTCAGACGGTATCATCACAACCGACCATGAAGGTAAGGTGACGATGTGTAACCCCCGTGCAATGGCCCTTTTAAATTTGCCAGAGCAGGAGGTTTTAGGGAAAAAAGTTGATAAAATCATTGCAGACCCCTCTTGGCGGGAAGTCTATGAAAAGGGTATAAAACAGACCGATATATTGATAGAAAATAATAAAAGAAAACTGTTTTCAACCCGTCAGCCCATAGTCGAAAATGGACGTATCATTGGATCGGTCGGCACCCTACAGGACGTGGCTAAGATCGAGAAACTTGAGCACAAGTACCGATCCCTGCAAACGCGTGGTCTGGTGGCCAAGCATACCTTTGCAGACATAATCGGCGATAGTGCGATGATGCAAGAGACTGTCAGGATTGCAAAAGCCTATGCGGGCTTTGACTCAACGGTCTTAATAGAAGGCGAGACTGGCACCGGCAAGGAGATCTTTGCCCAAAGTATTCATAATGCAAGTTCAAGACGTTCTGGGCCATTTGTTGCCGTGAATTGTGCTGCCTTGTCCGAATCTTTACTTGAAAGTGAACTATTTGGTTATGAAGAGGGGGCTTTCACAGGAGCGAAGCGCGGTGGAAAGCTGGGACTGTTTGAATTGGCACACAAAGGAACCATCTTTCTCGACGAGATCAATCAACTTCCGTTGCCACTTCAAGCTAAAGTTCTCCGAGTAATACAAGAAAAGGTGGTTTTAAGACTGGGGGGGGAAAAAGTAATTCCCGTTGATGTCCGCATCATTACTGCAACCAACGAAAATCTAAGAGCTCAAATTAAGGTTGGTAAGTTTCGCGATGATCTCTATTACCGGATTAACGTGCTGAATTTATGCTTGCCACCCTTGCGTAAACGCCGTGAGGACATTCCTTTATTAATCGAACATTTTCTAAGTATTTTCGCCAAGGCCCATGGAAAAAAGAAAGTTGATTCAGACGAATTGATTGAGCTATCGCGAAACCATGACTGGACTGGAAATGTCCGAGAATTAGGAAATTATGTTGAGAGGTATGCCATTCTGAAACATGAAATGGCGTCCTCTCATTCCCGGTTTCCGTATGGGTTTTGGCTGGATAAGGCTGAGGAGGAAAAATATACTCAAGCCCCTGATTCGATTATGATCAGGATTAGTTCGTTGAAAGAGATGCAACGGCAAATCGTCGGAGAAACGATTAGACGCTGTGGAGGAAACAAACTGCAGGCTGCTTCGCTTTTGGGCATCAGCCGAAGTACTGTATGGAAAATGATTCGAACGGCATAATATTGTAGTCTCTGGTGACTCTTGCCTCCTGAGGAGACTGGCTCGATCAAATTCTCCCATTGAGGGATACCACAGCACCAAAGATCAAATTAACTCGAAATTTCCTTTAAGTATTATCCAGCCAGAATGACCCCATGCACCCCGAATCAAACTAATCATAAAAGTTAATCGGTTAGAAAGTGAAGTTCTCCCCACAACGATAACGAGAAGCATTATAGGAGAATTAATGGTCAATATAATGTCCATAATTCAAACAGTCATCCACGTAAATGTTTGAATTTAGGACTAATTAGTGAATGGCAAAATTTAAAAATAATAATGATATCCAATGCTTAACCATTGGCTCGGATCTTGCTAAATAAAGAATTGTGAACCATGAGAAGGGAAGATAAAAACATTATAGCAGGAGAAAAGATGGACAAGGGTGGACCGCTTAAGATAACTGGTGGTGAGATGATTGCCAGGATGCTGCAATTGCACGAGGTTGAGGTTATGATGGGGATGGGAGGATTTCAGCTCCTTCCGATGTATGACGCTTTCAGGCGCCTCAAGCTTCGTCATTATCTGGTCAACGATGAAAGAACAGCCGCTTGTGCCATGGACGCATATGCCCGAGTCACTAATAAACCAGGGGTTTGTGATGCTACTCTTGGTCCGGGTGCGACAAATTTATTGACAGGGCTTGTGGAATCCCTAAATGCTGGGATTCCCCTTATTGGTATTGTGGGCAATACAAACAGGAACCATTCTTGGAAGAATTTAACCCAAGAATGTCGGCAAACTGAGATACTAAAGCCTGGGGTGAAGGAACTGATTCGAATTGAGCGCCTTGAGCGCATACCCGAACTTGTACGACATGCTTTTTCCGTGGCTACTTCCGGCAGGCCCGGCCCTGTCGTTCTGGATGTCCCAGAGGACATCTGTCATGGAGAAGGTGAATTCAAGGAGGCCACTTTTCGAACGGATAACCTTGTCAGACGCGTTCCGAGTAGCCGGTGCAGACCAGATGCTGTCGAGGTAGAACGGGCTGCCATTTTATTAGAAAAGGCTCGGCGGCCTTTGCTGTTGGTTGGAGGCGGTATCCACATTTCAGAAGCCTATGATCCCTTGCTTCGATTAGCTGAAAGCAATGGGATCCCTGTATGCCATACGATCAGTGGAAAGGGGGCCATCCCCTGTTCGCATCCTTTGTCAGCAGGAATTTTTGGTCGATATTCGCGAATTGCTAATGATCTCATTCAGACCTCAGATCTTCTTATCGTAGTAGGGTGTAAGCTGGGTGAGATCGCGACCAAGCGTTTTCAACTGATCCCAGCAGCTGTTCCCTTAGTCCATCTCGACATCACTCCGGAGGAATTTGGCCGAACCACCCCTGCGGCCATTCGTCTGTTCGGGGATGCCAAGCTTGGACTCGAAGACTTGCTTGCCGCGGTTGGCCAGAAAGGGCGCAAAGCCAGGCTGGATTATGTGGCCGAAATATCGGAACGAATGAGAATCTGGCGAAGGGATGCTGAGCCCAAACTCCATTCTGCTGAACGCCCGATCCATATCGCTCGGTTATACAAGGAGTTAAATTCTGTGATGCCAGAGTGCGCTATATTAGTGACCGATGGTGGCTTTGCAGCCCACTGGGGCGGCCTTTTGTACGATACAAAATTAGCTGGTCGAACGTTTGTTGCGAACCGCGGGTTCGCCTCCATCGGCTATGGTTTACCTGGAACGATCGGTGCCAAGTTGGCAGCTCCTGACAGGGCGGTGGTCGGTGTGACAGGCGATGGTGGCTTCAACATGATGATGGGGGAACTTGAGACAGCACATCGCATAGGCCTATCTTTGATCCTGATTGTAGTCAACAACGCGGCCAGCGGTTATGTGAAGGCCTTACAGCATGCCCTATTTGGACCTGGATGTTATCAATCAAGCGACCTGAGCGTGACGAATTTCGCAGAAGTGGCACAGGCCATGGGCTGCCAGGGGGTGCGCGTGGAAGACCCCGATACTCTCCACGATGTTCTCAAAGAGGTGATTAATGGAAGTGCTGGACCGGTAGTGGTAGATGTGTTCGTCAACCGTGACCCAGCCCATATGCTCCCAGGCGTAGATAACAGAACTGCAAGTATCCAACAAGGAGAAGAAACTGACTGACCATTAAGATACAATGATTGAGCAAATAAACTCCAAAAGAAAGGAAGGAATCGTATGAAAAAGACAGGGGCCTTTTTGCTGGTTGGAATTGTCTTAATGAGCCTTTTACCTGCAGTCGTCGTAGCCTTTCCAGATAAGGAAATCAACTTTCTCGTAGGATTCGCGCCGGGGGGATCTACAGACACTACTATTCGCTTGATCGCCACTTCCTCGTCAAAATTATTAGGGAAGCCAATTGTTGTGATAAATAAACCCGGCGCTGGAGGTGCCCTTGCACTGAGCACCCTTGCCAATAGCAAACCCGATGGTTACACCCTCGGTAATTTCAACATCAGCGCACCCATAGGTAACATAATAAGGAACACCGACCCGTACCATGTACTGAAGAACTTTACTCTGATCTGCAACTTGACCTCCTTTCCGAACATCTTGGTGGTACCGGCCAAAAGCCCCTTTCAGAAACTGGATCAACTGCTACAGGAAGCGAAGAAAAAACCGCGTGATCTCACTTGTGGTACGGCCGGTGTTGGCACTTCCGGGCATTTTGGTTTCGAGATTTTCAAAAACACGGCCAAGATCGACATCACTCATGTGCCACACAAAGGAAGCACCCCTGCGGTGGTAGCCCTGTTAGGTGGTCATATCGACTGCGGTGTGATCAATTCGGTTGATGTAGTTCAGCACATTAAGGCCGGCAAGCTAAAAGCACTCTGTGTTACGTCCTCTCAACGAATGACCGAACTCCCGGATGTCCCTTCCATTGCGGAAGCAGGATTTCCAGATGCGGTCATGATATCCTGGATCGGCTGCGCTGCTCCTGCAGGCACACCTAGTGCTATCGTATCAAAACTGGCGGACACCTTTCAAAAAGCGCTCAACGAGAAAGACAACCAGGAGAAACTGAAAGAAATCGGTTTCACACCGGACTTTATGCCACCCCAATCTTTCAGCGCATTTGTCGAAAAGGAATATAATCGCTTTAATAAGATTGCGGCCACAGCTGGCATTAAGGAATGAAATACTAAGGTTCGTTTTGCGGTACCTCTATGATAAAGCAAGGGAGGGCCCATGTTCCGTGACGATGTGTTCGCGGCTTGCATGTTTCTAGCGTTTGTAACCGTACTTGGAATCGAGGCCCTCCATTACCCGGTTGGAAGTAGCTTACGGAGGGTCGGGCCTGGTTTTTTTCCCTTGGTGTGCCTTGGTTTTCTGGCCATCCTTTCGGGCATTTTGCTGATTCTCTCTATCAGAGACTGGAACCTGAAGCGTCGGGCAAAATGGCCAAATTCCTTCACCCCGGCAATCATCATCTTATCCGCAGTTTTTGCATATGGCTTTGTCCTTCCCTGGCTGGGTTTCCTTTTAACAACGTTTTTCTTTTCTCTTATAATGTACTACCGGGGCTATCCACGCCGTTGGATACTGACAAGTTTATCGTGCTGAATTACATGCCTGCTTGCTGTGTTGGTTTTTGAGGTTTGGCTGAAGATTCAATTCCCCCGTGGTTTGATCGGAGTCTGAGATGGACGTCCTGACACACCTGATCACCGGATTTTCTGTCAGCTTTTCGTTGGCTAATATCTGGTATTGCTTTGTTGGTTGCCTAGTAGGCACTGCAGTCGGAGTTTTACCGGGGCTGGGCCCCACGGCCACGATTGCCCTCCTGTTTCCACTTACGCTCAATCTCAGCCCGGTCACGGCTATCATCATGCTGGCAGGTATTTATTATGGCGCCATGTATGGCGGTTCAACGACTTCTATCCTGGTGAACATTCCTGGTGAAGCCGCTTCCGTTGTGACCTGTTTAGACGGCTATCAAATGGCCCGGAAAGGGCGTGCTGGCGCCGCACTCGGGATATCCGCGTTTGCCTCTTTCATTGCAGGAACTCTTTCCGTTTTCGGGTTGGCATTTATGGCACCCATGATTGCGAGTTTTGCGTTGAAATTTGGGGCCACGGAATATTTTTCGATGATCGTTGTCGGTCTGGTAGCGGTTACCTTTCTAAGCCAGGGCAGTATGCTCAAATCGATGATGATGATTTTTCTTGGACTTTTCTTGAGCACTGTGGGCCAGGATTCCATCACAGGAGAGCCACGATTCCAATATGGTTTAATTCAACTGCAGGACGGACTGGACTTTATACCCTTGATCATGGGTTGTTTTGGCATTTCAGAAATCCTAATAAACATTGAAGATAAAAGCCACAGACAAGTGTTTGCAGACCGAATATCCGGTTTATTGCCAACGCTGAAGGACTGGGGGCGATCCATTTTCCCGATCCTACGGGGAACGGTTATGGGATTTTTCTTTGGCACCCTGCCCGGCGGTGGCGCTGTCCTGGGTTCTTTTGCAAGCTATGCGACGGAAAAGAAATGCACTCGCAATCCTGACGAATTTGGAAAAGGTGCCATCGAGGGAGTGGCAGGGCCAGAGGCTGCAAACAATGCCGCATCCCAAGGAGCATTCATTCCTCTGTTAACGCTTGGCATCCCTTCCAATTCGGTCATGGCTCTCTTGGTCGGGGCTCTGATTGTCCACGGAGTTCAACCTGGCCCCTTATTGATGACTTCCTCCCCCGATGTCTTTTGGGGCATTATTACGAGCATGTATTTGGGGAACTTCTTTCTTCTTTTATTAAATCTACCCCTGATCGGACTATGGGTACGCATGCTCATGGTGCCTTATCCAATCCTATTCCCCCTGATCCTGCTGATCTGCATGATCGGATGTTTTTCGCTCAACTACAGCGTATTCGATATCTCCATGATGGGGATATTTGGAATTGTTGGTTATATCCTGAGAAAATTAAATTTTGAACTCACCCCGTTGGTTCTTGCTTTTGTTCTTGGCCCTTTGCTTGAGGATAAGCTGCGTCATGCCCTGCTCATACACCACGGGGATTTATCAGTCTTTTTTACCAGACCGATTTCAGCAGTCTTTCTCAGCGTTGCCTTTGCGCTTGTCCTGATGCAGTTGATTCCTTCTCTGCGCAAGAGGAAGGCTGTTGTTTTAGAAGAATCGGAGGAGCTATAACACTTCCGAGATGCTAAAAGGGGAAAAAATGCTTGAACCGTGGTCGAGCTTGTTTGAAAGGCATGGTCCAGTGATGATCGCAAAACCTTATTTGGCCGTCTAATTTATCTGCAGTTCTTCTTGTGAAAGATATGGTTGGATAATTGGAGGAAAATCCAAATAAAAACAAAATGTAAAGACTTCTTTATTCGTCCTAAATGAACATCATAGACCAATAAACTCAATTCATCCCCAGAGAGTATAATTTATCATTTGACGAAGAGGAATATCAGTGAATTGGAAAACGAAACTTTTTTATGGAATACTCCAAACCTTTTCGTTTTTAAGAATTCTTTTGGGAAGACTCCGCTCTAATTCCCCTAATATCCTGATGTCTTGATACCCTGTTTTGCTCTACATATTCCATCCGCCGGAGACTTCGATCTCTGCGCCGGTGATAAAACTTGCCTCATCAGAGGCCAAGAAGGCAACCAGATTGGCGACCTCTTCCGGCCGTCCTGCTCTCTTAAAGGGAGTTTGATCAATAATCAATTTTTGATACTTCTCTGCCATTTTAGAGACCGTGGGAGTGAGGATAAAGCCGGGCAAAACCACGTTGACGTTGATCTGGTATCTGCCCAGCTCTCTGGCAACGCTTTTGGTCAAACCGATGACTCCTGCCTTTGCCGTACTATAACTGATTTCTGAAACAGCCCCCCTCTTTCCCCAAACAGAAGAGAGGTTGATGATTTTACCATAATTTTTTTCGATCATATGGGGAACCACCGCCTGGATACAGTGGAACGTTCCTTTCAGATGGACACCGAAGACGGCATCCCAATCCTCCTCTTTCGTTTTGAGAAGACTTCCAGGACGATCAAAACCGGCGTTGTTGACCAGAATATCAATTCTCCTGAAGGTGGCCATCACCTCTCTGACCATCTGATCCACCTGCTTACGGTCTACCACATCCACGGCAAAAAAAAGAGCGAGCCTGCCTAACGTTTCGATCTCCGTTTGAGTCTGAATGCCGGTTTCGGGATTCCATTCGACCACGACCACATCGGCCCCCTCCTCAGCCATCTTCAGGGCAATAGCTTTGCCAATCCCCTGCCCAGCTCCTGTCACGATCGCTTTCTTATCTTTGAGTCTCATCTTCCCTTTCTCTTTCTACCTGTCCTTCCAGACGGGCGTCCGTTTTTCCAGAAAGGCCTTGAGACCTTCGGTGGCATCCTCTGTCTTCATCAGTTTTTCGAGGTAAACCTTTTCGATGGCCCTGAGCCCCTGAGGCACATCATCCCGAAGCCCTGCCAGGGCCGCCTCTTTGGTCAATTTTAAAACGATCCCGCTCAATTTTTTAAACTTTCCGATGAAGGCATTCAACTCTTCCTGAAAGGAGCCTTCTGGAACGACTTTATTGATCAGTCCTATCGAGAGAGCCTCCTGACTGGTAATGGTTTCCCCGGCAAGGATCAATTCCATTGCCTTTTTTCTCCCGATCATTCTTGGAAAAATCAATGCCGCAATGGGAGGAAAGACCCCCACCTGAATTTCAGGCTGCCCAAACTTTGCCTTTTCAGTGGCCAAAACCATGTCGCAGTAGATGGCTAACTCACAACCCCCTCCGAGGGCAGCTCCGTTGACTGCGGCAATCGAGGGAACGCCCAGCTCATCCATCAACTTAAACATCTTATGGAAGGTCTCTATCATTTTGGGACCTGAATCTCCCAGATGGTCTGCCACTTCCACTCCCACTGAAAACGCCTTTCCCGCTGCTTGAATGACAAGGAGTTTCAAAGCCGCCTCCTGTTTCAAGCTTTCAAAGTAGCGATTGATCTCCTCCATCATTTCCAAATTGAGCCAATTCAAAGGAGGGCGATTCAACGTCACAAAAGAAACGCCCTCTCTCATTTCGGTCTGGATATGTTTAAAAGCCATATCATTTCACCTCCTTCATCTTGAACCTCACCCGGTTTAGGAACATTCATCAATCACCCACTGAAAAAAACACCCTTTGGGCAGAAAGGATGAGCCCAAAGGGTGTTTTTTTCATCATCACCTCCTATGCTTCCCCTTATTTGCTCTGGGGTTTGCCCAAGACTTCTTCGAAGAAGGTTTCATCCACAAGCTTACCCTCCGCAATGTTCTGGCGGTATTTGATGAAGTCGATCGTATCCATTCCAGTGATCTTCTTGGTGTTGAAGGCCCCAAATCCAAGGAAAGCCTCTCCCATCATGTTGGCGGCTAACCAGTGGCGGTTGGGATTCTTCATCTGATCCCAGAAGAATTTCTTCTTATTTCGAATACCATCGATCGACATCATTAAACATCCAGGGAAAAGATTTGCAAAAGTCCAGCAAATCCGCTCCACCTCGGCATCCAGAAGGGAAAAGTCGTATTCGTTATTCTTCAGTTTATTGTTGACCCATTCTCGGGCTTTCTTAAACTCATCTCCTGTCTTAAACTCACCATAGACAAGCTCTCCATCCTTCACATAGGTGTCGGTGATGACCTGGGGATTTCGGACCCAATTTCCCTTCTCGTCCTTCAGGACGGGAACGGCTTTGGAGATGAGCCCCTTCCGCCACATCTTATAGGCAGACCACATCTCGCAGCTGATGCAGCTCCACATGGCATCCTCGATGGAAAGGAAGAAAGGAAGGAAGTCAGAGGCACCTCCTACTGGAGCAGATCCATGCCTGGGCCCTGCCTGACCTAAAACGGCAAGGTCAGAAGCAACGGTCAAATCGCAGGCCGTCCCAATCTCCTGTCCTCCTGCCACCCTCATCCCGTTCACCCTGCAGATCACAGGTTTTTTACACATGAGGATGGAGTCCACCATATTATTGAAAAGTTCCATGTAGGCGCCATACTCTTCTGGGCGTTTGCTATAATATTCAGAATACTCTTTTGTGTTGCCCCCTGTACAGAAGGCATACGGGCCTGTGCCAGTGAAGATCACGGCAACCACGGAGCGATCGGTGGAGGCATTCTCAAATCCGGCAATGACCCCTTTGACCATTTCCGTGGTATAAGAGTTGTACTGGGCGGGATTGTTGAGCCTGATCCAGACATTGTAAAGTCCGGGAATGACGTTTCCCTTTGGATCCTTCAAAGGTCTTTTCTCATAAACGGTGCATGGGGGTTCGGTTCCCCAATGCTCTGAACCATAACGGCTATGGTCCTTCATCTCATGCTCACGTGGCATCCAATCCAATGACATAAATACTCCTCCTTTCTATTGGGTTAATGTGTTGTCGTTCAGCACGATCACGCTATTTTCAGAAAATACAGTAAATTGGAATGATGGAAGAAGGGAAGGTTTTTTTAAAACGCTCTCTTATAACCGAGACCAATCTCCCAATATTCCATTGATCCTTTGCCCCGGTTTTAAAAATCCGGGGTCAGAACGATTCTTTTCTCTGGAGACCCTGCCTTGTGAACCTCATCGAAGACCGAAGCGATTTGGCTCATCGGCCTCGTCTCAACAAAAGGCTCAATATTAATCTTATTGGAGAGAACCATATCGAGTACAATCGGATAATATTCGGGCAAACATCCCCAGGTTCCAATGATCTCTGCGTCAAATGCCATCAACCTTGAGATCATATACTCATTCTTTGCCATCCCGAATCCAACCACAATGAGCTTTCCTGTGAAGGAAAGTAATTCGAGAGCCATATCCTGGCCTGCTTTGGTCCCGGTCACCTCAAAGATCTTCCATCCAAAGCCTGCTTCCAGTCCATTTTTCTTACAGATGTCACGGAACTCATTTCGGATATCTTTGATCTGTTTATCCTGGGAGCTGATCACGAAATCCGCTCCATACTTTAATGCCCTCTGTAATTTTGCAGGATTTCGTGCAATTCCAATGACCGTTTTGGCTCCAAGGGCTTTGGCGGTCTGAGCCATATAGACCCCCACCCCACCGGTCACGCCAATCACAATCACATTGTCTCCAGGCTGAAGGTCCGCCCTTTTGGCCGCCTGATAGGGTGTGGTGGCGGCATCCGCGACAACGGCCAGATGTTCCAGAGGGATGTTCCCCCGGTTTCTCACTTCACAGAGATCGATGGAAGGTACAGGGATATGGCTCGAGAATCCTCCATAGACTCCCAGGCTGTTTCCTGGCATCTTTTGAGCAAGACACCGGTTCCCTCTTCCGGTCTTACAGAGTAAGCACTTACGGCAGGGCATCACCGCAGGAATGATCACCTCTTTTCCAATCCATTTCTCATCCCCTGCCACCACCTTCCCGCTGATCTCATGTCCCAATGTTAGCGGTGGCTTCTGGACTGTGGGAACGCCATCATAAAAATAACCGAGGTCCGTATGACAGACCCCACACCCCGCCACTTCCACCAGCACTTCATCCGGACCCAGCGTCGGAACAGGGATCGAAACCTTCTCCAATTTCCCAGGTTTAACCTCACCTGTCTCTTTATCCTTCGAGGTGGGTTGCACCATCTGCCACGTCTGAATCTTTTCAGGTACTGACATGAACTTCACCCCCTTTTTGATTTGGAATATTGGGATAAAGGAAGGGTGGAACGGTGGGCTAATTTCAAAGCAAACCCTTTTAGGTTGAACCCATTATTCCCTCTTTCCAACATTCCATTATTCCATTGTATTAACCTTTAAGTCATTCCCAGTCCGCCATCCACGCAGATGAGCTGACCGGTGATATAGTTTGCCTCGTCCGATGCCAGGAAGACAAAAGTCGGGGCAACCTCTTCTGGTTCAGCAAAACGACCCAGTAGTATCCTGCCCGTATAGATCTCTAACAGCTTAGGATCGGATTTCACTCGGTCGAACATCTCCGTGCTCACATATCCAGGCTGGATGACATTGACTGTGATGCCATAGCCTGCTAATTCCCGAGCCGCTGACTTCGTCAGGGCGACCACCCCTCCTTTGGCTGCACTGTAATTAATCTGGCCCTTGGTTCCCCATAACCCTGCCGAGGAAGTCACATTGATGATCCTGCCATACTTTCGATCCATCATATATTTGGAGGCAACCTGAGTGCAGAGAAAGGGACCCTTCAATTGAATGTCGATCACTTCATCCCACTGCTCTTCTGTCATCTTATAAAGCATATTGGGTTTGGAAACCCCTGCATTATTCACCAGAATGTCGATCTTACCAAAATGGTCGATACAGGTGTTGATCATTCTCTCCACATCCGATTTGAGAGCCACATTCCCTTTGACGGCAACGGCTTTCCGCCCCATCTTTTCGATCTTTTCCACCACTTCCTGGGCGGGTCTATCCTGGGAGGCATAATTTACAATCACATCTGCCCCTTCCTTTGCAAAGGCAAGGCAGACCGCCCTTCCAATTCCCCTTCCTCCACCTGTCACCACAGCGGCCTTACCTTCTAAACGACCCATTCTCTCTCTCCTTTATCAGTTATTCGATCTTTAATTCTAAATTGATCATATCTCCTCCTCGCGTAAATCCCATCTCACGGAAAAACTTAAGGAGGTCCCATTCGTTCCAATTGACTAAGGTATAGATGATTTTGACTCCGATCGCCTTTAGATTCTTGACAAATTCTTCGCTTAATTTTCTTGCCACCCCCCGATGCTGATAGTCCGGATCCACGCCGATGATGGTGAGCCATCCAATGTTATCGGGAACACCAAACTCCCATCCGCTCACCTCGCCCACCACAAAACCTATCACTTTGCCTTCCAGCTCAGCCACTAAGGAGGCGTATGGGTATTGTGGATGTTCGGTAATCAGTTTTTTCCAATAGTCGGGCCTCGATTTTTTTACGACCTTGTAGTCAATTTCAACAATCGCCTCAACATCTTCCACTCTCATGGGCCGTATGTTCAATTTGGATAAAAAGAGGTCATCCATCATGGGGCCTATGTTTCTCCTTATTCAATGGTGGCAATCACTGCTTCAGCCTCGACCTCTTGCCCCGGAGCGACACAAACCTCTTTCACTTTACCGGTCACAGGAGCAACAATGGGCATCTCCATTTTCATAGCCTCCAACACGGCAATCTGATCATCCTCTTTGACCTGATCGCCCACTTTGACAGAAACAGACACGATTTTTCCCACCATTGGCACAGTCACAGGTGTTGCCATAACATTAACCTCCTCTTCCGATCTGAATTGTTTTATTTGAGTCCTAATACATTCCTTGCGATTATCATTTTCTGAATGTTGGATGTTCCTTCGACAATCTGGTAGGATTTGGCATCCCGATAAAACCGTTCAACAGGATATTCGCTGGAAAAACCGTAGGAGCCAAAAATCTTGACAGCCTGGTTTGCCGCTCTGACAGCCACTTCTGCGGCAAAGTATTTTGCGCAGGAGACTTCAATGGTATTTTTCTGGCCCAAATCCCTGTTGGCGGCAGCCCGATAGACCAGGAGCCGAGCCGCCTGTTCCTCGACATACATCTCTGCGATCTGCTCCTGGATCATCTGGAAATTGGCAATGGGTTGCCCAAACTGTTCGCGTTCATTGGCGTAACGGACCGAATGCTCCAAACACGCCCTGGCCACGCCAACGGCCCGTGCAGCGGAGGAGAGTCGGGTGTTGTCCAGCATGGACATACAGATTTTGAATCCGTCTCCCTTCTGGCCCACCAAGCAGTCTTTGGGAACTTTTACGTCTTCAAAAACAATCTCTCCGGTTGGAGCGCAGAAGAGGCCTAATTTGGTTTCGATTGCTTTTTGAGTTACCCCAGGAGCGTGCATGTCGACGATAAAAGCAGACATGCCACGATGTTTGGCTGCTTTGTCTGTATAGACATAGACGATCCCAATGTCAGCAACAGGAACTCCGGAGATCCACATTTTGGTCCCGTTCAAAACAAACCCGTCCTCTGTCTCGACCGCTGTCGATTTCATCGAAGCCACATCCGATCCTGTATTGGGCTCGGTGATGGCAAAACAACCCAGCAGATCGGCATTGATCAGTTTGGGAATCCAGCGCTGCCTCTGTTCCTCTGTCCCAAAATTGAGGAGGACCGACTGGATGGAATTCATCTGAAGATTGAAGGGTAAGCCCCACGAAGGAGAAATCCTTGCAATCTCCTCGGTCATGACACAGGCTGCCAGAAAACCTGTCTCATTTCCACCATATTTTTCAGGCGCAATACAACCAAAAAACCCCAATTTAGCCATCTCTTTCACAATTTCTTTGCGGAAACGATGCTCTTTTTCATCCTCTTCCATGGTTGGAGCAATCTTCTTTTCGGCAAAGTTTTTCGCCATATCTCGCATGGCTATCTGTTCTTCTGACAATGCAAAATCCATATGTAATGCCCCCTCTCTTTTTTAGATTGTGCAATTTATAACAAACCCTCAATTGAATGTCAAGAAGATTTTATTTTCTTTTAGATAACAATGTGTTATAAAATTATTATCTTTCCAAAGAATAGGAAAAACATAAGAACTATTGACAAGAAATGACTGAATGAGGGATAAAAAATCATGCGGGTGATGGGACTCGATGTCGGCTCAAAAAAGATTGGGGTAGCCATCAGTGACGAGCTCGGAATGACAGCCCAGGGATTCAAGACGATTCAAAGAAAGAGTATGAAAGAGGATCTGAAGGAGCTTCAAGCGATCATTTCCCAATTCGGAATCGAGAGGATTGTCATTGGACTTCCTACAAATATGAATGGTACCATTGGGAAACAGGCTGAGATCATCTTAGACTGGATCGAAAATCTCAAGCATGAAATTCTTCTTCCAATTGAGACCTGGGACGAAAGACTCTCCACCGTGGAAGCTTCAAAAACCTTGATCAATGCCAACGTCTCCAGAAAAAAGAGAAAGGGTGTGATCGATCAATTGGCGGCTGTTCTTATTCTTCAGGGTTATCTTCAACTATTTGGGAGTCGGAAAGATGATCCTCTTTCATCGTCGTAAGCACCTGCTTGCCCTTCTTTCTCTCCTCTTCTTGTCGGCATCGTTGCTGGCCTCCTGGTTTCTTCTCATCCCTTCCCTGACCCCTCCGACTGAAAAAGTGGTTGCCATCAAAAGGGGGATGCCCCTAAGAAAAATCTCTGCCATGCTCGAGCAAGAAGGAATTATACGAAATAAAGAATGTTTTATCTTAATGACGACGCTCCTTGGAAAAAAGGAAGAGATCAAGGCAGGAGAATATGCCCTTTCGACCGATATGCTTCCCTTTGAGGTGCTACAAGTCCTCGTAAAGGGACAGGTGAAACGACATCTCGTCACCATTCCTGAAGGTCTGACGCTTTCTCAGATTGGACAACTGCTGGAGGATTTAGGATTTGTTGAGAAGAACGATTTTCTTCAGCAGGCCTCATCCCCTTCTGTCATCGGTTCTCTCGGTCTCCCTTTCTTTTACTCCCAGCAGGCCCTCATCACTTTAAAAAAAGGAAGGGCGCCTCTGCTGGAAGGTTTTCTCTTCCCTGATACCTATCATTTGATCAAAGAGATGCATCCCGAAGAGATCATCCGGGTGATGGTCAACCAGTTTATCAAAATCTTCAACGATGATTGGATGGGCAAGGCCACTGACCTTGAAATAACGCCTCTGGAGGCACTGATTCTCGCTTCGATCATCGAGAAAGAATCTTCGATCCCTGATGAGAGGCCCATCATTTCAGGAGTCTTCCACAATCGCCTCAAAAAAAAGATGCCTCTTCAGAGCGATCCCGCTGTCATTTACGGAATCGACCCATTTGATGGGAACCTGACCAAAGAACATCTTCTCACTCCCACCCCTTATAATACCTATCTCTATGTGGGGCTTCCCCCCACTCCGATTTGCAATCCTGGAAGGGAATCGATTCGGGCAGCGCTCCATCCTGCTTCTGTGCCCTATCTCTATTTTGTCTCAAAAAATGATGGCTCTCACCATTTCTCAGTCAATCTGGAAGAACATCAAAAGGCTGTGGCAAAGTATCAGAAGTCCTTGCCGTCCCAAAAGGGACTTGAAAAAAAATGATTTCTCATTTATGTATTTACACCACTAACGAGAGAGGGGGTTATGGAATGAAAAAAGAGGTTGCGATTATTG